>JAEEGH010003587.1_pt1 | contig 40612 bp, 37 predicted proteins | sample 9134181 | NCBI WGS metagenome assembly JAEEGH01 (sample SAMN16246544, study PRJNA631951) | gut metagenome | biome: gut microbiome; feature: rumen; material: DP-attached | host: Bos | place: Iran: Karaj | collected 2018-10 | reverse complement strand
GCCCGCAGTCATATCCTCGGCACGCAGGCCAACCTCTGGGCGGAGTATATGACCAACGAGCAGATGGTGGAGTATCAGGCGCTGCCCCGTATGTCGGCCCTCGCCGAGGTGCAATGGACGCAGCCCGGGCGTAAGGATTACAAAGCCTTCCTCCAGCGCCTCACCCGTTTCACCTCTCTCTTCGAATGCTATCATTACACTTACGCCAAGCATCTCTGGCCCGACCGTCAGATACCCAACCGGTGGCAGTTTTAATACTTTTGAGAATTTTGTACAACAAAAATATAAAACACCATGAAATTATTGTGAGATTCCGGCCTTACGGCACACTATGAACGACCCGTAATCTCGTCATCGACGACATTACGGGTCACTACCCACGACATTACGGCTCGTATTTCTTTACATTTGAGCCCCTCGAGAGGGGGCGGCCTAAGCGGGGGGCGAGCCTGAAATACGACTCATGGGACCTGTCCCCGTGGGTCGTTACCTGACGGCACGGATGCAACGGCCGCTGAAACGATTGCTGGAAAGTTTTCCGAAGGTCACGTCGATATTTGAGCCGTCGAATTCCAGACAGTATGACTTGTCGGGATAGAGCGTATAGAGAGTTGATGTCCAGTAGATGCCTTTGATGGCGCGGAACTGAACACCTTCATAGAAGCGGAAACCGGTAATGGGCAGGAAAATGGAATTGCCCGTCTTCTTTCCAGTGACCTTATAGCCGTTGATGCCATCCTTCGTGATCCATTCCCATTTGCATTTATCCGGGTCTGTCAACTCCTCGCACTCTTTAGCAGTGGGCATCCTCCATTCACCGCCCCAGTTGGCGCGGGCTGCATCGTCAGCGAGAACCAACTGAGTCCTTTTGTCGGTGTTGGAATACTTGATCAAGAATGAGGTATCTTTATGGCTCCATGAATAGGTTCCCCAAGAATAGTATTTCTTCGGTTTGACCTCACCCCATGCGAAGTAGGTGCCAAAGCCGGATTCCTTGGTTGCACCCACATTCATGTTTGCCCATTTCACACTAAGTCCTAAATCAACAGCCTCCACGTCATCGGGCGTTTTTGCCTCGTTGTCACTTCCGTTTACCTTAGCATAGCCGACCGCCCCAACGAACATGAGAGACAGCGCCATTAAAATAATCTTCTTCATATATAATTGTCCTACTCAAATCGTCTGCAAATTTAAGGCAAATTTCCGAAAGTTCCAAATAAAATACAAAAAAGTGTAACTCCATCGTCAATAATGGAATGTAGATTCATCGTGCGGGATGACTGTCGCGGTATTGTTTGGCGGTCATGCCGGTGATGCGCTTGAAGTAGCGGTAGAAGGATGTGGGTTCGGAGAATCCGAGCAAGTAGGCCGTTTCCTGAAGTGTCTGTGTGGCACGCGACTCAATGAGGCGTTTGGCCTGCGTCGTCACGTATTGTTCTATCCATTCGCCTGGTGAGAGACCATTGGTAGTTGCACGGACAACCTTGCTGAGATATTTCGGGGTAAGGTTCATTTGGTTGGCATAGAACTGCACCTCGCGTGACTCCCGATAGTGTTTCGCCACCAGGTCGCAGAAACGGTTGAAGAGCTCTGTGTGGCGTTTCTCAGCCCATTGCTTGTCCTGTTCGCGGCGGTAGTGATTGAGGAACTCATAGCCTACGGCCAGCTGCGCCAACAGGACCTGATAGCGGTGGGGCATTTCCTCATTGGTGTGGTTGGCGATGATGATGAGCTGGTCGACAATGTCCAGCAGGTGGGCTGCCTGTTCGTCGGTCAGAGAACAGACGGGGGCGTAGTTGAATTTCTCGGAGTCGTGGCTGAAGGTGTGGAACCGCAGGTCGTCGAACATCTTCGGTGAGATGAATAACATAACATAGGTGAAGTCGTCCGTGCAATCCAGGGGGTGCATGATATGGCCCGGCATGATGATGGCGAGGTCATTCTTATGGTGGGTGATGACCCGCATGTCGTACTTCGCCCGTGCGCTGCCCCTAAGGATAAGGGTCAGGATGATGTGGGGAAATACAAAGTCTTCGTTGTAGTCGAAGAACCGTTGCATCTCACGCACTATCACGACACCGGATTGCTCGATGTCTTCAATCAGTTGTGGAGTCTGCAGAGTCTTTGTTGGCATACACGAAAGTACTTTTGTCTGCAAAATTACTGTTTTTCCCGGATTATACAAGAGTAAAGCGACATTTTGCCATAAAAAAGACCTTAATTGTTATTGAGCGGATATAAATAATGCTGTACTTTTGTAGCCAAATGTAATTATATAACCCATACTAACAATGATGAAAACAAAATTACTCTTTTCCGTGTTGCTCCTGTTCGTGGGAGTGAGCATGCAGGCTCAGTCGATCTCTGCCCAGCAGATGGACGAGCGGTTTAATGATGGCCAGATGCCTTACGGCTGGTTTGCCGAAGGCTGGGAAGTGAAGGACGGTGTTGCCCAGAAGGCATCGTCGGGTTTCGATATGTCGACCATGATGGGTGGCGGCGGCAGCGACGGCATCCAGTATCTGATGACGCCTCCGCTGCAGGTCCAGGCCGGTGAGAAACTGGTGTTCTCTGCCCGGAAGGCAGAAGGCAACGGACTGGGGTCGATGATGGGTGGCAGCAGCGACTCCACCTTCGTTGTGGAACGATCCTATTACGGCCAGCACCAGTGGCTGAAGATAGCCGATTTCACCACCGAGATGGATTCTGTCTACAAGACGTTTTCCATATCGGTAGACGAGGCCGGTGAATACCGCTTCCGCTTCAGGGCTGGCGGTGATGTGAATATCGACAGCGTGGCAGGCTTCCATATCGACATGGAGGCCCCCGATATCCTGGTGATCCGTGACACGACGAAGGCAGTCAGCTATCTTGACCTCGGCCTGTGCAAGGCAGACACCACGACCGTGCTTAACGTGATCAATACGGCAACGGGTACGCTGAAGACCAGCGCCGAATCGACTGATGAGGCGATCTTCACCGTGAGCACCAATGAAGTGACGGTGGCAGCAGGCGACTCTGTTGCGGTCAATGCCACCTTCAAGTATAGTGGCGGCAAGTCTGGCCGCAACGATGCTTTCATCAATTTCTACCCTACCGACGAGCGGCTCTCAGGCAGAAGCATCAACGTGGTGGCTGTTATTTCCGATCCCGGTGCGTGGGAGGAACGGTTCAATGCGAACAGCAAGCCGACGGGATGGTTTACCGAAGGCTGGGGATTCCGCGAGAATGTGGCGACTGTCGACCAGCCGTCTGACGGCATGGGGGCGATGTTCGGCGGCAGCGACCAGTCATTCTATCTGATGACGCCGGTGCTGACGGTCAACGACTCGTTTGAGACCCTCCTGTTCTCCGTCAGGAATGCCGGTGGCAGCGGCATGGGCTCGATGTTCGGCGGCGGTGGTCCCTCGATTACCGTTGAGAAGTCGGTCTATGGCAGCAACAAGTGGGAGCTGGTGACCACCTTCTCCGAGGAGCTCGACTCTGTGTATAAGACCCTGTGGGTATCGGATTTCGAGCCCGGCGACTACCGTTTCCGTTTCGTGGCATCCGACAGTATCGTGATCGACTCTGTGGCCGGTTTCCGACTCAACAGTCAGGCTCCCGATCTCTATGTCACTCAGGAAGGCAAGGTGGTGCAGAGCCTCGTCTACGGCATGCCTCAGGCCAGTCTCACCAAATCATTCCAGGTGATCAATACGGCCTCTGACGTGCTTCAGGTGAACGTCTCTTCTACGAATACGACGGCATTTACCGTCAGTCCGGGCAGTCTGACAATTGCTGCCGGCGACTCCGTACAGGTGGATGTGGTCTATAATGACGATGCCGTCAAGGCAGGCACCAGCAATGCGGTCATCACCTTTACACCCACCGACGGGCGTCTGTTGCCGCAGGCCGTCGGCGTAGAGGCCTATAAGACCTACGCTGATGCATGGTCGGAAGATTTTGAACCCATCTACGTTGTCGAAGACGAGTCCATCCCCCTCGACCTGCCTGAATGGAAGAGTACCGGCTGGACCATCTCCAAGCCAGGCGACGGTGGTGGTATGATGGCCATGATGGGCATGGGCGGCGGCGAAGCGAAGACCTGGATGGCTACCACCACCTCTGATGCCTATGAACTGATCACCCCGTCGCTTCAGGCTCAGAAGGGTGATGTGATGCAGTTCCAGGCAGAGATGGGCGGTGGCGGCATGATGGCCATGATGTCGATGTTCGGCATGGGTGGCGGCAGTGGCCTGCTCAACGTGTTCTACAGCAGGGACGAGGGTAAGACCTGGACGTATTACAATACCTATACACAGACGGGTACCATTTACTTCAAGGCACCTTTCACCGGTATCTACAACCTGAAGTTCATGGGCCAGTCCGTGTCGCTCGACAACTTCCTGGGCTTCCGCTGGCCTCTGAAGGAGGTGCAGCTCAGCGATGCCGCTGACAACCAGCCCACGCTCGAAGAGTACTACTACAAGCATGTCAATGTGAAGTACGACCGTGTGCTCTCAGCCCAGAACCTGGGCAATGGCACATGGGCCCCGCAGGCATATACCGTCTGTCTGCCCTATACGTTCGACCTGAGCCATTACGAGGAACCCGGCAAGGTGAAGCTTTACCGAATGATGTATATCGACAACTACTACCATCAGTTCATCTTTGCCGAGGCTGGCAATGTCCTCGAGGCAGGCGTACCTTATCTCGCCGTGGTGCTCCACGACAACCTCTCGTTCAATGCCTACGACGTGCAGATGATTAAAGAACCGCCGATCTACTATAAAGGCTCGCCTTTTGTCGATGACTATGAGGATCTGATGCTCAACAATGTCTATTCGCATGTGGGTAGATGGCTTGGTACGTTCACCGGTATCACAACGGACTATGAGCATGCCAACAATTTATACGGCATGACCGACGATGGCACTTGGACCAGATTGTCGGTGGCGGAAGCTGCCTTGCCACCTTTCCGTGGCTATTACGATGCCGACTTCGACGTTAATTCCGATGAGCTCAAGACTAATACCGCCCGGACAAAGCGTGCTGCAGGAGATGACATCACCTTCCAGACGAAATTCTATCAGAAGGGCGACGACGCTGACGTCAGCGATATGCCCGACTTGCTGTTTGTGGGCGACATACGTCCCGCTGAGGGTGGAGCGACAGCCATCACTCCCACCATCCACACTATCGATGCCGACGGTACTCACCGCTACTATGACCTGAAGGGACAGCAGCTGAAGAGCAAGCCTCAGAAGGGTCTTTATATCGAAAACGGAATCAAACACGTCAGATAATGAAACAGTTTGGTAAATGGTTGATGGCTGCCACGCTGTTGTGCAGCCTGTCTGCGCTGACATCGTGCGATGAGGACCAACGTGACAACCCCGCTAATTACGACTCCAGCGAGGAGGTTATCAGGAACCGTGAGGAAGTCCTCTCTCACGTCAAGAGCGATGCCAAGGTCTTGGCAGGCAATATGAATCCCGAAATGTTCAACCTGACGAACCAGGTCTATTCGCAACTGATGGCGCTGATGGTCAAGGACCGCAATTATATGAGGAATATGAAGCAGGTCCTCGCCATCATGGCTGCCAACAGCGCCCTGAAAAAGATCAGACCTGTGACGTATGGCTCTGAACTGGCAAAGATGGGGTATCTGATGTATATTCCCGTGGACATCCAGACCTTCGGTGCACAAGTGGTGTTCGACGAAAACGGCGAAAGCCGTCTGTTCCCCTGCGACGGTCTGGAGTTTATCTTCCCGGCCACCGTTGACGGTCTGGGTACGACACTCTATAAGGTGGCCTTCAAGGCAGGCGACAACTGGACTGAAAAGATATCTCCTGCCCAGCTGAATAACGTGAAGGGCCTGGCCTGTGTCTACCGTGTTCCCAAAACGCTGACCATGACGCTGAGCGGAGCGTTTGACAACCAGGTGCTGACGTTGAGTCAGATTACTTATGACATCGGCGAGACGCAGGTTTCCGGTCAGGCCAGTACCTCGTTGAGGGGGGTAGGGCATGGATTGCCTGATGTTGAGAGCAGTCTCGACTTCCAGATCGGTGCCATGGAGGACGGAAAGGTGAGTCTTGGTCTCGACTATCAGAACAACGGCCGGAACATCATGACCATAGCGGCACAGATGGCTCTCCCGAAGACCGGCAATTTCATCGAGCTGCTCTCAGGTCTTGACATGAAAGGTGTCAGCACTGATTTGGACATCCAGATTCTCGGCGATCTGAGACTTTATGGTCAGATCAGTGATGCCAAGCAGTTCTCTGAGGCATTCACGGATGTGCTCAAGAACCATCAGGATAATCAGGTGTCAGTACGGCAGTTCTCTGACATGATCGACAGATGTAATGCCAGTGCCAATATCCACCTGACCTGCCAGCATGCTGTCAAACCGCTGGTCATCAGGCTGTTGTCCGATTGGGAGAATAATACGAATCGGTTCATGCCGGCTGTTTGGTCATACGAAAGGTTCGACTTGATTCCATTTAGTGCGCTGATGGGACAGGGTGACGTAGATAATATCTACAAGGCCATTTATCTGATGGTTCCTCCTGTGAGTGCTGAAATACTTTCCATAATGCAGTTATACTCGCGGATCATGCAGATGCTGCCCTTGAATAGTGCCGAATGGGGAATATAATCTCGTATCCCCCATATCAATGAGGATCTGAACAAGCTGGCATAACGGTCATGAGATATGGGCTGGTAGTCGTGGCGCTGCTTGCGGTGGCGGGTGAGGCGGAAGCGCAAAGCATCTTTCAGCGTGTGGACAGCATGCTGACCGTCCGCTACCGCAAGGGCGACATCGACACAGCCTATATCACAAGGCCCCAGACCAAATGGACCCTCACGGCGCGATACAATGTGTCGGGAGCGGAGATTGAATCCGAAGGAATAGAGAACGGCCATCATTTCAAGTCGGAAATGAAAGCCGACTACAAGTTGACGCTCAGCGTGGGAGTGAGCTATCTGGGCTTCTCGCTCAGCATGGCTCTCAACCCCGCGAAGCTGGCGGGCAAATACCGCGACTACGAACTCAATTTCAACAGCTACGGCCGTCGTTTCGGCTTCGATATCATATATCAAGATGCCCAGAACTTCACGGGCTGGCAAGAATCTGACGGTATGGAGCGCGTCTCGCTGCCTGCCGACCTGCTGTCAGTAAAGACGCTGAATGTGAATGCCTACTACGCCTTCAACAGCCGCCGTTTCTCTTATCCCGCCGCCTTCTCGCAGAGCTATATCCAGCGTCGCTCTGCCGGTAGTTTCCTGTTGGCGGCATCGGGCATGAGTCAACGAGGAACGGTGCATGGCGAGCGGCTGGGCATGCAGGAGATGACCTTTAAGATGACGAACATCGGCCTCGGAGCGGGCTACGGCTACAACTACGTGCCCCATCAAGGCTGGCTGCTGCACATCTCCGGTCTACCCACATTCATCGTCTACAGCAACACCTCGATGACCTTCGACGACACAAAGGTTTCACTGAAATACCACTTCCCCGAAGTCATCATCACGGGTCGCGGGGCAGCAGTTTATCAATGGCGCAACAAGTTTGCCGGACTCTCGATGGTCTACAATTTCACCAACATCGGCCACGAAGAAAGTCTCGCCGTCCACAACACCAAATGGCGCATCCGCACTTTCTTCGGCCTACGGTTGTAAAGATCATTTCCTCAGCACTTCACGCTCAAAGAAGTCGAGGAAGAAGGGCCAGTTGGGGCCGGCTTCGTGGCCTCCGTGGTGCTGACGATAGGTGAGGCGGCCCTCCATCAGACCGTTATCCATACCAGGGAAGAGGTCGGTGCCTATGCCTTTATAGCCCAACAGTTCATAGACAGGCGATGCCTTCGAGGCTGAGATGAACGACCCCACCACATCCTGCCATTTGTCGCCGTTCCAGCTGCCAGTGGAGATGAAGCAGGCACGTGGGGCGCAGAGGGCTATCAACTCATGCTGGTCGACAGGCAGGTCGTTTTCTGTCATCGGATCTGTTCCGTATTTGATCAGGTTGCCACATACCCAGTGGTACTCCTCATGTGAGACGATGTTGCCGATGCTCTCACCGCAGTCACGACGCCAGCCTGCTGCACCAGCCTTGCCTGATGAAGCGATGAATCCTGCTGCGACGCGCTCATCAAATGCCATCGCCACGAGTGAGGCTTTGCCATAGCGTGAGACGCCCTCGATGGCGCATTTCTTGGCATCGAAGGTCTTGTCGGTCTCCAGATAGTCTATCAGACGCGAGAGTCCCCAGCCCCAGGCACGGAGCGAACCCCAGTCGGACGGCTGACGGTGCTCACCCTTGTTGCAGAGTCCGATGATGCCGTTGGTGAGACCTGAGCCGGAATCGGCCTGGATGGACGAGGGGTTGATGGTGGCAGCAGCCCATCCGCGCTGGATGACCATCTGTTTCCACGACACACCTCCGCCAAAGGTGCGGAGAGGATCACCGCCTCCGAATCCGAACTCTATGATGACGGGCAGGTTTTGTTTGCCCTCTGGATAGACCACATTGGCCTGAATCTCGACCTTGATGGAAGGATAACTGGCGTTGTCGACCACGCCTTTCAGATAACGGATGACAACGGGCGTTCCTGCCAGATCCCGTTTCTCCTCATTGGTGACTTCCCACGTTACACCGGGCACATGGTCAGGAATACGGCCATAGACATGATCCTCAAACAGACGTACGATCTCCGGACGGCGTACCTTATACCACATCTTGGCATTGGTAACCTTTTGACCGTTCTCTGTCACCAGTGGATCAGGATAGAAGGGATAAGGATTGGCTGTCAGTTCATCATAGTTGGGGTGTTTGCTTTCGTCCTGACTGTTGGGCTGACGACCTTCACGGGGTTGGCCTACGCCTACTTTGGCCAGCATGTCGGCATAGTCGGCTGCTGCTATCTTACGAAGGCTGTCCTGATTGGCGCGGTTGCCGCCTCCGAACATTGAGAACTGTGCATTGGCTGTCAGCGAAATGCAAACCATAAAAACGGATAAAATACAAATCTTCTTTCCCATACGCTTCTTGCAATTTTGCTGCAAATATACAAAAGATTTCTCATAATAATATTGATATGTGGAAAAAAATCATTATCTTTGCAACGGAAACAACATTACTAGACAAGATGAAGAAAGTAATCGCTATTTCAATGTTATGTTTGTGCGCGCATGTGATGAGTGCACAGACACTGCCGTATCAGAATCCCCAACTCACAGCAGCCCAGCGTGCCGACGATCTGCTGACACGTCTGACGCTCGAAGAGAAAGTATCGCTGATGATGGACTCTTCGCCCGCCATCGCACGGCTTGGTATCCCACAGTTCCAGTGGTGGAACGAAGCGCTGCACGGTGTGGGGCGCAACAGTTATGCAACGGTGTTTCCCATCACGATGGCGATGGCTGCCTCGTGGGACGATGCCCTACTCCACCAGGTGTTCACCGCCGTGAGCGACGAGGCGCGTGTGAAGGCCCAGCAGGCGAAGCGCTCGGGTAATATCAAGCGCTACCAGAGTCTCTCGTTCTGGACGCCGAATATCAACATTTTCCGCGATCCCCGCTGGGGACGCGGTCAGGAGACCTATGGTGAGGACCCCTTCCTGACCTCGAAAATGGGACTGGCAGTGGTGAGAGGATTGCAAGGGTATACTTACGAGGGGAAGATTCTGAATACTCCGAGTAATCTGAATAATCCGAGCCCTTACCGCTATAAGAAGCTGCTGGCCTGTGCCAAGCACTTCGCCGTGCATAGTGGTCCGGAATGGAACCGTCATACCTTCAATGTGGAAAATCTGCCCGAGCGCGACCTCTGGGAGACCTATCTCCCCGCCTTCAAGGCCCTGGTGCAGGAGGGAGAGGTGGCAGAGATCATGTGCGCCTACCAGCGTATAGACGGTCAGCCCTGTTGCTCGCAGACGCGCTACGAACAGCAGATATTGCGCGATGAGTGGGGCTTCGACGGTATCATCACCAGCGACTGCGGTGCTATCCGCGACTTCCTGCCCCGTTGGCACAACACCGCCAAGGATGGTGCAGAGGCCTCAGCACAGGCTGTATTGGCAGGCACGGATGTGGAGTGCGGCTCTGAATACAGGAACCTGCCTGCTGCCGTCAAGCGCGGCGATATCAAGGAGGCCGACCTCGACAAGAGTCTACGCCGATTGTTGATCGCCCGTTTTGAACTTGGCGATTTCGACAGCGACGACCTGAACCCCTGGACCAAGATTCCCGAGAGCGCGATTGCCTCGAAGGAACATAAGGCCCTCGCCCTCGAGATGGCCCGTAAGAGCATCGTGCTTCTGAAGAACAACGGTGTCCTCCCTCTTACCTCTTACCTCTCACCTCTTACCTCTAACATCGTCGTGATGGGTCCCAATGCCGCTGACTCTGTGATGATGTGGGGCAACTATAGCGGCTTCCCCACCCAGACCATCACCGCCCTGCAGGGCATCACCCAAAAATGGTCAATGGTCAATGGTCAACGGTCAATTAAATACATCCAGGGCTGCGGTCTGACCCGCAACGAGGCCTTCGAAAGCCGCCTCTCAGAACTGCGCGATCCGCTGGGCAACAAGGGTTTGCAGGCTACCTACTGGAATAACATCCAGATGGAGGGCACACCGGCTACCGTCACCCGCATCGAGGGCCCGGTACGATTGAACAATGGCGGTAACACGGTCTTTGCACCAGGCGTCAACCTGGAGCATTTCTCTGCCCGCTACGATGCCACCTTCATCCCCACCCGTGATGAGACCGTCAGCTTTGAGCTCAGCGGTGATGACCGATTCCGTCTGCTGATCAATGCCGACACGGTGATCAACCAATGGAGCGCCCGCCAGCGTATCCACAGCGGAAGAAAGGAACTCACGGTGAAGGCCGGCCAGCACTACCGCATACAGATCGACTATATGAAGGAGGAAGGCTATGCTGCCCTTAACTTCGACATCCGCTGCAAGGTGAATCCGACACCCGAACAGCTATTGGCACAGATCGGCGAGGCTGAGACCGTGATCTTTGTGGGTGGTATCTCGCCCAGTCTGGAGGGAGAGGAGATGCGCGTGAGTGAGCCCGGTTTCAGAGGTGGTGACCGCGAGAGCATCGAACTGCCGCAGGCCCAGCGTGACATTCTCGCCCTGCTCCACAAGGCCGGCAAGAAAGTGGTCTTCGTGAACTGCTCCGGATCGGCAATGGGAATGGTGCCAGAGCTGGAGTCGTGTGATGCCATCGTGCAATGGTGGTATGCTGGTGAACAAGGTGGTAAGGCCCTCGCTGAGGTGCTCTTCGGCGACAAGAATCCCAGCGGAAAGCTGCCCATCACCTTCTATAAGAGCGCGAATGACCTGCCCGACTTCCTGGACTACACGATGAAGAACCGTACCTATCGCTATTTCCAGGGCGAGGCGCTCTTCCCCTTCGGCTATGGTCTGAGCTATACCAGCTTCAACATCGGCAAGCCTGCGTATAGTAATAATAAGGTACGCGTGAGTGTGAAGAATACCGGCACGCGCGAAGGACTGGAGACCGTACAGGTGTATCTCCGTCGCGTGGCGGATACCAACGGACCGCTGAAATCGCTCAAGGCCTATGCGCAAGTCGCGCTGGATCCCGGCCAGACTAAGACCGTCACGATAGATCTGCCCCGCGAGCGTTTCGAGGGTTGGGACGAGAAGACGAACACCATGCGTGTGGTGCCTGGCAAATACGAGGTGATGGTCGGCAACAGCAGCGCCGACAAAGATCTGCAGAAGATTACAGTTAGTATCAAATAAAAAAGAAATCCCCCGCGATTGCGGGGGATTCTTTATTTGGCGGCCTTCTTCGGCTTCTTCTCAGCTTTCGGCTTCGCAGCTTCGAGTTTTTCGATTTTCGCCTTCAGACGGGTGATCTCCTTATCCTTCATCTCAATCTCATCACCTTGGTTCTTGATGGTGGTGAGCAAGCCTTCGAGCTCGTCGTTGTCGATATCGAGCGGATAGAGGGCATTGACTCTGTTGATGAAGTCACCAAGGATATTCATGTAGTTGGTGAAGGCATCAAACGGTCCGCTGTAGATACCACGATCGAGGCCCACGTTAGAGGGTTTGGTGGTCATGAAGCGGAAATTGTTGGAAGCCTGCAGGTAATCCCAGTCCTGATTGATGCGGGGATCGTTGGCGATGCGCAGACGGTCGGCCACAGAATAGAGCTTGTTGAAAGCCTCATGCTGCATGGCGTTACCGAGCCAACAACTGACATCGCGCTCCTCATCTACCCAAGAGAGGGTGTCGGGCACATCGAGGTTGCCCACGCTCTTGCAGGCCTTGCAGATCTCCGTCGGCGTAGAGAAGGTGATGCCTTTCTCCTTAGCACATGCGGGCAGCGCGTGGATGAAGTCGAGGATGTTCGAGCTCAGCGGCTGGGCGATACCGAGGGCGGAGAGTTCCATGAAGATATTGATGATCTGCTCCTCTTCGGGCAGGCGGGCAATGCGGTCGATATAGGCATCGGCGAAGAGCGGATATCCCTCCCACTCGGTGTTGTTGAAGCGCAGGGAGATATCATCCGACAACTCGACATCGCGGAGCAACAGCTTGAGATTCGGGGCGATGTTACAGTTGTAGACATAGTGGGGCGACTTCCATCCGAGCACGTGCTTGGCACCCTCGGTCAGCATGCCCTTGAAGCCCATAGCGGCAATCTGGGCACCAATGTCATCGCTATAAATGAGCGAAGAGTTACGGGCTACGGTGGGTTTCTTGCCGAAGAGCTCCTCGATCTTCGCAGCCTGCTTCTTCACATCAAGAGCGAAGGTCTCCTCATTGGCCAGTGACGAAAGACCGTGGCTGTAAGGCTCTGCGAGGAACTCCACACAACCAGTCTCGTTCATCTTCTGGAGCTTCTCGATCACCTGCGGTGCATGGTACTCCAACTGCTCGATGCCGGTGCCGGAGAGTGAGAAGGCCACCTTGAAATACTTGCCGTTCTCGTTGATCATGTCATGCAGGGTATTCAGTGCAGGCATGTACGAACGCTCGGCGATGTCGGTGATGCTACGCTCGTTCTCGTAGTCATCGTAGTAATAATGATCGGTACCGATATCGAAGAAACGGTAACGCTTCAGATGAATAATCTGATGTATCTCGAAATATAAACAAATCGTTTTCATAACTTCAATTTTTCAATTCTTCAATTTTTCAATTCTTCAATTTTATTCTTCCCAGCCGAGGGTGCGGCGATAGAGGGTGCGGATCCAGGCGCCCACCTTCTCCCAGGTAATCTGATCCACCTCGCGCTTGCCCTCGTCCTTGAGATACTGGAAGAGCGACTCGTTGTGGCAGATGGAATAGATGGCGTCGGCAAGGGCGTGGATATCCCAGTAGTCAACCTTGATACAGTTGTCGAGAATCTCAGCACAGCCCGACTGCTTGGAAATAATCGAAGGTGTGCCGCACTGCATGGCCTCCAGCGGAGAGATACCAAACGGTTCAGAGACAGAAGGCATCACATACACATCCGAAGCCTTCAGACACTCATACACCTGTTTGCCGCGCATGAAGCCCGGGAAGTGGAAACGATCGGCGATGCCACGCTCGGCAGCGAGTTGGATCATCGCATCCATCATATCACCCGAGCCCGCCATGCAGAAACGCACGTTACGGGTACGGTGAAGCACCATCGTAGCAGCCTCAACGAAATACTCAGGACCCTTCTGCATCGTGATACGTCCGAGGAAGGTGACCACCTTCTCCTTGCCCGTATGGTCGGGACGAGGAATGGCCTGATACTCTTCGGGCAGGGGATATACGGCATTGTGCACCGTGAAGCACTTGCGCGGATCCTGGTGATACTGATTGATAACGGTCTGACGCGTGAGTTCCGACACACACATGATGCAGTCGGCCCAGTCCATACCGTTCTTCTCAATGCCATAGACGGTGGGATTCACCTTACCGCGGCTGCGGTCGAAGTCGGTAGCATGCACATGGATGCACAACGGTTTGCCACTCACCTGCTTGGCATGAATACCAGCAGGGAAGGTCAGCCAGTCGTGGGCGTGGATGATATCGAACTCCTCGGCACGGGCCACCTGTCCGGCGATGATCGAGTAGTTGTTGATCTCCTCGTGCAGGTTGCCGGGATAACCACCAGCGAACTCCATCGCACCGAGGTCGTTGACATTCATATAGTTGAAATCGGCATAGATATGCTCACGCAGCTTGAAATAATAATCGGGGTCCATGATATTGCCCACACGCTGACGTACATAGTCGTAGTCGACATCGCGGTAAGCGATAGGCACTGCATTCATGGCCACAATGCGACAGGCATGCTGACTCTCATCACCAAAGGGATGCGGCAGACAGAGGGTGATATCCATATCGCCCTGAGCCTTCAGACCCTCGGAGATACCATAGTTGGCAGTTGCAAGTCCGCCGAATACGTGAGGAGGATACTCCCATCCAAACATTAATACCTTCATAGTCGTTCCTCCTTATTTTTGATATGAATACTTTTCCATCAGCTTCAGCGTACGCAGGATCTCTGCCACATTCATTGCAAACGACATCGCACCGCGACCGTGGAAGGGCGGGTTGCCGTCGAAGAGCTCAGAGATGGTGCCGATAGCATGGTAGTCCATTTCGTCCTCATAGCCCACGAGCTGACGCTCGATGAACGAGAGACGGGAACGCTTATAGAGTTTCAGACAAGCCTCCATGTAGAAACCGCCGAGCCAAGGCCAGGCTGTTCCCTGATGGTAGGCATAGTCGCGCTGTGTCTGCGGACCCACGTAGATGGGGTTGTAGCCGCCACTCTTCGGAGAGAGTGAACGGAGTCCCTTCGGGGTGAGCAGCTCACGGGTACAGATATCCACCACACTCTTCATCTGATCCTGAGAGAGCGGCGAGTAATCGAGAGCCACAGCGAAGATCATGTTCGGACGGACACTCCAGTCCATCATCTTGCCATCCACATAATCGAGCAGATAACCGTATTCATTGACGAAGGTCTCCACAAACGACTGCTTGGCAAGGGCAGCACGCGCTTCAAGCGCCTCAGCATCCTTGGCCTTGCCCTGCTCCGTTTTCATGGCGGCACAGAACTTCAGGGCGTTGTACCAAAGGGCATTGAACTCAACAATATAACCTGAACGGGGAACAACCGGCTTACCATTGGCCGTAGAGTTCATCCAGGTAACAGCCTTGTCGCGGCCGTTAGAGTACAACAGTCCGTTCTCATCGAGACGCAGATTGGGATGCTTGCCCTTGATGATATAATCGACGATATCACTCACCAGCTTGCCATATTTCTGATAGCCAGCCTCAACGCCGACCTCCTTGACATACTGCTGAATGGCCCAGATAGCCCACAGGGGTACGTCGGGCTGCTCTATCTCGTAGATCTTCACGCTCAACGGTTTCTCGTTCATAAACTCACGCAGACCTTTCTCAGCCGTCCTCATCACGAGCTCGAAATAGTCGACCTCGCCAATGGCCAGCGTCAGACCAGGCACAGCGATAAAGGTATCGCGGGCACGACACTTGAACCAAGGATAACCGGCCAGCAGATAACGCTCGTCCTTCTTGTCAATCTTCTCCATAGTACCACTGCGGCGATCGCGGAAGTGGAACTGATGGGCGGCCGTCACCAAACAGTGATAGAAATTATCACGCGGTACACGGTCATCTACTTCCTCATCGAAGAGTTTCTTCAGCGTTGAGGTCTTGATCTGCGACGTAGAGCCTGAGAAGATGATGCTCTCACCCTTCTTGATGGGCATCTCGAAATAGCCGGGCACGTAGAGGTCCTCATTCGAGGCATAACCACGCTCCTGCTCCTTCGGATACTCCACACCGCGATACCAGTCGGGCTGGAAGACAAACTCATTCTTCTTTGAGAACTGCATATACAGGTCGGGATAACCTGCATACATACAGGTTCTGATACCACCGTCTACCTCATGATACTCGCGACTGGCAGTCATGTTCTCATGCGTAAACTGACGCACGCTGCGGAAAGCCAGGAACGGACGGAAGCGAAGGGTGGTTGCAGAATGGGCATCGACCAGCGTATAACGGATGAGAATACGGTCCTCATAGTGCTGGAAGATCACCTCTTTCTTCAGGATTACGCCACCCACGCGATACGTCGTTGTAGGCACCTTACTGGCATCAAACTCACGGATGTACTTGTGTCCGTTAGGACTGAAATTGTTGCCCTGATACTTGTGGAGTCCGAGGTTGAACTCAGCACCATGCTGGATGACCGTACAGTCGAGCGATGACAGGAGCACATGGTTCTCGTCATCGAGCTCAGGTACAGGAACGACCAGCAGACCGTGGTACTTGCGCGTATTGCAGTCTACGAGTGTAGACGAACTATACGCACCTGAACGGTTGGTACGGAGTAATTCACGTCGGAGACTCTCTTGCAAGTTAGTCATCACGGCTTTTTCTAATCGTAAATAACTCATAGTTCCTTGTTAGGTTTTTATAATGTTTATTCTCTTTTGTAGTTTGAATTTCCAAAAGTACACATTTTCCGTCAAACGACAAAGGAAAAAGTAATATTTAACAATTATTTAAGGCTAAAAGTCTATTCTTTTATAAAAGAAATATGAATAATGTGAATAATTCTGCTCAGAAATATGAATAAATATATTTTGATTAATACTTTATTTCTGGAAAAAATTATTCACATTATTCAAATTTCTTTCAGTTAAAAGCTGCTTGCGGCAGATTTCAGGCTGGAATGAGGAAGTTGATGACTTCCTGTTCGACAGTGATGCGGAAATCGCCTTGGGGCGTTTTCATCAACCGTCCGTCGATACCCACCATCGCCTTCTTTGCATAGTCCACCTGCACCTCCGTCGTACGATAGGGATGCACACTGCGATGATTCAGAAAACGACCCGTGATCAACAGCCAGAGACCTTCTATCAGCTGCACCATCTCCGGATGGTAGACCACCGAGACATCGAGCATACCGTTATAAGGCACAGCATTGGGCGTCTGTCCGTAGCCCGGACCACTGCCGATACAGACCGTCATCACCTTGCGGTCGATCACATCACTGTTGATGCGGAGTTTCATCTTATACTCCATACGGTGGAACAACATCACGAAGAGCGACGTAATAAAAGATAAGGTACGCGAACCGAACAACCTACGCGTCTGCCGGCGCAGGTTCATGATGTCAGCCGTCATACCGATGTTGATGCAGTTCAGGAAATAGCGGTGACACTTCTCACCCTTGGCATTGGTGTAGCGGATACAGCCAAGATCCACCTTACGCAACCGACGTTTCAACAGCCAGTCTACCGTCTGTTCAACCTCGTCCTCATCAAAGTCCCAGAAGCGTGCGAAGTCGTTCATCACACCATTGGGTATCACGCCCAAGGCAATCTCATCGCGCACAGCCTTTTCCTCCATCATCAGACAGTTTACAGCATCATTCAACGCCGAGTCGCCACCCACCACGATGAGGGTCTTATACCCATTGGCGATCATCATCTTCACGAGTCGCTCCACACTCTCGGAGTTCTCGCTCTGCACCATATCATACTGCACCTTCCGTTCATCGAGCACCGCACTGATCTTGTCCCAGCGCTTGCGAGGGCTGGAGAGGAAACTTGTCTTCGGACAATAAAGGATGCCCCACCTTGTACTTTCTACTGCCATCTGGATATTTGACTATTTAACTATTTACTATTTGACTATTTATTTTCCGATTGAGCCATTTCGAGGATTATCGCAATCTTCTGCTCCATAGGGAGGGTTGCGTCTATCCAATTGATTTTAAAGCCCCTGCGTTCCATACCCCTGAACCACGTCATCTGCCGCTTGGCAAACTGATGGATCGCAATCTCAAGGCGCATGAACATCTCGTCGTAAGTCAGCTGCCCTGTCAGGTATTCCGTCACGAACTTATACTCGAGTCCGTAATAAATCAGGTCTTCGGCGGGTATGCCTTCATCGAGCAAGGCCTTCACCTCATCAATCATACCCTCATCCAGACGCGCCTTCAACCTTCGGGTAATCTTCTCACGCCGCAATTCCCTGTCGATATTCACCCCGATAATCAGCGAATCCACCGCCGGCAACTCCCTTAACGCTACGGTAACCTTTTCTCCCCCTGAGTAGGGGGAGCTAGAGGGGGTCTGATCCGCCTTATTCTCCAGCACCGCCGTCTCAATCTCTATCGCCCTGATCGCCCTTTGGCACGAATCCACATCCGTCGTATTATGCATATTCGAGCCCGTCTTGGCCTTCAGTTCCTTCAACATCTCCGTCAACTCTGCCAACGACTTACCTTCCAGCGCGTCTCTCAACGCCTGATTCTGTGGTACAGGCGAGAGATGATACCCTTTCAGCACCGCCTCGATATAGAGCCCCGTGCCCCCACAGAGGATAGGCACCGCTCCCCTACTCTGGATGTCCTCATAGGCATCGAAGAAATCCTGCTGATACTCAAAGAGGTTATACTTCGTCCCCGGCTCCCGGATATCAATCAGATGATAGGGTATAACAGAGGGACGGTTCTTTTGTGACATATCGGATATCACAAAAGAACCGTCCCTCTGTGATACCTCAACCGTATAATCGGCGAGATCCTTTCCCGTTCCGATATCCATCCTACGATACACCTGACGCGAGTCAGCCGAGATAATCTCTCCGCCAATCTCTGCCGCCAACGCCGCTGCTAAGGGGGTCTTCCCCGATGCCGTCGGACCCAGTATCGTAATCATTCGTTTCATATCAATTGCAAAAGAGAGTGTTTAAACTTGATGGCGAGCATGGTGAGGTCGTCACTCTGCTCAGTATCGCCTACGAATTGGTGTACGGCATCGGTCATGGTCTCAATCAGTTGCTGGGGAGAACCATTGAAATCTTTGATGACGTTGGTGATGCGTTGCATCCCGAAGAGTTCGTAGGTAGCATTCTCGGCCTCTGTCAGTCCGTCGGTATAGAGGAAGAGGGTCGAGTCGGGTGCTATCACGGTTTCCTGTTCGGAGAATGTCATATCGGGCATCACACCGACGGGCAGATTGGAATCACAGGGAAGCAGCGCATCATTGACATAGGGAGCGTCGTGACCCGCGTTGCAGTAGCGCAAGCGACCTGTAGCCAGATCGAACACACCGACAAACAGCGTGACGAACATACAATTGTCGTTGCCCTCGCTGATGCGGTCGTTCATGGTCTCGACAATATGACTGGGCATATCGGTATGCATGGCGATATTGCGGAAGAGCGTCCGGGTGACGGCCATGACGAGCGAAGCGGGCACACCCTTGCCCGAGACGTCGCCGATGCAGAAAAACAGCTTCTCGTCGCGGATGAAGAAATCGTAGAGGTCGCCACCGACACCCTTGGCGGGCGTCAACGAGGCGTAGAGTTCTATATCCTTACGGTCAGGGAATGCCGGGAACGTCTTGGGCAGCATCGACATCTGGATATCGTGCGCCACATTCATCTCGCTCTGTATCGACGCTTTCGCAGCCGTCGATATCTTCAGCTCTTCCACATACTGCTTCAACGACTGCTGCATGGTATCGAATGAGTCGCGCAGCTGGGCCACCTCGTCATTGTGTTCGAAAGTAGGCAGCGATGTATCGAAATTACCTTTAGACACTTCCTGAGCCGAATCGGACAAAAATCCCAACGGCTTGGTAGCACGACGGATGCTGCGATACATGAAGAAGAAGATGACGAGCAAGCCAGCAACCATGAAGAAGAGAATGACGACGCCAAGTGCTAAGCCACTTTCGTACACCCATTTCCAGTGCTGTGCTACAACCAAGGTCCAGCCGGTATTGGCAATCCGCTTAGAATAGACATAATAAGTCTCGTCATTGATTTTCATATCCTCACAACTGAGACTGTCGTGCTGCATGATACTCTTTAGCGTTTTTTCTTCTATGGTCACAGCACCGGCAATCTTCTTACCTTTACTGTCGATGACCTGGATGAAGAAAGCCTTGTCGATGTCGGAATCCTCCGGTTCTCTTTCCAAAGGTCCTATCTTCTTGAACTTCGCCTCCTCATTGACAATCATCATATCGATCCAGTCCAGGTTCAGATCCACACCATAGACGCCCACCTTGCGACCCTTGCTGTCGAAGAGGGGCAGGACATAACTACAGTACATACTGCTGCCGACAGAATCGTCGAAGTACGGATCAGTCAGATAGCCGTCGTCGCCTTTCCCCAGAGCAAACCCTTTGTCATACCACACACCGTTGAAATAGTCATGCTGTGGCGAACCTATTTGTCTGCGCTCAATATGAGTGCTGTCGGTATAATAGGCGTAGGCCTCAAACCATCGGCCCTGACCTTGATAGTAGTCGGGCTCAAAGGCGGCAAAGCAACCCACGAGACGCTTGTTCACCCGCAGTTCGCGCTCCAAGGCATCGAAGACGGCCTCAGGACTCTCCAAGTTGCCTTCCACTTCGTCACGGTTGTTGTAGGTGGCCGTCTTCAACACCTCCACCATCGTCTCTATCTTGCCTTCTACCCCTTCCATCAGGTATTGTGCACGCATGTCGCTTTCCAGCAGCGCCATAGCCAGATCAAACATGAATACCGCGCCAACGATCAACACATTGATGATTGACACGATCGCAATCACGCGCCAGGTGATGCGCTTTGACAGTTTGCTCTTTTTCTTCATATTTTATAGACGGCAGGTCAATCCCAACTTGGTTTCGAAGGTGTTGGCATGTACCTTGTCGTAGTACTTATAATAAGTTCGACGCGAGAAGTAGGCACCAGACAGGGTGATGGACCACTGACGGGCGAGGTGCATCTCCAGAATGGGGTTGATTACCAACAGGGCCGCATTACTTCGGTCACCCTGCACATTCAGGTAGTGCAGATCCTTGGTGCCGTCGGCATAGGCCTGCAGGTCTTTGTTCTCGTAACCCTTCCAGGTGTAGATGCGGAAATACTTGGCATTGAGCACCAGACGTCCGAACTTACCGAAGTCGATCTGCGTCTTCGACTTGATACTGAAGCCGCTACCCATGTTGTAGTCACGCTCGATGACGTTGAAATAGTCACTCTTGGTTCCGCCGAGCAGGATACCACTGAGGAACACACGCTGTTCCAACTTCGAGATGGCTCCCATCTGAGGCAGCGAGAAGATGAAACCGGGACCGAAGCCAGCTGCCTCGCTGATGCGATAAGGTGTCAGATCCGAGCCGTCCTCGATGGGTTTGGCATCGTAATAGTTGAAGTGCTGGTAGATACCAAACTCACCTGCCATATCCTTCTTATCAAGAATCGGCGTACTCCACAGACGGCCTACAATCAGAAGCTGATTGACCATCGGCTGTCCGCCACCAAACGCAGCGTTCGACTCCAGATCGAAGAAGTCGTAGGGCGTGGTATGACGCTCACCGTCGACCGGTGTGCCATACATCAGCGTCAGGTTGATATAGGGTGCATGGATACCGCGGAACAGGGCACCGTCGTCAGCCAGATAACGCCAACCGACGGAAAACGACACATCGACGGGGATCTTATTGAAGTCGTGATAGCGATAATGGTCGCTGCGCACGCGCCAGGCATCACCACTGATGATACGGTGCAGTCCCTGAATGGGATTGACGATAGCGGCAGCTGCCTCACGCCAGAAACGCTTCCATCCGCGGTCACGGTCATCGAGGATGGTATGACTGAGCCTATGGGTCATCTCACCGATAGCCATACCGCCCATCGAGGTCGCAATGACGTCGTTGATGGCGGGTGGCTCTGTCTCACCCAGGAACTCCCACATCAGCGAACCGCCCAGAGCGTATGGCGCCGACTCCCAGAAGGTGAGGCCGTTGGTACGGGCAGCGTTGAAGTAAAGATTGCCGTGATAGGGATGAGCAAACAGGTTGGTGATGAAGAAGTCATTATCCCACACCATACCGTCGGTGAAGTTACGCTTCAGCGTGCGCAGGGTGGTCTGTGCGAAGTCAGAATTGATGGCATAGCGGTCGAACAGCTGCACACCCACGTTGATGCCCGTCACTTCGGCAGCGGCCTGCCAGTAGCGCTTCTTCACGGGCAGTGCCATCGTGGAGTCGGAGAACACCAATGCCTTCCGCTTATCCTCCCAGGCACGTTTCCACGTGTCATGCCGGTTGCGCGGCTGGCGCCACGTCAGACCCAGTTCCACCAATGGCCGGTTACGATAGGTCTCGTTTTTGTCGTAGTAGCGCGTAAGACCCCAACCCACCGAGGCAAAGGCACCGTATTTCTCGTTGAACCGATAGTCGGCATTGATACGGGCCTGCAGGGAGTACAGCCGCTCGGGCTTGTCATTGGAATTCTTCTCGAAAGTCTCTACATGATAGTAGCCCAGGTCACCACTCAGGCTCCATTTCGGCGACAACTGGAAATACTGGCCCAGACGGTAGAACACGGCTCCTGAGAACTTCGAGTCGAGTCCCATGAAGTGTGTTCCCACACCAAAGATACTATAGGTACTCTGGTTGCGATAGCGTACGGCGATATTCGCCTTGGTCGACGAACCGCCATACAACATCACATCAATGTTAGTCTTCGGATTGACGTTCACCAGACCGATTTTATGACCGATGCTGTCGTACGACACGTTGATCAAGCCTATCTGCCAGCCTTTCGGACGTTTGCGGGCAATATTGAACACACCAATCTGTGCACCGTTCAGTGAGTCGGTATAATTGATGGCACCCAACTGCCAACCGCCCATCATGGCTTCCGACACGTTCAGAAGGCCTGATAGCTGCAGACCGCGATCCATGCCGTTGGTGATGTTGCTGACACTACTCAACTGCAAACCGTTGAAGGTCTGTGCCGATGCGTTTGAAACACTCGACAGTTGTAGTCCGTGACCACCATCCGTAGCAACCGACGAGATCACACCCAATTGTACACTCTTAACAGAATCCTGCACACTGACAATGCCCACAGGACTTCTCTGCGCAGAGACATTACTCACTATGATAGCCAAGATGGCGGCTATAACAAATTTTGAAATCTTCATATCAAGATAAATAAATTTCAGCCGCAAAGATACATAAAAATTCCCGTACCACCAAGCGATACGGGAATAATCCACAAAAAAAGGGCAATTTCTCTATCTACAGTCAAAGAGAATCTTCCTTCTGTTTTCCTTCGGCCTCACCGCGAAGTGAATCCAATAGGTAGTGCCCCGCTTCTCCTGAATAAGCTCATCAAACACCCAGCCGTTTTCATCAGCCGTATCCAGCAGCAGACAGGCATACCTGATCATCTGCTCCAGCCCCAAACACTTCACATCCACCGCGCATCCCGTCAGATGATTGCGCCTGTTTGAGCGGGCTTTTTTTGACTCAGATGTGGTCAGACTCACATTGCTCCCTATTCTTCACCTCATACATTTGATTTTCAAACTTAGTACCCCAATTTTTCCTTTTTAATGTGAGCAATGTGAGTCAGGAAATAAACGACGCTCATAAATATCTAATTTATTGAGTGTTACCTCACAATTGATGGTTGACTCACATCGCACTCACATCTTACTCACATCCGCCACGCACCGCGATCTGTGCAATCTGTGGTCTGACCGAGGCCCGCAATGAACGAGCCGTAATCCCGTCCCCGACGGCATTACGGCTCACTCGCAACGAGATTACGGCTCGTATTTCTTTACATTTGAGCTCTTCCTCGAAGCCCTCTTTTAGCAAAAAAACGCCAAAAGAATTGGAATTCTCGGATATTCTTTCTATATTTGCAACCGAAACAAAAGATTAATAAGATGACAGCAATTGATTTACGTGCGAATACGATGCAGATCTTGGATCAGTTTGACAAAGCGGATGCCTCGCTTTGGCAGAAGGTTCTTGATGCCGTCACCTTAATTTACAAGGGCGAGGAAAAGACGCTGCATACGAAAAGGGCTGAACAAAAAGCCAAAATTCGCCAAATGGTCGGCATCCTAAACGAGGATAGCCTTGAAGACTGGAAGCGTGAGAAAGAGGAGTCTGCCGTACAGGCTGGTGCAGACTGTCTTGTTACGCGTAATATAAAAGATTACAGATTTGCTAAGATGGAGGTCCTGGATTCCAAAACCTTCCTTGCAAATTATCAATAAATAAATGTAGAGCAATGTGATGTCACATTGTGTCCTGACCCCGGCGTGACACTTTGTGACACCAAAGATTTGGAAAGAAATGAAGAAGACGTCTTGTCACGAAGCAAATTACCGATCAATCGACCTCTCCTCGTGGGTCAAAGTAGGAGAAGGAGGCAACGGAAGCACTTATGAAGCCTCCGATCAGCCCGACATCATTCTTAAACTTAACAACAGCCGATCCAACGACCTCAAGTCGGTAAAGGAAGAGTTCGATGTCTCTGCCGCTGTCGCCCGTTTGGGACTGTCCACACCGGCTATGATAGAGATTGTCAAGGTTGGCGATGCCTATGCCACTATCTCCCAGCGTATCAAGGATAAGAAATCACTATCGCGTATCTGTCACGACCAGCCCGAACGCATTGGCGAGATGGCCGGGATCTTAGTGTCGCATCTGAAGCTACTCGAAGCCACACCATGCGACACATCCTTCTTTCCCGACCGCAAACAAATCGTACTGAGTGCTCTCCGCGATGCCGGTTTCATCCGAAAGAAAGTGAGGGATTTCCTGATCAGCACCGTTGAGTCGCTGCCCGACGTGACCACCTGCTCTCACGGCGACTTCCAGACTGGTAATATTATCATTGCCGATGGTAAGAGTTACTTTATCGACCTGGGACGCTTTGCATACGGACATCCTATGTTCGACATTGCCCACCTGTACCTTATTTGTGTCGTTTATTCAAAAATGAAAAAAACATGCGACATCTTCCACATGACTCGCCAGCAGCTTCTGCAACTCTGGGATGCTTTTGCTACGGGTTACACGGGCCAAGCCGACCATACCGCGTTCGACCGTCAGGTGACTGCTTTGGCTGGCGCCGACATTATTATGCGCAACGCCTATGTCGCCCCGAGTCTTCTTGAGAAGATCTTCTTCCGATTCCAGGTTCACAACCTTTTTTGTGGACTCAGACGGGACGGTTCTCAATGAGTCCTCGCTCACTCAGAACCGTCCCCAGTGAGTCCACTTTTCTTGCATTTCCCCGATAAACTCCTGCTTTTGATTAATTTTCCATATGACCCAATTATAAGACTTTGATCTACTCCAATCACCTATGTCATTGTACATCCTAAAAGTAATATCATTAGGATTTCCTATATCAGGATGTTTACCAACTTTATACCATGCTTTATATAATATTCCAAAACGAAGGATTGTATGTGCATAAAAATAATCTCATCTACGTCATTCGCACCCACCATCCAGACGAAAAGAAACGGAAACCGAATGACTCCCGTTTCCTATTCTCATATTTGGGGAACAGATCAAAGAACCGTCCCTGATCTGCAGTGATCTGGCGATGAGAAAGCCCTTGGAGGCTGTCTGGCCTCAGGGCGTGGTTTTTTCCATATCGGACCAGATGGCAGTGCGGAGCCTTGTCCGTTCTCTCCTTTCAGCGATAGTAATGTGGCTGAGGTGGGCGTTCGACAAGCCCTGCAATCGCCAATCTTCCGTAAGATTCGCGCAGCACGTGCCCTCGGATGGGAGCATACAGGCGGCTGCACCCTTTTCGAGCATCGCGAAGAAATAGAGGAAATGATCTCACCTCGTCTCTCGTGATGGAGCCATCTTGTCTATTTCCGCTTTGGATTCTTCGGGAACCAGCCGCGTTCTACACGTTTCTTCTGTTCGAAGAGTTCGCCGATACCCCATAGGGCCGAGGCACCGAATACACCTACGATGGCAGACAGAATGGCATTCTCAATGAATAGCGCAGCAATGATGGATGCCAGGCCAATCATCAGGTAAACGACCCAAGGGCGCGTACCCCAGTAATATTCAGTCTTGATGACGATAGGATGCCAGATGCCTATGGTCAGAAAGGTGCAAACGGCTATGATGATTCCTGTGAAATACATGGCCGGTTATTCGATGCTCTGTGCTATACTCTCCAGGACGTAGTCGAGTATCTCTGGTGTGTGAGTCTCGGAGATGAAGTTGCCCTCGAACTGCGACGGACTGACGTAGATGCCGCGACTGAGCATGTTGCGGAAGTAGCGGGCAAATCGCTGCTGGTCGGAGCGTTGTGTGTCCTTGAAATTGCGCACAGGATTTTCGTTGAAGAATAATGTGAACATGGAGCCGCAACGGTTCAGTTGGATGCCTTTGCCAGCGATAATCTGCTCAAGCCGGGCAATAAATACGTCGCTCTTGCGCTCTAATGTCTCATAAAAACCGACTTGCGACAGCTGGGTCAGCGTCTCGATGCCTGCTGCCATAGCCACGGGGTTGCCGCTGAGCGTGCCTGCCTGATAGACGGGACCCTCGGGAGCCAGTACCTTCATGATGTCCGCGCGACCGCCAAAGGCTGCAGCAGGGAATCCGCCACCGACTATCTTGCCGACGGTGGTCATGTCGGGCGTGATGCCAAAGCGCTGCTGGGCACCGCCAAAAGCCAGCCGGAAGCCTGTGATGACCTCATCGAAGATAAGCACGGCTCCATACTGTTCGGTCACCTCGCGGGTAGCCTTCAGAAAGTCTTCAGTAGGCACCACCACACCCATGTTGCAAGCCACCGGCTCGATAATGAGTGCTGCCACCTTATGCCCATGCTCGCTGAAGAACTGGCGCAGGGCCTCGGTGTCATTATACGGCAGCACCGCTGTATATTTCACAAATCCATCGGGCACACCAGCCGACGAGGCGTTTGAGATATTGGCAACGCCGGAGCCCGCTGCCACCAGCAGATGGTCGGCATGCCCGTGGTAGTTGCCCTCGAACTTCACGAGGATATCACGGCCTGTATAGCCGCGGGCCACGCGGATGGCCGACATGGTGGCTTCGGTGCCGCTGTTGACAAAACGCAGGCGCTCCATCGTGGGAAAGGCCTCGCGCACCTTCTCGGCCAGTACGGTCTCGTTCTCACAGGGAATGCCATAACTGCTGCCGCGACCGACGGCATTGACAGCCGCCTGAGAGACGCGCTCGTTGTTATGCCCCAGAATAAAGACACCCCACGACATGCAGAAGTCGATGATGCGGTTGTCGTCGATGTCGGTGATATAGGCGCCCTTGGTCTCTTTCACGAAGATCGGTGTGGTGCCCACGCTGCGGAGCGCCCTGACGGGGCTGTTCACCCCGCCAGGTATCACCTGCCGTGCCCGCTCGAAAGCGGCTGCTGACTTGATTCGTTCGCTTATGCCCATCGCTGCATGTACTCTTTAGCGTAATAACTGATGATATACTGCGCACCGGCACGCTTGATGGCTATCAGACTCTCGAACACCACGCGCTGCTCGTCGAGATAGCCGAGTTTGGCAGCAGCCTTGAGCATGGAGTACTCGCCACTCACCTGATAGGCCACCATCGGGATGTTAGGGAATCGCTCCACGCCACGGGCAATCATGTCGAGATAAGGCATGGCGGGTTTCACCATCGTCCAGTCGGCACCCTCCTCAATATCGGCAGCTATCTCCTCCAATCCCTGGTCGTGGGTGCGGTAGTCCATCTGGTAGGTCTTGCGGTCGCCGAATGCGGGAGCGGAATCGGCAGCATCGCGGAACGGTCCGTAGAAGGCCGAGGCATACTTGGCGGAATAGGCCAGAATCTTGCATTTGTCGCGCAGTCCGGCCTCGCGCAGCCGCTTGTCGAGCGCCTCAATCTGTCCGTCCATCATAGCGGAGGGAGCCACAAAGTCGGCACCGGCCTTGGCATGAACGTAGGCCATCTCGGCCAGCAGTGGCAGTGTGGAGTCGTTGTCCACGTCGTGGTCGCAGAGCAGACCGCAGTGTCCGTGACTGGTATATTCACAGAGGCAGACGTCGGTGATGACGCACACCTCGGGCTGGGCAGCCTTGATAGCCTTCACGGCACGGCAGACGAGCGCATCTTCAGCATAAGCCAGCGAGCCGCGCTCATCCTTCTGGCTGTCGTCGATGACACCGAAGAGCAGCACCTTGTCGATGCCAAGTGCATACACCTCCTTGACATCCTCTACGAGCGTGTCGATGGAGAAGCGGCAGATGCCCGGCATCGTGGCAATCTCTTCCTTGACGCCCGCTCCCTCTACAACGAAATAGGGATAGATAAAGTCTTTCACATTGATGGATACGTCGGCATACTTGTCGCGTATCTCCTGCGTTGAGCGATAGGTTCTAAATCTTTTCATAAGTTCTGTTGTTTTATTATTGTATGTAAATATTGTTCGGTTACTGGGCCGCGGGTAGCAAATATCTTTCCTACGGGCAGCGAGCCATAGAGGCTAATGAAGTTGTCGATGGTTGAGGGCGAGGTGAAGACGATGCGGTCCACCTCGTCGAGACAAATCTTCTGTGGATGCGCTGGCATCCGATTGATATAGGCTGTGATACAGTCAACCTTGAACCCCAGTTCCTTGAGTCCTTCAGGAATGATGGGCAGTGCCAGGTTGGAGCGTGGGATGATCACACGGCCGCAAGGCTGTCTCCTGAACCAAGCTATCACGCCATACGAGTTGTCGTCGTCTACTTGCTGAACCTCCTTTACCCCTGCTTTCTGTAAGGCAGCAGTCGTGGTACTTCCGATAGACACGATGCGGCGGGCTTGGGCAAACATAGCCCCCACGTATCTGGCGGCATGACGCGAGGTGAAAAGCACGTAGTCATAGCGGTTGATATCGTGTGCCGCACTTTGTAGCGCAGCGTTGTCGTCCACTGGCGTGATTTCTATCAGTGGCGTATGGATGCAGTCGGCATCGGGTGGGGTCAATCCAGTATACAGCGTCGTCATAAGATGCTTCCTTTCGCGAATATCGCCTTCAGGTCGTTGCGTCCTTTTCTGGCTGTCACTGCCAGCCGGCCTTGCATGGGGTGGGTGGTAAAGGACAAGATCTCGGCTATCTCACCCTCCATGCCGAGACGTTTCAAGGCACACGTGGCAACAATGGCGGCATCAATCTGTCCCGACCTTACTTGCCGGACCCTGTCTTCGATGCATCCGCGAATACTTACTACTTCCAAGTCAGGGCGCATCGCCAGCAGTTCTTGTCTGCGCAAGGGCGAACTAGTTCCGATGCGACTGCCTGTAGGTAGTGCTGCCAGTGTCTGGTTGTCACGACTCACCAGCGCGTCGGTCTTGTCGAATGCCTCATAAAGGGCGATGACCTCCAATCCGCCATTCAACTGTTCGGGCAGATCTTTGGCAGAATGGATGGCCACATCAGCCTCACCCTTCAGCAGAGCCTGGTCGAGCTCACGGGTGAAGATGTCGTCGGGTGCCTCGCCGTTGAGCAGCGAAATGTGTTGATTCTTATCGCCTAACGATGCTTTCACCTTCAGCTTGTAGGGCACATCAGGCAGATGTTGCATCACTTCCTTGACCTGCAGTTGCGACAGTCGGCTGCCACGGGCCACAATGCGGACGGTATGGTGCTTTCTGCGGCGCTCCATGATTTCGCGCAGCAGTCCAATCTCTTCCTCAATCATCAGTTCTGCCTTCTGCACTTCATCTTCCCTGACGGCGATGTTGGCCTGCACTTTCCGTTCCACGTCCTGCAGGTTGTAGAGCGTCACCTGCTGCATGTCGGCAACACTGGGGTCGATATCGCGTGGAAAGGCAAGGTCGATAGCCAGCAGTTTGCGGTTGGGGTTCAAGTCTTCCTTAAAGATAATGGCATGGTCGGCAGAGGTGGCGCTAATCAGGATGTCGGTATGCTGCAGGAAATCGTCTTTCTCGTCCAACTGCCGTACATCGATACCGTATGGAGCGGCCATCCGTCGGGCTTTCTCTTCAGTACGATTGGCCAGCATCATCACCTTGGCCCCTTTGTTTTTCAGGAACTTGATGATGTCTTCCGTGAGTTTGTTCACACCGATGATGGTGATATGGGCATTGGAAAGATTGATGTGCTGCTGCTCAATGATTTCGATAGCAGCCAGACTGTGACTGACGGCTCCATGGGATATCTCCGTCTCATTGCGCACACGCTTACCAATCTGCAGGGCACACTCGAAGAGCTTATGCAGACCTGCGGAGAGTTTGACGCCACTCTGACGGGCTGCCTGATAGGCTTCCTTCACCTGTCCCTGTACGGCCCGCTCGCCAGTGATGGCCGATTCCAAACCACATACCACTCGGAAGAGGTGTCGCGCCACCGTATCGGGAATATCCCCGTCACCGTAGTAGAGTTCCACACGGTTACAGGTCTGCAGTAGCACCGATGGCCCGACATCATCACGGTTCAGGTGGCTGAAGTAATCCTCACGTTCTTTCAAAGAGGTGGTGAGGTGATTTATCGATTTGTATTGTATCATCTCCAATCGGTTTCTTTAATCCAGTTTATCAGGAACTTGACGTTCTCAACGGGTGTGTCGGCCAGCACCCCATGCCCCAGGTTCACCACCCATCTGTGATGCTCGCGGAAGAACGGCTTGTAGCCCTCCATCACCCGCCGTATCTCCTCATGCGAGGCAAAGAGCAGGTGGGGGTCGATATTTCCCTGCAGCCCCACTTCAGGGTGTACCATCTGTCGGGCTTCTGTCAGCGACATCTGCCAGTCGATGCTAACAAAGTCGCACACATCTGGCGTAATCTGCTTCAGTCCACAGCCAAGTCCTTTGGGGAAGAATATCAAGGGGGTGCCCATGGAGCGCACAGCATCAGTAATCCTGCAGACAGCAGGCAGGAACAGTTCGGCATAGATATCAGCAGGCAGGAGTCCTGCATGACTGTCGAAGAGTTGGAAGGCATCAATGCCGTGCTCTACCTGCTTGATGGCATACGCTATCGACAAGTCGGTCACGGCATCAATCAACCGGCGTGTCTCTTCCTTGTGTTCGTAAAAGAATCGCTTGGCCTCGGGAAAGGTCTGCTTGGTACTCATGCCTTGCAGCATATAGCAGAGAGTGGTCAGCGGAGCCCCACAGAATCCTATCAGGGGCATTTCGCTCTTGTCGACGACAAGGTCGATGGCGCGATATACATTGTCGAGGCGTTCCGGCTGAACCTTCAGACAGCTGGAAGGCCGCTTTTCTGCAGCCAGCGGATTCAGGAACTTGGGGCCCTGCTCCGTCCATTCTAACTCCATGCCCATAGCCATCGGCACCATCAGGATGTCGCTGAACAGGATGGCGGCATCTACCCCCAGATCCTCTACAGGCAGTAGCGTTACCTGTGCAGCCAACGCTGGCGTATTGATCAGTTCTGAAAAGGCGTATTGCTCACGCAACTTCTGGTAACGTGGCAGCACGCGACCTGCCTGTCGCATCAGCCATACAGGTGGGCGATGGCACTCCCGGCCGAGTAATGTGTTCAGGAAAATACTCTCCATATCTCTAAACTTTAAACTCTAAACACTTATCGGCTGTTTCTACAGCTTGTTTGATACGGTGGGCCATGCCTATACCGTCGCGCAGATTGCCTGCTATGGTCAGGCCGTTATAGCGGCGTTGCAATCGCTCGATGGTGGCAAAACGCTCACCTGAGGTAATCTCATACTGAGGTATGGCGCGCAGATGGCGGAAGATACGGATGAGGTCGGGCTTTGCCTGCTTAGGAAACTTCAGCATCGAATGGAAACACTGCTCCACCACGTCTGTAAGTTCGCCATCGCTTTTCCCGAGCAGTTCGGCATGTCTGACACCGCCCAGGAAATAGGAGAACAGCGCACCGCCTTCTGGAGCACGGTCCGTAAAGCAGGCTGAGGGGAAGAGGATGCCCAGCACGGGCTGCTGCTCGCACGACGGTACCAGTCCGCCAAAGGCGTGATAGTCGCCGCCAAAGGTGTCACGTACTCCCACGCTAATCTCTACCACGGGGGCATAGCTCAGGTTGCTCAGTTGTCGCATGCTACTGTCATCAATAAATGGAAGCAGCTCGGGCAGACAATAGGCACCACATGTCGTAACAACCTGACGGCATTCGATAGTCTGTTGCTCACCAGCCTTATCTACGTATGTGGCCTTCCATCCGTATTCCGTCGGCATCACTCTTACATCGCGAACCCCAGTCAGCAGGGCTGTACCTAAATAGTCGGCCATAGCATGAGTGATCTGTCCAAGTCCACCTACCGCCGAGAATACTTTCTTTGTTGCCAGACGGTCTCTGTCGTTCTTCGGCTCTTTCATCTTGGCAAAAGAACCTCGGATGAAACTGCCGTAATCCTGTTCAAGACGATAGAGTTTCGGCAGGGCATAGCGCGTAATGAGCGTGTCGGGGTTGCCGGCATAAACACCGGAGAGGAATGGATCGACAGCATAATCGACAAACGACCTGCCCAGTCTTCGACGGGCTAACGACCCTACTGACTCGTCAGGATTAGTGCCTTTTTTGCGCCAAGGTTCTCTGAGGATCCTGAACTTGTCTGCCAGCGTGAACAATGGGGTCGTCACGGCACTCACAGGACCGGAAGGAAGGTCATGAAAGCGATTGCCTTTCCATATCAGCCGACGCTTCGAGGCATCAGGTGCTGTCTCCATCCGGCACTTGCCACCCGATATGTTCTCCAGGTCTGCCATCAGTTCTGCTACTTCGGGGTTGGATACAGTACCTGTATTCGGGCCGCTCTCAAAGACAAATCCCTGCTCTCTGTGCGTCTGTATCTGTCCGCCAGCTCTGTCCATCTGTTCCAGCACCGTCACGTCGCGTCCTCGGCGCGCCAGTGTGTAGGCTGTTGTCAGCCCGGTCAGCCCGGCTCCTATTATCAATATATCTGTTTTCATCTTCATTTCTCAACTCCTTACTCCTCAACTCCTCAAACAGGTTTTGAGAATGCTTTCGTCGTATGCTGCATCAGCGGGTCGAGAAGTGCTGCCACATTTCTCACAAACGGACTACTCTCATGTGCCATCCTTATCGTGTTACCATCGATGGTGATGATTCCGTCGGCTTGCATCTCCGCCAGTCGTTGTTCATCATAATTCAACACTGCCTGCTGCTCATCGGTTAGCGTCACGGCATAGTTACACATCAGACTGTCGATGACCTGCCTTGACAACTGTTCTTCCCTGCTTAGCATATAACCTTTTCCGACAGGCAGATGTCCGCTGTTTACCGTCTGGATGTATTCGTCGATATCTTTCGTATTCTGTGCGTAAGCCGTATCCAACTGCGTGATGCCCGTCACGCCCAGCGCATATACCTGTGCTGTGGTTCTGCGGGTGCAGTAGCCTTGGAAATTCCTATGCAGTAGCCCGTCCTGTAATGCAGTGTAAAGTTCGTCGTCGGGGCGTACGAAATGGTCCATTCCTACTCTCACGTAGCCTGCTGCCAAAAGCAGTTTAGCCGCCTCGTCAAATATCCGGCCCTTCTCCTCAGCAGTGGGCAGTCCTGTTTTTTCCAGGATGAGTTGTTGTTTCTTCAACCAGGGCACGTGGGCATAGCTGAACATCACCAAACGGTCGGGCTGCAGACTGATGGCCTGCTCTATCGTGCGACAAAAGCTCTCTGCTGTCTGGTAAGGCAGACCGTAGAGAAAATCCAAGTTGATGTGTGCTCCTCCGTGACGCAGCACGGCAAAGATATCTTCTGTACGCTCCATAGAAGGTCGGCGGTTGACGGTCGTCAGTACTTTTTCGTCAAAGTCCTGAACACCAATACTGAATCGCGTAAAGCCCGCTTTTATAAGTCCTCTCCAATCTAAGAGCGACAGATAGCCAGGATGGCATTCGATGGCCACCTCTGGACTATCAATCTTTGGAAATGTATTTAAAATATGTTGGTTGAGAGACCTGATGACAGCGGGCTGAAGACTTGTGGGACTTCCGCCCCCATAGTGTATCTGTGCAACCTGTCTGTCACGCTGTAACAATGGGATAATCAGATCGATTTCCTCATGCAATGCCTTCACGTAGTCAGCCACAGCAGCCTCACTTCGCATGGCGTATGAATTACAGGCACAATAATGGCATAAGCTGTGGCAGAAGGGTATGTGCAGATAGAACGACAGGTTTCTGTCTTTCGCTTCGTTTGAACGATGAACGGCACTGATGTAATCCTCTTCAGACAAATCTCTGAAATAGTTTGCCGGCGGATAGCTGGTATACCGTGGAACAGGTACATTATACTTTTCTATGATATCTGGTGTCAACATGAAATCTATTTTCGTCATTTTCGGCTGCAAAGGTACTACGAATCCTTTTTATCTACAATCCTAAAAAATGATGAATTGTCCGTTTTACATCCTCATTTATGAGGAAGCGACACGTAAAAAAGCATGAGTTCTAAAAAAATAGTAGTACCTTTGCACCATATAATAAATAAATATGGAAAGTCTTCGACCAGTTTTCTCTATCGCTATCGTTGATTCTAATATACTGTCGGCACTTGGACTTCAGCAGATTCTGACGGATATGGCGCCCATGGTGGATATTAGGATCTTTGTCACCTTCAGTGAGATGGAAGTGGCAAAAGACCGGTTCGTACATTACTTCGTGGCTTCGCGTATCTATTTCGAGCACACATCCTTCTTCCGTACCCGACTTCAGCAAACCATTGTACTCGTCAATGGCGACATGCAGATACAGGGCGTTGCAACACTCAACGTCTGCCAAAGCGAGAAGATGGTAGTCAAATCTATCATAACCCTGCAAAGACAAGGGCACCACGATTCCAGTCATCGCATGGCTACAGGCAGCGGTACTGTCCAGCTTTCACCACGTGAACTGGAGGTTACCATCCTGCTGACCAAGGGACTCATCAACAAGGAGATTGCCGACCGTATGAATATCAGTATCACGACGGTCATCACCCACCGCAAAAACATCATGGAAAAACTACATACCCGTTCATTGGCAGATATCATCATCTATGCCGTAATGAACGGGTATGTGAACCTTGGCGAACTTTGAGGTAACGATAGTTCTTAGTTTCGTTCTCAGAAGAATTTTACGATGTCGTCCAATGGTCTTCTTTCAGGGCGGTTTGGTTCTCCAGCCCTATAGCCCAGAGAGATAACCGCCATGATCGTCTCGTTTTCGGGGATAGCGAAGAGCTGTCTTAATCCTTCAGCGTCACGCATGCCCATGATGAGCGTATCGAAGCCCATGGCGCGAGCCTTTAATATCATGTAGCAGTTGCTAAGGCCATTGTCATAAGCACCCCATCCGTCGCCCACTTCGTTGGTCTGGTTCCCCTGGAAAAAGCCCGACTTGCCTCTCTCGAACGTTGAGACTGCATAGGCAGGTTAATCAGAAATAGGTATCAGCGTCTTACTCCTTCACAGCACCTACGATATCATCGATGGTGGCTACGGTATGGCCGTCGCGGTGGCGGAACAGGTTCAGGATGTCGCGCACGGTCTTCTCCTCTTCCACCTGCTCGTCAATGAACTGGTCTACGAAATTGATGCTTGCACGGTCATGCTCTTCATCAGCCACATCGGCCAACTCGTTGATTTTCTCCGTCACCCACATCTCGTGCTTCAGCGTGTACTCAAAGATACTCTTCGGATCATTGTAGTCTTGTTCGGGCGCGTCGATGGCAGTCACCACGGCCTCACCACCTCGGTCTAATACAAAATTGGCCATCTTCAAGGCATGTTCCTTCTCCTCATTCGAGTGGTCAAACATCCAGGCGGCAAAGCCCTTCCAGCCCTCTTTGCGGAACCAGAAGGCCATTTGGAGATAGAGGTTCGATGAATACAGCTCGGCTGTAATCTGTGCGTTAAACGCATCCTGCATTTTCTTTGAAATGTTCATAATCGTAATCTTTTATTTAATGAATAATAATCAGTTGCAAAGATACGAAAGATTTGTGAAAAATACGAAAATTTTGACATAAATCTTTATTTCCTACCACCTCCGCTGGATGAAAAGACATTCACTAAACTAAACAAATACTTTATGAATTTTATACCTGTGATTACAAGGCTGCGATTGAGCGAGAGCGGAGTGAAGCTCGCTTCGACTCAGCCGAGCGTGAGCAGGCTCGACCTTAAGTCAATTCAGGAGAGATGGCGGCAATCCAAGCTTCGATGCGAGTGTCGGTTCTGTCATCCTCGTTGATGTCGTCAAGGGGCAGACCTATGAATTTGCCGTCAATCACGGCCTCGGAGTCATCGAAAGTATAGTCATCAGTCTCTACGCTGCCAATGAACTTGGCACCGCTGTCTTTGATACCGTTGTACAGTTCGCCGATGCCGCCTACGAAGGTGTCGCTGTAGGTAGAGCAGTCACCACAGCCGAAGAGGGCGATGGTCTTGCCACTGAGGTCAGCACCTTGGAGTGTCTTCAGTCCGTCGTACCAGTCATCCTGCAATTCGCCTGCGCCCCATGTCGAGGTACCGAGAATCAGATTCTGGTTGGCGCTGACGATGTCAACTGTCAAGTCCTGTACGTTCAGGGCCTCGCAGCCCAGTTTCGAGGCAATCTTCTCTGCGATGGCCTCACAGGTTCCTGTCGAGGAACCATAGATTACAATTGTTGCGTTCATCTTATTAATTTACTATTTGACAATTTACTATTTGACAATTTTCAATTTCTGTTGATGCATTCGCCATTGCACTTGCGCTTGCAGTACCGTTCGCACTGTGCGCAGAGGTCGTAGCCGAGCATGGCGCCGAGGATGAAGTCCTCTTCTGGTGTGAGTTCGTTCAGCGGACGGGTGACGATAAGCCGGATGGCCTCCAAACACTCACGCCGCCCGAAATACACGTTCAGGTTCTGCTGACCTGCTGGCTGCAACAGGTATGGGATACCTTGGCTTTCCAGTCGCTGGATGGTTTGCTCACTATATTTCTTGTTGCAGGTGAACAGCACCATGTGGCGCACACCTTTATGCAGTTCGTAGATGTGGTTCATCAGTACCTTCATCTCTGTGGGAATCGCTGTCGTCGTTCTCATTTTTATCGTTCTTGATTTCGGCTGCAAAGGTACGACAAATAAATAAGGTGCGCAATACCTAAAACGAGGTGTTTTGAGCATTGCCCACCTGTGACGGCCAGCAAAAGTAGATTAACATGAAGTAGGTATTTAGTGCTACGAAAAAAGGCTTCATCAGCCTGTTATACCTTTGCCAGATTAATCCTCTGCATTGCTGCCCTTTTCCGTATTCTGCCAATAGTGCATCTCTGGCTTCTGGAGGCAGTCGCGATATTTTTTCATTTTACTAAACTATTCTAAATTTGGGCGCAAATATACGAATAATCAAGGAATAATGAGTAACTTTGTCCTTTGATTTAATAGTATTTGTGAAATGGACTACCTTCCCAAAGACCCTGCCATTCTGGTTTCGAGCGTCAATATGCTCTTAAGAGACGAGGAGTTTGACACGCTGGAATCACTATGCTATGCCTTCAGCAGAGAACCCAAGGAAATCAAAGACTATCTCATGAAGTATGGCTTCGTATGGAGTGAGCCTCAGAAACAATTCAGACCCATCGGCTACGATCAATGATCACAAAGGACAGCATAGAGACCGCCTATAGCTTTCTGCATCAGAAGCGGAATGTCTATATCCATTCTTCCCTCGACTGGCAGAAGGATGACATAGAGTATGCCATTGCGTCCTATGCAGATGACATGAGTCGGGATTTATATGATGCTATCAGTGGCGGCAGGACGGACTTCCTCCGTGACCACAAACGGTTTCCAGAGGATATCACACAAGCAGTAGAACGATTAGAAAACATGTTATAGAAGTATGGAGAAAGTCACTGGGGAGTGTGCCTCACGGGTCTATAATGCCTTGATGCACCAGCGTATAGAGCCTGGAACCAAGGAGGCTTTCGAGGCCTATGTCTCATGTCTGCACCAGCTCTACCTCTTTGGTGCTGCCATGCAACTGAAGCGGATGGGCTATCACATGACAAAGATGCAATAACAGATAAATCGGAATTTATGGACACAGAGAAAGATAATAAATGGAAGATTCTAAGTACGGAATATCTTATCAAACGGCCATGGCTGACAGCACGTCGAGATATGGTAGAATTGCCAGATGGTCGGGTAATCCCTGAGTACTACGTGCTGGAATATCCTGATTGGGTGAATGTCATTGCCATTACCAAGAATGGGCAATACGTTATGGAGCGGCAATATCGCCATGCTTTGGGAGTAACCTGCTACGAACTTCCTTGTGGCGTAATGGAGGCAGGTGAATCGCCTGTTGAAGCGGCTAAACGGGAACTGCTTGAAGAAACGGGGTTTTCTGGTGGAGAATGGCAGGAGATAATGGCAATCTCGGCCAATCCAACCACGATGACAAACATTACACATTGTTTTCTAGCAACAGGGGTTGAAAAAACATTCGAACAGAACCTTGACTCAACAGAGGAACTTTCTGTTCATCTGCTGAGTCGTGAGGACGTCCGAAGTCTTGTAGGCAATGGCGGAATGATTCAATCCTTGATGATTGCTCCTCTCCTGAAGCATTTATCTGAACTGAAGTAAATCAAGAATGCAGGAGGTTTGGTGATTTCTGCTTTCGATTCTGCCATGCGTAGTCTAATTGTAGCCATTTATGAATTGGGCGTAGAGGAAATCATGGTAGTGGCTCACTTGCAAAGATATACGTGGGAACAGGGAGAAAGGTACGGGCAAACAGGGAGCGAGACGGCATGTAACAGGGAGAGATACGGCATCTTGCCAGATTCGGGCGGGCGCTCGCATGAATTGGGGCGGGTGCCCTTATATATTGGAGCGCCCGCCCTGATATGCTGGAGCGGTCGGTCGAACCCGAGTTTTATTCTGTAGTAGTGTCCTTTTAAGGGAAGTAGAGCCTGTGGCGACTTTCACGTACCTTCGTTGGGCAAGGATGAATCTCAAATTCTCTCACAAGCATGCTTATCGTCCAGACGTGAAGGCCTGCACTTTCAAGGTGAGCCGTCATGACTCTCATAAGAAGGTTGTAGCAAAGGCAGAGCACATGAAAGGCGTGATGAACACAAAGTGGAATCCACGTACCCGTGAGTTGACTATCATCTACGATGCCAAAGTAACATCAGCCCGTCATATCATGCACTTCGTGGCATAGTTGCCATTCCATATATAATCCAAAAGGCCCCGGCTTGCATGCAAATGTGCAGGTCGGGGCTACAAAATTGTTACTACACCTTTGTGCTTTATTCTATGAGTTTGATAAAGTAATCGTTTACCTCATTACCTCCAACAGGTATCAGTTTGTTTCCTTCTATGATAAACTGAATAGTTGCATCGTCCTCGTATTTTCCCTTTAAACTATCGTCGAAAGCATTCTTGATATACTCTATCAACTCTTTTTTTGTAATTTTCGGCAATGGCTCAAGGTAAACAGATTTGATTGTTAATTGATCTTCGTCTATCTCTATTCCTGCCTTTAAATTTTTAGCAATATACTTTTTGCCCTGTCTTTCAAGTTCCCCTTTTACAAAAACCTTATAGTCATACTCTATTCGAGCATGTCGATTAGGTCTTTGAGACTCATCGGTATATAACTCGTTAGCGTGTCCTATCATAGCCCTTTCGAAATATCTATCTCCATCCCAATCAATTATAATTAATTCCTTTTCTAGTTGATCAGATGGATTTATCGCCTTATATGTACCAGAAATATTCTGTTGACATGACGCCAACAATACACATGCGAACAACAGCCCAAACAATCTAATAATTCTCATAATCTATAAAATTTAATTCTTTGGTTTTGCATTATACCCTATCATCCATTCGTCACAGTCATTACGATAGAATCTATATGATCGTTCTAAATAATCCTCAAAATTCTTTTCGGTGTATTCGTGACTTTTCCAATCTTTTATAAGTTCAGGAACATTTTTCCAATCTTTTGTAATTCTTCTTTTTTTCAACTCTTCAAATTTAGAGTGCATCTTTTGAGATCTATCTTTTTCAAATAACAAAGGAATATATCTGGAACAAGAACCAATAGATATTATTTCTTTTTCTTCTTTCTCTTCTATATATGGAATATCTGCTCTGCTTATATCGCCATCAAAGGCATAAATATAATCAAACAGTTCATCAACACATTTCATAGGTCCACAGATGTATTTAGACAACGTAGAACCACCGCCTTGTGTCTTAACTATACTACGGACTAATATTCCACCATACATTAATTGGTGATCGCCTTCTTTTTCATCTGAGCCAAATGTAATATCGACTCCACTCATATGGAAGAACCACATACCAGGCTTTCTACTATTACGCGGATATGTAATCAGGTCTCTGTGATTGGGTGAATAAAAATAGAACTCAATTTCTAAAAAATCATAAGTATTTCCTCCTTTTACAATATGATAGTTACGAAAGAGCTTATTTGCAATTACACTAAACACTTCCTTGATTTCAGTTTGTGTCGAATTTGAATTTAAGCATTTCAATAAGCTCTGCAAATCCTTTGTTTGATAATCTATAGTTGCTTCCATAATTCTAAATACTACATTATAAAAGGTTGAAGAAGAATAGCACAGCTGCATATCTGGTGTTTATCCCACTGGCTGTACCTATCCTCATATTGTTATTGTCGCGTATAGTACCATCAGAGTTGATTGTTCCAAGACGCATATTGTTATTATTACGAACTGTACCGTCAGAACTGACTGTGCCCAGGCGCATGTTGTTC
>JAEEGH010003586.1_pt1 | contig 40619 bp, 19 predicted proteins | sample 9134181 | NCBI WGS metagenome assembly JAEEGH01 (sample SAMN16246544, study PRJNA631951) | gut metagenome | biome: gut microbiome; feature: rumen; material: DP-attached | host: Bos | place: Iran: Karaj | collected 2018-10 | reverse complement strand
GGGGCAATGGTATTTCATGAGTTGAGGCACTTGCTGGGCGATTCGGTGTTCTTTGGCATGATACGGACGCTTTTCGACCGCAATGCCTATACCAATATGGATAGCTACCAGTTGCGCGACTCAATGAGTCTATACAGTGGTGTAGACTTGACAGGGTTCTATGACTTCCATATCTTTTCGCCTGGGTTTGCTAGCTATCATGTTGACTCGTTGCGGACTATTGACGGTACAACAACCGTGTGGCTGAGCCAGCTGCTGTGGGGCGCATCTGAATACAATACTCTTGCCCGTGTGCCAGTGACTTTCTTTTCTAACGTGGGCGATAGTATTACGCGCGACGTGGTCAGCCATGGTCATTATTCTCAAGGGCAGTTTCAGTTGCCGTTCGTGCCAGATTACGCTATTGTGGACTATAACAGCGTAACAGCTGCTGCCAATATCACCGACGATATGGTCATAGACACAACAGGATTGACGCCTGATGCAGCAGTGAATATAGAGTTTTATCCTACCCATGTTACTATCCCTACACGACTGAAAGTGACACTACAGTTTGGCGACTCGGATGACCCGTTGCCCGCCGGCATAAAGCGTTGGAGCAGCCGCCGATGGATTGTCAACGGCACAAAGGCTCAGGATCTAACTACTACTTCACGGTTTTATTTTGGAAACAGCTTTTGGGTACATGATGGTGACTTCTACACAGGAATCGCCTGTCACGATTCCATCCGACTTTTCTTTCGCAAGGATGCTTCCAATCCCTGGAAGATGCGAAAGAGTGCCACTATAGGACGGAACATGGAGTCTGTAGGTACAACATATTACATGGAAAACTCGGGGATACAGATAGGTGAGTATATTCTTGCTGTGGTCGATACCGCATTACTGAATATTGATGAAGATGGCTTGATTATCGACCCAGTCGGTGCTACGCTCTCGTTGTCGCCCAATCCTGCTCATGGCTCGACGGAGGTGCGTCTGCAAGGTGTGGCGGGCAAGGGCGAATTGCGCATATTGGATGCCACGGGTCGCGAGGTGTGCCGTCAGGCGATGAATGGACAGCATATCACACTCTCTACGGCATCGCTCCCCGCTGGGCTTTATTTTGTTGCCTATACAACGTCGGAAGGTGTTTGTACGCAGAAACTTGTCGTGCAATAGCTCCATCAGGTGCATACTGTTAGAAAGACTTTTTTTCGCACAAATGCAAAAAAAAGTCTTTCGTTTTAAAAAAAAGTTGTATTTTTGAACCCCGTATTTTGTTCTCCAACACATGAGGAATATGAAACACGGATTTGATAATGAGAAGTATCTGCGGATACAGTCAGAACACATCAAAGAGCGAATTTCGCAATTTGGCAACAAACTTTATCTAGAATTTGGCGGTAAGCTTTTCGACGACTACCACGCTAGTCGTGTCCTCCCAGGTTTTGAACCCGACAGCAAGTTGAAGATGCTGATGCAGCTGCGCGACGACGCGGAGATTGTCATTGCCATCAGCGCACGCGACATTGAGAAAAATAAGGTGCGTGGCGACTTGGGCATCACCTACGATGTGGACGTGCTGCGCTTGCGTGGCGAGTTTATGAACAGGGGGCTGATGGTCAGCTCGGTGGTCATCACCCAGTACAACGGGCAGGCGAGTGCCAAGGCTTTCCGCGAGCGGTTGGAACGTCTGGGTATCAATGTTTACTACCATTATATTATCGAAGGCTACCCCACCAATGTCGACCTCATCTGCTCCGACGAGGGGTTTGGCAAGAACGAGTATGTCAGGACTACCCGTCCACTAGTGGTTATTACCGCCCCAGGTCCCGGCAGTGGAAAGATGGCGGTATGCCTCAGCCAGCTCTATCAGGAGAACCAGCGCGGCATCAAGGCGGGCTATGCCAAGTTTGAGACTTTCCCCATTTGGAGCATCCCGCTCAAGCACCCCGTCAATGTTGCCTACGAGGCTGCCACGGCCGACTTGAACGACGTGAATATGATTGACCCGTTCCACCTGGAGGCATACGGCAAGACCACGGTCAACTATAACCGCGACATTGAGATTTTCCCCGTGCTGAATGCCATTTTCGAGGGCATCTATGGCGAGAGTCCCTACAAGTCGCCCACTGACATGGGGGTGAATATGGCGGGCTTCTGCATCTGTGATGATGAGGTGTGCTGTCAGGCATCAAAGGATGAGATAATACGTCGTTACTATACGGCCTTGTGTGAGTTTGTCGAGGGCAAGAAGTCGGAGGACGAGGTGAACCGCATCCGCCTGCTGATGAAGCAGATGAAGATTACCACCGATGATCGTCGTACCACTGTCGCTGCTCGCGAGCGCAAGGAAAAGGAAGGTGCACATGCCGCTGCTATCGAGTTGGCCGACGGCACTATCATCACTGGGCATACGAGCGATTTGCTGGGCCCATGTGCTGCCTTACTGCTGAACGCCACCAAACATCTGGCTGGCATTGACCACAGTGTGAAACTGATACCGCAGTCGTATATCGAGCCTATCCAGCGCACCAAGACCCAACTGCTGCACGGTCATAATCCACGCCTGCACACCGACGAGGTGTTGGTGGCCCTTTCGATGCTCAGCCTCAACGACGAGAAATGCCGTGCCACCCTGCAGACGTTGCCTCAGCTCAACGGCTGTCAGGTACATGTCACCGTCATGCTCAGCGAAGTAGACCGCAAGATATTCAAGAAACTCGGCATCGGCTTCACCTCCGACCCGCAAGTGAAGAAATGACTTCAGAAATTGAAAGTTGAGAATTGAAAATTATTCAGGTGTGGTGGCCAATTTTCAATTCTCAAGTAAATTAGTACTGTTCTTTCTCGTTGGGGAAGTCGCCGCTCTTGACGTCGTTGATGTATTGGCGGACGGAGTGGCTGATGTCCTCACCGATGGCACCGTAGGTACGCAGGTAGCGGGGTTTGAACTGTTGGGTGATGCCCAGCATGTCCTGCAGCACCAGCACCTGTCCGTCGGTGCCGCTGCCCGCGCCGATGCCGATGGTGGGTATCTTCACCTCTTGTGTTACTTGTGCAGCCAGCTTGGCGGGTATTTTTTCCAGCACCATGGCAAAGCAGCCCGCGTTTTCCAGCACGTGGGCATCATGGATGAGCCGTTGCGCCTCGTCCTCTTGGGTGGCGCGGACGGTGTAGGTGCCAAACTTGTTGATGCTTTGTGGGGTGAGTCCCAGATGGCCCATGACGGGAATGCCCGCCGTGAGGATGCGGCAGATGGATTCCAGCACCTCCTCGCCACCTTCGAGCTTCACGGCATCGGCACCAGTCTCTTTCATGATGCGGATGGCGGAGGCAAGAGCCTGCTTGGAGTTACCCTGATAGGTGCCGAAGGGCATGTCCACCACCACCAGTGCGCGCTTGATGGCGCGCTTGACGGAGGAGGCGTACACTATCATCTCGTCCAGTGTGATAGGCAGTGTGGTATCGTAGCCCTCCATGACGTTGGCAGCCGAGTCGCCTACCAGTATCACGTCGATTTTGGTGGCATCAAGTAGTTTTGCCATGGAGTAGTCGTAAGCAGTGAGCATGGCGATTTTCTCGCCGTTCTGTTTCATGCGTCGCAGCACATGGGTTGTGACCTTGGTCACGTCTGATTGCAGATAAGCCATTGTTATTCTATTTCTTCGTCCCCGTCGTTGCGGAATCGGTCGTTGCCAGCAGCGTCGAGGTCGTCTTCTTCGGCCTCGATGATGCGCAGCAGGGCGCGAAAGTTTTTCTTATATTCATATTGTCCCTTGCCGTCCACGCGGAAGGGTTTGTAATATCGTTCTTCACCTTTGACGGTGATGGTGACGGCCCCCTGTTCGGTAGGCGAGTCGGCACTGTAAAGGTATTTAGATATTTCGTCCACCTCGATGCGCTTGGCAAGGAAGATGGTGTCGAACTGGGTGGCGTTGATGGCACCCTGAATCATCAGCACTGGGCCGCCTTTAATCTTCTTGGTAGCCACCGACTTGAACTCGGAACCTTTGGCGGTATATTTCTTTGCAAAGATTTTCAATCCCGCATCGACTTGCTCCTCGGTGACGGGAAAACGCACATAGATGGAGTCTGCTAGGAATTTGCACTCGTCGGGCTTGCGGTTGAAACTGGAATGCAGCACCACGTAGCCTACGGGCAGAATTATCTGCCGACGGTGTGGCACCAAGAAATATCTGTCCACCAGCTGTTGGTGATCAAGATGCTCGTCTATGCTCAGCTCCACGGGCGGTGGGCATTCGTCCTTAGTGTTGTAAACGGCGTAGATAGAGCCCTTTTTGAGTATCAGCTGTGTGTAGTAGGCACGTATGTTGCTGTCCTGTGCTGGCAGGAAACAGCCGTTGTTGCCGCCGATGCACTCAATGGGGTCGTGGCGGAAGGTGATGAGGATAGAGCCTTGCAACTGTATGTCCTTGTTAATCAGTAGGCGGCTGGGGGGCATCGAGTCGCAGTCATAAATCTGCTTGTCAGTGGGTACCTCGAAGCGGATGAGTTCCATCGTGTCGCCGTGGCAGCTGCAATGGATGGGGTTGTAGGCAAAGCGCACGGGCATTGTCTCGTGTCCGCGCATGGTGAAATAGCGATAGACCGACTCAACGCGCGACCGCATCAACTCTTGGTTGCTAGCGTTGCCATACGCCTCAATAGACATGGTGTAAAGGCGTGGGTTGTCGCGGTCGAAGGCGATATTGTAGGCCGAATCCAGCAGGTCCAAATCCACTTCGCGATACGAGCTGTCGCCTGCGTCAAAGTGCAGCTGCAGGCAGAACACCTCGGGATGGGTCCATGCTTTTGCCATGTCGCGTGGCTTGATGGGCTTTTCCGATGGGATAATCAGTCCCGATGTCTGTGCCGTGGCTGCTATCACGGCCAATAGGAATAAACTAAAAACTAGAATGTGTTTCATACTTCCGCCCAATCTATAATTACTTTCTAATCTATCCCATCTATCAATTCCCCGAAATCAATTCTCGGATAATCTCTTCGGTGCTGATGCCTTCGGCCTCGGCGTAGTAGTTGCGCACTATGCGGTGGCGCAACACTTCGATTGCCACAGCATTCACGTCCTCTATATCGGGTGAGTATTTCCCCTGCATGGCGGCGTGGGTCTTGGCACCCATCACCAGGTATTGCGAAGCACGCGGACCTGCACCCCACGAGAGGTATTTCGTGGCGTATTGGGCTGTGGGCGTGTCGCTATCGGCGTTGGGTCGGGTGGAGGAGGCAAGCCTTACGGCATATTCGCACACATTGTCAGGCACAGGCATACGGCGTATCACACTCTGGTACGACAGTATCTCCTCCGCCGACATCACTACCGACACCTCCTGCGCTGTGTCCACCGTGGTGCCTTTCACTATGTCCACCTCTTCTTGGAACGAAGGGTAGTCGATGCGGATGTTCAGCATAAAGCGGTCCAGCTGTGCTTCGGGTAGGGGGTAGGTGCCTTCCTGCTCGATGGGGTTCTGCGTGGCAAGCACGAAGAAAGGGGCTTGCAGCTTGTAGCTCTTGCCCGACACTGTCACCGATTTTTCCTGCATTGCCTCCAGCAGGGCAGCCTGCGTCTTGGGTGGTGTGCGGTTGATTTCGTCGGCCAGCACGATGTTGGCAAACACGGGGCCTTTAATGAATTGAAAATGGCGGTTCTCGTCCAGTATCTCCGATCCCGTGATGTCCGACGGCATCAGGTCGGGGGTGAACTGTATGCGGTTGAACGACAGTCCCAGCGCATGGGCGAGGGTGTTCACCATCAATGTCTTTGCCAGTCCCGGAACACCCACCAGCAGGCAGTGTCCGCCCGTGAATATGGAGAGCAGCAGACTCTCCACGGCCTTGTCCTGTCCCACAATCACCTTGCCCACCTCCTGTTTAAGGCGGCGGTGCTGCTCTACAAATTTATTTAAAAGTTCGCTGTCAGTCATTTGTTGAGTTGAAAATGGAAAGTTGGAAATGGAAAGTTGAGAGTTGAAAGCTTCAAATTTTCATTTTCAACTTTCAACTTTCAACTTCATTATTTCGGCCATGCCACCTTGAAGTTGGGGCAGTCCTTATATTCGTCGGCGATGCGCACGTATGTGGTCTTCACCATGCGGTTGCACCATTCTACAATCTTCTTGTGCTTGGCGGCCTCTAGGGCTGCGTTGCTGATGCGGTCGTAATCGTCGGTCAGGTTAGCCTTGTGTGCGGCAATCTTCTTGTTCACTTTCACAATACAGTAGGCACTCTTGTTCTCCTGGGTGGTGAAGGCCGTGGCGTTCGACACCTCGCCCTCCTCCATGGCCGTGATGCCGATGCCGGGATACAGCTGGCTGAAGGTCTCTTTGTCAAAACGGCTGTTGCCGGTCGAGGGGTTCGTCACCGCGCCGCCCTGTGCCTTGCTGGTGCCGTTGGAATACTTGCGTGCCGCCTCTTCGAAGGTGGTTTTGCCTTGGCGTATCTCCTGTGCCAGGCTGTCGAGGGTGATACGGGCGCGCAGCAGGTCGTCCGACGAGGTCTTGGGCTGCATCAGTATGTGGCGTACATTGATGGTGTTGCCACGCCGTTCGATAAGCTGGATGATATGGAATCCGTACTGTGTCTCCACAATGGGCGACACCTCGCCGGGCTTCAGGGCGAAGGCGGCCGCCTCAAATTCGCTCACCATCCTGCCCCGGCCGAAGAATCCCAGTTCGCCACCCTTGGCTGACGACCCTGGGTCTTGCGAGTAGAGGCGTGCCAGCATTGAGAAGTTATCGCCTTTCAGTATGCGCTCGCGTAGCTCTGCCAGCTCGCCGCGCACTCGGTCGCGCTCCGTCTCGCTGATGGTAGGCTCTATCACTATTTCCGACACCTCGTACTGCGTGGGTATCTCCGGCAGGCTGTCGACGGAGTAGGTGGCAAAATACTCTGCCACCTCGGCGGGGGTCACTTTCACGTTGCCCGTCAGGTCGTATTCAACCTTTTGGCTCATCGTGCGCTCATACAAGATATCGAAATACTGGTCGTGCAGCTCGTCGTAGCTGGCGTGAAACATGTCGCGCATCTTCTCCTTGCCGCCGGCCTGGGCCACGGCCATCTGCAGGTAGTAGTCCACCTGCTCCTCCACCTGCTCGTCCTTCACCTCTACGCTGTCCACCATGCCCTTGTGTACCAGTAGTTTGGTGATGAGCATGTTCTCTAGCAGGCTGCAACGCTCCAATTTGGCGTTCTCCATGCCTTGGCGCAGGCGTATCTGGGCGTAGGCCTGTTCCACGTCCGAATTCTTGATGATGGTCTTTCCCACCACTGCCACGATGCCGTCCACCATCTGGCGGTTTTGGGCTGTAGCCCCCACGCATACCAGCACTGCGGCCATAATTAAAAATATCTTTTTCATAAAAACTTTCAACTATTATAATTGAGAATTGAAATATGAAAATTTACCGGGTGCGGCAGCCAACTTTCAACTTTCAATTTTCAACTTTCAACTTTCAACTAGTAGGTAATCTCGTCTATCACGTTTTGGTTGATCACCACGTTGTATTTCTTCCGCAGGGCCAGGTTGTTCTGCTCCTCGAGGTAGTTCTGGTAGTCGTTCAGGTAGTATCCACGTGCCTCCGTACGGCTCTTGAGCTCTGGAGCCAATACCTTTTCCACTATCAGCACCTTGTAGCCCGAGTCTGCCACATGGGTGTACACGCCTGTGTGCCATTCGTTGGCGGTCAGTTGTGTCTGGTTGCCCTTCTCCAGCAGGGTAATCTCTTGCGACACAAAGTTGTCCTTCTTCGACTTCTTGTTCAGTTCGGCAGTCATCTGGGTGCTGGTCCAGCCCTTCTTGATGCCCTTGTTCACCACCTTCAGAGCCTTGCTGCGAGGCAGCACGGTGCTGTCGGGAATGGTGTAGGTCTGGGTTCTTGCACGCTCGTTCCAGAAATAGACTGCGTCGTTCGTGTCGTTGTAGTTGTGTGTCTGGCTGGCAATGCGGTAGAACTCGTCAAATCCCACCGAATCCTTGATGGCCTTCGACCACACCATGCGGTCGTTGTAGGTGAATATCATCAGGCCGTGGCGGTATTCGTCCACCAGTGCCTTAAAGTCGGGGTTGTCCAGCTCCAGTCGGCTGTCGGCATACGCTAGCACCATTGCGTCGACAAACTCCTCGTAGCGATCGGCAACAAAGATGTCGAGGTCACATATCTGGCGCACTTTCTTGTGCTTATATATATAACGGGCAAACTGGCGCGAGTCGTACTCCACGTCGCCAATCTTGAACAAGGGGCGCATGTCGGTAATCTGCTCGGGGTCGTAGTGGAAGATGGCAGAGAAAATCGAGTCGGTCACAATTGAGCGCACCGCGTCGAGGCTGGCGGCGTATGTAACCTTCTTCGCCTTCTTCTTCGAGGTCACCACCTTGGTGTAGTCCACAAAGTTGTAACGCTCCTTGCACTGGTCCACAAACATCTTCTGTGGCTTGGTGCTGCGCTCGCCGCGCGTCATGCGTGAGCGGTAGTAGGGCACCAGCGTCTCCAGTTCAGGAATGCTCTCCTTTTTGATAAGCTTGATGATGTGCCAGCCGAAACGTGTGTGGAACGGTTTCGAGAACTCGCCCACCTTCAGACCCTTCGATATTGTCTCCACGTAGTTGTAGGGCAGCTGGTTGGGTGCCAGTTCGGGCATGATGCCGCCATTCTGGGCCGTCGACTGGTCGTTGCTGAGGTTCTTGGCCACCAAGCCGAAGTCGGAGCCCTCCTGCAGTTGGCGGTAGGCATCCTTGATCTTACCCTCGGCATTGGGCGAATTGTCGGGAATCCAGATGTGTGCCAGCTGTGCTTTGCCGTAATACTCGTAGCGGTCGAACAGCTTGATGATGTGGTAGCCGTAGCGCGAGCGCACCGGTTTCGACACCTCGCCGGGCTTCAGGGCATACACAGCCGACTCGAAGGCGTAGATCATGTCGAACACCGTGAAACAGCCTAAGTCGCCCTCCGTCGGGTTCAACTCGTCGGCCTTTTCGCGCACCAGCGGGTCGCGGTTTTCGAGCCGTTGGGCACGCATCTCTTTCTGTGCCACAGAGTAGAAGTTCTTTGCTTGCAAAGCCTCTTGGTAGAGCTCCATGGCATGGTTGTAGGCCTTCAGCGTGTCGGCTGGCGTGGCCGACTCGGCGCAGGGCACCAGTATGTGGGCTGCATGCAGCGCATAGTGGTTGCGGTCGTAGGCCTCACGCAGCAGCATCTGCAGCGTGGCGGAGTCTATCAGATAGGGGGCTGCCAGCTCTTTGCGGTAGCCCGCCAGCTCTTGGTTGAGTGTCGACAGCGTGTCGAATCCCATGGCGTAGGCATCCGTCAGCTTGGTCTGGAAGTTGACATACAGTTGCACATAGTCTTCCAACGCCTTGCGCTTCTCGTAAGTGCAGGCGGTCGGAGCCGCACTGGGGTCTTTCCCTATCGAGTGGAGAAACTCCTTCATAAATTGCGACTTGTAGATGTTCTTACCGTTAATCTGGAATACGATGGGGTCGTTGGCGTTCTGTGCCATGGCTCCCATCAGGGTGGCTGTCAGCAACAGCGCGGTGAAAAATTTCTTCATTAATTGTTTCTGATTCTGGTTATTCTGATAATTCTGAATGTTCCAATTGTTCCGACACGAATGTCTTCGGCGACTCGCCGGTTAACGTGAATAGTTCGGTGCTTCGCGTGTGATGGCAATGTCGTGCGGGTGGCTCTCCGTGCGGCCGGCCGCGGTGATGCGGATAAACTTGGCCTGCTGCAGGGCGGCGATGTTGCGCGAGCCGGTATAGCCCATGCCCGCCTTCAGTCCGCCGACCATCTGGTACAGCACCTCGCTCAGCGTACCCTTGTACGGCACACGTCCCACCACGCCCTCGGGCACCAGCTTCTTCACGTCGGTCTCCTTGTCCTGGAAGTAGCGGTCCTTCGAGCCGCTCTGCATGGCCTCTAGCGAGCCCATGCCGCGGTACGACTTAAACTTTCTGCCCTCGAAAATGATGGTCTCGCCCGGAGCCTCGTCCACACCGGCCACCAGCGAACCCACCATCACCGTGCTGGCACCTGCCGCCAGGGCCTTCACGATGTCGCCGCTGTAGCGTATGCCGCCGTCGGCGATGATAGGCACGTCGTAGCCCTTCTGCTTCAAGGCGCCCACGCACTCGCACACCGCCGTCAGCTGCGGCACACCGATGCCTGCCACGATGCGGGTCGAGCAGATACTGCCCGGTCCGATGCCCACCTTGATGGCGTCGGCTCCCGCCTCGGCCAGCATCAGGGCCGCCTCGCCAGTGGCGATGTTGCCCACCACCACGTCGATGTCCGTATACTTCTCCTTCACCGTGCGCAAGGCCTTCACCACGTTGCTGCTGTGGCCATGAGCGGTGTCAATCACTATGGCGTCGGCACCGGCCTTCACCAGCGCGTCCACGCGGTCCATCATGTCGGGGGTGATGCCCACGCCTGCCGCCACGCAGAGCCGCCCGTTGCTGTCCTTGCAGGCCAGCGGGCGCTCCTTGGTCTTCATAATGTCGCGGTAGGTGATGAGCCCCATAAACTGGCCGTTCTCGTTCACCACGGGCAGCTTCTCAATCTTGTGCTGCTGCAATATGTCGGTAGCCTCTGCGAAAGTGGTGCCCACATGCGTGGTAATCAGCTTCGTTATCATTATCTCCGACAGCGGGCGTTCCATGTTGCGCTCAAAGCGCAGGTCGCGGTTTGTCACCATGCCTATCAGCATGCGGTTCTCGTCCACGATGGGAATGCCGCCGATGCCGTACTCGCTCATCACCCGCAGGGCATCCTTCACCAGCGCGTCCTTGGTCAGCGTCACCGGATCCACAATCATGCCGTTCTCGGCGCGTTTCACCTTGCGCACTTCGTTGGCCTGCTGTTCTATCGACATGTTCTTGTGCAGCACGCCGATGCCTCCCTCCTGTGCCATGCCGATGGCCATGGCGGCCTCCGTCACCGTGTCCATGGCGGCCGACACCAGCGGCATGTTCAGTTGGATGTGGCGCGAAAAACGGGTCTCCACCGTCACCTCGCGCGGTATGATTTCGGAATAGGAAGGCACGAGCAGCACATCGTCATACGTGAGCCCTTCGCCGATAAACTTTGAGGTATCTGTATACATATTCGTGATAGAGATTTGTGAATAGTGATTTGTCAAATGTTGTTTTATTAATAAATTGCGCTGACACGCCAGCATTAAAAAATTATGCAAAGATACACATTTTTTCTAGAACTATGAATAAAAAAACTTCCCGTTTCTATTTTTTTATGATTTCCGGCCTCCACCACTCGCCATCCTCCGCCCCCGTCACGCCCCTCTCGCCACCCGCCGTTTTCCATTCCTGCTCTGCTCTTTATCTGATTTTTCTCCGCTTCGGGGTGCGGATAACGACATGCAAGGAAGTGAAATCTGGCTGGGAAATCGAAAGATGAAAAGTGAAACAGGGAAAGTTTTTTTGCTGCTATTTTCACTATTTTGGAAAAAAGATGTATTTTTGCAACTGAAATGTAGTTAGCTCATGTTGCCAAACGATATGAGACATGGGATTTTGTAAATTGAAAATTGAATAATAAAAATGGATAATTGGCTGCGGTCCCTTACACATTAGGTGACTTCTATTTTTTATCGCCTGACGGCGAGAAATTGAACAAAATTGATAAATAAAAATTTTATATGATTTTGAATCAAGATTTTATATAATTTCTGCCCGCAGGGCATCCGTCAAATTGGGGATTTATAGAAATCCCTATTAACCTGAAATATGGAACATATATTAGTTTTTGGATTCTCCCTTTCGCTTTTATAAGAGATAAACACCCGATAGTCAATCCCCGCACGGGTGTCAACCTCCTCCGAATGAATGGTTAGTCACAGAAGGTAATCATTTATAAACCGATCAAATATTTATCGATGAAGTGTAATGTATTCTTTATTCTTGTCCTGTTGTTCGCATTTTCGCCATGTGCGTTAAAAGCACAGACCGAGACTATCGACCTCACCGCTCAGGGGTTTGGAAACGGCGACCTTGTCGAGACAGTGGCGGGAGTGGGCTGCACAGTCGGTTTCGACCTCGGCAGCAACGCCCGTAGTGTCTATCCGAGATATTATGACAACGGCATGGCGGTGCGCGTGTATAGTGGCAACACTATCACGGTGACCGCCACGGGAAGCCTTGTCATCAGCGAGATAGATTTCACCTTCGGCACAGGCGGCGACAGCAATCCCATTACCGCCAGCACGGGCAGCTACTCCAGTGGTGTGTGGACTGGCAGTGCCGCCGAGGTGACCTTTCATGTGGGTGGCACCAGAGGGCATCGTCGGCTTCAGCAGCTGGTGGTGACATACGAGAGCCAGGTGGCTCCGCCGACTTTCAATCTTTATGGGGCGACTACAACGTTCTTGAACTCTATTCAAGTGAGAATAGAGGCTGAGTCGGGTGCCACCATCCGCTACACTACCGACGGCACCACCCCCACGGGCACGAGCTCCACTTTTGTGAATAACCTTACCTTTACCCAAACCACGACCCTGAAGGCTATCGCCATCCGTGACGGCATGACCAGCAATGTTGCCACCTTGCTGTTGGTGAAGGATGCAGGCCTGTGGAGCGGCACGGGCACAAGGACCGACCCCTTTGTGATTGACAATACCGCGAAGCTGGACCAACTGGCCATCCGTGTCAATGCCGGCGAGAGCTACGAGAACACCTATTTCGTGGTGACTGCCGACATCGCGTATCCCTGGACCACGGCTTGGAACAATGTGACGAGTACCGAGAACAACTATACCCGCATCGGCACCAACAACAATGTGTTTAAGGGTCACTTCGACGGTGGCGGACACACCATTAGCGGCATCCGCATGTATTATACATCGTCTTACAACCATGGCTTGTTTGGCTATATTGGCAGCGGTGCCGAGGTGAAGAACATTGTGCTTGAAAACTGCCGTTTCACTGCCGTCGACATTATCGGTGCCATTGTAGGTAGGGCCGACGCCGGTGCAATAGTGGAGAACTGCCATGTTATGAGCAATGTGTGCATACACGACAAACAAAGCAGCAGTTGGTGCGGCGGTGTGGTGGGCTACTTGTATGGTGGTACCGTGAGGGGCTGCACCTCTTCTGCCACATTGAGCATCGACGAGAATAGGACAGGTTGGGGCTATGGCGGCATAGTTGGACATTCGCAGGATGGGGTTATCTCCAACTGTCTCGCCATAGGGGTGACCCTGCCCGATGTCAGCCATTTTACAGCCAATAGTGGCAACCAACGTCCCCTCGGTGCCATCCTAGGAGATACTCAAGGCACTCAACCTGTGGTATCAGGGTGCCTATACTACGACTGCCATTTTGGCGCTGCCGCTGCCACCGTGGGTGTAGGGATAGGCAACACCACTACCCTCGCTTCCGAAGCTAGCATGTCCCACACCCTCACCTGCGTCACCGAGGGAGTGACGCTGCGCTATGACGACGACGACCCCAATCCCGATGTGGTGGAGGTCTATCCCTTTGGGCTGGCATACGGTGGCAAGCTTTATGCTGCCCAAGGTGCCAGTGTGACCTATACACCCGTAGCGCGGGAGGGGCATATTATTGAAGTCACAGCAAGTAGCGGTACCCTGACCCTGGGTGCCGACGGCACCTACACCTTGTCGATGCCTGCCGAGGATGTGACCGTCAGTGCCATAGTGGTTACGGGGTCGTGCGAGATACGGTACGAGCTGCAAGATAGTCATAATGACGGTTGGGAGGGTGCTGCCATCGTAGTGGAGGATGTGGTCAACCAAAGCACCCTTGCCACATGGACTATCGATGATGGCAATTCGGCAAGCGGCACTCTGGAGGTAGAGAACGGGCAGTTCATTCGCTTTAGATGGGTGGGTGGCGCCTATGATAGTGAATGCTCGTATGTCGTTTATAACGCAATCGGTGATGAGATATTCTATGGGCAAGGCGGCATGGGGACATCAGTCACCCATACAGTCAACTGCAATGCGTGTCCTAACGCCCATGTGTTGAATACCGCTGACATTACGCCCACGTCAGCTGTTGTGAGCTGGCCAGAAAGGTCAAGTGCCTATAACATAAGATACCGTCCGGTGCCACTCTCCGATAGTGCTATCGTTATCTTGACTGTCGGCAATGTGTGGAACGACGGCACTGGCTATCAGATGCTGCTTGATGCCGACCACACGGCTTACGGAACATCTATTCCCGAAACAAGCGGCAGTGCCAACACTGCGGTTTACTCCGAGTCTGAATACATGATACCTGAGAATGCCGATGGCGCTCTGACTACACAGCATGTTGTTTTAAATAATAATAGTAGTGCTGTCACAATACCTGCAGGCACTTACGACTGGTGCATTACCAACCCGGTTCCTGAAGGCTATGTGAGGATTCCCTACGAGGGCGGCCGCCAAAACGACTTTGTGTTTCAGGCAGGGTACATCTATGAGTTCGTTGTATCCCTCAACGGATCAAACGACCGGGTAGACCTTACCGTAACACCGATTTCCTCAAATAATAGTAATAATGAAGAATGGACTGCCGTTTCAGACATACACTCACCTTACACCATTACCGGCCTTAGTCCCGACACATGGTACGAGGTGCAGGTGCAGGCTGACTGCGGCGATTCCGGTGCAGGTGAATGGAGCGGGAGTGCCTTCTTCACCACGGCGTTGCCGTCCCTCAATATTCAGGCCAACCAGTGGTATGCCATTGCCGCACCCGCCCACGACCAGGGTGCCGCCACGCTCGATGTCGCCCACATCGGCGGCCTCACCGACGACCACTACGACCTCTTCCGCTACAACGAGGCCGACGGCACTTGGGAGAATCAGAAGATCCATGCCGACTTCACCTCCTTCGCTCTCGGTCGCGGCTATATCTACCGTCGCACTACCGATGCCACACTCACCTTCGACGGCATCCCCAACAGCGGCCCCTACTCCCACACGCTTACCAGCTCCTGCCTCGACGACAACATCCGAGGCTTTAACCTCATGGGCAACCCCTATCCCCATGCCATATATAAGGGGATGGCGTTCCCCACCACCAACCTCGCCACGGGCTTCTACTCGCTCCAACCTGACGGCACTTGGCTTGCCCATCCCGACACCGACCCCATCGGCATAGGCCAGGGTGTGCTTGTCCAAGTGGAGGGTTCGGGCAATGTGTCTCTCCCATTCGATGACGATGCCTCGTCGCCCCAGCAGGGTGCCAAATCTGCACCCCAACATGGATTGCAGTTTACTCTGTCGGGACTTGGCTACACCGATGTGGCACTTGCCCTCTTCGACCACTGCAACGGATTGCGCAAAGTGCCACACCTCAACACCGAGGCACCTGCCCTCAGCATCCCCCTTGCGTCGAATCACTACGCTATTGCATCCCTTCATCCCACCACAGAGGCATTCCCTCTGACCTTCAGCGGTGCATCAGGCGAATACACCATCAGGCTTAACCCGATAGGCACTATAGGCTACTGCCACCTCGTTGACCTCGCCACTGGACGTGATGTCGACCTCCTGAGTCAGCCCACCTACACATTTACCCATTCGGTGGACAACGCCTCCGCCCCTCGCTTCTTGGTAAGGCTCACCCCATCTACACATGGCAGCTCCTTCGCCCACCAAGCGGGTGACAGAATTGTGGTCAATGGTCACGGCACCCTCCAAGTCTTCGATATGATGGGTCGTAGGCTCTTTGACCGTGAGATAAACACCCAATTGTCAATCCCCAATTCTCAATTCCCCACCACGGGTGTCTACCTCCTCCGCCTCTCGGGCGACGAACTCAAGACACAAAAAATAGTAATCAAGAAATAAACAAAAATACAACATGAAATTACTTGGTAAAATACTTTTCATTCCTCTGGTGCTGGCCCTCTTGGTGGCCGGCTGCAAGAAGGAGAATGGCCGCATCCGCATCCTCGCCGAGGGCATGGCAGGGGGCGGCAAGGTCTTTATACCCTCCTCTGGCGCAAACAATGCCACATGGGTCAACGACGAGACAATCAACCTCAATGGCACCAACTGCACCATCTACAGCCGCGCGGGCGACTTCTACATTGATGTCGACCCTCGTCCGGCAGGGAACCTTTATGCCGTCTACCCTGGCAGCAGCATAGGCGTGGGCGATGTGACCGTCACCAACACGGGCGCTTCGGGTGCCACGATAACGCTCAACCGCCTTGTGGTCAACTTCCACGACGGCGGCTACGACATCGCCTTCCCGATGGCGGCCACGGCGGCAGGCGGCAACCAGCTGCGGTTTAGCCATCTCACCGGCGGCCTGCAGCTCGCGTTGCAGGCACAGTCGTCCTGCACCGTCGCCACGGTGAGAGTCATCACCTACGGCACAGAGGCGGCATCGCCCGTCACTGTGGGTGATGTGTCGTATACCGTCAGTTGGGCAGGGCAGGGCCCGACAGTCCCGGCTGGCGATGTGGGCGGCATCGAAGGCGACCGCGTCGTTAAGTACGCCAGCGAGATAGTGCTCGACATGAAGACGGGGAACAACACAGGCGTGGCTGTCGGCTCCAGCCCCGTCACCTTCTGTGCACCCGTCACGGTCAATCGTATCAACCGCCTCACCGTCAAGGGCTACGATGCTAACGGCAACGAGCTGTTCGCCAAAACCCAGACGTTGAACGTCACCCCCATTGACCGCAACTACATATACACAGTTCCAACCATTCAAATCAATTAAGCCATGAAAACCATCAAATCATACATAAAGCCCTCCGTCAAGGTGGTAGCCTTCCGGGTGGAAGGCGGGTTCCAAGCCTACAAGCTCTCGCACAACATAACGGACGGGGACTTGTTCAACACCAGCAACCAAGAGAACTGGACTTCAGGCGGCAGCCTATTCGAGGGCTGGGGCACAGCAACCTCGTCTGAATAAATTTTGAGTAATGATTAAAAAATAACATGATACGATGTCAAAGTATTTATTATGTCAAGAATTAGAGAATTAGAGAATTTTGAATTGATAAGAATCAGAGAATTATGCTGTCCTAACGGACAGCCATTCCTCAAATTCTCATTAATTCACGAAAAGAGATTCTCAAATTCTCAAATTCTTGATAAAAAGAAAAACACAGATTGTATCATGTTATTATTTTAGTGTCACTGAACTGCGAATTGAAAATTGTCTGCCATTTCAAAAATGAAAAAAACTATATTTATCATCCTCTGCATGCTGATGGCCGTGGGTGCTATGGCACAGCAGCGCATTCAACTGCGTTCGACCGACAAGGCCGAATGCGAAAGGAGCGACATGGAGAGCCTTGTGGCCACCTTCTCCTTTTCGTCTATCGAAGCACAAGACTATGAGAGCGAACGAGGACTCTTCTCGTGGCTTAACATGGCAGGAACCGTCATTGGCGGCAACGAGGGCGACCCGCAAATACCTGTCGTCAACCAGCTCATCGCCGTGCCAGTGGGGGCCACCCCGCGCATTGAGGTGACGAGCTACAGCACCACCGACTACCACCTCGACGACTACGGCATCCACACCCTGGTGCCGCGCCAGCCGTCGCTGCGCAAGGACCAGAAGCCCAACGAGGTGCCGTTCCTATACAACGAGGCGGCCTATCGCCGCAGCGGCTTGGGCAAGAGCCCGATTGCAGTGGTCAGTGTGGTGGGAACCATGCGTGGCGTGAGGCTCGGCAAGATGACCATCGAGCCGGTGAGCTACGACCCCGTGCACAATATCCTGCGCGTGTTCAACGACATAGAGGTTACCGTCCATTTCGACGGTGCCGATGCCGATGCGACCGAGAAGCAGCTGGTGCAGACCTACAGCCCTTATTTCGAGAGCGTATACAGGCAACTGTTTAACAGCAACAGCGTGGAAAGTGCCTACGATGACCATCCCGACCTATACCATACGCCGGTGAAGATGCTGGTCGTCACCACATCGACCTACGCGGGCAGCGAGCCGTTCCAAGACTGGCTGACATGGAAGAAACAGAAGGGCATCAGTGTGGACGTGCAGGTGGTGGCGGACGGTGCCAGTGCCAGCGATATTAGAAGTCTGATTGTTTCGAAATACAATGCCGACCATCCCACTTTCCTGGTCATAGTGGGTTGCAAGAACGACATTACCAACTACACGACATACACCGTCAGCGGTCTTAACTATAACCCATACATCAGCGACTTACAATACGCTTCGGTAGATAACGACGTGTATCACGACCTGTTTATGAGCCGTATGTCGGTGTCGACTGTCACCGAGCTGGGCAATTTGGTCAATAAGATACTGGAGTATGAAAAATACACCATGCCCGACCCCAGCTATTTGGACGAGACGTTGCTCATTGCCGGATGGGACGGCACTTGGACCAACCGTGTCGGCAAGCCGACCATCGAGTATGCCAACACCTACTATTTCAACAGTGACCACGGCATCACGCCACATGTGTTTATCACCACGGCTTCAGGCCAGAGGGATTGCTACGACTATATGGGCAGTGTAGGCTTTATCAACTACACCGCACATGGCGACATACCAGGTTGGGCAGACCCGCAATATACCAATAATAATGTCAACTCCCTGACCAACCATCATAAGTATTTCTGGGCCATGGGCAACTGCTGCCTGACTGCCAACTGGGGCAATAGCACCTACAGTCCCTGCTTTGGCGAGGCGATGATTCGCTCCGCCAACAAGGGGGCGATGGGCTATATAGGCTCCGTGCCTGAGACCTATTGGTGGGAGGATTATTACTTTGGGGTGGGAGCCTTCAATGCCGACAATTCTGGAAATGTGCCATCGTTATCGGGCACTACCACGGGCGTGTACGATGCCCTGTTCAGCGACAATGGGTTCAATACACTGAACTCGGTGCCATTCATTGGCAACGTGGCGGTGACATACGCCCATGCCAACAACTACACAAGTAGCGTCTCGGACGAGTACTACTGGCGCGCCTATCAGTGCTTGGGCGACGGCTCGGTGATGCCCTACTTGAAGGTACCGTCAGCAAACACGGTAAGCCACAGCGATTTGTTGCCTGTTGGCTCCACTTCCTTTACGGTGAATGCCGACGCGGGGTCGTACGTCTCTATCACCGTTGGGGACGAGATAATCGGCGTGGCGCAGGTGCCTGAGAACGGCACGGTGGATGTGACGTTTGATGAACAGAATACGCCGGGTATTGCCATGATTGTTGTCACCCGCAGCCAGCGACAGCCCTATATCGCCACCGTCGACATTGCCTACGCCACGCAGTACACCGTCACCACCGCCGCCAACCCATCTGATGCGGGCACCGTCACGGGTGGCGGGATGCGCTACGACCAATCCATCTGCACCCTGACGGCAGAGCCTGCCAGAGGCTATGAGTTCGCCAGCTGGGACGACAACAGCACCCTCAACCCGCGCAGCTTCACGGTAACGGCCGATGCCTCCTTCACCGCCAACTTCACGCCCCTGCCCGTCCGTGCGGTCACCTGCCTCGCAGCGGGTCCTGGCAGCGTCAGTGCCAACCTAACCTCGGCCTATCGGGGCGACATCGTTACGCTGACCGCCACGCCCAACGATGGTTGTACATTCAATAGATGGATCGTCTATAAGACTGGCGATGTCAATACCACCATCGAAGTGATCGGCGGCAGTTTCGTCATGCCTGACTACGACGTGACGGTGTGCGCATTCTTCGACGGGGGTACGAGCGGTGCCAACCTCGTCGTGTCGCCCACTGGGCTGGATGGGTTCGCCTATCTTGCAGGGACAGGCCCGTCGCCGGTGCAGGCTGTCTCGGTGGTGGGATTGGTTGACGACGATGTCACCGTCACCGCCCCGCAGCATTTCGAGATAAGCACCTCGCCTGACGGCCCGTATGGCAGCACGCTGACATTGGATGCCCCGCCAGCCGTTGTTGGCGAGAACCTTAGCTGGGACTTCGAAGATGGTTGGGGCGGATGGACAAACAACGATGCTGACGGTGATGGGCACAACTGGCTTTTGGGGTCAGTCGATGACGCTTCCTCATCCCTAACCCATAGTGGCGTTAGAGTATTATTGTCACAAAGTTGGATACGGGAAAACAATAGTAATATAGCACTGACCCCCGACAACTGGCTCCTCTCGCCGCAGATTGTCCTCAATGGCACATTCGCCTTATGGGCCCGTGCGCAGAATGCCAACTACCCTGCCGAACACTTTGGCATCTATGTTTCCACCAGCAACACAGATGCAACCTCTTTCACGATGATTGACGAGTGGACGCTGAGCGATGGCAACTGGCATCAGTATAGTGTCGACCTTAGCACATACACAGGACAGGCGGGATATATTGCTGTGCGCCACTTCAATTGCACTGACCAAGTTGCACTTATTGTGGACGACTTCTCCCTGACCGTTCCTGAGACACCGCCTGTTGCCGCCAACGTATATGTCCGCCTGAAGGCGGGATTGGACGCTGGCGAATATGCTGGCGAGACGATGACCGTCAGTGTGGGCGGACAGTCGCACACCGTCGCGCTCAGTGGCTGTGTCGACATGGGTTGGGACATCAGCGTTGCCGCAGGCGGCTGGTATGCCCTTTCCACTCCTGTGCATGACAATGGCGGAACCGACCTTGCCCTCACCAGCGTCACAAACCTTACCAATGCGGGCTACGACCTCTTCCGCTACAACGAGGAGGACGGCACGTGGGAGAACCAGAAGAACCATACCGACTTTACTGCATTCGAGCGTGGTCGCGGCTATATCTATCGTCGGGCCGCCGGTGCCACCCTCACCCTCACAGGCCTTCCCAATGTCGGCAACGTCAGCGGCTACACCCTCCCATACGGTTGCGGTGACAATAGTTTGAAAGGCTTTAACTTGGTTGGCAACCCCTATCCGCACACCATCACCCGCAGCCAGCTGGCAGGCCCGCTGGCCGAAGGCTACTACGCCTTGCAGGCCGACGGCACTTGGCTTGCACGCACCGCCGAGGCAATCGGCGTGGGCCAGGCCGTGCTGGTGCAGGCCACGCAGGCAGGTACGCTTGCCGTCAACGAGAGGGACGTAAGCGGCACCAAGAGCGGCTCAGCCGCCACATTAGCCTTCACCCTCAGCAGCGGTGGATTCACCGATGTGGCCTATGCCCTCCTCGTCCCCTCTTCAGAGGGGTGGTCGAAGACAGGGGTATGTACTAACGGCGAGGGGTTGAAAAAGATTGCCCACCTCAATGCCGAAGCTCCGAGTTTGAGTATTCCCATCGAAGGTGACGACTATGCCATAGCCACGATTAACGCCGAGGCTGAGGCCTTCCCCCTGACGCTCCGTGGAGTGGAAGGAGAGTATGCGTTGGGGGCTACTGGCGAAATGGAGTATTTGCATTTGATTGACTTGGCAGAAGGGGTGGATATTGATTTGTTGCGTCGGCCCACCTACACATTCAAGCATTCGGGCAATCAAGCCATCACAGACCGTTTTCTGGTGCGCCTGCGTCCCGACGGCGACGAGGCCCCCTTTGCCTACCAGAACGGCAACAGCATCGTGGTCAACGGCATCGGCACCCTCCAAGTCTTCGACGTGATGGGCCGACTGCTACTCACCCAAGAAATAAATTCTCAATTCCCAATTCTCAATTCTCAATTCCCCACGGGTGTCTATCTCTTCCGCCTTGTGGGCGATGAACCGAAAACACAGAAAATAGTAATCAAGAAATAGTTCAAAAAAGGTAACCTCCAAAAATATGGTGACTTCTATTTTTTATCGCCTGACGGCGAGAAATTGAACAAAATTGATAAAAAAAAATTTATATGATTTTGAATCAAGATTTTATATAATTTCTGCCCGCAGGGCATCCGTCAAATTGGGGATTTATAGAAATCCCTATATGTTTTTGACCACGAATCTCACTAATCTAACGAATTATTATTCGTGCCATTTGTGCTATTCGTGTTCCAAAAAAATGAATAATTAGTGATTGTATTAACGAATTCAAATTTACGAATTTACGAATTAACACATTAGGTGACTTCTATTTTTTATCGCCTGACGGCGAGAAATTGAACAAAATTGATAAATAAAAATTTTATATGATTTTGAATCAAGATTTTATATAATTTCTGCCCGCAGGGCATCCGTCAAATTGGGGATTTATAGAAATCCCTAAATAACACTTTGCCCCTCTTGTCTCTATCATTTATACTATATTTATACTTCAGTTATACTTTAGTTATACTATTATATATAGTATAACTAAGGTATAAATATGGTATAACTAAAGTATAACTAACAATTATACGCAAGCGTGGGGATGGAAGTTGAAAGTTGAAAAAATCATCTCCTTCCCCTTCCCCTCTTGAGGTACGCCGAAGGCGGGGGGTATGTCCCAAAGGGGAGAGGAACATCCAGCGGATGTTTCTCCGAAGCGGGGGGATGTGTCCAATGTGATAAAAATATAGATTTTTTGAATCAAATTAATAATAATTAGAAAAAAGTTCGTATCTTTGTAACTTTGTTGAACCATTCTTCTTGACGTATGAAAAGCACGTATACGACTTTTAGAGAGAGCGTAAAGGCAATTACGCAATACTATTTATTATTGGTAGAAGAGACCAAGTCGCAGCGCCTCGTGGGCAGTACCAACGAATGGGTGCTGGACAACTACTACATGATTAGCGAGCAGGAAAAGGTGCTCAAGGTCGACCTGCGCAGCCGCCAGTTCCGCCAGCTGGAGGGCCGACGGGTGCAGCAGCTGGACGAGCTGCTGGGCAGCTTCCTGAAGAAATGCCACTACCAGGTGGACAAGACACTGCTGTTCCGCTACCTCCGTCAGGTGCAGGCCAAGCAGCGTGACTACCTCTCCTATCCCGAGGTGTGCGCCCTGCTGCCCCTCATCAAGAACGTGCTCATCAGAGAGTTGGCCAACCTTTGCCGCCAGCTGGAGGCTCAGCACGCCTACCACTATTCGCCTACCGACAAGACCGGAGCCGACATGGACAAGCTGAACGAGGCCGCACAGCAGAACCTGCTGATGATGAACCTCTTCAACTCGCTCAAGAAGATGACCAAGCTGCCCATGGCCGAGATTTTGGACTATGTGAGCTACTCCGAGCGCATGCTCAAGGCCGAGGCCGCAGGCATGTACGACCAGATGTACGACAAGACCAAGGACGACTACCGCGCCCAGATAGTGCGCCAGGCCAAAAAACGCCGCATGCGCGAATACGACCTGGTGAAGGAGCTGGTGGAAAAAGCCGACGCCAACGGCGAGCATGTGGGCTGGCAGCTCTTCCCGCCCAAGAAGTGGAACCGCCGCGCCCATGCCTATATTTGGATTGTGGTGCTCTGCACCATGGTCCTAGCCATGCTGTTCAGCCGCTGGGCCATGGGCCAATGGGACAACTGGCTCACATGGGTCTTTGCGGTGCTGATGCTGGTGCCCATGAGCCAGATAGTCATCGACCTCTTCAACCAGTGCCTCTACTGGCTGCACAAGCCCGTCAGCACCTTCAAGCTGAAGTTTAAGGACGGCCTCATCCCCGAGCAGTACGCCACCATGGTCATCATGCCCACCATCCTCAAGAACAAGCAGAAGACCGTCGAGCTGCTCGAGCAGCTGGAGGTGTACTACCTCTCCAACATCAACCGTGCCTCCGACGGCCAACGGCTCGAAAGCCGCCAGCAGAACCTCTACTACACCCTCATCGGCGACGCCGCCGCAGGCCACGAGGCCGACATGCCGTGGGACGACGAGGTGGCCGAAGCCGGTCTTGCCAAAGTGAAGGAACTGAACGAGAAATACGGAGCACCCATATTCAACTTCGTCTATCGCCGCCGTGCCTACAGCGAGGGCGAAGGCTGCTGGCTTGGATTCGAACGCAAACGTGGTGCCATACTGCACTTCAACGACCTCCTGCTCGACCGCCACACCGAGGAAGAGAAGAAGCGATTCTTCCGCTGCGAAACCATCAGCCAGTGGCTGCAGCAGCCGGTGCCCAACATCACCTTCATCATCACCCTCGACACCGACACCCAGCTGGTGCTCTATTCGGCACAGAAGCTTATCGGCTCCATGGCCCACCCGCTCAACCGCGCCAAGCTCTCCGCCGACGGCCGTCGCGTCGACGCGGGCTACGGCATCATGCAGCCCCGCGTGAACGTCGACGTGGAGGTGACCAACAAGAGCCGCTTCGCACAGCTCTTTGCCGGATTGGGCGGACTGGACGTCTACACCACCGCCTCGTTCGAGCTCTATCAGGACATCTTCAACGAGGGCAGCTTCTGCGGCAAGGGCATCTACGACCTGAAGATATTCCAGCAAGTGCTGCGCGGCACCTTCCCCCAGAACCTCATCCTCAGCCACGACCTCATCGAGGGCTGCCACATCCGCTGCGGCCTCATCAACGACGTCGAGCTCTTCGACGACAACCCCTCCAACTATATCGACGATGCCAAGCGCCACCACCGCTGGACCCGTGGCGACTGGCAGATAATCGGCTGGCTGCGCAACCGCGTGCCCAACGAGCGCGGCGACATGGTCAAAAACCAAGTCAACACCATCGGCCGCTGGAAGATATTCGACAACCTGCGCCGCAGCGTGCTGAGCCTGGCATGCGTGGTGACACTGTTCTTTGGTTTCGCCGCATCCATCCACAGAGGTCCCGTCGTCAGCCCGGCATGGTACGTGCTGGCGGTGTTCCTCGTGGTGGCGTTGCCCATCCTCTTCTTCCTGATGGGGCAGATAACGCGTCTGCCACGCTTCAACAAACGCTACCGCTACTACATGACCCTCATGCGCGGCATCGGCGTGGTCATACGCCGCGCCTTCGTCCAATTCGCACTGCTGCCTAAGGAGGCCTGGATGTACACCGATGCCATCGTCCGAAGCTGCTACCGCATGGCCTTCAGCCACCGTAACCTGCTCAACTGGGTGCCCAGCGACGAAGCCTCCAAGAGCACCAAGGGCACCCTTGACGACTATCTGCGCAAATTCTGGTTCAACTACATATGCGCCGCCATCATCGTGTTGCTTACCATCGCTGTGCTGGGCAACCGCTCGTGGATTGGTGCCGCCGAAGTGTGGATGATTATTGCCGCCGCCTTTGTGGTAATCAGCTGGGTGGGGGCACCGTTCCTCATGTTCTTCCTGGGCAAGAAATTCACGCAGGACAAGAAGCAGCTCACCCCCGACGAGACCGACGAGGTCAAGAAATGGGCCGCCGACACATGGCACTACTTCGACAGCCTGATAACCGAGGAGAACAACTACCTCATACCCGACAACTACCAGCTTAACCGCGAGAAGAAGGCCGACTACAAGACCTCGCCCACCAACATCGGCTACTCCATGGTGGCAGTCATCTCCGCCGCCGAGCTGGGGCTGACCACCCACAATGCCGCCAAGGAACGTCTCGGCCACATCGTCGACACCGTCACCCAGCTCGAGAAATGGAACGGACACCTCTTCAACTGGTATCATATCGGCACCCTCAAGGCCCTGCCCAACTATTTCATATCCACTTGCGACAGCGGCAACTTCGTCGCCTGTCTCTATGTGGTGAAAGGCTACCTCGCACAGCATCATGCCGACAACGACCAAGGCCTGCTGGCCAAGGTGGAACGGCTGATAGACCTCACCGACTTCTCCAAGCTCTACAACCCCGAACTCGACGTCTTCAGCATCGGCTACGACTACGGTGCACACACCCTCCTGCCCTACCACTACAACAACTTCGCCTCCGAAGCACGCCTCACCAGCTTCCTCACCATCGCGCAGGGCGACGCGCCCTACAAGCACTGGTTCTGCCTCGACAAGACCTTGGTGCAATATCGCGGATTCAAGGGGGTGGCATCGTGGTACGGCACGCTGTTCGAATACTTCATGCCCCTCATCTTCCTGCCCACCTACCGCCACACGCTGATGGACGAGACCTACAGCTTCGCCATCCGCGCCCAACGCGCCTTCATCCGCAACGCCAAAGTCCAGTTCCACAACGCCAAATTCCTCCCTTGGGGCATCAGCGAAACGGCATACAACGAGCTCGATGACGCCCAGAACTACAAATACCACGCTTTCGGCGTCCCCTACCTCAAATTCCAAAACACTACGCCCGACCGCATCGTCATTTCCCCCTACAGCTCGCTGATGACCATCGGAATTGACGACCGCGCCGTCTACGACAACATGCTCCGTTTCCGCCGACTGGACATGTACGACAGCATGGGCTTCTTCGAGTCCTACGACGAAGAAGACCACGTCCCCGTCCGCGCCCACTACGCACACCACCAGGGCATGATACTCGCCAGCCTCACCAACTACCTCGCCGACCACTGCCTGCAGCACTACTTCATGAACGAACCCATCATGCGTTCCATGGAAACCCTCCTCAAGGAAAAGGCGCAGGTGAAGCCCTACATCGACCTCAAGGTGACGCAATACAAACGCTACCAATACGCCAAGGTGCAGACCGAGAGCGACGCACGCCAGTACGACGGCATCGCCACCGTGCCCGAAATCGGCGTGCTCAGCAACGGACAATACACCGTGCTGCTCAACGACCGCGGATCCGGATTCTCGCGCTATCGCAACATCATGATCAACCGCTACCGCAAGATAAGCGCCGACCACTACGGACAATACCTCTACATCCGCAACCTCAAGAGCGACAAGCTGTGGTGCAACACCTACGCACCCCTCGACGTGATGCCCGAAAGCTACCGCGTCAGCTTCGCCTCCGACAAGATCACCTTCCTCCGCGTCGACGACAACATTGAGACCAAGACCGAAATCACCGTCATCAAGGAACGCTACGCCGAAATTCGCCGCTACACCTTCACCAACAGCGGCGACGAGGATGTGGATCTAGAGTTGACCAGCTATTCCGAAGCCGTGCTGGCACCCCACCAAGGCGACGAGAACCACCGCGTTTTCAACAGCATGAACATCTTCTCCGAATACGATGCCGACCACCAGCTGCTCATCCTCAGCAAACCCGTGCTTGAGGCCCGCGAGAGCCGCTACTTTGTGATGCACACCCTCTTCCTGCCCGACGAGGGCGACAACGGCATCGTCGAAGCACCCGAATACGAGACCTCGCGCCTGAAGTTCCTTGGCCGTGGTGGCAGCCTGCAACACGCCGCCATCATCGAAGGCCACCGTACCCTCACCGGCACCGTGGGCACCACCCTCGACCCCGTCATGTCTATGCGCCGCCGCCTGCGTGTCCCCGCCGGCAAACAGGTCACCGCTGTGGCCCTTACCGCCTTTGGCAAGGCCCGCGAACAACTTATTGACATCGCCACCCTCTACCACGACACCGTCGACATCGACCACGCCTTCGAGACCGCCTCGGTCTACAACAACATGCGCACTTCTATGTCGTTGCTCAAAGGGTCGCAGATGCGCCTCTACAACAACATAGCCAAATACCTCCTGCAGACCGCCACCCTCGGCAACCGCCGTCAAGGCTGTCTGGCCCAGAACCGGCTGACCCAGTCGGCCCTCTGGCGGTTCGGCATCTCCGGCGACATCGCTATCCTCCTGATGGAAATCGACAACATCCAGCAGTCGGGCTACGCCAAAGAGATTCTCCGCGCCTACGAATACTTCAAGGTCCACGGCCTGCTGCTCGACGTGGTGTTTATCAATGACGAGCAAGGCGAGCAACGCGAAGGCCTCACCCACTTCATCCGCAACATCGCCAACACCGAACACCTCTGGGCTCCCCACCAGGAGGCCGGACACGTATATATCCTCAACGGCAACGAGGTGTCGCCCGACGAGCGCACCCTGCTGCGCACCGTGGCACGCCTCACCTTCTTCACCAAGGGCGGTGCCACCATCCAGCAGCAGCTCGAACAGCTCGAACGCGACAACCAGCACTATCAGGACATGGTGGAATATCCCGTGATGAAACCCAGCTCGGAGCTGCGCGTGTGGAGTTCGCTCGACTTCTACAACCAATACGGCGGCTTCGACCGCGACGGCCGCGACTATGTGGTCACCAACACCAACACGCCCATGCCTTGGGTCAACGTGATAGCCAACCCCCGCTTCGGTTGCGTGGCGAGCAGCACCATGGCGGGCTTCACCTTCGCCCACAACGCACAGCAGTTTAAACTCACCGGCTGGAGCAACGACATCGTGCGCGACAACGCCTCCGAGATGCTCCTTATCGACGGACGCCAGTTCGTCCCCGCCACCGCCCGCCACGGGCAAGGCTTCTCCGCCTTCGATGCCGAATACGACAATCTGAAAGTGATGGTGCGCCTCTTCGTCGCCAACCAGCGCATGGAGAAATACTACCAGATAAAGCTGGTCAACAAGACCGACACCCCGCAGGAGGTGAAGCTCGACATGGTGTACAAGCTGGTGCTGGGCGTGAGCGAGGAGGAGACCGCTCGCTATCTCTACAGCCAATGGCAGGAGGAGGAAAACAGCCTGTGGGTGCGCAACGTCTACCACGAGACCTACGGCCAGACCCGTGTGCAGCTCACCGCCACCGAACGGCTGACCGACGTGTCGTTCCTCTACCCCAACCGCAAACGACTGGGCACCACCGTCGCCCTTGAGCCTAACGGCGAGAAGGAGATGGCCTACGTCATCGCCGTGCACGACAATCCCGACGACCAACCCCGACAGCTGACGATACCTATCATAGAGGAGGAATACAGACGGGTGTGCCAAGAGTGGGACGAGCGGCTCGGCACCATACAAGTGGAAACCCCCGACCGCGCCCTGAACTACATGCTCAACCGCTGGTATCTCTACCAGGTCTACTCCGCACGCCTCTTTGCACGCGCGGGATTCTACCAGGTGGGCGGTGCCACCGGCTTCCGCGACCAGCTGCAGGACGTGATGGCCTGCCTCTACAGCGACCCCGCCATGGCACGCCGACAGATTCTCGACCATGCCGCCCACCAGATGGCCGAAGGCGACGTGCTGCACTGGTGGCACGAGAGCATGCATCTCGGAGCCCGCACCACCTTCAGCGACGACTACCTCTGGCTCGTCTACGTCACCTACCAATATGTCCGCATCACCGGCGACACTGCCATCCTCAGCGAGAACGTGGCCTTCTGCCAGGCCGACCAGCTCAACCCCGGCGAGGCCGAACGCTGCATGCGCTACGCCCTGCCGGCAACCCCCGTGGCCGCAAACGCCGAGACGAAGGACGGCAACTTCGAATACGCCACCCTCTACGAGCACCTCTGCCGCGCCGTCAACCGCTCCATGCACCGCATCGGCATCCACGGCCTGCCGCTGATGGGCTGCGGCGACTGGAACGACGGCATGTCGCTCGTCGGCGTCGAGGGCAAGGGCGAAAGCGTATGGGTGGCCTTCTTCCTCGTCGACCTCATGCCCAAGATGGAAGAACTGACACAGATGCTGCCCGGCGCCGACCTCTCCTACTGCAGCGAGCTGGCCGACTTCCGCAGCCGTCTGGTCTCCGCCCTGCAAAACAACGCCTGGGACGGCGCATGGTTCCTCCGCGCCTATTTCGACAACGGCGACCCCATGGGCTCACGCAACAACACCGAATGCCAGATAGACCTTATCTCGCAGGCTTGGAGCATCCTCACCGATGTCGCCACCGAGAAGCAGAAGGAGTCTGTCTTCCGCGAAACCGACTACCGGCTGGTGAACCGCGAACACGAAATCATCCAGCTGCTCACTCCCGCCTTCCAGCACTCGCAGAACAACCCCGGCTACATCATGCGCTACCCCGTCGGCGTGCGCGAGAACGGCGGACAGTACACCCACGGCGCCATGTGGTACATCATGGCGCAGCTCAAGGAGGGCCGCACCGATATGGCCTACTTCCTCTACTCGCTCATCAACCCCATCCACCGCACCGCCACCCTTGCCGACGTGCTGAAATACAAGGTCGAGCCCTACTGCATTGCCGCCGACATCTACAGCAACCCGCAGCATCCCGGCCGCGGCGGCTGGACCTGGTACACCGGCTCCGCCTCGTGGGCATACAAGACCGGCATCGAGAACATCCTCGGCCTGCAGAAGCAGGGCGACACCCTGATTGTCAACCCCTCCATCCCGTCGGAATGGGAGGGCTTCTCCTTCACCTACCGCTATGGCAGCACCACCTACTACGTCAACTACCGCCGCAACAAGGAGGCACAGACTTCCACTCCCGCCACCATCACGCTGGTCGACGACGGCATGCCGCATGAAATCTCCATTAATTAATTGAAATGATAGAGGTTAGAGAATGTGTTAACGTGTGAATTGTGAAAGGACAAATGTATTGTCAATTCACGATTCACCATTCACGACATTCAAATTTACGAATTAACACATTAACGAATTCTACTCTAACCCTAACCTCTAACCCTACATCCACTTGAGAGCCCTCCGACATACGCTCCTCATCCTCCTGCTCCTCTCCCCCTTGTTGGCGTGGGCCCAGTATTCGGTTCCCCCCGATGCCGAGTACCCCTTCAAGCGCGACATGGAGAAAGGCAGGTATGACCGCGCCGAGGAGAAGATACGTCGGCGCATCAGCCGCGACTCCGACAACCTCGAGTGCCACTATGCCGCATATTGGCTCTACAGCTCCGCCGACTTTGCCCGCCGCAACCTCGACACCGCCTACCGCCACCTGGTGCGGGTGCGCCAGCTTTACGCCCATGCCGACGAGAAGGAACTGGAACGCTGGAGCCGCGACAGCTACAGCGGAGCCCGAATCGACTACGACCTACGGCGGCTCGCCCTTCTGGCCATCGCCGACGCCCATGCCGTCCGCACCCCCGATGCCTACCAGCATATCCTCAACGCCTTCGACATTATCCCCTACGACCTGCGCGACAGCGTCACCAACAGCCGCGACAGCCTCGAGTTCGACATCGCCCGCCGCTCGGGCAGCGTGGCCACGCTGCAGGACTTCGTCGACCGCCGCCCCAACGCCCTGGTGCTGGCAAAGGCCGTGCGCCTGCGCGACAGCCTCGCCTTCGCCCAAGCCGATGCACAGCACACCTACGTGGCTTACCAGCAGTTCCGCGTGGCCTACCCCCATTCTCACCTCCATAGCCGCGCCACCGACAGCGTCTACGCCATCGACTACCGCGACGCTCTCCACCACCACAGCGAGCAGTACTACCGCGGCTATGCCGACCGCTACCCCTACAGCCCCTACGCCGAGCGGTGCCAATGGCTCGCCGACAGCATCGAGTATCATCGCGAGGTGGACACCACCGACTGGCAAAGCATCGTCCACTACCTCGACCTCCACAACCGTCCGCAGTGGAGGGATTCGGCAACGCTGTGCCTCTCCCGCTTTGCCCTGCGGCACAACCATGTTAAGGCAGCACGGCATGCCGCCTTGAGCACCGGGGCTGACGCTCCGCTCCGCATCCGGCTGGGCACGTTGCTACACAATGCCTATCTGCACACCTCTATCCTTAATTTCAACCAGTTCTACAACACATTCCCCCACTTGATGCCGGAGGGGCAACGTAGGGCAGACTCCGTCCGCCTGCAATACTATCTCGGTCGCGACCATCACGACTTCGACAGCTGCATACTACACCTTGCCCCATGCCGCGAGGCCTACCAACTGTTGCAGCAACGCATCAAGAACGACCTCGACCACCACCGATGGAAGGCCGCCCTCGCCACCGCCAACCGATACGCCGACGCCTTTGCCGACAACTACGAATACCGCCAGCTGGTCGCCACCCTCGAAGGGCGTAACAACAAGTATTCCAATATTCAAGTTTCCACTTTCGATTCTCCACTTTCCGACACCCTGCTCTCTGCCGACGGCAAGGTTCTACTGTTTGTGGCTAACGGCGATGGGCACGGCCAAGCTGTGAAGGATTCGCCCAACATCTATGTCTCGCTCCTCGACAGCACAGGCACCTGGAGCACCCCCATCGAGTTGGGCCCGGCGGTCAACACGCCCTACGACGAGCGGGCGCCCTACCTCCTTCCCGACATGCGCACACTCTATTTCAGCTCCGAAGGGCATGGGGCAATAGGCGGAATGGATGTATTCGTGACCACCCGACTCGACGACAGCTGGACAAATTGGTCGCAGCCCGTAAACTTAGGGAAGGGAATCAACACCACCGGCGACGACGGCTGGAAATTGAGAATTGAAAATTGAAAATTGGACATACCCCCCGCCTTCGGCGTACCCCTCTCAAGAGGGGAAGAGGACGGCTGGCGCACCCCGAAATTCTCATTTTACTTCGTCTGCGAGTAGCCAAGTTCCTTCAAGAGGGCGACTACTCGGTCGCGGAAATCTCCTTGAATGATGATCTGCCCCTCCTTGGCACTGCCGCCCACCCCGCAGCGGGTCTTCAGCGTCTTGCCTAAGGCTTCTAAATCCTCATCTGCCCCCACAAACTTGTCCACAATGGTGACAGTCTTGCCACCACGACCGTTGCGCTCCATGCGCACCCGCAGCCGCTGCTGCGAGGCGGGCAGGGTGTCGACAGCCTGCGGCTCGTCGTACTCGTATTGATAATCAGGATTGGTGGAATACACCACGCCTACCTTGTTCTTATTCTTCGACATGGTTACTATTTATTTCTTGGGGAGCAACTGGTCGTGGGTCATTTCCAGTTGGTCCCGCACCAGCTGTATACGGTCGGCAGGGCCAGATGAAAGGAGACTACGTTTCATGTCGCGCTTCATTATCTTGAGGCTCTGCTGGTGGTTGAAGAAATGCAGTTCGGTACCCACGTTCTCGCCCTCGCCGTCGATGTTCACCCAGCGGTCCACGTTGCCCAGCACATGCACCTCGTGGGCCTTGAACATCTCCACGTGCTGGCTCAGCTCGAAGTGGTTGGCGTAGACCAGTGGACCTGTGATGCCCACATGTCCGATAGGGATTTTGTCGACGATGCTGATGTCGATAAGGCCGTCGTCGAGCTTCGCCAACGGCGCCACCGCGGCGTTATAGCCGAATTGGTTGCTGTTGGCAAAGGTGGTGAACCACGCCTTGCGGCGTATCTCCTGCCCGTCAATGACCAGCGTGTAGTCCTTCGACTCGTAGGTGGGGTACTCCCTCACGATGAGGTTGAAGTAGGCGGCAAAGCCGCGCAGCTTGGCCGACTTCATCAGGCGGGCGATATAGGCATCAAAGCCCACGCCCGCGATGCTGGCGATATAGTATTTGTCGTTGAGGACGATGGTGTCGATAAGGCCTTGGTTGTCCTGATTGAGCACCCGTATGGCGAAGGCGGGTGTGAGGGGTATCTTCATGCAGCGCGCCAACCCATTGCCGCTGCCGCAGGGGATGATGCCCAACGTGGCGTCGCTGCCGTGGATGCCGGCAATAACGTCGTTGACACTGCCGTCGCCACCCACGGCGGTGACGACGTCGAATCCCTGCATGGCCCCCTCGCGCGCCAACTCGGTGCCGTGGTGGATGTGCTCGGTGTAGCGGACGGTGTAGTCGTAGAGGTCCTGGTTGAGGTTGTCGCTCAACAAACGCTCTATCTTCTTCTGTCGGCCAACGCCCGATATGGGGTTGACGATGACTAGCATTTTCTTCTTCATGGGGTTAGAGGTTAGGGGTTAGAGGTTAGAGAATAACTTGGTGCGGCAGCCATCCCCTTCCCCTCTTGAGTGGGGTACGCCGAAGGCGGGGGGGATGTCCCAGAGGGGTACCGCGAAGCGGGGGTATGTCCTCTAACCTATTTAACCTATTTAACTAATTTATTATTTATCATTCTGTGGTTATATTGCTGCACGATGGCTTTAAGCAACTCTATGTTGCCGAAGCCCAGCACTTCTTCTTTCTCTTCGCCCAGCACGGCAATGCCGTCCTGTGTCTCCAGCTGGTAGTACCCGTTGCCGTAGGCTATCTGCCACCCTTTGTCGGGGTTGCGGAATACACTGGTGCCGAAACAGACGGCGGGGGTCTGCAGCCCCAGGTAGTCGAGGACGGTGGGCATGATGTCGGTCTGCTGCATCAGGCGGGGCGACACCTTGTGGCAGCTCCACCCCTTGCCGAATTCGGGTACGCAGTATTCCTCATACAGCGGACGGTATATCAGCATCGGGATGCGGTACCATCCGTCGTAGTCGTTGTATTCGCGGTGCAGTCCCTGCCCGCTGTGGTCGGCAGTGATGATGAAGGTGGTGTGCTCATACCAGTCGGTCTTGCGGGCGGCGTCGAAGAATTTCCGCAGCGCGTTGTCGGTATAGGACACCACGCGGCACAGCGGGTGCGGCCCCTTCTCGAAGTCGTCCCTATGCTCCGGTGCCATGGTGTAGGGGTGGTGCGACGAGAGGGTGAACACTCCCGCCATGAAAGGCTCCTTGAAGGTGCTCAACCTCCGCGACATATATTGCAGGTAGTGCTCGTCGAAGATGCCCCAGCAGCCGTCGAAGTCGCTCTCGCGCGACAGCCGGTCGGCCATATACTCGTCTTTGCCATAGTATTCCTCGAAGCCCATCTGCCGGCACAGCTTGTCGAAGCCCATCACGCCGTTGTAGCTTCCGTGGAAGAAGGCGGTGTGGAATCCGTTGTCGCGCAGTATGGCGGGCAAGGCGTAGAGGCTGTCGTCGGCATAGTCGCTCAGCGTCAGCGGGAAGGTCATCAGCGTGGGCAGCGAGGCGAAGATGGCGGGGATGCCCTCGATGCTCTTCTTGCCGTTGGCGCGACCCTGGTAGACCACGCAGTGCTCCGCCAGCGAGTCGAGGAACGGCGTGAAGCTGGGCATGATGCCCTTGTTGTAGCAGCCCATATACTCTTGCGAGAAGCTCTCGAGCACAATAATCACTATGTTGGAATAGGTCTCACGCGGGTTTTCGGTCATGGCGTCGACTATCGACTTGCCCACACCGGCCTCCCAGCCACACCATGCCTCCACGTTGCGTCCCTCGTAATAGGGCTCGGGGGCCAGCACGGGGTCGAAGAGTTTGCGCGCCTGTGCCTCATCCATATAGGCGACCTCTTCCAAGGTGCCGCCGTTGAAGGTACGCACGATGTTATATCCGCTGTTGGTGACCAGGGCGCAGTTCTTGGCCTCGCAATACTTGGCGGCATCGCGCCACTCGATATTCTTGCCAAATCCGCCCCGCAGCAGGAAAATCACGCAGGCCGTGCCAACCACCAGCCCCACCACATCGTTCAGCCCATGCTTGCGATACTTGTTGCGGGCCGAGAGGTGCATCTTGGCTCCCGTCCAGAAGAGCAGCAGGGCGGCAAAGATGAAGAAGAGCGTCGCCTGCCAATAGTCGATGAGGAAACGCCACCACAGCGCGCCCATGTCGCCGCTGATGCCCAGGTAGCGGAATATCTCGCCACTCAGGCGGCGGTAGGTGTACTGGTAGTAGGCCGCGTCGGCCACGTTGCTCGCCAGCATGAAGAGCAGCGGCACATAGTACAGCAACACCTCCACCCAGCGGTGGTAGTGCCTGTTCCAGCGGAACTTGAAGGGCAGCAGGTTGGCGGCAAAATAGGGCAGCAGCATGCAACCCACCGTGGCGATGCCAAACACTACGTTGCCCCATGCTATGCCCAGCCACTCCTTGACATCGGCGACATGAAAGATGCGCGTGTTGTCGAGATAGAAGAACCCCTGCGACAACAGCAGCAACACAAATGCCAGCACAGCCTTATAGAAAAGGTAGACGTATATGTTGTTGGTGCTAATCCATGTTTTCTTGCGAACCATAATTATTAAATTGAGAACTGAGAATTGAGAATTGAGAATTTCGGAGTGCGCCAGCAAATTTTCAATTTTCAATTTACTTCGGTCTATAATTTGATTTATTCAAAATCTTCTGCGAGTCGGTCTCTTCAAACAGCTCCTGCATCGTGCAGCCGCTGTTCTTGGCATACTGGCTGACGATACGCCAGCCGATATAGTCCGTGGTGCGTGGCGACGAGTCGCGGAAGGCGTTGGTCTTCGGCGCGTCGTCTATCAGGTTGTGGAAGCGCATGTAGTCGGTCTCATACAGCAGCCTGTTCTGCATGAAATAGCTCCACACATGCTCCTCGTTCTCCTTCATCCACTCGGTCTGGTCGGCGGTGTAGCGCATCAGTATGCTGTCGGGCGCGTCGGGCAGCACCTGCTGGGCGAAATAAATCGCCTTCCCCTCCGCCACCATATAGTCCAGCAGCGTCATGCTGGGGGTCTGGCTCGAGGCCTGCGCATCCTCCTGCGGTATGGCGATATGCTCGCGCGCGATGGCCGTCATGCAGTCCGCCACCATATACTCCGGCCTGCTCTGCTGCACCAGGAAGATGGGGCAGCCGAAATAGCCGTACCGCCCGGTGTAGGGCAGCACATACTGGTCCACGCTGATGATAATCTCGTGGCTGTTACAGCCCACGCGCATGTTGTAGTCGAACATGCCCGACACGTAGGTATACACCTTGTCGTAGCGCATCGTGGGGCAGAGCTCTTCCGCCCGCTGCAACGCCGCTCCCAGCTGTGCGGCTTGCGGCTGCATGTCGCCCAACACACTGTCCACCAGCCGATACACGTCGCGCATCGTGGGGTCGCCGACAAAGCCTGCCAGCATCTGCATGAAGTCGGCATCTTCGGGATGCAACGACAGCAGCTCGGTGGCATACTCGTCGCGCACCTCGCGCAGCTTGGCTGGCAACTGGTCGGGGGGTGTCTCGAACAACACCTTGTCGAAGCGGTGCAGCCGCACCGCCTCAGCAGGCGTACGATGGTGGCAGCCCGTCAGCATTGCCATGCCTAGAGCTGCCCCAAGTATTGTCAACCATCCGATTTTTCTCATAGGGTTAGAGGTTAGGGGTTAGAGGTTAGGGGCGGCATCCGTCCCCTCTTGAGAGGGGTACCGCGAAGCGGGGGGGTATGTCCACTAACCCCAAAACCTCTAACCTTTCAACAATCAATTATCTTTTTCCGAGTCGGCCTCGTCCAAGATGCGCAGCTTGGCCTCCAGCAGGGCAATCTGCTGGCGGGCGGCCTGCATCTTCTTCTCAAACTCCTCCTTCAGCAGGTCGGCCTGCTTGCTGTTAGCAAAGAAGCCCAGGTTGTTCTCCCACACGGTCAGCTCCGAGCGCAGCTTCTCAATCTCCTTGATCAGCTTGCCTCTTGCGCCGTCGGCAAAGCCGTCCTCCGCGTGGTTAGCCACCTTCTCGCGGAACGAGTCGAGACGTGCCTCGCGTGCCGAAATCTTCAGCTTGTCAAACATGTCCTTCAACAAGTTGTGGTATTCGTCCTGCACACGCTCCTTGGCTCCTCTGGGCACATATCCAATCTCTGCCCAGCGGCGCTGGAAGTCCTTCACGGCTGCCAGGTTCTCGTCCCTGTTCTCGCCAAATTCGTATACCTTCATCTCGTTGATGATGGCTTCCTTCAGTGCCAGGTTCTCGCTCTCGCTGCTACGCAGGTTCTTGAAATAGTCTTCCTTCTTGGAGAAGAACTCGTCGCAGGCGCGGCGGAAGCGTTTCCACACCCTGTCGCCCTGCTTGTATCCGGCCGAGCCGATGCTTTTCCACTCCTCCTGCAGCTGCAGCAGTTCCGCGGTGGCATTCTTCCAGTCCTCGCGCTTGGCTATCGCCTCGGCACGCAGGCAGAGGTCCACCTTCTTATTGTAGTTCTCGCCCTGCTCGTCGCGCAGCTGTGCGAAATAGAGTTTCTTGTCGGCATAGTGCTTGTCGATGATGCCCTTAAACTTGCCCCACACCTCTTCGTTCTGCTCGCGCGGCACGGGGCCGATGCTCTTCCAAAGCTTCAGCAGCTCGTCGAGGGCCTCGGTGGTGTCGTTCCACTGCTTGGCGCCCTGCGGTTGTTCGCGCGACAGCTCTTCGGCCTTCTCTATCAGGGCCTGCTTGGCCAGCAGGTTCTGCTCCAGCTCGTCCTTGCGCTGGTCGTAATATTCGCGGCGGCGCTCGTCAATCTGGTTGGCGGCATTGTTGAAACGCTGCCACGTCTCCTCGTTCTGCTCCGACGGCACGGGGCCTATCTCCTTCCACTGTGCTCGCAGGCCCTGCAAGGCCTTGAAAGCCTTCACCACCGAGGTCTCCACTATCAGCTCCTCGGCACGCTCGCACAGCTGTATCTTCTGCTCCAGGTTGCGCTTCAGGTCGAGCATCCGGAGCTCCTTGTTAATCTTCACCTTGTTGAAGAACTGCTCAATCAGGAAATGGTAGTTCTGCCACAAGTCGTTCATCTGCTCGCGCGGCACCTCGCCGATGCCCTTCCATTTCTCCTGTATGGCGTTAAACTCGTCGTAGGTCTGCTTCAGTGTCTCCTCGTCCTTGTCGATGAGGGCGCGCAGCTCCTCCAAAATCTGCTGCTTGGCCTCCAGGTTGCGCTGCTTCTGCGCCTCCTGCTCCTCCTGCATCTTCTGGCGGCGGGTACGGTACACGTCGTAGGCGGCATAGAAAGCCTCCGCCACCGCGTCGTTGGTGGGGTGGTAGTCGTCCTTGTTGCCTCCTTCGGCAAGGAAGGCCTCAAAGGCCTGCTTCTCTACCTCCTTGTTCAGCAAGTTGAACTGGTTGCGGATGGTGCTGGCACGGTTGCGGATGGTGGCGATGTCGTGCTCCATCAGTTCGTTAAAGGCTGCCAGCAGCTCCTCGCGGCTCATGGCCGTGTAGTCCTCTTCGGGCTCAGCCTCTTGTGTGGGTTCGGCCGCCTCTTCGGCGACGACGGGGTTGGTTGTTACCGACGGCATTTCGGTGTCGGCTGTGTTAGAGTCATTGTCGGCTGCCGCTTCCGGCATCTCGCCGGTAGTTTGTTCGACAACAGGCTGCAGTTCCTCGTTCTTCATAGGGTCCTGCATTTCATTCAGATCTTCCATAATAGGTGTTTGTTGTTTAGAATTAGTTCTGCAACATAGCGTTACAGACATTGAATAAGTTTTACTGTCCCACAAAGGGAAATGCAAAAATACACAAAAAAAATCAAATACGGTATTTTTAATATTGTTTAAAGTTTCATTGTTCCTAGTAAAAATTGTCTTAAATATAATAATCAATGCTTTATCTTTTAATCAAACTCATCGTTGCACCTTATTATCGCCCGACACCAGATGCGCATTTAGCTCCTGTTCACTCCCGTCTGCCTCCCGACTTTCGCCGACTTTCATAGTCTCGTTCATAGGTCGTTCTTTGCCCTAGCAGCCTTGAAGAGCCTCCCAATCAGTAAAAATCGGTACAAATCAGTAGGAATCCGTAAGAAACGGTAAGATGCAGTAAGTGGGCAGAAATAATTTAGTGGATGGTGATGTGTGAATTGTGAAAGGACAAATGTATTGTCAATTCACCATTCACGATTCACTATTCACGACATTCAAATCGCTCTAGTTTGATATATGACTGATTTATTACAGCCTCGAAGAGGCTGAATCTCAATAACGTTGCGGAAGTCGAGAGCAGAGCCGAACTTGTTCGAGCTATGCCGAGATGCAGCAACGTCTCGAAGAAAACACCATACAAGCGTAGCGCAATGCGGTGACAGAAAAAACTCACTCCTAGCGTCCCAAAGGGACGCGAAATTGAGACTATATGGCAAAAATCAGTCATATGTTTTACTAGAGCGTAATATTTTTATTAATTATTAATTTATTTTCGTATCTTTGCAGCCGATTATTAACCACAGGGGTACTTGATAACCCCCTTTAACAAAACAAGATAATGCAAAAAAAGACGCAACAGGTGAGCGTGCTTTTTGCCGTTATGGCGACGCTGTTCACCACCTGCCTGATGGCAGCAAACCTTTTTGCCTTGAAGCAGTTCAGCTTCGGGCCAGTCAATTTCACAGGTGCCTTACTGGTGTTCCCCCTCAGCTACATCATCAACGACGTAGTGGCTGAGGTATGGGGCTTCCGCAGGGCTAGGATGCTGATATGGACGGCATTCGGGATGAACTTCCTGTTCGTGATGCTGGGCGCAGTGGTGGACGCGCTGCCTGGCGTGGGCGACAATGTGGAGAGCTTCCACACCATCTTCGGATTGGCTCCAAGGGTGGCGGTGGCATCGTTCCTGGCCTTCTTGGTAGGCTCATTCATCAACGCGGCAGTGATGTCGAAGATGAAGGTGTGGAGCAAAGGTCGCTGGTTTGTGCTGCGCGCCGTGGCGAGCACGCTGGCAGGCGAGCTGTGCGACTCGATGATTTTCTTCCCCATAGCGTTGGCAGGCATAGTGCCGTGGGCGGCGATGCCGAGCTTTGTGCTGTGGCAGGTGGGGTTGAAGACGGCCTACGAGCTACTGGTGCTGCCCATCACCGTGCGCGTGGTGCGCGCTGTCAAGCGTAAGGAAAACACCGACGTGTTTGACACAGACCTTTGGAGGAAATTAAAAATTAAAAATTAAAAATTCGGCTGACGCGGCAGCAAATTCTCAATTCTCAATTTTCAATTCTCAATTAATAAAATGGACAGAACAAAAGATAACCTGCAACAGCTGGGCCACAAGGTGGAATACAGCACCGACTATGCGCCAGAGGTGCTAGAGACGTTTGAAAATATGCACCCCGACCACGACTACTGGGTGGAGTTCCTCTGCCCCGAGTTCACCACGCTGTGCCCCATCACCGGCCAGCCCGACTTTGCCGAAATTCGCATCCTCTACATCCCCGACCGCCGCATGGTGGAGAGCAAGAGCCTGAAGCTCTACCTCTTCTCGTTCCGCAACCACGGCGACTTCCACGAGGACTGCGTGAACACGATAATGAAGGACCTCGTGCGCCTCATGCAGCCCCGCTACCTCGAGGTGAA
>JAEEGH010003585.1_pt1 | contig 40621 bp, 39 predicted proteins | sample 9134181 | NCBI WGS metagenome assembly JAEEGH01 (sample SAMN16246544, study PRJNA631951) | gut metagenome | biome: gut microbiome; feature: rumen; material: DP-attached | host: Bos | place: Iran: Karaj | collected 2018-10 | reverse complement strand
GCTTACGGTCTTTCCAAGCTGTCTTGACCTCCGGCCATAGGAACAAGGGAACAAGGGCGGAGGAAAAGAGCATGATGGGTCTGCAGCCCACGGCCAGGGCAAAACAGAGGCAGGCGCCGCCAAGCGCTGCGATGGGGTGCTTCCCGGCCTTATCCCGATAGCGTATAAGCAGCCAAAGCCCGGCGGCGCAGAACATCAGCCCACCCAGATTGACTGTCTCATAAAACGAGGACCTGCGCAGCAGGAAAGGAACAAACGATCCCATAGCTAATGTCAGAGAGGTGAGTATATAAAGAACGAAGGGCAATTCACTGAGGTACTTTATGAAATACCTCCGCCAGATAAGCAGCAGGAAGACCAGCGCGAGATAACCCTGGATCAGACAAGCTGCGGAATAGGAAAGATAATTGCCGGTAATCAGCGTATAGGGCACGAAGAGCAACAGGGCCGGAACGACGCCGAAGTAGGTGTACCATTTACCCTCGTAGAACACTGTATCCCAGTGAACATCTTCTCCCAGGTACTCAATTCCATACAAGAAATTCCAATAACTGCGGTCATACTTCCGCTCGATGGCGGCAAAGCGCTCCGAGGTGGGAATATCCAGGTCTGCCCGCCCTGCCAAGATAGAATCCACCAGATAGCGGTTATACTGGCCTGCGCTGTAGGGCTCATATGCATATCCAGCACAGTTGAGTGCCAGGGTCAGACAATAGCCGAAGAGCAGGATCAGCAGCATGATAAAGACCAGCTTTTGCTTCCTGCTGCCGACGTCGAACCTGACCGCAAAGGCCTTCTTCCACGGGAAGAAAAAGGCCATGTACAGCAACAGCGCGACGACAAGCATCCGAAGTAGTACCGGCTCCAGAGGGATTCCCCCGTTCAGCCGAATCGAAACAAAAGCCGCACCTTCTCCGATCAGGCAGACGCTAAGCCATGATGCCTTTCCCACCGTATACAGGGGGATATACCGGGTGTATTCCATGCCGTCGACGATGGTATAGACCCGCGTCTGCAAAAAAGAACTGTCCTCGTCTCCATAGACGATCATCACCTGCATGGATTTGACAGCCTCGCCGGTCAGTACATTCCCTTCGCCCAGGAACAGGGGCTCGATGTAGACCGACGATATCTCTCTGTTCAGCCGGTCGAATCTGGCGACGGCCATATTCGTATCATAGGTTATAGGTAGCGGATAGGCAGCTTTCTCCCCTTGTTCCTCCGTGATCCGCTCCGTTTCCTCCAAGACCCTTCGGTATTCTTCGTCCGCAGAATTGGCGGGATCTTTTAACCCTAGGGCAGATAGTTCCTCTGCTTTTTCTTCCTTCTCGGTCATGCTGCCGTCGAAAACATCCACGAGTGAAAAATAATAGCTGATAGAAGATGTGCCTGATGTGTTGAGCGAGATTTTTGCCAATCTCAGGGTGGACCAATCCGCCTCAGGATCCTCTGTACTGATGCTGCTGTCGGAGAAAAGAGAGCCATAATGATTATATTGGAAAAATGTGCATTCGAGAAAAAAAGCGACAAAGAAGCAAAGAAGGAAGCTGAATGCTGCTCTCTGACCCCGCTTGCAGTTCGCTGGAACTGCCTTCTTTCTTCCTGCGATCTGCCGGAGCCCATAGGTCGCGCCGACGCTCGCTGCCAACAGTTCCAAGCCGTAGAGCGGGGTGAACTGGAACAATGCGCCTACCGGATGGAGAAATCTCAGCTCTCTGGCACAGGCAAATAGATAGCCCAGCAGCAGAAAAACGATGATACCGGACAGCAGGCCACTGCCCGAATTGGTGATCTCCAAGGAAAAAAAGGTCTTATGTCGGTCTTTCCTCTGCATTTGTATACTCCAATCTGACGAGCTGGACTGGTTTCGACATTCGCGAACGAAAGTGCAAAGCTTTCTCCTGAAAAAAGCCCTGTCCATTACAGGAAAGGTATTCCGTCAGTCATATTTCAATACTAGTTTTAACATCTAGCAGAATATCACTAATTTGCTTTAATTTCAAGCTGCTACAATAGTAAAATGAACAAGATGTTATTATACTAAACTGATTAAAGTGTTTTGAAAGCGCTGAAAGTGCCCTTTAGAGGCGCATGATTTGTCGACGTTTTCCCCAATTCACTGGCCTGTTGACCTTCTCCTGCCATAATTCACAATCATAACCACCGGCCGTGCCGGTGGTTTGCTCTGCCCCTTTGGGACATATTACCAGCCGAGCCTATACTCATCATTTTACTGCCTTTTGCATGATGCGCCATGCTGCTATTAAAATAGCGGTTGGGTGCATCATTCACATCGCCGCATAGATGAGGTTTCTTTCACTTCTTGCATTTGACTTGGTCCTCGCTTTGCTCGGATACTTTTTCTTTGCATAGCTAAAGCTTTTTGGAACCACCGGCCGGGCCGGTGGTTTTCGTTTACAAAAAGAACTCCCGCTTCGCAGCGCGAAGCGGGAGCTTTTCATCTCGGATCACTATTCAGAGACCCGTGCCCCTCACTTTACACCAGGTAGGGGCAGGGATCCGTAAAAAAATGCTCGTCAACCTCTTCCGGAGTGCCGTATTTGCCGATCATGACGAAGATTTCGCTGTCCTTGCCTTCGTGGGTGGCAGTGCCATAGCCGCGGCCGACGCTGTACATCCGGTTCCAGTTGTCCAGGAAGCAGAGCGTGTCGCTGCGGAAGCCCATCTTTTCACCCAGGATCTTTTCCATGTTCTGCTCGGTGACGCTTACGAAGTACATGCCTTCCTTGATCTTTACGTAGAAAGCAGGCTCGTCGGGACCGGGCAGCAGATTGGTGACGGCGTTGTTGAGATTCTCCGTGGATACGGGCTCTTCCGGCTTGGACTTGTCACGAGGATAGGTGATGCGATACCACTTGGAGTTGTAGTACACGTGGACGGTGGCCAGCTTGTGCCCGTAGGTCCACTTGACGCTGGTGCCGCTCACGTCATCGGTGAAGCCGTGACGCTTCCGATCGGTGTGCTCCTTGTCCTCCTCGAAGATGTAGCCGAAGGTCCAGTGACTTTCGATCAGGTAGGGGTAATAGGGATTCTCGCCCAGGGGGCAGCGGAGGAAGGTCACCAGGCCCTGCTCCTTGTCGATGACGAAGGTATGGTTTTCCCGGGGATCCTGCAGGCAGTAGGTCACCAGGTAGGTCCAGTCGTCGCCCTTGCGGCACTCATAGTCGGCTTCACCGGCGCGCTTCCCGTTCTGAACGCTGAACTGGACCTTGGTCTCATCCAGGAACTTCAGAACGATGTCGCCGGCCTCCTCGCCGGTGTCCATGATGAAGCGGAATTCCTTCCCTGCCAGTTCAAAGCAGCGGGGCGGGCAATACTGGCCGATGGAAAGGCCGGCGGCTTGGGCGTCGTACTTCTCGGAAAGATTCATGGATACTCCTCCTTTAGTTTTATTTTATGGTTTTAGCTTACCTTATCGGCAAGAGAAAGTCAATCCAATCTTTATGATAACCGGATCGAAAATCAATAGCAAAGTACATAAATCGACATTGATTTCAGATAGATTGCGTGCTATAATTAAACAATCATTGTAAAAGGACTGAGCAGAATGACCCAGACCGACCGGCTGCAGAGGGCGGCAGAGCGTCGGGACCTGACCCAGGGACCCATCACCAAAAAGATCATCCTATTCTCTATCCCCATCATTTTCGGCAATCTGTTCCAGCAGTTGTATAACGTGGTAGACTCCGTGGTCGTCGGAAATTTTGCCGCCGACGGCACGCATTGTCTTGCCGCAGTCAATGCCAGCTTTGCGATCATGATGGTATTCAACGCCCTGTATATGGGCGTCAGCATGGGCGCCAACATCGTTATATCCCAATATAAAGGGGCAAAAGACGTCAGGAAGCTGGAAGACGCCATGACCACGACGTTCCTTCTCAGCATGCTGGCGGGCCTTTTTATTACCGTGGTGGGTTTTATATGTGCCAAGCCCATGCTGCGCATGCTGGGCACGCCGGCTGACATTCTGGACGATGCTGCGCTGTATATCCGGATCATATTTGCGGGGACCTGCGGCAACGTCGTATACAACAATATGAACGGCATGGTCCAGGGGCTGGGCGACGCGAAGTGGCCCATGTATGCGTTGATCATTTCCAGCATCACCAACATCCTGCTGGATCTGCTCTTTGTCTGCGCCTTCCACTGGGATGTCGCCGGAGTGGCGCTGGCTACGATCCTGGCCCATATCCTCAGCGGTTGTCTGATGCTCAGGCGCCAGGCCACCGGGGTTTATGGGGCAAAGATCAATTTCCGCCATATGCGCATCGACAGTGCCATTGCCAAGCATATCCTCCGTCTCGGCCTGCCCTCTGCTCTTCAGAACATGTGCTTTGCCGGCGGGAGCCTGATCATTCAGACCTTTTCCAACCGTTTCGGGACGGAATTTATCGCAGCGAACTCCATGCTGATGAAGATCGACGGCTTCGTTCTCCTGCCTATGATGGGTTTCAGCACGGCTGTCACCACGTTCGTGGGCCAGAATATCGGCGCCGGCGATGTGGAACGGACCAACAAGGGCATCTATTCCACCCTCCTGCTTTCCGCCGGCGTCACGGTACTGCTGTCCGTCATCCTCTACTTTGCCTGCCCGTCCATCACCATGATTTTCGGCGCCAACGCAAATTCCAGGCAGATGGCCGCCCAGGGCATCCGCTTCGTTTGCTTCTTCTATATCTTCTATTCCATCCAGAATACGCTGTCCGGTTCTCTCCGCGGTGCGGGAGCCGCCTTGACCAGTGCACTTTGCGCCATCGGATCCACGTTTATCCGCGTTCCCCTCAGCTGGCTGCTTGCGGCTCTGCCCCTGAACCGCGCGCTGGACGCGGCGGTCGCAGCCGGGCAGTTCGCGGACCGGGCGGCGGCAGAAGCTGCCAAGGTAGGCTTTGAGCACTATATCGGGATATTCCAGACCTGGGGCTGGTCCATGCTGGCCGGGCTGCTGCTGATCCTCCCCTGCTATCTGTTTGGCCACTGGCGGGAAAAGGGCGTGACCGAACAGGCAAAGAAGATCAAAAAGTAAAGAATCGGCCTGCCGGATGGCGGGCCGATTCTTTTGGATCAATACAGATTTACTTTTGACTTGTCAATGGTTTTCGGGTCCGACGGTTTATAGTCATAACAATCCACCCGGGCGGAAACGATATAGATCTCATCCCTCGGGTAATTGTTGCCGTCCACATCCATTTTGGAAATGGCTATGACCTCGTCCATGCCGGATATGACCTTGCCGAAGGCCGCATAATAACCGTCCATCGCCTGCTTCGGCTCGAGCATGATAAAGAATTGACTGCTGGCCGTGTCGAAAAACTTCTTGGATTCGTTTTCATCGCTGAGGCGCGCCATGCCCACGATCCCCTTGGCAAAGGTCAAGTCCCCTTTTGCGTAACCGTTGGCGGAGAATTCCCCTTTGATATAATAACCGGCGTCCGTTTCGCCGCTGCCAGCCGGCATCCCCATCTGGATCAGCACGTATTCCAGAATGCGATGCACCGTGCTTCCGTCGTAGAAACCGGAATTGCAGAGCTTGATGAAATTGTTGACAGTATTGGGACATTTGTCGGGATAGAGGCGTATCCGCACCTCGCTTCCGTTGGAAAACACGATGGTGCATATGGGTTTGCGTTCACCGATCACGACGCAGCCGCCGAGAGCCGTCAACAGGATTGCGGCCAGAAGCATCGTTGCCGTCAGCCGCAGCAGCTTTGATCTCATCATCTGTGGAACCTCCGGGAATCACGCTGTATTTCTGCTCAAATTTATACCATACAACACAGGAAAAAGCAACTTTGGATTGAAAAAACCCTATTGCTATTGAGGCGTAATTTGATATAATATAATGAATTAGTCAGAATCCATTTCTCTGAAAGGAGCATTCAATCCCATGCTGAAGTATATCGAGTCTCTCGGAATCATCGCCCCCAAGGCGGTCTACTACCAGCTCTCCCCTTCCGTGCTGACGGAAAAAGCTCTGGAGCGCGGAGAGGGCTCTTTGAGCGAGACCGGCGCACTGGTCGTCAATACCGGCAAGTATACCGGCCGCAGCCCGGATGACCGCTACGTGGTCGATGTTCCCTGTATTCATAACGATGTGGATTGGGGCAAGATCAACGTTCCCATTTCCGCAGAGAAATTCGACGCGATCTATCAGAAGCTGACGGCTTACCTGCAGGGCCGGGATATATTCGTATTCGACGGTTTCGCCGGTGCGGACAGCAACTATCATCTGCCTGTTCGCGTCGTCAATGAGCTGGCCAGCCAGAACCTCTTTATTCATCAGCTGCTGGTCCGGCCCTCCCAGGAGGAGCTGAAGGACTTCGTTCCCGGATTCACCGTCATTGCCGCCCCCGGCTTCAAATGCATTCCCGAGGTGGACGGCGTTCATTCCGAGGCAGCGATCCTGCTGAATTTCGAGAAGAAGATCGTTCTCATCGCGGGCAGCCAGTATGCCGGCGAGATCAAGAAGAGCATCTTCTCGGTGATGAACTATTTCCTGCCCAAGCAGGGCGTTTTCTCCATGCACTGCTCCGCCAACATCGGCAAAGATGGCGACACCGCTATCTTCTTCGGGCTCAGCGGCACCGGAAAGACCACCCTCTCCGCCGACCCCAACCGGCAGCTCATCGGAGACGACGAGCATGGCTGGAGCGACAAGGGCGTTTTCAACATCGAGGGCGGCTGTTATGCAAAGTGCATCCGGCTGAGCAAGGAAAACGAGCCTCAGATCTGGAATGCCGTTCGTTACGGGACTCTGGTGGAAAACGTGATCATGGACCCAGAGACCCGCGTCCTTGATTTTGACGACGCTTCCCTGACGGAGAACACCCGCGCCGGTTATCCGGTCACGTATATTCCCAACTGCGCCATTCCCGGCATCGGCGGCCATCCCAAGACCGTGATCTTCCTGACTGCGGATGCTTTCGGCGTGCTTCCGCCCATCAGCAAGCTCACGAAAGAGCAGGCCATGTACCATTATGTCAGCGGCTACACCGCCAAGGTCGCCGGAACGGAACGGGGCGTGACGGAGCCCCAGGCCACCTTCTCCACCTGCTTCGGCGCTCCCTTCCTCCCCCTGCATCCCTCCGTCTACGCGGAAATGCTGGGCAAGAAGATCGAGGAGCATGAGACCAACGTTTACCTGGTCAACACCGGCTGGGCCGGCGGGCGTTACGGGATGGAACGCTGCTTCCGCATGAAGCTCCCCTATACCCGCGCCATGGTCACGGCGGCCCTCAATGGTGAGCTGGAAAAGGCTGAGTTTGAAAAGGACCCGATCTTCGGTCTGGCCGTTCCCAAATCCTGCCCCGGCGTCCCGTCTGAGTTCCTCAGCCAGAAGGCCTTGTGGCAGAATGACGAAGCCTATGAGGCTGCGGCAAAGGAGCTGGCTCAGAGCTTCATCAAGAATTTCAAGAAATACTCCAATATGCCGGACGTCATCGTGAACGCCGGTCCGAAAGCGGAGTAAGTCAGAGACAGACAAGTCGTCGGTTCGGGGGAAGAAATGGACAACAGGAACAGGAAGCCAAACAAAGTGAATGAAGATGCCAACGTCGTATCGTGGGTCGTGACCGCGGTATTGTTGGCTGTCAACGCGTTCCCGGTCGGGCTCTTTTTCCTGATCATGAAGCTGGCCGGTAACGATATTCTCGGTAAGCTGTTTATGGCCCTGCAGGAGGGCTTCCGCAACAATTCCACATCGGACTCCACCAGAGCTTCTTCCACGCGGACCCAGAATTACACGCCCAATTCCTCCTCTCGCTCCCGCGCCGCTCATGCGGGCATGCATGGGACGGTGGTCGTGAACGATCCCGCTCAGAATACCGTGCAGCGCCCGCAGCAGCCGCAGCCGGAAGCGCAGAGACCCCAGCCGCAAAAGCCTGCACAGGCACAACCGCAGCAGCAGAGTCAGAAAAAGGAAAAAGAGGACGACGGCATCCAGCATATTTCCAGAGGAAAGAAAGCCTTGTTCGTCCTTGGCTGGATCCTTCTGGGAGCCGGGATCCTGGGCAGCATCTACGCCATCGCCGGTTCCGGGGTGCTCTGGAAGATACTTCAGTGGATCGCCGTGGCCCTCGGCGGCGGCGGCATGCTCTTTGCCGCCCGGTCCAAGGATAAGAAGGAACGCCTTTATCAGAACATCGTGAAGATCGTCGGAGACAAGGCCTATGTGGACATCAAGGCCCTGGCTTCCTCAGCCGGTGTAAAGGAAAAGACCCTTATCCGGGAGCTGGACGAAATGGTGGAGCGGGGCTACCTTCCCGAAGCAGCCTATCTGGACAATGCCCGCAACCTGCTGATCCTGGATCAGGCCAAGGCGGAGGACCAGGTCGTCACACAGACCTCGGTTGAACCGGCCCGGGACGAGGACAAGTACGACTTGCTTTTGAAGGAGATGGAGCGGGCCTGCGGACGGATCCGGGACCGTGACATGCTGGAAAAGGCCGTGCAGATCCGTGGGCTGGCAGCCGGCATTTTCGACGCCGTTCGAAAGGACCCGGAGAAACAGCCGCAAATCAGCAGCTTTCTGAACTACTACTTCCCCACTACCCTGAAGCTGCTGGACAGCTACGCGGATTTTGAGGAAAAGGGATACCACGGCGACAAGCTGTCCCAGACCAAAGAGCGGATAGAAGTCACCATGGACACCATCATCTCCGCCTACCGGAAACAGCTGGATAACCTCTATCTTCCGGATACGCTGGATGTGGACACGGATATCGACGTCCTGGAGACCATGCTGAAACGGGACGGACTTTCTGCCAGCGACTTTGAACAGCAGATCGAACAAGAAGGAACCCCCGGGACCATGAACTGAAAAACGTGCAAACAGCCCGTCATCCGAAGATGGCGGGCTGTTTTTCTGTCCATCATGTTTCTAAAGTTACTTCTGCTTCCGGCGTCAGCACGGTGACGGATTGGCCGTCCACGCGGGCGAATCCGCCGCGGACCATGGCGGAGAAAACGGTGTTTCCTTTTGCCGTTGCTCGGACTTGGCTGCTATCTTCCAGGGCGATCACCGCAGGCAGATGGCCCGGGCGAACGCCGAGGCTGCCTCCCTGACCTCGGGCATTATCTTTCTCAAACAGGCTCACAGCGTCGCAGCTGTAGGAGGCGACTTCTTTGAGCGGAGTAAGGAGCTTGAAAATGATTTCTTCCGCCATCATGTCTGCTCCTTCGCGGCGGTGTAGACGTCCTCAATGGTCCCGGCCATCAGGAAGGCCTGTTCCGGCAGAGTATCGCAATCGCCGCCCAAAATCGCCTCAAAGCCCTTGATCGTATCCTCCAGATGAACAAAGCGTCCGGCAAGACCGGTGAAGCCTTCCGCGACGTGGAAGGGCTGGCTCATGAAGCGCTGCGCTTTCCTGGCGCGCCGCACGATCTGTTTATCCTCTGGTGAAAGCTCGTCCATGCCCAGGATGGCGATGATGTCATGAAGCTCATTGTAACGCTGAAGCAGGCGCTGAACTTCTCTGGCCGCATGATAATGCCGGTCTCCCACTATGTCCGGAGAAAGCATCCTGGAACTGGATTCCAACGGGCTGACAGCAGGATAGATACCCTGCTCCACAATGGCACGGGACAAAACGGTGGTGGCGTCCAGATGAGAGAATGTGGTGGCGGGAGCCGGGTCCGTCAGGTCGTCCGCCGGGACATAGATAGCCTGTACGGAGGTGATGGAACCGTTTACTGTGCTGACGATCCGCTCCTGGAGCTGCCCCATCTCGGAGGCCAGGGTGGGCTGGTAGCCGACTGCGGAGGGCATACGCCCAAGCAGCGCGGAGACTTCGGAACCCGCCTGGGTAAAGCGAAACATGTTGTCGATGAACAGCAGCACGTCTTTGTGGGCATTTTCCCGGAAGTATTCCGCCAGGGTAAGCCCGCTCAGCGGCACCCGGAGACGAGCGCCTGCCGGTTCGTTCATCTGGCCGAAAACAAGGGCGGTCTTGTTAAGAACGCCGGATTGCTTCATTTCCTGCCAGAGGTCGTTGCCTTCCCGGGAACGCTCTCCGACACCGGCAAAGACGGAATACCCGTCGTGCTCGAAGGCGATATTCCGGATCAGCTCCATGATGAGCACGGTTTTGCCGACGCCGGCGCCGCCGAAAAGTCCGATCTTGCCGCCCTTGGTGTAGGGCGTCATGAGATCGATGACCTTGATCCCGGTTTCCAGCAGGTCGCCGCCGGGCACGATCTCCGTAAAGGGCGGCGCGCTCCGGTGGATGGGCCAACGCTGAGAAACCGGTACTTCCCCGCCCCGGTCGATGGGGTCCCCGTTCACGTTCAGCATCCGTCCCAGGGTCTCTTCTCCAACGGGGATGGTGATGGGGTCCCCCGTATCCGTTGCGAACATACCCCGGGATAGACCGTCCGTCGCGTGCATGGAGATGCAGCGCACAGTCCCGTTACCCAGCTGCTGCAGGACTTCCAGCACGAGCTTGCCGCTTTGGGTTTCGACTTCCAAGGAATTGAAAAGCTCCGGCGTTTCTTCGACCTGGGGAAAGGTCACGTCCACCACCGGACCGATAATACGGGTAATGAGGCCTTTTTTCCCGGCGGGCATACTTACTCCTCCCCTTTCTGCCAAAGGCCGGATGAAGTTTCGATCACGCTGGCGGTGACCTTTGTCTGGCGCAGACGGTTGATGGTCGTCTCCAGATCGGCGGCAGATTCCCTGCCGTTGTCATATGCGCTGCGCATGGAGCTCAGCGTGGCGCCCTGTACGCCCAGAGAGCTGCGGAGCAGGACATGGAAAACTTCGGCCCGCAGGCAAAACTCCGCTAGTCCTTCCTGTACCGTTTCCGGGTCGGGCAGCCAAAGCAGCTCCCTAGTTTCCCCGCCGGCTTTCCCGGGAAGCAGCTCTCGGCTTACCGGCGTCTGCGTCATCGCATTCACCGCTTCGCTGTATACGAGAAGCACACGATCAACGGTCCCCTCTATATACAGGGAAAGGATGCGGCTCACCAGAGCATCCGCCTGGGCGTATTCCGGCACATCGGAAATGCGGAATTCTTCCAGGATCGGAATCCCGCGTTCTTTCAGGTGAGAAGCGGCCATTTTGCCGCCGGTGATATACAAGGCATCCTCCGCTTCCGGAAGGGTATGCAGGAATGCAAAGAGCTCGTTGTGATAACTCCCGCAAAGACCCCGATTGCCGGAAAGAAGCACAATGAGCGTTTTATGCGCACCTTCTTTTACAGGATGGATCACCGCGCCGGATGCTTCCATCAGCTCCCGGCAGCCCTGCGCATATGCGCTGAAAGCATAAGCGGTGGCATTGATGCGCGCCAGCTTGGCAGAGGATACCGTTCGCATGGCTCCGGCCAGCTGGCAGATGGTCTGAATACCACGGAGCCTCTTTCGGAGATCAGCCAAGGTCGCCATGGTATTCCTCCTTAAGGAACCGTGCCAAAGCCTCTTTCAGCTGTGCGATCTGCTCCTGGCCCATCTTTTTTCCGCTTTTCAGCATACGCAGGAGAGCGGGCTCTCTGGCCTCCATGTGCACATAGAGACGTTCTTCAAACTCCTCCATCTCTTCCGGCTCTATTCCATCGGCAAAGCCTTCGGAAACGGCATAGAGAAGAAGCGCCTGTTTCCAGTCCTCCAAAGGGGCATAGCGGCGCTGACGGAGAGCAGCCATCATCCGTTCTCCGGCATTGAGAACTTTGCGGGAGGAATCATCCAGATCGGAGCCGAACTGGGCAAAGGTCGAAAGCTCCCGATACTGGGCCAGGTCCATACGCAGCCGGGAAGAGACCTGCTTCATGAGCGGGGTCTGCGCTGCGGAACCCACACGGGAAACGGAAAGACCGACATTGACTGCGGGGCGCTGTCCGGAATTGAACAGATCCGTTTCCAAAAAGATCTGACCGTCCGTGATGGAGATCACATTCGTTGGGATGTAGGCGGATATATCGCCCATCTGCGTTTCTATGACAGGCAGAGCGGTGACGCTGCCGCCGCCTGCTTCCTCGGACAACCGAGCAGCTCTTTCCAGCAGCCTGGAATGCAGGTAAAACACGTCGCCGGGGTAGGCTTCACGTCCGGAGGGGCGGTGCAGAAGCAAAGACAGCTCACGATAAGCCACGGCGTGCTTGCTCAGATCGTCGTAGATAATGAGGCAGTCCTTCCCGGAATACAGGAAGTATTCGCTCATGGCGGCGCCGGCGAAGGGGGCGATATACTGCAGCGAAGCGGAGCTGGAAGCAGTCGCGCTGACGATGGTGGTGTAGGACATGGCGCCGTATTTCACCAGCTTGTCCCGGAAATCCGCGACGGATGTTTCCTTCTGGCCGATGGCCACATAGATACAGGCAACATTCTTTCCCCGCTGGTTGATGATCGTGTCCAGCAGCAGCGCGGTCTTGCCCGTCTGCCTGTCGCCGATGATCAGCTCGCGCTGGCCTCTGCCGATGGGAACCAGGGCGTCGATCGCTTTTACGCCGGTATGGAGCGGGACAGAGATGGATTTTCGATCCGGAATGCCGGGGGCCGGGTTTTCGATGGGACGTTTCAGATCCGTGCGGATACGGCCCTTCCCGTCGATGGCGCGGCCGAGGGGATCGACTACGCGGCCCAGGAGCGCCTCCCCCACGGGCACGCTGGCAATGCGGCCGACGCGCCGGACGCGGCTGCCGCTTTCGATCATTTCATAGCTGCCAAACACGACGCAGCCGATACGCTGCGGCTCGATATCCAGGATCATCCCCCGCTCGCCGCAGTCGAATTCCACAACTTCGCCGTACATGATGTCGGCCAGACCGTCCAGCCAACAGATGCCGTCGGACACGCTGAGGACGCGCCCCAGCTGGAAGGTATCCAGCTGCGGTTCGGCCTCCATCACGCCCTGCATCAGATCCTCCAGGATGCTTTCCTTATCCTGCAAGCCTTCAATGGGGCGTCTGGTAAGATCCTTTTCCAGATGATAAAGCCTGTTTTCCACCGTCATATCATAGACGGTATCACCGATACGAAGGCGCATGCCGCCCAGCAGCTCCGGATCGACCTTTACCCAATAGGAAGGCTTGCCGCCGACTTCGCGCAGGAGGGCCGTCGTTTTGCGTCCTATATGCTCCACCAGTTCGTCAGGGAGCGGGAATGCTGAGGTAAGCGTGACATACAGTACGTCGTGGTGCATCAGATAGCACATGTCGCCGGGAGTGATGTGGATCTTTTCCAGGATCCGCTCGGCAAAGAGCGGCTCCATGGCACGGATGCAGGACACCTGCGGCTCCTGCGTGAGGTGTTCATGCAGCTCCAGTACCAATGCCCGCACAGCTTGGTCACGCGCGCCGCCCATGGCTTCCCGCCGAAGGTCCTCCAGCTCCTGCCGGTGCCGTTCTTCTTCCTGAAGGTCCTCCTCGGACAAGGATTTACGCAATAACTCCAGCTCCGTATTTTCTTCCGGTCCGGCTTCGAGCTTCGGTTCCGTTTCCTCCGGCTCCGGACAAGCAGAAGCGGCAGCGGCCTCCAGGGCCTCCGCCTCATCCAATTCACGGCCGATCTGTTCCCGGCGCTGGGCAAATCGCTTCAGCACCGATTTCCTGCCCACGAGCCAGAGACCCAGGGCAAGGATAAGAAAGTTGATCAAGGCATACAGCAGCCTCATTCAGCGTTCTCCGAAAGCTATCAGCTTATCCGTAAAGGTATTCACATGCTCCTGCAGGGATACGGCCAATTGCGGTACTAAGTCATTGGCTTCTGCCTCCACATCTGCCCGCCTTGCCTGCGTCTCCTGAAGGAATCTTCTCTCCCGTTCTTCCCTTTCGATCCGGCTCTTTTCGCGCAGAGCCAGGACGATCTGTTTCCGTTCCTCTGCCTGCCGCTGCACTTCGGCCAGACGCTGTGCTTCCAGCAGGGCCTGCTTTTCAGCACGTTCCGCCGAACGATCCAGCGAATGAGCATGGGCGATCCGAGCTTTCCGGGCGTCCAGAAAAGCCAGCATTGGCTTCAGCAGCAGACGCCACAGGATCAGCATAAACGCGCAGAAACAGATAACGGTCCAGATCAGGATATTGATCTGTATCGTCATTTTTGCTTATCAGGCGATCTTGCCCACCAGCATGAATGCGATGAGCAGGCCGTAGATGGTGAGAGCCTCCATAAGCGCCAGGGACAGCAGGAGCGCGCTGCGGATATCCTTGGCGGCGTCAGGCTGACGGGCGATGCCCTCCAGCGCGGCACGGGCTGCCTTTCCCTGTGCAAGCGCGGGGAAAATGGTGGAACAGGCGATACAAAGGGCGGCAGCAAGCGCGATGATAGCAGAATCGGTCATTTCAGGTTCTCCCTTCTTTATTCTTCGATGAACTCCTGAAGATAGGAGGCGGTAAGCATGGTGTAAACGATGGCCTGAATGGCGCAGAACAACAGGCTGAGCACCATCATGATGATGGGCGCGCCGATGGGAAGCAGATGGTAAAGGTTCTCCATGACGGTCTCTTCTCCGAAGATATTGCCGAAAAGACGCAGAGCCAGGGAAGCAGGCTTGATAAGCTCGTCCAGCAATAAGAGCGGCACGACGGGCGTCAGAAAATGCTTGAGATAATGCTTGGCTCCGGCATGTATGCCCGCGGCCTGGAGAAAAATGAAGGTGATGATGCCCAGCCCAAGGGTGACGGACAGAGAAGACGTGGGGGCTTTGATATACTTGCTGATCCCGACCCCGGGGATCAGACCGGAGTAGTTGGACAGCAGGATGAAACAGAACAGAGGTCCCAAAAAGAAGAGATAGCGCCGCCCGTTTTCTTTGCCCAGGATCCCCTCGAAGAAGTTATCCAGGGATTCCACCGCAATCTCCAACAGATTTTGCAGTTTGCCCGGCCTTTCCTTCAGGCTGCGGGTGACCAGGAGAGAGATGATAACTGCCAGGGCCAGGAAAACCCACATGGCGATCACTTCACCGGTCACATCCAGAATACCGAAAATGCGAATGACCGGTTCGGAAACTTCACCCATACACGATCACTCCTTTCTCTGTGCGTCCTTCCCTCTGGTGAGGCGGAAGGTGAAGAACGTCAGCAAAACCGTCAGCCCCAGAGCCCCACCGATCAACAAGGCGGTGGCATTCAGCTCCGTGCGGCGGCCGATCATATACAGAATCAGAAGATAGGCGACGCTGAGAAGCGTGCGGATGGGGGAGATCATGCTGATCCCCGTCTCCCCTCTTTTCTTTATGAGAAGGCGCAGGAGAAGATAGTTTGCCCAAGAGACCAATGCCCCGCCGACAAACGCTGCCAGACCAACAAAGACATTTGTCAACCGGATCCCCTCCTTATCATTGTAACTATAACACAATAAGCGGTAACTTCCAATCTGTTTGTTACATTTCTTTCGATTTGCTTTATTAAAGAGATTATCTGCACATAAGGCAGGCCATACTGAACGGCCTGCCTTACGGTCATATCCACGAATTAAACGGAGATACCTCAGCTTGCGAATTCTTTGAAGTCCGTTTCGATCAGCTGCTGAAGAGCAAGCACAGCCGCTTCTTCATCAGGACCTTCCGCGCCGATAGAGATATCCGTACCCTTGACAATGCCGAGAGAGAGAACTCCAAGGAGGCTCTTTGCATTGACCTTGCGTTCTTCTTTTTCGATCCAGATGGAGCTCTTGAATTCATTGGCTTTCTGGATAAAGAAAGTAGCAGGTCTGGCATGGAGTCCGACCTGATTGTTGACGACTATCGTCTTCATGTACATAACGGCGTCACGACCTTTACTTTGTTTTTCCCGGTATAGCCCTTTTTCATTTTAGTATTCTAGCAAGGAATCTTCCTTACGTCAATAGTCAAAGTGCCGATAAACCGCCCAGGTCATGCCCGGGAATGGTCGCTCTGCCACACGAAGCCGTCTGATTCACCATGCATTTTTTCGTTGAAAATCAGATTTTCAGCTCTGCGATCGTGACGCCGTCCTCACCCTCGCCATAGCGTCCGAGCCGGAAGCTCTTGACGCCGGGATCCCGGCGCAGGTAGTCCTGCACGGCCTTCCTCAGCGCGCCGGTACCCTTGCCGTGGATGATGCGGACGCTGGGCAGCTTGGCGGTCCTGGCGGAATCCAGATACCGTTCCAGCATCAGCAGCGCTTCATCCGTCATGCTTCCCCGCAGATCGACTTCGGGACTGACGGCCAGCCTATGGATCTGTGCTTCCGTTTTCTTCTTAAACTTGGCTTTGACCTTTTCGGCATCCTCCACCAGGCGCACTTCCTCCTGCTTGGCCGTGATGCGGAGGATGCCTGCCTGCAGGGTCAGAGTACCGTCCGCATTGGCGGAGATCACGCTGGCCTGGGTGCCCAGTTTCAGCAGCAGGACCGTATCCCCGGCTTTGGCGGGTCTGGTGGGCTTACGGTCATCTTCGGCTTCTTCGGAGGTCACGCCCAGGCTGTCCTGCGCTTCGTTCAGCTTCTTCATCAGGTTGACTCGTTCTTCGTTGACCTGCTGCGCATTCTCCGCCTTGAGAGCCTTTTTGCGCATCTCGTTGAGTTCATCGAAGACTTCGTCGGATACTCTGCGTGCTTCCCGGAGCAGGCGGTCCGCTTCCCTTTTTGCGCTTGCTCCCGCTTTCTGCTTCTCTTCTTCCGCAGCCTTGCGCAGCTCCGCCGCCGCCCGTGCGTCCGATTCCGCCTGGAGGCGCAGTTTTTCCGCCTCCAGCTTCGCCTGCTCCATATGATGCTGTTCCTTTTGGAGCAGGGAGACGACATGTTCAAAATCCGTCTGTTCGGAGGCCATGCGGCTCTTGGCGTCGTCGATGATGCTCTCGTCCAGGCCCAGACGTCGGGAGATCTCAAAGGCATTGGATTTTCCGGGAATCCCCATCAGCAGACGATAGGTTGGTCGAAGGGTCTCCACATCGAATTCACAGGAAGCGTTCATGACGCCTGCGGTGGCGGTAGCATAGACCTTCAGCTCCGCATAATGGGTGGTGGCGGCGATTTTGGCGCCCTGGCTGCGGGCATATTCGATGATGGCGATAGCCAGGGCCGCCCCCTCCGCCGGGTCCGTCCCTGCGCCGAGCTCGTCGAATAGAATGAGGGTGTCCTCATCCGCCTCCTTCAGCATACCCACGATATTGCTCATATGGGAGGAAAAGGTGGAGAGGGATTGCTCGATGCTCTGTTCGTCTCCCACATCCGCCAGCACCTTTTTCAGCACGGGCACCATACTGCCGCTGTCCGCCGGGATGTGGAGCCCGCAGGCTGCCATCAGGCAGCAGACGCCAAGCGTTTTGATGCTGACGGTCTTGCCGCCGGTGTTGGGTCCGGTGATGACCAGCGTGTCGAAATCGCCGCCCACGGAGATGTCGATGGGCACGGCCTTCTTCGGGTCGATCAGGGGATGACGGGCGCGCTTCAGGCGGATGCAGCCGTCCTCACTCAGACCGGGCGCGTCCGCGTTCATGCGGTAACTGAGTTTCGCCTTGGCAAATATCAGGTCAAGTCGCACAAGGACATGCTGGTCGCAGAGGATATCCTCCTCAAAGCCGGCCGCGTCGTTGCTCAGCTCCATCAGGATGCGCTCGATCTCCTTTTTCTCCTTGGCCTGCAGCTCCCGTATCTCGTTGTTGGCCTGCACCACCTGCATGGGTTCGATAAAGATGGTCTGACCGCTGGAGGAAACGTCGTGTACAAGACCGCCCAGCGCCCCCTTGTGCTCCGCTTTGACAGGGATCACATAACGGTCCGAACGCATGGTGATGATGGGCTCCTGCAGGATCTTGGAATAGGAGGGCGAAGTGATGATCTTGTTCAGAACGTCCCGGATGCGGGCATTGGCTGCCCGCATATGACGGCGGATAGACGCCAGCTCGCTGCTTGCTGCGTCGGCGATCTCATCCTCTCCCACGATGGAAAGGGTGATCTTCTCTTCCAGGAATTTGTTGGCGATCAAGGCGCCGAAAAGTCCCGTCAGGCTTCCGGCATCCTCCGAGGTCCAGCTTTTCATCTGGCGGGCAGACCGCAGGACACCTGCGATGTCCAACAGTTCCCGGGTATTCAGCATACCCCCCAGCCGGGCGCGGGAGAGACTGCCCGTGACTTCCCGGATATCCGCAACGGGCGGTGTGCCCTTCATGGAAATCAGTTTCTTCGCGTCGGAGGTTTCCCGCAGCTTCTCCGCGACTTCCGTCGGGATGTCGGAAGGACGCAGCTTTAACGCTTCCTCCTTCGCTGCGGCACAGACGGCCTCCTCCTGCAGGATCTGCAGGATCAAAGGCAGCTCCAGTGTGCGCATGGATTTTTCAAAGAATTCTTCTCTTGTTTTCATATCCTCACCGTTACAGGCTTTTGTAATAATCCAGCGTTCGGAAAGAACGCTCCAATTGTTCTTTAACGTAATTTTCTCCGGCGTCGCTCAGCCGCCGGAGACCGCTGTCGCTGATGCGGAAGGAAAATACGTTTTTCCTGGGAGAAGAAACGATATGCCGGATGGCCATCAGGGACGGCATATCCAGGCTCATGGGCCGCTGGGCCATGGAACGCAAAGCGCAGTCCCGGCAATACAGCGCTCCTCCGCGCAGATCCAGCGTCGGCCCCTCCGGTTCTTCCCTGCCGCAGGCAGCGCACTGCTCCGTTTCCGGCTGATACCCTAGTATCGTCATCAGACGGAGCTCAAAAGCGCTCTTTACGATCCTGGGATCCTTCTTCCCTTCCGACAGGAGCCACAGGGCGTTGAGACCCAGAGACAGAGCTTCCGGTTCCTCTACCGTTTCCGGGCAGGAGGCGTCCAGAAGCTCCAGAAAATAGCAGCCCAGGGCATAGTTTTTCAGGTCGGCAGTCAGGCCGGCAAACAGCTCCAGCGTGTTGGCCTCCTTCAGATAGAACCGTTCCTTGCTTTCGGAAACGGTCATCTCCGAAAAAGCCATGGGCTGGCAGGCGGCTGCGATGCGGCTCTTGAGCCGCGCTGCACCCCGGGCGGAGATACTGATTTTTCCCATAACATCTGTCAGGACGGTCAGCATCTTGCTGCTTTCCTTATAATCCGCCGTGCGCAGCACCAGCCCGTTGAGGACGGTCTCACTCATGATAGCCGAAATTGCGAAGCATGGCGTCCTGATCCCGCCAGTTTTCTTTCACTTTGACCCAGCTTTTGAAGAATACCTTGGTGCCCATATACCGCTCCACATCTTTTCTGGCCATCTCCCCGATCCGCTTGAGCATGCTTCCGTTGTGGCCGATGATGATGCTTTTATGGCTGGGTTTTTCACAATAGATGGTCACTTCCAGGTCGATGACGCCGCTGTCCCGCTCGCTGAAACGCTCCACTTCCACAGCAGTCCCGTGGGGGATCTCATGCTCCAGGCAATAGAGCAGCTTTTCTCTCACGATCTCCGCCACGATCTGCCGGTCCGGCTGATCCGTCACCATATCCTCCGGGAAAAGCTGCGGCCCCTCTACGGCATAACCCATGAGGATCGTCAGCAGTTCTTCCACGCCCTCGCCGGTCTTGGCGGAAATGGGGACGATCTCGGCAAAATCCCCGGCTTCGGCATAAGCGCTCATGACGGCCAGCAGGTCCGGCTTATTGACTGTATCGCATTTGTTGATAGCCAGGATCGCGGGGGAACCGGAGCTGCGGATCATCCGAATGAGCGCCTGTTCCTGCTTCCCCACGTTGGCGATAGGCTCCACCATGAGGACCACGGCGTCCATGTTGTCCGCAACGCTGTTCTCCACGATCTTGTCCAGATAGCTGTCCAACGCATTCTTCGGTTTGTGATAACCCGGAGTGTCCAGAAAGACAAGCTGCGCGTCCTGGCGCTGACAAATGGCGCTGATGCGGCTGCGGGTCGTCTGGGGCTTGTGGGAAACGATGGCGATCTTCTCCCCCGCTATATAATTGGCCAGGGTGCTCTTTCCCACGTTTGGACGCCCTGCAATGGTGAATACGCCGGTTTTAGTGATCTTCATAATCTCATTATCCTCATGATCTCCCGCTCTCTGGCGCGCATCTGCTTCTTGTCCTCGGCTTCGTCCACATGGTCATAACCCAGCAGGTGAAGGATGCTGTGCACGGTCAGATAAGCGGTCTCGTGTTTTTCTCCGGTGCCGTACTCCTTCCCTTGGAGGCGGATGCGGTCCAGATTCAGGGCCATGTCTCCGATGGGAAGGAGACCGCTTTCCGGATCGGTCTCTCCCGCGGAAGCGTCAAAGGCCCCGGGCGAAAAGCTGAAGGCGGGAAAAGAAAGAACGTCCGTCGCTTTATCCACGCCGCGCAGATCGCGGTTCAGCGCGCGGATGCCCTCATCGTCTGTGAACAGGACGTTGATCTCACAGGGAACGTCTACGCCTTGCAGACGCAGCGCAGTGTGGATGCATCTCTTAACCAGGCGGCCTGCCCAGCGGGGGTAAGCTACCTCCCCGCTCATCAGAATGGAATGTCTTGCCATCAGCTTTGCCTTCTTCTCCGGGCCGCTGAAGCCGCGGTATCCCGCGGGTGGCCCTTTTCGTATTTTTCGTAGGCTTCGATGATTTTCTGCACCAGGGCATGGCGCACCACGTCCTCCCCGGTCAGACGGCATATCTCGATGTCGTCGATATCACGCAGGACATTGACCACTTCCTTCAAACCGCTGACCTTGTCCTGTGGCAGGTCGATCTGCGTCACGTCACCGGTAATCACCGCTTTGCTGCCGAAGCCGATGCGGGTCAGGAACATCTTCATCTGTTCCCGGGAGGTGTTCTGCGCCTCATCCAGAATGATAAAGGAATCATCCAGCGTCCGCCCGCGCATATAGGCCAGCGGAGCCACCTCGATGTTCCCCTTTTCCAGGTAATTCTGGTAAGTCTCCGGGCCAAGCATGTCGAACAGAGCGTCGTACAGGGGACGCAGATAGGGATCGACTTTGTTTTGCAGATCTCCGGGCAGGAATCCCAGCTTCTCGCCTGCTTCCACAGCGGGGCGTGTCAGGATGATGCGGTTGACTTCCTTGGCCCGGAATGCAGTCACGGCGCAGGCCACGGCAAGATAAGTCTTGCCGGTACCGGCAGGGCCGACAGCCAGCGTTACGGTGTTGTTACGGATCGCCTCGATATAGCTCCGCTGCCCCAGGGTCTTTGCTTTTATGGGCTTGCCCTTGGCCGTGATGCATACCACGTCGTCCGCCAGCTGGGATATCCGGTCAGCCCGACCATCCATGGTGAGCTTCAGCGCATAGCGAACGTTCTGCGTCGTGATGGGCTCTCCCCGGGAAGCCAGGGACAATAGTCCGCTGAGGGCTTGTTCCGCATAGGCGACGGGTTCTTCTTCGCCCGTGATATGAAGCTCGGAATCCCGATCCGTAATGTGGACGCCGAGTTCGCTTTCCAGAATATGAAGGTTTTCATCGAAGGAACCGAAAACGCTTACCAGGTTCTCGATCCGATCGATGCCGATGGTCTTTTCCGCCATAATCCACACTCTCTTTTGTTCAGGCTGATGGGGCGCTTATCTCCCTTTCGACGGCGATATTCTCCCTGCACTGGGAAAGCATCCGCAGGCGAAGGGTTCCGTCCGCAACCTCCTGCCGGAACCAGGTTTCCAGGAACTCCGCTTTCGGCGCAGTCTCCTGCAGCCATTGCAGGAGTTCCCTTTCCAGCAGGGCAGAGCCTTCTTCCGCTTCCATTTCCCGCTCGTAGAGGCGATAAGCGCGATACTCTGTTTTCAGGATGCAGATCGGAAGCGGCAGGCCAAACAGCTCTGCGCGGTTTTCTGTTTGTATTTTATCATAGCCATCCCGGTAAATGCTACTGTCATTGTAAAAATTCAGGCGCAAATCCCCGATTTTCAGGCTGTATCTCTTTTTTACTTCTCCGGAATACACCTTTTCCCATATCTGAAGGGGCAATTCCAGGCTTTTTTCATACCAGGTCCACGCCCATACTCTGCCCATAGCATGGACTCTTCTCTGCTCCTCCTGCTGATCCGTCAGGATGCCGGTAATCAGCGTCTGGCCTTTCAGAACCGTGTCCCCTCGGTGGACCAGCGCCCGCCCTTCCAGCACTTGCATCTTGTCAATCGTCCCCGTCTTGGCCGCGGCAACTTCCCGGGCTTCGGTCTCGTCCACGATCTCAGGCGGCGCACGGCGCTCCCGCACCACCACCAGAGCACGGCTGCCATGCACCTGCACGGTGAGCCAGCTCAGCTTTCCCAACGCTTCCTGCATCCTGCTGCGTATCCGGGGATTATCCAGATGCAGTCCGCTCACGCCGGGGTAGACACCCATTTCCTCCAATGCAGACAGGATCTCCGCCCGGCTCAGCGTCACATTCCCGCTCACGTCGATCTGCCAGATACGGGTCGATAGGAAGAGAAAGAAACAGATGAACGGCAAGGGCAGCAGCAGAAGGTAGGCCCGTCTCCGGAAACGGCGCAGGAAATGGAGAAAACCGCTTCGTCGGACTATACGCAGTTCCGCGCCGCAGCGTGTGCTGATTTGAAAGGCACGCTCAGTCTGGGCAGCCGGAAGCAGAAAAGAATAACGGCAGTTTTCCATTTCCCGGAAATCCAGGATTTCGATCTCCGAAAGACTGAGTTCGTTGATGAGCTGGGAAGGATCCCGGCAAAGGGCTTCCATGCGCGCTCCCTCTGTCAGCCATAGCTTAGATCGCATCCTGCTGTACCAGCTCCACGGCATGGAACTGCCCCTGGAGATGCAGTTCCTTTTCCGTCATGCGCTTGATCACCATGGCTTTTCCCCGGATATGGACGAGGCCGCCGCCGGTCTCGATCAGAACGCTGTCGTCTGCAAAAGACCGGATGCCGCAGTGGGGTTCCACCACCAGGCTGTGCATGGCGGAAATACGCAGATCCGGCAAGTCTCCGGAGAAACGAACAGGGACGCATGCTGCCTGCGTCAGGCTGCTCAGCCGGGAAATCCATCCTTTCAAGAAAGATCGCCTCCCATGAAACATAGGTTTATACTGCACATCTTATCTTTTGGGAGGACCGGATATGCCTCATAAAACCAGAAAAGAACTGTTCCTTCTTCTCCCTGCCGTCTGCGGATTTGGGCTGTTGATTATCAACGGAGAAACGGCAGCCGCAGCTGCGCAGGCGGGATTGGAAAGCTGCCTGCACGCGGTCATACCGGCGCTGTTTCCGTTTCTTGTCCTCACAAATCTGCTGCTGCGGCTGGAGATTCCCGAAACCATCATGCGTCCTTTGGGCAAAGTCTTTGAATCGCTGTTCCATATCCGCAGGACAGCCCTGACTGCGTTCCTGGCCGGGCTCCTGGGCGGGTATCCGCTGGGAGCGGTCGCTGCTGCCGAATGCCGCCGCCTGATGCTGTGCACCGGAGAAGAAGGGGAAAGACTTCTGGTATTTGCCAATAATTGCAGCCCGGCATTCTTGTTCGGGATCGTCAGCGTGAGGGTTTCCGGGGGAAAAACCACGGCGCTGCTCCTTTTGGCGCTGCAATGGCTGATTTCCATATGTATCGGAATCCTGCTGGGTGTAGGGAAAACTGCCTCCCAAGACGGACAATCCGAGTCTCCCGAAGTGCCGTCATTTTTCAGCAGATTTACCCTTTCTGTGCGAAACGGGGGTCATACAACGCTGCTGATCTGCGCTTATGTGGTGTTCTTTTGTGTGTTTTCGTCCTTCCTTCCCGGAAATGCGCTGCTTGTCGGTTCGTTGGAGCTCACCAGCGGCATCCTGCAGCTGCCTGCCGGTCCGCTGTCGATTGTCATCGCGGCTTTTCTTATCGGCTGGGGCGGCCTCTCCGTCGCATGTCAGGTGTTCTCCGCCCTGGAGGGCAGCGGTCTGAGCGCCCGCCGATATCTCCCCCTGCGCCTTCTCCACGGAGCGCTGATGGCGATAGGCGCTTATTTGCTGCATTTCAGCGTTCTATACTTGCTCATTTTTGCGCTTTTGCTGTTGGGAGTCGTGATTATTGTGAAAAAATGTGGAAATAGAGCGATTCTTGAGATATAATGAAACAGAGGTGATTTCCCTTGCTGTTCCGCAATACGATCGAACCCTCCTGCGCCTATTGCAGCCACGGACGCTGCGGCGCGGATGAAGAAGTCCTTTGTTTATATCACGGCGTAATGAATCCATGGGATAAGTGCCGCCGGTTCAACTATGATCCGCTTCGCCGCGTTCCCGAGGCCGAGCCGGTTCCCGTGACGGAGCTGGATGCAGCTTCCTTTGAGCTTTGAACAGGCGGAATCCTTGCAGAGTCTTGACAGCTATGATATTATAACTTTTAACATCATGTCCAAAAGCGGAATTGCCGTCATCCGCTCGCGGGGACTGGAGTTGATTTTCCTTTATGGACGACATACCCCGAAGTATCCTGATCGTTTTCCTGATCCTGCTGGGCGGCAGCTTTGCAGGCAGCGAAACAGCGCTTAGTTACTGCAATAAGCTGCGCATCCGCAAACATGCCGAGGAAGGCGACAAACGGGCCGCTCGGGTGATCTATGTTCTGGATCGCTTTGATAAGGCCCTTTCCACCATCCTGATCGGCACCAATGTCTGCTATGTCTTCGCTTCAACCTTCGCCGCCATTCTATTCATCCGCTGGATGGGAACAGTCGGTGCGGTGATCTCCACCGTCCTGATGACGCTCCTGACCTTCTTTTTCGCTGAGACCATCCCCAAAAACATCGCCAGAGCCAACGCAGATGCTTATGCACTCCTGTGCGCGGCGCCGGTGAAGCTGCTGATGATCATCCTTACGCCGCTGACAGCCTTTTTGGCCGGTATCGGCTGGGTCGTCAAGCGTCTGCTTCCCCGGGAAAAGGAACAGCCGACCATCACGGAGGATGAATTCACCACCATCATTGACAATATCCAGGAAGAAGGCCTGATGGAGCCGGAGGAGACCCGGCTGATCAAGTCTGCGGTGGAATTCAGCGACAAGACAGCCGGCGAGATCATGACGCCCCTGAAGGATATGGTCGCCGTCTCCATCACGGAGGAGCCGGAAAAGCTGAAGGAACTGATCCTCCGGGAAAAATACTCCCGGCTTCCCGTTTACGCCGGTTCTCCGGATCGTATCGTCGGTATCCTGCAGACCAAGGATTATTTGCAGCTCATCCTCAAAAAGAAGACCCCGGATATCAGCGCCCTCATGAAGCTCACCTATGACGTTCCGCCGGAGATAAAATTGGACGAGCTGTTTGAGGGTTTGGGCCGTCGGCGCACCCACATGGCCATCGTGATCGACATGAGCGGCAACGCACTGGGATTCGTTACGATGGAGGAGATCCTGGAGGAGCTGGTGGGCGAGATCTATGACGAGGACGACGCCTCCGAGCAAAAGGGGGTGGGCGCATGACCGGCACGCTGATCCTCATGGTCCTTTTGGTGCTGTTCAGCGCCTTCTTCTCCAGCTCGGAGATTTCCTATGCCACGGCGAACAAGCTGCACATACGCTCTGCGGCTGAGGCAGGCGACCGCCGCGCCAAAGGCGTACAGTGGATATCCGACCACTTCCCCAAGTTCCTTTCCACCATTCTCGTCGGCAATAACCTGGTGAATATCGCTTTTTCCTCTGTTATGACCCTGCTTCTGAACACCTACTACGGAAGCAGCGGAGAAAGCGCAGCCCCCCTCGTCAGCACTGCGGTCCTCCTCATTTGCGGGGAGATCATTCCGAAGATCGTCGGGACCAGCCAGGCGGACAGGCTTGTGTATTTCTATGTTTATCCGCTGCGGTTCTTTATGCTGCTCTTTACTCCCGTCGTCGCCGTCGTCAATGCCATCGTGGGTAAGCTCAGCAAACTCTGGACGCCGGAGGAGCCGGAACCGGAAGTGACAGACGATGAATTGGTGACGATCCTGGAGACCATTGAGGAAGAGGGCGTTTTCACCGAGCAGGAAAGCGAGCTTATCAAATCTGCCATCGAGTTCAGCGACGTTACGGCAATGGATATCCTTGTTCCCCGCGTGGATGTGACGGCTTTCAACCTGGACGACGGGCTGGAAAAGCTGCTGGAAGACGATGATATGCTCAGTTATTCCCGGATCCCGGTCTACCGGGAGACGATAGACAATATCCAGGGCATCCTGTCCACGAAAAAGCTGCTGAAAGCCGCTGTCACACAAGAGCTGGACGAGATCGACGTGGACGACCTGCTCTCCCCTCCCGTTTATGTGCATAAGACCCGCACCATTTCTTCCATACTGAAGGAGTTCCGCAAGAAGCACCTCATGATGGCCGTTGTAGTAGACGAGTTCGGCGGCACCATGGGTATCCTCACTCTGGAAGATATTCTGGAAGAGATCGTCGGTGACATTTTCGATGAAAGCGACGATGTGGAACTGGACGTCGTTCCCGAAGGCGAAGATATCTACACCGTGGACGGCGGCACCAATATCGACGACTTCTTTGAATACATCGGCTATACACCGGCGGATTTTGAAAGCGAGTACAGTACCATGGGCGGCTGGGCCGTTGAAAAACTGGACCGCTTTCCGAAGGTGGGCGACCATTTCACCTGGGATCGCTTTGACGTGACGGTCACAGCGGCGGAGACCATGCGGGTCGAGACCCTGCAGATCCGTCTGCTGCCGCCGCCGCAGGAAGAAGAATAAAGGAACGACGGAGGATCGAATTTGATCCTCCGTCGTACTATTAACAAAAGACCGGGGCGCAGCTTCCGCTGCGCCCCGATTTGTCAGTTCTGTCCGATGATCTCAGCCCTGGGCACGCATGATTGCGAAGCAATCGCTGCAGTAGACGGGGCGATCGGATTTGGGCTCGAAGGGCACGCGAGCTTCCTTGCCGCAGCGAGCGCAAACGGCGGTGAAATACTCACGGGGGCCACGAGCGGCGTTCTTGCGAGCATCGCGGCAGGCCTTGCAGCGCTGGGGCTCGTTCTGGAAGCCGCGCTCTGCATAGAATTCCTGCTCACCGGCGGTGAACACGAACTCCTGACCACATTCCTTGCAAACCAAAGTCTTGTCCTGATACATTGCTAATCCTCACTTTTGACTAATCTTGGCCATTGGCCTGTATTTGCGTCAGCTTGAGCTGATATCGCCTTGGGGTAGATTCTCGAATTTGCGGCGGATCCGCTGAACGGCATTGTCCACCGCTTTTTCCGATCGCTTGGTGATCTCTGCGATTTCTCTGTATGACATTCCTCTGAGGAAACAGCGCAGAACCGATTGTTCATACGCCGACAAAAGCAGAAGCAGAGGGTGGTATCTCTTTTGAGCCTCTTCCCTGTCGATCAATAGTTCTTCAGGTCCGCGCAGATTGTCATTCCGAGAAAGGGTTTCGTCAAAAAGAGAGGATTCCAAGGACAGACAGTCGTCGAGAGATACGTTTTTTGTTCCGGCCGCTTTCCGCAATACCGAAATCAAACGGCGACGGATGCACAGCACGGCAAAAGTTTTAAAAGAGGTTTCTTCCTGGGGGTCAAATCTGCGGATGGCATTCAGCAGGCCCAACATTCCTTCCTGGATCAGGTCCTCGCTGTCGCCGCCGGTGAGAAAATAGGGCCGCGCAAGGCTGCGGATGATTCGGCCATAACGCCGGATCAGCATTTCTTCCGCTTCCACGCTGCCCTGGCGGCACAGAAGCAAGAGTTTTTCATCCGGCATGGATTCAAATGTTAGAATACTATTACTAATTTCCATTGACACGGTTGCATTATAGCCGTATGCATAGGGAATGTCAAGGCAATCATGCAAAATTTCATAAGAATCTTTGGCTTATTTACTAAAATTCCATCTTCAACTGGCCGGAATTTCCGCTGTTTTCCATAGGAAAGGGCAAATGGAGATGTTCGTATGCCTGCCGGGTCGCGCATCTCCCCCGCGGCGTTCGGGTAATGAAGCCCTGTTGAAGCAGATAGGGTTCATAGACGTCTTCGATCGTCACCGTTTCCTCGTTGACCGTAGCGGCAAGCGTTTCCAGGCCGACAGGTCCCCCGCCGTATTGCAGGATAATGCTTCTCAGCAGCCTTCGGTCAATATTGTCCAGGCCAAGCTGGTCGATGTCCAGTCTCGTCAAAGCGTCATCCGCAACGGATTCGGTGATGACGCCCTCCGCCGTAACTTCCGCGAAATCGCGCACACGTTTCAGCAGGCGGTTCGCAATACGGGGCGTACCGCGGCAGCGCTTGGCGATCTCAGCAGCGCCGGATGGCTCTATGCCGATGCCCAGGAGATCAGCGCTGCGGCGGATGATAAGTTCCAGTTCATCCGGCGAATACAGCTCCAACTTGAGAATAATGCCAAAGCGGTCCCGTAAAGGCGCGGAAATCTGCCCGGAGCGGGTCGTTGCGCCGATCAGCGTGAATTTCTTGAGCGGCAGGCGGATAGAGTCGGCAGACGGTCCCTGTCCGATGATGATATCGATCTCCCCATCCTCCATAGCGGGATAAAGGATCTCCTCCACGCTGCGGTTGAGACGGTGGATCTCGTCCACGAAAAGGATATCGTTGTCATTGAGATTGGTCAGGAGCGCCGCCAGATCCCGGGGCTTTTCAATGGCGGGGCCGGAGGTTTTGCGGATATTCACGCCCATCTCATTGGCGATGATCTGGGCCAGCGTGGTCTTGCCCAAGCCGGGAGGGCCATGAAGAAGCACATGATCCAGTGCTTCCCCGCGGCGTCTTGCCGCTTCGATATAAACGCGGAGATTGTCCTTGGCTTTCTTCTGCCCGATATATTCATTCAGAGTCTGGGGGCGAAGGGAAAACTCCCCCTCGTCCTCAGCCACGAAACCGGTGCTTGTCAAGCCCTTGGACAGATTCTCGTCGGAGATCTCTATACTCATTGCCGCTCCTTATCTCAACGAAGCGAGGATTTGAGGACCTGGCGGATAGCCTCTTCCACGCTCAGCTCGGTTATGTCCATCTTGCTCAGGACTGCGTTTATCTCCGCGGGATTATAACCCAAAACGGAGAGGGCCGCCGCAATATCCCGGGATTTCTGATCCCCTGCCGCCGCTTTTCCGGCAGGCACAGCAACGGAGCCCGGGGTCAGGCTGCGCATATCGGCAGATACCTTGTCCTTCAGCTCCAGCAAGATCCGCTGTGCCAGCTTCTTTCCGATACCGGGCGCGATGGTCAGGGCCTTTTCGTTGCCGTTGGCCACGGCAAGAGCCAGCTCCTCCGGACTGCTGGAAGAAAGAATGGAAAGCGCCGCTTTCGGGCCTACGCCGGAAATCCCGGTGAGCATCCGGAAGCTGTTGAGCTCCGCCTGCGTCGTAAAGCCATAGATATCGAAAGCGTCTTCCCGGATCACACAGGAAGTGTAGAGTTTCGCCTTTTGGCCGATCTCCAGGGCGGCCAGGCTGCGCATGGAGGTGTTGCAGCTGAAACCAACGCCGCCGCAGTCGATGACTGCAAGGCAATTATCCAGGGCGGCAACGGTGCCGTTCAAATAGTAGAACATTGTGCTTTCTCCCCCGCATGGAATAGTAAGGAAGTGGCAGCGCGGCCATGACACAGGGCGATGGCCAGCGCATCCGCCGCGTCGTCCGGCTTTGGCACTTCGTCCAGATGGAGCATGCGGCGCACCATTTCCATGACCTGCTTCTTTTCGGCCCGACCGTACCCCACCACGCTCTGCTTGACCTGCAAAGGGGTGTATTCATACACCGGGATGCCTTTTTGCCGGCAGGCAAGGAGCAGGATCCCTCTGCCGTGAGCCACGCTGATGCCGGTAGTGATATTCGTATTGAAAAAGAGTTCTTCTATGGCCACCGCTTCCGGGCGCAGGGAATCCAAGAGCTGGTTCAGATCGTTGTAAATGATCTCAAGCCGCTCTGAGAGCGGAAGGCCCGCCGCCGTGCGGATCGCGCCATAGGTCAGGGAATGGAATTGCCCCTGCTGTGCTTCGATCACGCCAAAACCCACGATGGCGATACCGGGATCCAGACCCAGTATCCGCAATTCGCTCACTTCCTTTGGGATTGTTGTCCTATATATTTTATCATAATGCCGTTTATTTCGCAACGGATTCCGTCACCGGCATAAGGAAGAGTACCGGAGCCGTTTTGCGGCTCCGGTATTCGGATTATCAGGTAAGCTCGGAAAGCAGCTTCGCTGCCTGGGCCCTTGTTAAGGCAGCGTTGGGTTCGAAATCAATGCCATTCCCCGTCATGACGCCCATGAACGCAAGCTCGGAAACATAAGCGCGTGCCCAGAGCGGGATATCTCCCGCGTCCGGCCAGGGCAGATCGGACAGCATGCGTCCGCCCGGCATGGTACGGCCCAGAATGACCGCCGCCTGCGCTCTGGTCAAGAGCTGCTGCGGCATGAAATACAGTCCGTCCGGCTCGGCAGCTCCCTGGATAAGCCCCAGCGCGGCGGCTGCTTTGACGCTGTCCGCTGCCCAGGAAGGGATCGTGTCCTCGTCAGCAAATAGGATCTCGCTGCCAAACTCGGAAAGGTCGATCCTGAGCCAGCGGCAAAGCATGACGGCAAATTCCGCTCTGGTTATGCGGCTGTCGGGATCGTAATAGGTCGTACCATCGTCGGCAAGCCTCCCGGAGACAACGCCCATGCTGTGCAGATGGTCCACATAGCTTTTTGCCCAGTGTCCCTCCATATCCGGGAAGGAGGAAGCATCCCCGCTATCCAGGAGGATGGAGGCGGAATTGTAATTGCCGCTGCGGTCACTGGCTGTCAGGATCACGCGAACGCTCAGGTCTGTCTGCGGGAGGACGGAGGCAGCCTGACCCGTGGAATCGTCATAATCAAAGGACAACTCCTCTCCGTTCACGGTCAGCTGTATGAGTTCCGGCGAGAGGACGCCCTCCGACTGATCCCATATCTCAGCGTCTATCCTGTCGCCTGAAACGCTTAAACGGACTACCGGCGCTTCCAGGTCAGGCTCCGGCATACTGTAACTCATGAGCTGATCGAGCCAGAGAGTGCCGTTCCCGCTCCCGCCGATGCGCAGGGCTTTGATGCGCCCGAAGGTCTCTGTATCCACCGTGAACAGAACCCAGCCGGAATGATCCAGTTTTCCGAGCAACAGCGTAATCTCCTCGTGTACGGAGTATATATTGTTGCCGCTGCCGTCGCTGAGGACCCAGAGACCGGCATGGCTGCCCAGCTCTGTGGGGTATTCCTCCATGGGCAGAGTGACGCTCCCTTCGGAGAGATCATAGTCCAATCGCAAGCTGCCTAAGCCGTATTTCACCCGGTCACGGTTTGTTTCGGCAGTCCAAGTAAGCCCAGGAATACTTCCCGCTTCCACATTCTCATAGTCCTCGATACAGATCACCGTATCCGTGACCAGGACTTGAATACGGCAGCTTACTTCCCCGCAGCTGACGGAAAGATATCCGGCGGCTGCACGTGGGGTTGCGGAAAAATGACCGCTTTCGTCTATGCTCCCGATCTCCCCTTCCAGACTCCAGTCAAAAAGCTCGTCCGATGCACAGACCTTTATCCCGTTCCAGTAGCCCTTTGCCCCGAGTTCGATTTCCGTACCTGGGAGAAGGCGCAGCTGTTTCACTTCCCTGCCGTTCTCCTCAGTAAAAATCGTGATCTCGTCGGGCTGCGCGATCACGGGCATTCGCAGTTGCCCGTAAATATCTCCGCACAGCGCGGAAACACACACTTCTCCCGCAGCTTCCGGCGCAGTGAATACGCCGCTGTCATCCATACTGCCGGAATCGCTTTTCCAACGGACGTCCGGCAAGACCAGCGGCGCGCCGTTCCTGTCACAACCGCCGCATCGGAAAACGCAGCTGCTGCCGGATAGCATGACTTTTTCATCACAGTATACAGCAAGAGAAGCAAGCTCACCCGGTTCCTCCCGGGCTGCGGTCAGCAGCAGGAACTGCGGCGTTTCCCGGTATTTCCCGAGAGAGGGTGAGTTCCAAAGGGACCAGGTATCTTCGCCGGGATATTGACAGGCCAGAATGGTGGAAGCGCCTCCGTCCAAAGCGCCTGCTTCCACGCAGCCGAGCTCCAGCAGCCTCGTAGCCACTTCCGCCAGCGTCAGCCCGATGGCATAGCCGGATTGACGCCCGTCTGCGGTGTAAAGGATCACGGTTCCATCTTCCCGGATACCGATGGCAGTGCGAGGCGCTTTGTTTTTGTCGATGTCATCCAGCCCGGGAAGGATGGTGCCATCAGCCAGCAGCGGATAGAGGCACCCGAGCGCTTCCGTACAATCTGCAAAGCGTTCGTCCGAAGCCCAGATTTGTAAGGTCAGTGTCGCGCCCGGTCCCAGCTGCTCAAAGCCGGACGCCTGCCATGTTTCCTCCGGCCCGGAATAGCAAAGCAGCAGTTTCCCTTCTTCCAGGGGCATGGCGCTGTCCGGCTTGTTCAGCCTTCCGCACACGCAGGGGATTTCCCCGCCGATAGTCAGTTTCTTTCCGTCTTCCGGAATCAGTTCCAGACAGTAATAATCCTCATTCAGCGGGACCGTCTCGCCCCATGCGGCAGTATAAAGGCTGAACTGCCCGGATTTGTGGTTTTTGTTGATGCCGCCAATGGCGCATCGGACGCCTTCTGCGGACAATTCCATACTCAGTCCAGGCAGTCCCAGAATCGCGCTGCCATCCTCAAAAAATCCGAAAGCGGTGTTGCCTGCATCAGAGGCGATCAATTCACCCTCATGGAGTACGATGCCCAGGGGCATTCCGGTGGCCATCACGAAATAGTCACCGTTAATACCGGCCAGGATCCGGTCTTCCACAAGTTCGGCGGCAGCCGGGAATTCCAGCTTTTCCCGGATCGTGTCTCCGTAAGCCAGAAAAGGTCTTGCTGTCCCCCCCGGCGTGAAGCATATGTAATGCTCTGCTTGCGGGGAGCCGTTATTGAAAACGCTTTCCGTAATGTGTATATCCGGGGTTATATCCCTATCCCGGCTCCAGATCTGATAAATCTCATTCTCTTCCGCTTCTTCCGCCGCTGCGAAGAACGGCAGAGAACAGAACAGAAAAAGAAAGGCCAGCAGGGATGCCGTTAGTTTTCTCAGTTGCATGCTATTGCTCCATTGGGTGACGGTGATCTGTCATGAACAGACTGTAAGGGTTTATAGACGGTCCTTGGTGCGGTCAGTATAGCATAATCATGCTTTCCTGACAACCGGCGCAAATTGCCGCTTTTGGGCGAAAATGACGAAGACGCGGCAAATCGCCGCGTCTCGTCATAAAAGGGGAAAGTATGAAAATAAGTGAGGACAAGCTAGTTTTTTAGAGGTGAGGCTGCTTCCATCAGCCGGAAGGACACCTCGGCATTTACGCCGTCACGACAAATGCCCAACGTCAACCAGTCGCCAGCCTGCAAGCCGTTGATAACGGCATAAAGCTCGCGGATGTCATCCACATACTCTCCGTTGGCAGTAAGGATCAGGTCGCCGCGCTGAAGTCCTGCCTCCGCAGCGGTGCTGTTTTCCTGGACAGCGGAAATATACAGGCAGGTGGGATATTCATAATAAGCCGCGTAAGCGGCGGGAAGCTCGGAAACCGTCAGCCCGGAGGACGGCCGGCCGGCGACAAAGCCGTTTTTCAGCAATTCCTCCAGGATGCCCTTTGCCTCCTGCATGGAAAGAGCAAAGCTGATGCCGCCGGATTCGGTCAGTTGCGCCGCCATGTCCGGATTCACGATCCCGATGACCTGGCCGGAGGCATTTACAAGCGCGCTGCCGGAAGCGATATCTCCCAGATCCATGCCGAATTGAAGCACTTCCAGGGAAAAGCCGCGATAATCAAAAGCGGGGTTCACAGCGGAGATCATGCCGCCGGTGATGTTAACAACGCCACCGACGGGATTTCCGATCACTGCAACGGTGTCGCCGGAGGAGACCGTTTCCCCGCTGAAAGTGGCCGTGGGCAGCCCCTCCGCGTTGATCTTCAGAACGGCCAGGTCCGTTGCGAAGTCCAGACCGATGATATAGGCTTCATACTCCCGGTCTCCCAACGTTACCCGGATGCTGGAAGCACCGGCTATGACATGGGTGCTTGCGATCAAAGCCCCGTCCTCGGTCATGACGATCACGGTACCGGCCCGGGTCCTGCCGCCCGCATCTGTTGCCGACAGCTCCCCAATGGACGGCGCACAGTCGGCATAGAGCTGGCGAAAGCTCAAAGCGCCATTCCCGCCGGCCGGGGACATATGCAGCGTCTCACCCGTCCATTCATATCGTTCCTGCTCATTCGGAACGGCCGGAGAATCCGGCTGCAGCTTCTGCCAGCCCGCATCCTCCAGACGCAAAATGGGGGGTGCGTTCCTCTTCCTCACCAGCTCGATGGAAAGCCCGTTTTCATCGTGATGAACGGAAAGGGAGACTTGCAGAATAAACGCACAGAAAGCGGCTCCGACTATAAGAAGGACCAGCACACCGGCCAAAACCCAGCCGACGGCACTGTGACGCTTTGCCTTATGGGGCTTCGGTTGTTCAAAGGCATCATTCAGCCGGGAGGTGAACTGATAAACGCCGTTTTCCGCCGGAGCGGTATATGCAGTTGTTTCCTGTTTCAGCTCCTGATCGTCAGCCATTTCAGCCTCCAAAACTGCGTTCAGTATAAGCAGAACGCGGCGCGATTGTGTGAACGCGGTGTAAAAGAAATGTAAAGCAACACCGACGGGATTACATAACGGTGAGAGAAAAACGGAATTCCGTCTCTCCGTCCTGAGAACGGACCCATATATCCTCTCCCATGCGATCCAGGATGGTCTTCACGATATAGAGCCCGAGACCGACGCCGTCCCGGTCCAGGCTTCTGGAACGGTCCGATTTATGGAAGCGCTGAAAAATCATGGGAAGCTCTTCCTGCGGGATGGTCTCTCCCCTGTCGGTTATGGAGATATATGCTTTTCCATTCTGCTTGTATAGGCTGATATCCAGCCTGGTTTCCGGATGGGCAAACTTTACCGCATTTTCCAGAATGTTGTAGATCACCCGCGCAATGTCGTCCCCGCTGCCGCGGCAGAGGACCGGGTCTTCCGGTATCTCGGGATTAAGAACAAGTCTCTTGGCTTCCATGCGGCTGTATAGGCTCGTGATGCTGACGCGCAAGGTCTCGGTAGCGTCAAAGGCGGAATTCAGACTTTCCTTCTTGTCCTTGATCCGGCTGATGTCCAGCATTTGATGCACCAGCCGGTTGAGCCGCTTGGTCTCACTGGAGATGATGGAGAGATACTTCGGCGCGCTTTCCATGGGGATCGTGCCGTCCAGCAGCCCGTCCGCAAACCCGGCGATGGTGGTCATGGGAGTTTTCAGCTCATGGGACACGCTGGATATGAACTCTTTGCGCATTTCCTCCGCGCTTTCCAGGGTATCCGCCATCTGATTGAAGGATTCGCAAAGCTCTGCGACTTCATTTGATCGGCCTCGAAGGCTGATCCGGACGCTCAGATCCCCCTTGGCAAATTGCTTCGCCGCAGCCGCCATTTCTTTCAGAGGAGCCGTTTCCCGGCGGCTGGAAATGACGGAGACGGGGATGGCGATCAGCAAAGTGAAGCAGCCGGTCAGCAGAAGCATCAGGGTAAACCGCCGCCAAAGCTGCCAGACGGCGCCGATCTCTGCGGCAGCAAAGACATAACCGATCTGCTCGCCGTCATGCTGCCGGATCGGGACAGCCGCCACATAGCGCTTGTCGTCATAAAACCCGGCAAGGTCGGTGAGCTGCCGGAACCCTTCGCTGTCCCGTAGCCCGGCGGTATACTCGGCCGGGATCATCTGCCCGATATGTTCGCATTTCACCAAAGCGTCGGAGCAGATGACGACCCTCCCGGCACCGTCGCAGATAAAAATGTGCAGTCCCGTTGCTCTGGAAATGGAGGCGGCCTGGAGACTCAGCTCCCAGTTCTCCGTTTCCAGATCATCGTTCATGGCTGCCGCGACATCGGCTACCACATGAGCCGTGGATTCCAGCACCTGACTTCTTTCCCGGATCACATAGGTATAGCATACGGCGGAAAAGGACAGGCTGAGGATCAGAAAGCTGAATACCACCATTCCGGCGCTGAGGAGGATGTTGCGCGTCTGGATGTTTCTGCTCATTTTTCAGGGAAGGTCTCGAACTTGTATCCGACGCCCCAAACCGTAGACAGGGCCCACCGGGGACTGACCCCTTCCAGCTTTTCCCGCAGGCGCTTGATGTGCACGTCCACGGTGCGGGAATCCCCGAGATAATCAAAGCCCCAGACTTCGTCCAGAAGCTGATTGCGGGTGTAGACACGGTTGGGCGAGGACGCCAGGTGGTACAGGAGCGCCATTTCCTTCGGCGGCGTATCGATCTTTTTGCCGTCCACGATCAGCTCATAGGAGTCCATATTGATCTCCAGCTTGTCGAAACTCAAGATCTGACCCTTGTGTTCCTCTTCGCCGCCTGTCCTGCGGAGCACCGCATGGATCCTGGCCAGCAGCTCCTTCACCTCAAAGGGTTTCGTGATATAATCGTCAGCACCCAGCTCCAGACCGTGTACCTTGTCATCTGTTTCTTCTTTTGCAGTCAGCATGATAATAGGAGTCTTGTCCGTTTTGCGGATCATGCTGCAAACCTGCCAGCCATCCATCACCGGAAGCATCACATCAAGCAGCACGAGATTCGGAGCATACTCCCGGTACATCTGGATGGCGCTTCCGCCGTCGCCGGCGATCTTTACTTCAAAGCCGTCCTTTTCCAGATAGATCCGGATCAGATCGGCGATATTCCCGTCGTCTTCCACCACGAGGATTTTTTTCTGCATCCTTCTCCCTCCATCGGACATAATCTTTCATACAGTATATCATGTTCCGTGAGTCAATGGTAAACAATTCGTAAATAAAGATATCCCCGGGAACACATGGTTCCCGGGGATCGCAATACAGCAGGAAGAATTACTTGATCTCGACGGTGGCGCCGACTTCCTCGAGCTTCTTCTTGAGCTCTTCGGCCTCTTCCTTGGCGATGCCTTCCTTGATCTTGGCGGGGATGCCCTCGACAAGAGCCTTGGCCTCAGCCAGGCCCAGGCCGGAGACGATCTCACGGACAGCCTTGATGACCTTGACCTTCTCGGCGCCGAAGCTGGTCATAACGACGTCGAACTCGGTCTTCTCTTCCACTTCCTCAGCGGGAGCGGCGGCCACGGGGCCGGCGGCCACGGCGACGGGAGCGGCGGCGGAAACGCCGAACTTCTCTTCCAGAGCATGAACGAGCTCGCTCAGCTCGAGGACGGTCAGGTTGGAAACTTCTTCAATCAGAGCATTGATCTTTTCGCTAGCCATTTTAATTTTCCTCCTATAATTGAGTAGTGGTCGCTTGCCTCAGGCAGCGCCTTCGGATTTCTTGTCTGCAATCGCCTGAAGAGCGACGGCCAGACCGCGGATGTTGGCGTTGAGAACCGTTGCGAAGCTGGTCACCGGGGCCATCATCGTACCCAGAACCTGGGCCACGAGCGCTTCCTTGGAGGGCAGTTCGCTCAGGGCGTGGACTTCATCGGCGGAAATGACTTTTCCGTCCACAAAGCCGGCCTTGATCTTGATGGTGCTGTCCTTCTTGTCAGCATACTCGCAGATGATTTTGGCCGCGGCTACCGGGTCGGAATGACACACCGCCATGGAAGTCGCGCCGTGCAGGATGGGATCCAGCTCATTGAAGCCCACCTGATCGGCGGCGATCCTGGTGAGGGTGTTCTTGACGACGGCGTATTCGACACCGGCGGCGCGCATGGCGCGGCGCATTTCCGTATCGGCAGCGACGGTAGTTCCCGTGTAGTCCACGAAAACGCCGCCCTGGGCTTCACGGAACTTCTTGACGAGATCGCTTACGATCGCCTGTTTCTCACTCAGTACCCGTGCGTTAGGCATTGTTTCACCTCCGTGCTGTATTCGCGCTCAAAAGAAAATCCTCCCGCCAAAGGCAGGAGGACAGTAAGCATCCAAGCATAAGTTCAGAAGCTCTCCTCGGCGGGACTTCCGCATCGCTGCTGCCCGCTGTCTTTGGAACGCCCCGAAATAATAACAAACGAGCATGCATTTGTCAAGTGGATTTTTCCCAAAATTTCAGATTTCTTATTCCAGATTCCCGCTCTCGTACATCAGCGCAGTCAGCGCGCATAGGGGCGCCGTTTCACATCGGAGGATACGCTTTCCAAGCGTGACTGCGGGGATGCCCGCGTCGCGGGCCATCAGCGCTTCTTCCAGGGAAAAGCCGCCCTCCGGGCCGGTGATCAGCGCCGCAGTCCGGAAGCTGGCTGCGCTTTGCAGATGCTTCTTAAGACTGTATCCGTCCGCATCTTCCCAGAGAAAAGCGCTCAGGTCCACCGATGCCGCTTCCGCCAGCATATCCCCAAAGCCGGGGATCCACCGCACCGGAGGGACCCTTCCCCTTCCCGACTGCTCGGCAGCCGCCTGGGAAATCTTGTTCAGTCTTTCCATTTTGCTTTTTGCCGCTTTTTCATCCGGCCTGGCAATACAGCGGGAGGAAAGGAAAAAGATGATACTGCTTGCCCCTAGCTCCACGGACTTCTGAACGATCACTTCTGCCTTGTCGCCCTTGGGAAAAGCGGCGTATACGGCAGCGCTGACCGTGGCTTCCCCCGTCGCGGCCATCCTTTCCAGCACGCGCAGGCGGCATCCGTCTTTTCCGGCAAGGTCAACAACGCAGAGTGCTTCCATCCCCCGTCCGTCCGAAATCATAAGCTGCTCTCCGGGGCGGACGCGCAGAACACGAAGATGGTCCGCATTTTCGCCGGTAAGGATAATAGACTCCGCGCTCAAATCACAATCGGCAGCGAATAACTTGGGCATGTGTCCCCCACTTCCCTTGCTTCATAGAATGATCCGATCCAAAACTCTGAAAGGATGAGCGGAATGGAAGCTGATTTCGCATCGGTGTGGAGCCGCGTGACGGGTGAGCGGCCGACCGAGGACGCACAGACAAAGCTGCGCAGATGGATACAGGATGAATCGGAAGCTATTTATGTTTACCGATGCATGCTGCGCGGCAGGGTCCCCTCCCAGGCGCGTGAAACGCTGGCTGTGCTGCTGAAGGAGGAGAACAGGGAAATCCGCCGGCTGCAAACTCTGTATTATCTGCGCACGGGAGATATCCTGGTCCCTGTACCGCCGCAAGAACGGAAAAAGCAACCGCTTCTCAGCGCTTTGCGGGAACGATATGCCGCTGTACTGATGCAGGCGGAGAGCTACCGGCAGGCATCTGCCCTGCCCCATGACCTGCAAGCCCTCTGCGGGGAGCTTGCTTCCGAAAAGGACGGGCAGGCTTTGCTTTTGCGGCAGCTTACGGCGCGCTTACTCTGAGCGGCGCAGGACGCCGTCCATCTCCTCTTTGATGGTGACCCGGGGCAAAAGGGCATTGAGCCGGTAGCTGACATAATGGCCGTCCTTTTTCGCAGCCAGGACCTCCATTTCCTCGGAAAACTCCCGAAGCACCTGCAAACTGCTGCCGCAGGGCATGCAGTATTCTTCGGAATCGGCTGCGACGGCGATGCGCCGGAAGCTGCGGCGGCCTTCGCTGACCGCTTTGACGACAGCGGTGCGCTCCGCGCAGATGGTGTCACTGAAGGAAGCGTTCTCCACATTGCAGCCCAGGAAAACGCTGCCGTCGGCACATTCCAGCGCTGCGCCGACGCGGAGGCCGGAATAGGGCGCATAGGCGTTCTCCGCAGCCTCAAAAGCCATGTTCAGCAGTTCTCTGTCTGTCATGTTTATCTCTCCTCTCACTTGTCCGCCGTTACCCAGGCGGTGACATGGCGGAAGGGGTCCGTCCAACTGGGGTCTGTCTCCCGCACGGAACCCTGGCGGGAATAAATGACGCGGCGCAGAAATACCAGCGGGATGATCCGGCAGCACTCCGCGGAATAGGAACAGAGCTCCGAGGCTGTCATGGTCCGCTCTTCTCCGTCGGCAGCACGAAGATTCTGGGCCAGCTTCTGGAGCATATCATCCCCGTAGTCCCTGAACAGCCCCGTCAGATCGAAGTCCGCCGTCAGACGCATGGAACCCAGGAACATATCATAATCCCGACGCTTGACGGCTTGCAGGAATTCCGATTCGTTCAGCAGCCGAAGTTCGGTCTTGATCCCCTTGTTCTTCAAATCGTCCGCAATGCTGCGTGCCGCAGCCGTACCCGCTTCGTTTTCCGAGCAGACCAGCAGCCTGAAGCTGAAATCCGTCGGAACGCCGTCGCGGAAGTATTCCAGGATTCCGTCCCCGTTGTAATCCTCCGTGAGGATCTCGATGCAGTATTCGCTGAGATCCGAAGGTATCCAGGCCTTGGCTGCCGCCTCGTCGTATTCCGGAAGGAGCGGATGGATGGGCAGGAGGGTCGCATCACCGCCCAGGATACCGGCAAGGCTTCCACGGTTGATGGCGGCATTCACAAGCCGCCGCCGGGCGGGATCGGACAGGGGCTCGGAGGAAGGGTTGAGGCCCAGATAATAGAGGATCGTTGTGGGAAGGCTGCGGCGGACTGCACCGGCAAAAGCGGATTGCCCCATGACCCCGGGGTCAGAGACCAGCAGATCCACCTCGCCGGCTTCAAAGGCGGAGGCAAGCTCCTCAACGGAGAAGTATTTCAGATCGATGCGATCAAAGGGAACTATGCCGGTATCGGGATAGTAGGGATTGGGACTCAGAAAAGCGCCGTCAGCATCCTCGTGGAATTCATAGGGCCCCGTTCCGATTGGCAGACTGCGGTAGGCGCTGCCTTCCTTTACGATGGGGACGTCCAGAAGGAGCGGAAAGCGCGGCTGCG
>JAEEGH010003584.1_pt1 | contig 40628 bp, 53 predicted proteins | sample 9134181 | NCBI WGS metagenome assembly JAEEGH01 (sample SAMN16246544, study PRJNA631951) | gut metagenome | biome: gut microbiome; feature: rumen; material: DP-attached | host: Bos | place: Iran: Karaj | collected 2018-10 | reverse complement strand
GTGCCGGTTATCTGCTTGCCGGACTTGACCGAAACTCAGCGCAAGGCTTTAGTCATCGCCGACAATAAAATTGCCCTGAACGCCGGTTGGGACGAAGAGATGCTCGCCCTTGAAATGGCAGAGCTCTCGGAGGCCGATTTTGATTTGGACTTGCTCGGATTTAATCCGGATGAGTTGGCGGAGATACAGCACCTCGGCGAAGAGCAAACGCAAGGCAATACCGATGAAGACGAAGTACCGGAAGCACCGGTTGAGCCGATAACCAAGCACGGCGATATTTGGATTTTAGGCAAGCATAAGCTCCTCTGCGGCGATACCACCATGTTTGACGACGTGCAGAAACTAATGGGGAACGACGTGGCCGATATGGTCTTTACCGATCCGCCGTATAACGTTAACTATGGAGCGACCATGAAAGACAAGCTCCGTTACCACTCCTCGCCGAACCATAATCGCACGATTATGAACGACAACCTCGGCGATGACTTCGGGCAGTTTTTGACCGATAGCCTTTCCAATTTAATGATGTTCAACAACGGAGCCGCCTACGTCTGCATGAGCTCATCGGAACTGCACACACTTTATTCCTCGTTTGTGGCGGCCGGCGGTAAATGGTCGACGTTTATCATCTGGGCGAAAAACACCTTCACGCTTGGTCGGGCGGATTATCAGCGGCAATACGAGCCTATTCTGTACGGCTGGGGCGCGGATAAAAAGCACTACTGGTGTGGCGACCGCGACCAATCCGACGTTTGGGAATACAATAAGCCTGTCCGGAACGACTTGCACCCGACCATGAAGCCGGTCGAATTGGTGGAAAGAGCCATAAATAACAGCTCTAAACTCGGTGATATCGTGTTAGACGGGTTCGGTGGCTCCGGTTCAACTTTGATTGCGGCCGAAAAAACCGGTCGAGTCGCTCGTCTAATTGAGTTAGATCCGAAGTTTTGCGACGTTATTGTTAAGCGTTGGGAGGAATATACCGGTAAAAAAGCGGAACTATTGGCGAACACCGAGGAAACACCGGAAAATAATGCAGAATTATTGCAAAATGATGTCGAATTGACTGGATAAGTTCTGAAATCCAAGCATTCATTGACTTGTAAACATTAACAGAAAAGGAACTTAAAAATGAAAACAGTCAAAACATACATGGTTAGAAAGCCAAGCAATATCGAAGAAGTTTTATCGGTAAGCACGACAATCGTCAGAGACTGCTCGTTCAGAGTGGAAGAAGTTGAGATAGCCGAAACGATTAACCTTAGCAAAGCGGAATATAAAAAAATCTGCGAGAGACCGCTCGACGATTACGAGTTCTTAACCGGCAAAGGCGGCTACGACAAAGTCGACGATAAAGAGTACCGCAAAGTGGTAGAGTTGACCTGCGATGGCCACCTGACGCTCTACACCGATCCGTCCGGATCAAGCTACTGCCGCTACCTCGGCATTAAGTTGGGAGACTAACGATGAAGATTACGGTAATAAACAAGCGCACCAACGAAAGGTTGGTGCTCTCCCTCGAGGAGTTTAAGGAAAAATTCAAGGCAGACCTCGATCGCGCCTATAAAGGCTTTATTAAGCACGAAACCGAAAAGAATGCCTTCCTCCCGAAGTTTATGCAAAAGCACCTAAGCATGGCTGATTTTATGCTGAGCTTCGCATGGAACTTTAATTTTTATTCCTGGTCGGATTGGTACATTCGCCACATAAGATAAAAAAGTTCTCCTTTTGAAACAAGCCGTGTCCGGAAAATCGCCGGACACGCGCCTTTTCGGAGTATAATCAATCAGGCGGTATATTGTACGACAAGAAAGTTTTAATGCACGTCGGGCGAATAATCGCCGAGTTGTTTGGCTGTTTTCAAATTATTATTTATTTTCAATAACTTATAATTAAAAAATGTGCATTATTTACTGGACTTTCGGTTTTTTCCAAGCATTCATTGAGACAGCAAGGGCACGGTAGCCTGCGCATTAACTTAGAATAAGGAATAAAAAAATGGGAAAAGAATTAACGATTACGGAAACACTGAAACAATGGAAAAGCGGAGAGCTGGATATCAAGGCCTTATGGTACGACTGGTTCTGCAAAGAAACAAGCCTCGAAAACAAAGGGAAAACTCTCTTACAGCGGCTGAACGCCATCAGCGGATCGAAGAAGTTTGATAACGATAAGACCTACGTATTTTTCAAAAACAACTGCCCATGCAACGGCAGTTTATTTGACGATTTTAGGATCTGCGACATAGAGACCGGCGACGTCATTTACTGCGTGGTCCCGAAATCAGGATACAACATCAACTACGGCAAGGCCGAAGTTTGGGGTAAAGAAAATAAATTCGATGATCCGATAATCGAAGGTACCTGGAAAGAGGTCAAAGATTGGTTTTTGAAGTAACCGGAAACCGCGGCGGGGTGACAACGCCCCGCCTAAATCTTTCTGCACTATTTCTTCGATTTTAATGCAGAAAGGACTGGACTTCTTGGTTTTTCCAAGCATTCATTGAATTAGCAAAGGCAGAGGTAGCCCTAGCATTAACTAAACAGAAAAGGAATAAAAAAATGATTACATGGTATCACGAAACAAAACAAGCACCGGATTTTGACAAGCGCATCGCCCGCTGTGAGGAAGACGGCACTTGGGCTTATATGGACGAGATCGAAAGAGCCGACACCGAACTCGAAAAACTTAAGGCAAAAAAAGCAAAAACGCCGCACGGTAAGCGCGATGTGGTTGACGAGCTGATAAAGCACGAACTCGTCAAAGTCGACGAAATAGTCAACGTCCTCGAGTTTTTAGGGATAGTTCCGCTTCCACCGAAGGGATACTTATCCGAGAGCGATGGTTGGTGCTGGTTCGAAGCCAATCCGCCACGCGAGGAAAAATTGCGGGTTTTAGAGGGCTTAAATTACGACGTTAGCGGACTTTAACCAAGGCTCCGGCGGGGTTAACGCCCCGCCTGAATCTTTCTGCACTATTTCTTCGATTTTAATGCAGAAAGGACTGGACTTCTCGAAAAATCCAAGCATTCATTGAGACAGCAAAGGCATGGTAGCCGATGCATTAACTCAAAAAGAAAAGGAACTTAAAATGGTAAAAGAAAATAACGAAATGGACGCCAAAACAAAGTTGGCTATTATATCCGGAAACATTCAAGCGATGGAGGCTCTTCTTAAAGATATTAAAAAACGCATATCGTCGGGCAAAGAAGGCATAGTGTGGCAAGAAGCCGATAATGACATTGGGCGGGTACACTGCGCTTTAGGTGGGCTGATGGGGATTGAAGAATCAATCAACGCTCTAAAAGCCTTGGCTGAGGCCTCATTCTGCATAGGCAGACGGTAAGATTAAAACCGCGGCGGGGTTAACGCCCCGCCAAAATCTTTCTGCACTATTTCTTCGATTTTAATGCAGAAAGGACTGGACTTCCGTTGAAATCCAAGCATTCATTGAGACAGCAAAGGCAAGGTAGCCAATGCATTAACTCAAAAAAAAGGAACTTAAAAATGGAAAAATTGTTTATTATAAAAAACACGCAGAACGAAAGATGGGGCTTATGGGGGACAGCCTACGGTGTATTCGGCGAGGAAACAGCTGAAAAACTTTGGAATGCCACCTCGATATTAGTCCACGAGATCGGCGACTTTGATTCCAATCAAACACAGGAATTACTGGACAGCCACTGGGGCAAGCACCTCGTCGGCGAATTTTGCAATGAAATCGAAAACGGCACTTTTATCGATGCCTTCAGAAAGAAGAAAACAAAAGAGATTCTTCGCAGTGATTATGACTACTACATGGGGCAATCAAAAAACAAAACTCTACCGGAGGATACTCAGACCGGCAAATACGAAAAATTCTGCGCTGAGCTGGAAAAACTAAGCCGCAAATACGGAATAGTAATTCAGGCGGTCGGTGGAGTTAAGCCGTTAACGAACGACTTTGAGGGGTATAACCCAGACCTCGACAGCGGCGATTTAATGCCGGTTTGGAGCGAGGATTAACCTAAACCACGGCGGGGCCGCAAAGCCCCGCCAGCGAGCCACAAAGTCCCAAACAAGCGGGACTTTCAGCCGTTCGAGGAGTGCTTGGCTACCGAGTTCCTTTTCTGGTTCTCCGCGAACGGTGCAAGTAAACGGGGCGTAACTGCCCCGTTTATCCGTATCCGCGAAACAGGCTCACAACGGCCGAAATAATGCGCTTTCCGGCGTTTTATAAAATCGTGCGGTATATTGTACGCTTATGATATATTTATACATACCAAGTATTTGATAATAAATGATTTTTTATGCGTTATTCTACTGGACTTTTAATGCATTCCAAGCATTCATTGCATTAGCAGAGGCACGGTAGCCAATGCATTAACCTAACAGGAGAAACAAAATGAGAAATTACGAACAAGTAAAAATTTTTGATATCAAGGAAAACGGCGTGGATGCCAAGGATAAAGAGAATTTAATCTGGCTTGTAAAATATATCACAATAAGCACCACGACGGTACATTTTATCAAAAACGCTACCTTTAAATTTGATAACTACCGCTTTTTAAACGTCAAAATTGACGGTTACACGCTTAACCTAAAACAGTTACGGCGGGAGAAAAAACTCGAGCAATGGCAAGCGAGTTTTATAAAAGACGGTAAAACAGTCATGGAGGTGTTCGCACAGTGGGACAAATAACCTCAGAAAATTATAACACGCAGGAGCCTTAGCGGGCTCCTTTTTTATTGGCGGTTGCCAACAAGAAAAAGCGTAAGCCTTAAGCCTACGCTAGTTCAGGCGGTGGTGTTAATCGCCGTTTTTGGTTAAGCGGTAAGTTCTAACACCGTCCACCTTTTCGGAGGAATGTGTGTATTCTGGGTGGTTTTTAGCGTAAAGTGACATCGCACCGCGCACTGAGTTCTCTTTCCACCCGAGGGCTTCAGCCATCTCTTTAAGGGTTGCGCCTTCCGGTCGGCTGAGTAAGTGAACCATAAAGGTCAGCTTATCCGATCCGGTAAGTTCAACCGGCTTCGGTTGCTCTACCGGCTCTATCTCCTGTTCATCCAGCGGTTCGCATGGCAGCTCGACGATTTTGGTCATAACAATCGGTTCTTCCGTCACCGGAGTTAAAATTTGTTTTTTGGCCGTTGTTTTGCTCTTGGCCTTTGAGCTTTTCTTTTTGAGTGTCATTTTAATGTTCCTTTTTATTGGTTAATGCTTTGGCCACCGTGCCTCTGCTAACACAATGAATGCTTGGAAAAAGGAGGAAGTCCAGTTAATTCTGCAATAATTTTGAAGAAAGTTGCAATAAATGGGAAAAAAGGTATCAATGCGAGAATATGCCCGCCAACGCGGCGTTCACTTGAATGCGGTGCAGACGGCGGTAAAGACCGGACGGATACACAAGACCGCCGATGGCAAAATAGACGTGGATGCGGCCAACAAGGAATGGTTTATGAATACCGATCCGGCAAAATCGCACAAGACCGATCCGTTGTTTGAAAATCCGCCGGAAGCGATGCCGGTCGGCGGTGGCGGCACGGCAAAACAGAACTTTTCAACCTTTCAGCAGGCAAAAACCGCTGATGTTTATTATCGGGCGATGCTTGCCAAGGCCAAGCTGAAGATGATAACCGGCGAAACCATCGACCGCAAAAAAGCCGGACAGTACGCGTTCAACCTCGGTCGTTCTTTGCGGGATTTGTTTATCAGCTTTCCGACACGTTACGGTTCGCTGATTGCGGCGGAAATGGACGTTGACGAGCATAAAATGGTGACAGTTTTAGATGAATATATCAGAAAATTACTCACAGAAAGCCGCGACATCATCGATAGAGAGCTTTGATGCGGCAATTTATATTGCCGACCAATTTTATAAAGGCGCGGAACCGGACAGCTATATGTCGGTGTCGGAATGGGCGGATGCTTACCGGATGTTGTCGAGCAAATCGGCTTCCGAGCCTGGGCGGTGGCGCACGGCCAGAACGCCTTATTTGAAAGAAATTATGGATTGTTTGTCGCCGAAAAGTCCGATTCAGAAGGTGGTGTTTATGAAAGGCGCGCAAATCGGCGGCACCGAGTGCGGCAACAACTGGATTGGTTATATAATGCACAAAGCCCCTGGTCCGATTATGGCGGTGTCGCCTACGGTGGATATGGCCAAGCGTAACTCGCGCCAACGTATTGATCCGCTGATTGAGGAATGCTCGGCCTTAAAATCGGTGGTCAGTTCGCCGAAAGCCAGAGACAAAGGCAACACCATCCTGTCAAAAGACTTTCAGGGCGGTGTTTTGGTGATGACCGGTGCAAACTCGGCGGTGGGTTTGCGTTCCATGCCGGCGAGATATTTGTTTATGGACGAGATTGACGGCTATCCTCCTGACATCGATGGCGAAGGTGATCCGATTTTGCTTGCGGAGCGCAGAACGGCGACGTTTAGCAAGCGCAAGAAGATATTTTTGGTATCAACACCGACGATTAAGGGATTATCAAATATTGAGCGCGAATTTGGCATGACCGATCAGCGTTATTACGTTGTGCCGTGTCCGTATTGCCATAAGTTTCAACGGCTGGTGTGGGAGAATATCCGCTCCACCGAAGATGCGGTAATGTATGAATGCGAGCATTGCCACACGCTGATTGCCGAACACTACAAAACGCAGATGTTGGCAAACGGCTTCTGGCAACCGTCTGCCCCTGGCGATGGCATAAGTGCCGGTTTCCATCTGTCCTCGCTTTATTCGCCGGTCGGGTGGCTTTCTTGGAAAGAATGCGTTGATATTTACGAAAAAGCCAAGAAAAACCCGACTTTAATGCAAGGTTTCCAAAACACTATTTTGGGAGAAACCTACGAGCAAGAAAGCGATGCGCCGGAATGGCAACGGCTTTATGAACAGCGTGAGGACTACAAAGTCGGCACAATTCCGTTCGGCGGCTTATTCTTAACCGCCGGAGTGGATATTCAAAAAGACCGTATTGAATGCGAGGTTGTCGCTTGGGGACGGCAAAAACAGAGCTGGTCGGTGGAATATTTTGTTTTGGACGGCGACACTGCCAAACCGGAGGTATGGAAGAAGCTTCAGAACGTCCTGTTTAAGGATTATCCGCACGAAAGCGGCATAACACTTCCTATTCGCGTGATGTGCGTTGATAGCGGTTATGCCACGCAGGATGTTTACAGCTTTGTGAAAGATTACAGCCAAGCCGTCTGGGGCGGTTCAGGAGCGAGAGCAAGCCAACCGCACACGGTGGTGGCGATAAAAGGTCAAAGCCGCGACACGGCGATGATACTTTCAACTTCCAAGGCTGATACCAAGAAAAAAGGCCTGAAAGTTTGGAACGTTTCGGGACCGGTGATTAAAACCGAGCTCTACCGGTGGCTGAGGATGCAACGCACCGGCGAAGATGCCTCGCAGTTCGGCAGATGTCACTTTCCGGAATACGGAGAGGAATATTTCAAGCAACTGACGGCGGAACGTCAGGTGGTACGCATAACCAACGGCTATCCGAAACCGGTGTGGGAAAAAGATCCGACACGCCGCAACGAAGCGTTGGACTGCCGCGTTTATGCCCGTGCCGCCGCCGCAATTTATGGTCTTGACCGAATGAGTGAACGCGGATGGCAAGAATTGGAAGCCTTAATTCCGTCTCCTGACGAGGCCAGACAGCGCAAAAAACAACAACGATTTATTCAAATGCAACCAACAAAGGTGGATGATCCATGGCTTTAGATAAAGAAACAATAAAAACACGGCTTGCCGAGGCGGAAGAAGCATATCACAAGCTTCTTATCGGCGCAAAGGAAGTTTCGGTTAACGTCGGCAACTTCGGCGCGGTAACCTATAACCAAACGAGCCGAACGGCTTTGGAAGCCTATATTGCCGACTTAAAGGCGCAATTGGCGGAAGCTGAAGGCTCTCCGGTGTTAAAACGCAAAATTATAAAAATTGTTTTCTAATCTTGAGTTTTAAAATTTTGTTAACTAAATACTAATTAATTAAAATTTTAGGAGAAACATCATGTATTTAGAATTTAAAATAGTTGAATATATAGTTGATTGGGGACAACATTACTGGAAAGCCATTGATTGTCAAAATAAAAAAGAAATTAATTTTATTGAAAACAGAGATGGTATTTATGAAAAATTAGGGCAATATCCATCTATTCAACAGTATGTTAAAGATGAATATAATATTGATATTTCTCTGATTGATGAATCAAATGGAAATAATCCAGTTATAAATTCAGAAAAAAATGAGTATATTTGGATTTTTAAGAATAAAAAAGGTGATGAAGTTAAAATTATTGATATACCAAGGACAACATTAAGAATAACTCGATCACTTTAAGTTTATAGGGTATTTACATAAGCTCAGCTCAATGGCTGGGCTTTTTTTATGGGAAAAACATGACAGATACAGCACATAGTTCAGCATCAATAACGGCGCGAGAGCTTTCCAGTTGGCAACCGACACAGGGTTCAGCCGATAACGATTTATTGCCGGAGCTGTCCACCATTGTCTCACGGTCGCGTGATTTGGCGCGTAACCACGGTGTGGCGGCCGGTGCGATACAGACTTTGAACGACAACATCGTCGGTGTCGGGTTCAGGTTATCGGCTAAACCAGACTATAAACTCCTCGGCAAAACCAAGGAATGGGAAGAAGAATGGCAAGCCAAAGTTGAGAGTTTGTGGCGGTCGTGGGCGGAAACAACCGCTTGCGATGCCGCCAACACGCTTAATTTTCATGGTTTAACTTCACTCGTGTTTAAGTCATGCTTGATTAACGGCGAAGCTATTGCCTTGCCGCTATGGCTTAAAGACCGAAAATTTGCCACTTGCATTCAGCTTGTTGAGCCGGATCGCCTATCAAATCCGAACAATGCGATGGATACGAAAACCATGCGCGGTGGAATTGAGATTGACCGCTACGGCGCACCGGTGGCTTACCATATCCGCAAAAACCATCCAGGCGATTATTGGATCGGCGGAGCAACCGATACTTGGGAGCGTATTCCGGCTTATACTGATTTTGGCAGACGGCGGGTGTTGCACGTTCACGATGTCGAGCGTATCGGACAGACCAAGGGAAAGCCGATTTTGACTTCAATTATGCCGATGTTCAAAATGCTTGACCACTACGAGCGGTCGGAACTTCAGGCGGCTATTGTTAACGCGATGATAGCGGCGTTTATCGAAACGCCGATGGATGCCGAGGGTTTGAATGAGTTGTTCGGCGGTGACAGCAACGATTATTTGAACGCTAAAAAGGATTGGAAAGTCAAACTTGAAGGCGGTTCGATTATTCCGATATTCCCTGGCGATAAAATCGCGCCGTTCACGCCGAGCCGACCTAATTCCGCTTACGGTAGCTTTATTGAAAACGTTCTTCGCCACATCGGCACGGGCTTAAATATCCCGTACGAGTTGCTGTTAAAGGACTTTTCAAAAACAAACTACTCCTCAGCCCGAGCCGCCTTGCTTGAAGCTTGGCGGTTTTTCAACGGGCGCAGAGCTTGGCTTGCCAACACTTGGGCAACGCCGGTTTACGAGTTGTTTTTGGAAGAAGCCGTCAACAAAGGCTTGATTGATGCGCCGGACTTCTACCAAAACCGCTATGCCTACACGCGATGCAAATGGATCGGACCAGGCCGCGGTTGGGTTGATCCGGTCAAGGAAGCTCAGGCTTGTCAGCTCCGTATGGAAATCGGGCTTTCAACTTTGGAAGAAGAATGCGCAAGCCAAGGCTTAGACTGGGAGGAAGTCCTCGAACAGCGGCTTCGTGAGAAAAACAAATTACAAGAGTTAGGATTATACAATGAAGTTAATAAATCAGACGATATGGGCAATAACGCCAGAAATGCTGCAAACCATGACCGAAATAGCGAGCGAAACGAGGAAGAGTCCTGAAGCGATCGCTAAGGAAATGGGAAGAGAAATGAGGAACACCAACGCCGTTTCAGTTCGAGACGGCGTTGCGGTTATTAAAGTATCCGGTCCATTGTTCCGATATGCGAACTTAATGACCAGAATTTGTGGTGCAACCTCTTACGAGTTGTTTGCGCAAGACTTTAATAAAGCATTACAACAATCTGAAATAAAAGCAATTTTACTTGATATAGATAGTCCAGGCGGAGAAGTAAACGGATGCTCGGAAATCTCCGACATGATATTCAAGGCAAGAGGTTCAAAACCGATAATCGCCTATGCTTCCGGTTCGTGTTGCTCCGGCGCATATTGGATAGCTTCTGCCTGTGACAAGATTTTGGCGGCCGACACCGCGATTTTGGGTTCAATCGGTGTCGTTTCCATTTTTGAAAAGGACGATGATGCCAAAACCATCGAAATTGTATCAAGTCAATCGCCGAACAAACGGCCGGATATCAACACCGATGAGGGACGAGCTAAAATACAGGCACGTGTTGATGAGCTTGCTGAAGTATTCATCGCTAAAGTGGCGCGTAATCGCGGCATTACGGCGGTGGATGTGGTCAAAGAGTTCGGCGCGGGAGACGTTTCTGTTGGACAATATGCCGTCCGTAACGGCTTGGCGGACGGCTTATCCTCTTTTGAGGACATAGTTTCAAGCCTTAATATGGAGAAAACATTCATGAATGATGAACAAAACCAAGTAAGCGCGGAGGATATTAAAAAAGCCGAGCGCGAGCGTATGGCTCAGGTGTTTGCCAGCGATTCAAGCCGCGGCAAGGAAACCACAGCCCATGCATTGTTGGCGATGACTGATTTATCGGCCGCCAACATTCTAACCATTTTGGATACAATTCCAAATGCCAAACCAAACGCTTTTGAGGTGGCTATGGCCGAATTAAAAAATCCGGACATTCAACCGGCCGCGGAAGCACAAGAAGAAACCGTTGAGGCTGTGGCTGACCGCATCGCCTCTTTAGCTAAGGGAGAATAACATGGTAGCACAAGGATTTACTGATCAAGGCGAAACCAAAGCCGACAACCTGCTTGCCGGTGAGTTTCCGCGCGTTTCAATGTTAGTGCCGATTACCGGCGGAAAATATGAACGCGGCACGATTTTAGGCTTAAAAACTGATGGCACTTACACCATTTGCACTAATGTTCCGGAAGCAATTTTGGCGGAAACCGTTGATGCTTCGACTGAGGAAAAGCAAGCGGTGGTGTATTTAACCGGCGAGTTTAACAAAGCCGCGTTAAAGGCCAATGCGGAGATTGACACGCTTATCGCCAAACTCCGTGCCAAAAGCATTTTTGTAAAAGAAAACCAACCATACTAAGGAGCATATAAATGGATATTTTTTCAACTCAAGTCCTTTCAAAAGTGGTGGAGCGTTTACATACTCCGCCTTCTTTTTTGCTTGATACGTTCTTTCCGAACGTGCAAACCTCCGAAAAAGAGGAAATCTTCTTTGATATTACCGACAGCAAACCGCGCATTTCGCCGTTTGTATCGCCGCTACTTCCTGGCAAAGTTGTTGACGGTGGCGGATATCAAACCAAATCGTTCAAACCGGCTTATGTTAAGGATAAACGCCGCTTTGATGCCAACATTCCGTTCAAACGCTTGGCCGGAGAAACCATCGGCGGCAGTTTATCAAACAACCAACGCTATGAACGAGCTCTTGCCACGCATTTGAACGACCAACTCGAAAACCTGACACGCCGTGAGGAAGTTATGGCGGCGGAAATTTTGCGCACCGGCAAGGTTATTGTTTCCGGTGACGGATATCCGGCACAAACCGTTGATTTTGGACGTGATGAGGAATTAACCAAGGCTTTGACCGGTTCTGCAACATGGGAAAACTCCAATGTTAATCCGGTAGATGACTTGGAAGATTGGGCAATTACCGTTCAAGACAAGTCCGGAGTTGTCGCCAAAACCGTGGTAATGGACCCGCAAGCTTGGAAAATCTTCCGTTCAAATCCGATTGTTCAGAAGTATTTGGATATTCGCCGCGGCACCAACAACACCATCAACATCGATCCGCACATCATCAGCGAAAGCGAAAAAGCTCGCTATGCCGGTTCTATCGGCGATTTTGCGATTTGGGTTTATAACGACACCTACATCGACGATAAGGGTGTGACTTGCAAGCTCTTGCCGGAAAAGACCGTTATTTTAGGTTCTCGTGACGGCTTGGAGGGAACGCGTTGTTACGGCGCAATTCACGATGAAAAAGCCAACTGGACGGCACATCGCTACTTCACTAAGTCGTGGGTTGAGGAAGATCCGTCGGTTCGTTGGCTGTTGTTGCAGTCCGCACCGCTCGTCGTTCCGTACCGCCCGAACGCTTCCATGTTTGTTAACATCGGCTAACGGAGGTGCACATGGCAAAAGTAAGAGCGTTAATCACGTTGGTGGTAAGCAAAGGTAAGCAATTCGCACCGAAAAGCGTTTGCGATGTCAGCGAAAGCGAGGCAAAACGCCTCATTTCGCTTGGCTATGCCGAGAGCTTAAAGAAAAACACACCGCCGACAAGTACGGAGACCGAAGAAGATGGCGATAAATCCGATGAAAATGGCGGTGGACAGCCTGTTCAACCAGATGGGCAAACCGGCGACGTACAAAAATAAGGCTATTCGGATTATCCTGACCGAACCGGATGAGATTGTGGGCGTGGGCTTTGTAAATACCCATTCCTCGTCTCATCGGGGGCGGATAAGAATTTCCGATGCGCCTGAGCTCAAAATCGGCGACAAGATTGATACCGATGACGAAACGTTTACGGTGCATTCCGAGCCGGTCAAGGATATTCACAAACTGATTTGGAGTTGCGATTTGATATGCGTTTGAAAGCGGCTTTAGAGGGAAAACTTGATGAACTCTTAGATAAGGAGTATCAGAATGCCGCCAAAGCCGTCACAACCGGTATTAAAACCGCAACCAACGGCTTAAAGCTCTCGCTCCGGTCACAGGTTAAAGCGGCAAAACTCGGAACTCGGCTTGCCAACACTTGGCGCGGAGACATTTATCCGAAAGCCAAGAACAGTATTTCGGCGGCCGGTGTGGTTTATACCAAGGCACAGAAAATCCTTGAGGGTTTTGAGTACGCCTCGGTTATTCGCTCGCAAAACGGCTTTTGGCTTGCCATTCCGACTTTAGCCATAAAGAAACGTGTGTTTAACAAGCGGATGACACCGGCACTTTATGAAAAGTCCAAGGGTGTGCGTTTGCGCTTTATTTATCGGGCGAACGGCGCATCGTTTTTGGTGCATGAACAGCGTAAAAAAACGATTATCGCTTTTATTCTGGTACCTCAAGTCAAAATGCCGAAGCTGATAAACTTTGAAACCGAGAGCGAAAAATGGCAAGCCCAAGTCCCAACTTTAATAATGGAAAACTGGAAAGATGAGTAAACGAGAACAGGTCTTAAATGCTTTATTTGCACGGTTGTCGGCTCTGCCGGATGTGGAAGTCAAGCGCAATGCCGTGTTGCCGGTCAAAATCCCTGACAACGGTCTTGTGGTGCTTCGTGACGGCGATATCGGCGAACCGGATATTTTATTGTCTCCGGCTTGCTATGTCTTTCATCACAAAGCCGAGGTTGAAGTGCTTATTCAGGAAGTTGAGGATTCCGACAATGATGCCAAGCTTGACAGTATTTTGGAGGCAATCGGCTTGATTTTGAAAGTTGATGTCACGCTGTCCGGTTTAATTGATTATATGCACGCCGATCCGCCGGAGTTTATCGAACAGCCGGTTGACGGCGGCTTAACCATCAAAGGTGCGGTTGTGCCTATTGTTTTGGAATATGTTTCAGATTCAAATTTAACTTAGAAAGGAAAAAATATGTCACGTGCATACGGGTGGAATGCCCAATTACTTATCGCTGAAGAAAGCGAATACGGCGTTATGCCGGATACCGGATATCGTCAAATACCGTTTATCTCATCGTCTCTCGACAGCGAACAAAACCTTTTATCATCCAATGTCTTGGGTTTGGGACGTGATCCGACACAGCCGTTCCAAGATGTTATCAACGTTGACGGCGACATGGCTGTTCCGGTGGATGTCCGTAACATCGGCGTTTGGCTGAAGGCTATTTTCGGTGAACCAACCACAACCGAGGCTGACGGCGTTTATACGCACGCCTTTGAGAGTGGTAAAATCGCCATTCCGAGCTATTCGCTTGAAGTCGGCTTGCCGGAGGTGCCGCAGTTTATACGCTTTTTAGGTGTGAGAGCCAACAGTATCGCCTTTAACTTCCAACGTTCAGGCGAAGCGCAAGTGACGTTGAACTTAATGGCACAATGCGAGAAAGGCTCAACAACCGCAATTGATGCCTCGCCGGATGTCTATAAATACACGCGTGTGTCGCAATTCCAAGGGTATATTAAAAGCGGTGGTGAATTCTTGGCCAACATCACGGCGGCAAGTGCCACATACTCCAACAATCTCGAAAAAATCGAAACAATCCGCAACGATGGCTTGGTGGAAGCAATTGACTTGGGTGTGGCAAGCCTGTCCGGAAGTATTTCCGCCAGATATGGTGACAATATCCTACTGGATAAGGCACGAGAAGGAACGCCGGTTGATGTGGAACTCGGCTATCAGCTAACCGATACCATGAAACTCGTGATTGAATGCCATGAGGTGTATTTGCCAAAGCCGAAACGTTCCATTGACGGCCCAGGTGGAATTGAGTGTTCGTATGACTTCCAAGGCGCAAAAAGCGAAGAACTCGGTCATATGATGACGATTAAACTAATCAACGACGTGGAGAGTTATTAATGTTAAAGTTAAAAATTAACAAAGAGCCGTATTGGTTAGAACTTGGCTACGGCGTAAAGGTCAAGGTTAAGCCTTGCACATCGGCGGTATTTTATGAGGCCAAAGCCTATATGAATGCAAAACTGGCAGATTTGGCCAAAGAATATAAAGCCAACAAAGATGCAGGCTTAACGGTGGATGAAGACATCGAAAATCCGGTCAAGCGTGAGGCTATGGCTGATAAATTTCTGCTTATCGGCTTAGGTATCGCCGGTATTTTGGAATGGCAAGGCGTTCAAGAGGCAGACAGTGAGAAAGCCGCACCGCTGACGGAAGCCAAAATCGACGAGCTATTCTCGAACTTCTGGGTGGTAGCTGAAAACTTTCGCAATCAATATTGTGGCTTGCGTGAGTTGTTGGATGCGGAAAAAAACGACTTTACGCCCGAGCCAAGTGGCACTTCGGTGACGGGCGAAGTTACTGCTCCGGATGCACAGAGTTAAACCCGCTTTGTTCTTTCCACAAATGCCGTTATACTGAAACAACGCCGCAAACGGTTGAGGGTTATCAAGCGTGGGAAGTTTTATTAAAACTCTCCGAGCCGAATCTCGAAACAGCCTTAAAAATCGCGGAAACATTGAATTTTGATAAAGAAACGCTGACGGAATTGTTGTCTGTTGGCGTTTTTGCTATGAAACAGGGATTAAATGACAGCAACAGCGAAAAAATTAAGCATACGACTTGAGGCGGTGGGCGGCGATAAGGTGCGAAGCGAGTTTAAGTCGCTTGGCACGGACGGCCAAAAGGCTTTCCGGCAAATTACGCAGGTAATCACTCCGGCAAACGACAATCTGCGTGCCTTAAGCGATACGGCAAAGACCTTTAACGGTATTTTGAAACAAACTGCCGGTTTAGTCGGTGCTTACCTCGGCGCAAGCGGTTTAATGCGGACTTTCAAAGGCATTGTCAGTATAAACAAGGAATTTGAAAGCCTATCCGGCTCATTAAAAACCGTGACCGGTTCGGCTGAAGGCGCAAAGGAAGCGTTTGCCACGATTGAAAAGTTCGCTATTGAGACGCCGTATCAGTTGGAAGAAATCGTTGAGGCGTTTATTCGGCTTAAAGCTCTCGGCTTAGAGCCAAGTATGGAAGCCTTAACTTCATACGGCAACACCGCATCGGCTTTCGGGCGCGGTATTATGGACTTTACGGAAGCGTTATCAAACGCTGTGATGTTCAACTTCCGCTCGCTCCGTTCTTTCGGTATTATGGCGACCACCGAAAAAGACAAGGTTAATTTTACCTTTCAGGGCATAACGACAACTGTAGAGAAGAACGCTAAAGCGATTGAAGCCTATTTGCGCTCTCTTGGCAACGTGCAATTTGCCGGAGCCATGAAAGAGCAAATGGACACCATGGGCGGCGTGATGTCAAACATCGAGGACGCTTTCGGTAAACTCGCCCGAAACATTGGCGAAGCCGGACTGACAACCGCCATAAAAAACGCCTTGCAACAGTTTAATGATATGGTTGACGGCGCGGAAGATGCCGCGACTTCAATCGGCAAAGGTCTGACAACGGCGGTAAATTTGGCGGCAAACGCGTTATTTTTCTTGGCCAAACACGCCGATGTGGCAATAGAATTGCTGACCGTGCGATTAGGTTCAAAGGCTCTGCTTGGCGGTTTAACCTTGCTTCGCGCCGGTATCGGTTATGTTCAAGCCTCGCTTGCCGGAATGTCTTTACAGGCAAAATCGGCGATGGCCGGTATTGCTATGATGAGTAACGTGTCAAAACTGGCGGCGGTTCAGATGGGCGTGTTGGCAACGGCGGCCGGTGTTTTACGCGGTGCGCTCGCTCTAATTGGCGGCCCCGCCGGACTTGCTGTCCTTGCTTGCATGGCTCTTTATAAGTTGGTCGATAGCCATGATGTCGCTAAACGTGCGGCACACGACCATGCCGAAACGCTTAAAAAACTGCAAGATGAACTCAAAGCCACCACCGAAGAAGCGGCAAAGTTCTCGGCAGAACAGCAAAAGGATATGTCGCTTGCCGAATGGGGCTTAAAACTCAAAACCGCCAAGCAGAACATTAAGGACTTAACCGCCGAGATAAAAAACACCGGCGGTTTATCGTTTCGGATTAGGCACTCGCCAAAGTCTTTGCTTAAAGATTACGAGATTTATGCCAAAGAATGGGCGGAAACGCTCCGGCAGTCCAAAATCAGCTTAGAGCAATATGAGAAAGAAATTTGGGCGGTGGCGGCAGAGTATCCGGATTTTCAGCCGCAAGCAAAGGAAATTCAAAATAAACTGTTGCTCTTGAAAGCCGCCGAGCAAGATGCTTATAAAGCTCAGCAAGAGCTTAAATATCTTGAAAATCCGGAGTTGCGACCGAAAGAACCAGTTAAAGCGGAAACGCCGACACCGACCTTTACCACGCCGAAAACAACGGATAAATCGGCTGATAATGCTTATAAGCGCAATATTGAGGACATTAAAAACAAACTGTTGGAGCTTAAAACGCCATACGAACAAGCAATGGCCAAAGCCGACCAATGGAAAGAAAATGCACTCAAAAACTTGCGTTCAAGTGCGAGCGGTTATGAGGATTATAAAAAGCAAATCGAGCAAGTTTACGATAATATGGTTAAAAAAGCCGATGAAACAGCTCTTGCCACTTCAAAAAAAATGGAAGACGGCTTCAAGCGCGGCTTTATCGGCTTAAAAAAGGAAGTTGACGATTTTGCCACATTGGCGGAAAGCACAGTGCGAAACGCTTTTCATAGCATGGAAGATGCGCTGGTGTCATTCGTGACAACCGGCAAAATGAACATTTCGGACTTGGTTAACTCGATTGTTCAGGATTTTGCCAAGCTGGCAATGCGGCAAGCCGTCACCCAACCACTCATGGCAAGCCTTTCAGCATATATGGGATTTGGTGCGGCGCATACCGGCGGTATTGTCGGTGCGGATAATCTGAAAACAACCTATGCCAGTCCGGCGGTGTTCTCCGGTGCGCCAAAGTTCCACAAAGGTGGCATTGTCGGCGATGAAGTGCCGATTATCGCTAAACGCGGCGAAGGTGTTTTTACCAAGGAACAGATGAAAGCGTTAGGAAACGGCGGCGGAACGGAAGTAAACGTCAACGTAAACGTCGTTAATAACGCCGCCTCGGAAGTCAAAACATCGGTATCTAAAACCAATCTCGGTAACGGCGATTTCAGCTTGGATGTGGTTATTGAAAAAATCGAGGGCGCAATCGGCAAAAACATCTCCAAAGGCGAAGGCTTATCGCCGCTTTTGGAGCAACGTTACGGATTAAATCCGGCATACGGGAGTTATAGATAACTATGCCATTGGTTGTTGATATGCACTACGGATTGTTACAACATCAACGATTTTGCACGTATCATTTGTGATTTTATAAATGATACGGTAGGTATTGCCTCCGGCATTCATTGTATAAAATATTTGGTGCAAATCGGTAAAAGAAGCATCTAAAGAGGCTTCCGGAATAATTGCTCCTTGCTCAGGAAACGTATCAAGGCTTTGAATTGTTTGTAACATTCCGTCAAGCCATTTAACGGCGGCAAGCGGATTTCTCGCATACAAATAGTCATAAGAGGCAGTTAAAATATCCTCTGCCTCTTGAGAAATGATGATTTTATACTTGTTCATGGCGAGCCTTTAATCTTGCTGATACTTCATCCAAAGTTGAAACGCGACCGGCGGAAATATCTTCCAAACCGCGCTGAATACTGAGCATTGTTTCAAGCTCATCAATTTTATCGAGTATCTGCTGATAACTCTCGGCATCTTGAACAACTGCGGCAACCTTGCCGTTAATGGTAATAAATGTCGGACGTTTAACTTGACCGAGTTTTTTGATGATCTCCGATGCCTGTTGGCGGAAGTTGCTTAAAGGCATAATATCTTCAATAATGTTCATTTTATAGACTCCTATTCTGTATTTTATTTAATACTAAATTAAATACAATAAAGAGTCAAGAGGAATTTTATATGACAACGATTACATTTCCAAAACGTCTGCCTTATCCGACCGTTGAGGGCTATTCCATACGGCCGGACGAAGCGATTATTCGTACCGATATGGAAGCCGGACCAGCGCGGCAACGGCGCAGATATACGCAAACACCGAGTAAAATCGCGGTTAAATGGATTATGTCGCCGGAGCAGTTCTGCCTGTTTGAGGCTTGGTACAAATACTATGCCAAAGAAGGTGCGGAATGGTTTGTTATCACGCTTTTAGGCGGTATCGGATTAACCGAACAAGAGGCACGCTTTACGCAACAATTTGAGGCAAGCATTATCGCCGGTCGTTTGTGGCAAATCACAACCGAGCTTGAAATCCGCGACCGTCCGACAATTACTGAAGATGCGATGCTTATTATTATGGATTCCGACTTCCAAAAGTTGGAATTCACGGTCGATAAGCTCCACATTCTCGTTCACAAATCGTGTCCGAACAAATTAAACTAAGGAAATTTTCAATGCCAAATATGCAAGAAAGATTAGATGCCGCGGTAGATAAAGCCGAGGTTGATACCGGATTATTGCACAATGTCGTTCATGGTTCAATCACAACCGAAGTGAATACCGAGGGCGGCAAAGTTCCGAGTGTCGCCAAAGTTCTTAACGATATGCGCGTTTTAATGGAAGCTGACGAAGCAATCCTTTATTTGATTGCCAACGGCGACAGCACAACCATTGTGCATACCAAAAACGGCGATGTACCAAGCGCGGCAAAAATTATTCACGACACAAAGACAGCGATGGATGCCGATGCTAAAATCTTACACGATATAGCAAACGGTGATACGACAACGGTTGTGCATACAGATAATGGTGATGTTCCGAGTGCGGCAAAGATTATTCACGACACGCAAACCGCTTTAGATGCCGATGCGCAAATTTTTCATGACATAGCCAATGGCGATGCCGACACCGTTGTTCATACCGAAAACGGCGATGTGCCAAGTGTGGCGAAAGCTATTCAAGACACTCGCAATACCATTCAATCCGGCACGAATGACCTCGTTGAACAAGCGCAGACGGCGGCAACAACAGCCACCGAACAAGCCACACAGAGTAAATCGGCGGCTTTGCGAGCGATTGAGGCCGAAACAGCGAGTAAACAAGCTCTAAAAGATGCGCAGACATGGGTTGACGGCACTGATGAGGAAGTCGCGGCTTTAGGCGGACGGCACTCGGCGCGTGAATGGGTGGAATTAGCGGAAGAAACAACAAAAGGCAGTTTTCCGACCACGGTTAGCGGTGTGGCAACGGCTAATCAGACAATTTTACCATTACCGGAAGCACTCGGCGCAATCGACCAAGTGTTGATGGTAAGCGTTGAAAACTTATCGCTTATGCCTGATACCTACACGCTTTCAAACGACGGAAAATCGGTCGTTCTGCAATATCCGTTGTCGGTAAATGAGCGGTGGTGCGTGAAATATTTAACAGATTTTCAGTCAATGGGTGCCGCTTTGGATGCTGTTTTATATGAAGATATGTGAGGTGCAAAATGGCTGAAGATAAAAGCAAAATTCCGGCATCGCGTATCGCGGTTGATACTGAGCCGGTTGTCGGTAGTGGTAATCTTATCACTTCCGATGCAGTAGCGACAGCGGTTGAGCAAGCAAAAGAAGAAGCGAAAACCGATGCCGAAGGTAACGACATCAGCAAGACCTATGCCAAGATTGCTGATGTTATTTTTTACGAAGAAATGGATTAACTCAATTTTAGGAGAAAATAAATGGCTACAAAACGCATTAAACTTAAAAACGCAAACGGCGACTACTTAGAGCCGTATACCACGAACGTACCGGACGCATCAACATCGGCGAAAGGTATCGTTCAGCTGGAAGCAACACCGACAGCAAGTTCAACCAAAGCGTTGACTTCCGGTGGTGCAAAAACCGCTTTGGATAATAAACTCGATAAAACCGCAACGGCGGCTAAAGCCACAGCAGATGCAAGTGGCAACAATATCGTTAATACCTATGCCACAAAAACAGCCTTGTCGGCGGTTGAAACAACGGCAAACACAGCCAAAAGCATTGCCGAGGGACGTGCCAGAGCTGTTTCGTTTGAATCATATTCAGCAATGGTTACGGCCTTAAATGCCGCGGCAAACACGGACTATAAGGTTGGCGATAATATCTTTATTCAGGCAAAAGAAGTGCCGGATTTATGGGTTTATTCGGTTGAAAGCACAACCTCAAGCTACAGCTATACAAACGATGACGCTCTCATTTCAGCTTTGGAAACTGGTGCTGTTCAGATTGGCTATTATAAAATTGCGGCTATGGAAACCGGCAAAGTTGATTTGACCGGATATGTTCCAACAACACGCAAGGTCAATAATAAGGCCTTAAGTGCCGATATCAGCTTAACTTACTCGGATGTCGGCGCATTGGCGGCTAACGGAACGGCGGCAAAGGCCACAGCCGATGCTTCCGGCAACAACATCGCCTCAACCTATGCGACCAAGGCGGAAATCATCACTTATGAAGAGATGAGCTAATAACGAACTTTTGTACTAACGAGACTAAAGGACTTATAATGACTATAAGGAACGTGAAACTAAAAAACCGTGCCGGTGAATACCTCCAACCGTACACGGAAAATCTTCCGACCGCGTCTACTTCAACGGCCGGAAAGGTAAAACTTGATTCAAGCCCGACTTCAGGCTCTAACAATGCAATTACTTCAGGGGCGGTTTATACCGCCCTTAATCTTAAAGCAAATGACTCTGCGGTAGCTCATAAATCAGGAAGTGAAACATTTACTGGAGTAAAGACGTTACAAGCCGGTAATGACGATGGCTGGATGATAAAAAAAGCTAATGGCGATTATACCGAGGCGGCTCCTGCGGCGCAGGTTGCCGGTGCTTTTCGGGTAACCGATAAAAATAACAAAATTATGGGTGATGTCCGATTTATTCGGACAACAGCAGGCTTGCAGACAGCGACTTTAATGGCGCGTAACGCCGTAACCGGTAGCGAAGTTAATTGCTCTATATCTTGCAATGTTGATAAAACGGGAAAAGTTTATACTGCCGCACCTACACCGGCGGCAAGCGATAATTCCACAAAAATCGCTACGACAAGCTGGGTTACCACAAAAATAAATAATGTCATAAATAGTACTTCTGGTAGTAGGAATATCGGCGAAATTATTGTCTCAACCGTTCCACTTGCTGATGCGGGACTTCATTTATTAGACGGAGCAACTATTCAAGGCAGTGGTTCTTATGCCGCCTTTGTTACTTATATGGCAGGGCTTGTTTCAACTTATCCGAAATGCTTTACCACCGAAACAACTTGGCAAAATACGGTTAATGCAAAGGGTGTATGCGGAAAGTTTGTTTACAATTCTTCGGCAAATACTATTAGATTGCCTAAAATAACCGGATTTATTGAGGGAACTGTAGATACAAATGCTCTTGGCGACTTGATTGATGCCGGCTTACCAAATATCACCGGAAAACATGGCGGTGCTGACAGCAATGATACTTCTGTTGAGGGGTGTTACTATAATGTTGGAGGTAGTACATCCGGTTCAGGAAGCGGCTCGGGCTGGAAAGTTGGTTTTGATGCCTCTCGTTCTTCCTCAATATATGGAAATTCTTCAACCGTTCAACCGCAGGCGATTAAGGTTTTTTACTATATTGTTGTTGCAACATCGGCAAAAACAAATATTGAGGTCAATTTAGATAATGTTGCTTCTGATTTAAATAATAAAGTAGATGTTTCACAATTAGCAGATTGTGAGGTTGTCGTTGAAACTTATAGAAATGGAACACAATGGTATAGATTATGGTCTGACGGTTGGATTGAACAAGGCGGCTATATTTATGTGAGTTCAAACGGGCAAGTATTGTCCTTTATGAAACCTTTTCAAGACATCAATTACATTATTACAGCGGCAGGGACAGAAGAACAACGAGGAAACGTATCATTTTACAGCAGAGGAATCAACTCTTGTAAATGTTGGACTTCTGATGATGAAACATTTAATGCGGCCGGTATAAACTGGACAGCTTGCGGATATTAAGGAGCTGATATGAAAGTTTTTGGAAATATAATTACAAAATATTATAAATACGGAAATACGGTAAATGTAACGTCTGTCGGGAGCCCGACTATATCTAATGGCATGGTTAGCGGTATCAGTTCTAAAAACTACTTAAAGATTATTCCTGATGAATTTCCGACAAATACGGCAAATTCTTGGGAAATGGTTTTTAAGTGGACACACGCAGGTGGCAGTGAAAGACAAGCATTTTTTGCTCAAACAGCAGGATATGAAACCATTTTGGCTGTTGATGGCGATGATACCTCAATAGGTGTTAATCTTATTATCTCTAACGCCCAAAACGACAATTATCTTGTTAATATAAAATCGCCGACCGGTTGTATTGAAAATGGCAAAACATACTGGGTAAAAGCTGAATTTACAAGTTCTCAATATAAATTATGGCTATCAACAAACGGAACAAATTGGGTATTACAAGGCTCTGTCGCAACAAACACTAAAGCCTCAATACGAGGAAACTGGACACTTGGTATTCATAACGAATCAGGTTATTATTATCCATTTTTGGGAACGATTGACCTTAAACATTCGTACATGAAAATCAATGGACAGTTGTGGTGGACAGGAACGCAACCGGAAGAAGCAACTTCGGCTGATTTTGATTTCACAAAAACAGTTTTGAAATGCAAAGCCAAAATAAACTCTGCTAAAAAGTACTTTAAGTATTCGGAATGGACACAACCTGTTTTAACATCAAATTTTTCTTCTGGTGAAATGTGGCTTGAAGATCCGAATAAAACCGGCGCAAAAAATTCGAGCGACCAAACCAAGATAGAAACTTGGGGCTCCTCTGCCATGAAGAATTTTAATAATGTCTATCTTGCGCTGGATTCAAATACCGGAAATGTTTTTACGCTCGGAGCATCAAACGCAACGCAAGCAACAGTAAATGAGCAGACCTATGATGTTTTTGACGTTTGCTTTTCGCAATACATGAAAATTACGCATATTAAAATCGTTTGCAAATTTCAAAGTGGCTATCATTGCGCCTTAAGACGAGCGATGGGCTATGTCGTAAATGATAACGGCTCTGTCGGAACACGTTTATTCAATCTATCGGGCAATAACGATAAATTGACGTTAGAGAACGATATAGGCTCAAATAAGACAAAGCGTTTGCGTATTTGTTTGCGACCAGATTGGAATAACGGTTCATATTCTTGTCAAATTCAGGAAATCACGATTTCAGCGCAAAAAGCAGTAAGCGGAACGTCTGCAAATAATGATTTTTCTGAAAACATTTATAAATATCAAATTTTTAACCATTAAAGGAGCTTTTAATGAGACTTAATAAACCTTACACAAATAAGGAATATGCTGATTTTGCCTCTTATTGCAATAACAATAAATGTGAAATTGTTGATAGAGGCGAATATTTTGAGGCGGTGGTTAGCGAGCCATATATTCCGACAGACGAAGAAAAAGCCGCTATTATCCGCCGAAAACGAGATGCTTGGATTGATTGTATAAAATGGCGGATTGAACGTTATAAAAGCCAACAGGAACTCGGAATTAAAACTTCGGATAATGCGGTAACATACACACAGATTTTACGTTATATGCAATATTTGCGTGATATACCGGCGCAAGAAAATTTTCCGAATGTTGAACTTTTAACTTTCGAGCAATGGCAAGAAACACTTTCAGATTAAACGAGACTAAAGGACTAAGAACGTGACTAATACTGCAATAAAACCTTATCGGATAATGCTCCCGACCGATTATGGTTAGTATGACCGCGAGCTTAACTCTGTGCGTCATAATATCTTCGGGAGCAATAATTTTAGGAGATATTTATGGCAAATCGTAAAGTAAAGCTCAAAAACAAGAGCGGTGACTATCTTTATCCCTATACGGATAATATTCCGACAGCGACCACGTCAAAGGCGGGTATCGTAAAATTAGACAGTGCGCCAACAGCAAATTCTAATAATGCGATAACTTCCGGTGCAGTAAATACGGCAATAAATACCGTAAATACTAATTTAAGCAACAAACTCGGAAAAAGCGAAACGGCGGCGAAAGCAACTGCCGATGCTGATGGTAACAATATTGCTAACACCTACCTTAAAAAGACGGAAACGGCGGCAAAAGCAACAGCCGATGCTGACGGCAACAACATCGCCACGACATATCTCAAAAAAGGCGATGAAGGTAAAGGTGGATTGAATTTACTCGTCAATCAACTCCGTAAAGCCTATGCTTGGACTTGGTCGCAAACCTCAAGCAGTGGTATGGTTTATGTCATTTACAATAGTAACGGCGATATGCTGGATGGGGTGGCTTGCAGCAGTTACGCATCTTACGGCGGATATGGCGGTTATGTTGGAATTAACGGAAATCTTTATTATTACAATACATATTCTACACCCGTCACCTTAACACAAAAGACATCTGACGGCGGTATTACACAAGTTGGTTATGGTAATGTGATAAAAAACGGGAAACTATACAGCTTTTTCAAAAATGATTATACCGACAATAATACAGGTTGGACTAAGATTAGTGGCTTTTTTGGCTTAAGAAATGGTGCTTTGATGACCTTTACCAACCAATCCACCTTGCTTTGTTCTGTTTTGGATAACGGTGGTGCTTGGACAGATGTTGCAACTGGTTATAATGATGCGGCATATTGCGCAGGCATTCGTGATGGATATCCTTATTATGTCAGCAGAACCGGTGTGAGCGGTGGTTTTCAAAAAAATGAGATGATACAATTTGACACGACCAACGGTTATTCAATGGTGTCATCCGCGAGTAGTAATTACTTTTATTTTATTAAAGGTAGCACATATAAATGTTGGAATAGCGCGGTCTACCATAACACCGGAAAAACAGAGCCGTACTACCAAGGCGATTTAGGGGAACAAATTACTAAAGTTTACAACAATTATGCGTTAACATCTGGTGGAAAACTTTACAGCATGAGTTCAAACAAGCCATCGTTAATAGCAGAAGATGTAATAGATATAGGTGTATGGGGTTACCTCAAATCTGACGGATTATACAATTATTCAAAAACTAGAATTGTGGAAGGCACATATCAGCGTGCAGAAGGTGTGATGCTTTACGCCGGAGCCGGAACAACACAATATAGAACTGTTTATACCGTGGCAAATCCGGCGGTTAACTATAAATCGTATGAAAGAGTTAATCTTGACATTCCAAGTAATGTAACAGCCGCAAGTTCAACATCCATAACAACAAATTCAAAAACATACAACAGGGATATTTCAAAAGATAGTGTATTCACGCAAACGCCGGATGACTTAAAGAAGCAAACACCGACTAAATGGGAACTTTTGGATATGATTAGTAATCTTGAATAGGAGATAAAAATGCCGAGATATTATAAATTTATCAATGGTTTTATGCTAAATTTTTATGATTTGGATATAAGCGAAGAAGAAGCGTTGGCACAAGGTTATAAAACCGCCAATGAGCCGCCGCAGGACGGAAAGCAATACTATGCGGAAAAAGTAACTGAAAGCGAGCACAATATTGAAATTGAGTGGGCAGAAATCAAGATACCTGAACCGCAAGAGGAAGAACAATGACTGATGCAACCTTAACCGAAGCACTAAAGGAAGCATACGCCTCTGCGCCGAGTGATGTCACGATTTTGCACACGCTTGAATTGCGGCATCCGTCATTTGTTGATGCAAGTGGCAAAAAAACAGCCATTCGGGTGGTGCGTGATAATATCAACCATAAGTGCAAACTGGAAAGCACCGCACCGCTTGATGCCAATAAAACGGTGGAATTTGTGGCGATGGCGTTTGATTTACAGCTTCCGCCGGTGGAAACCGTGCCGGTGCCGGAAATCACGCTCTCGCTTGACAACGTTTCAACTGAACTCATTCAATACTTGGATAACGCTATCGAAACACAAGATATGATTGAGATGACATATCGGCCATATTTATCGAGCGATAAAACTTGTCCGCAGATGAATCCGCCGATAACTTTGGTTATTACGGACATTCAAGTTGATGTGCTTAAAATCACGGCAACCGCACGAATGATGGATATCGGCAACAAGTCCTTTCCGAGCGAAAACTATACCGTTAAAAAATATCCTGGATTAAGCAGATGACACATTTTGCAAATAAATATATCGGCTTGCCGTGGGTGGCAGGCGCACAAGGCCCCGACAGTTTTGACTGTTGGGGTTTTGCTCGTTATGTTCTTAAACACGAGTATGGACACGACGTGCCGCAAGTGACCACCAATCCGGATAATCTTCGCGATGTTCTGCACGCTTTCAAGCACGACTTGGCTTTTCAGGCATTTTATGAAGTACCGGAGCCGCAAGATGGCGATGTTGTCTTAATGCGGCAAGCGAAAAATCCGGTTCATGCCGGTATTTGGCTTGATGTTGACGGCGGTGGTGTTTTGCATTGTGTACGTGAAATCGGCGTGGTGTTTCAAGATGTGCCGTCACTTAATTTGTGCGGTTGGTTTTTACATTCCTATTACCGAGTAAAAGAGAAAATCTAATGCTATACTTTAACTATTTTACAAACCCTTGTCAGCCGGATAAGGGGCGGATAAGTGCGATTATTGAACAGCCGAAAACCGTTTGGCAGATAATCAAAGAGCAGAAAGTCGATTTAACGATGCCGATAATTTGCCTCATAAATGGTGCTCCGGTATTACGCAAAGACTGGGGCAATGTGTTTGATGATGGCGAACTTATAAGCATTGTCTCTCTTCCTCTCGGCGGTGGCGGCGGTAAAAAAAGCTCAAATCCGGTGCAAGTCGTATTAACGGTGGCGGTTATTGTCGCCTCGGTTTATACCGGCGGTGCGGTCGGAGCGGCTTATGGTGCCGCTATGGGTGCCGCGGCGGCCGCGGCTGTCTCTATCGGCGGTAGTATCTTGGTTAACGCACTCGTACCAACACCGAAACCGGCATTGAACGGCATGACTTCATCATCTTACACGCAAAGTCCGACATATTCATTGCAAGCGCAGGGTAACACGGCACGTTTGGGCAATCCGATACCGGTTATTTATGGCAAGCACCTTATTTATCCGGATTTTGCCGCTCAGCCGTATTATCGCTACCAAAACAACGTGCAATATGTTTATCAGCTCCATTGCATCGGACAAGGCAATTACAACGTTGAACAAATTCGCATTGAAGATACGCCGATCGGCTCGTTTAAGGAGATAACCTATAAAGTTATTAACCCTGGCGAAAGCAACACGCTGTTTGACGAAGATGTGGTTACATCGGCGGAAGTTGCCGGTCAGGAATTGCTCAAAGGCGAGATTTGCGGCGGCTTTGTGCTTAACCCGACAGAAAGTAAGATCAACAAAATCGAAATTGATGTGGCATTTCAGCGTGGGCTTTACTATGCCAATGACAGCGGCAATCTTAATCAAAAAACGGTTCAATGGCGAGTGGAAGCACGGCTTATTGATGATGAGGACGAGGCTCTCGGCGATTGGTTTAATCTCGGCACGGAAAGCGTAACCGATGCAACTGTCAACGGCATATATAAAACCTATACATATTCGGTGGCGCAAGGCAGATATGAAGTTCGGGCGACACGACTTGATGATAAGGACAATTCTTCACGAGCCGGACACGAAATCCGTTGGGTTTCCGCCAAAGGTTATGTGGTTTCAGATAAAAGTTACGGCAGTGTCACTTTATTGGCCGTGATAATGAAAGCCACCGACAATCTTTCGCAACGTTCATCTCGTTTGATTAACTGCGTTGTTACACGCAAGCTCAAAACGTGGACACCGAGCGGTGGTTGGAGCGGATTAACGGCGACACGCTCTATCGCTTGGGCATTGGCGGATATTTTGAAAGCCGATTACGGGGCAAAATTGACCGATAAATCCATCGACTTGAACGCGCTTTATCAACTCGACCAAAAATGGAACAGCCGCGGCGATACGTTTAACGCCGTGTTTGACAGTAAATTGACGGTTTATGAGGCGTTATCTCGTGTGGCAAAAGTCGGTCGCGCGGTGGCGTTTATTCAGGGCGGCATTGTGCGTTTTGTGCGAGACGAGCCGAAAACAATTCCGGTGGCACTTTTCGGGCCGCGTAATATCGTCAAAAACACGCTTTCAATCCAATACATCATGCCATCTGAAGACACGGCGGATAGCGTATGTGTGGAATATTTTTCGGAAAACACTTGGAAAACAAGCGAAGTAACCGGAACATTCAGCGGTTCAACTTCGGATAAAACCGCCACGGTGGAACTGTTCGGATGCACGAATAAAGCGCAAGCCTTGCGTGAAGCGGTGTATATGGCTTTGGCTAATCGCTATCGGCGGCGCATTGTTACCTTTACGACCGAACTTGAGGGTTTAATCCCGACATACGGCGATTTAATCGCTATCACGCACGATATGGCGCATTGGGGTAGCGGTGGCGAAATTATCGCGCAAGACGGCTTAAAGCTAACGTTATCCGAGCCGGTGGAATTTACGTCAGGCGTTAAGAATGTGTTGGCACTAAGGCAAAAGAATGGTTCGCTTTCGGGTCCTTATGAAGTAACGGCAACCGAACTTAACACCGAGGTTATACTGAAAACTCAGCCGAGTATTGAAATTTTGACGGCTTCCGGTATGGAACGCACGCATTTTGCGTTCGGAACAACCGATAAATGGAGCGTTTATGCCCGTGTTACCGGCATCCGCCCACGCTCAAACCAAGTGGAAATCACGGCCGTTATAGAAGACAACCGTGTTCATCAAAATTAAGGAGAAAATCATGGATTGGCTACAATTTTTACAAGCAATTTGCGTTCCGGCGTTTGCGTGGCTTGTTCACAAATACGGCGAAATGCGCAAGGACTTAAACGACTTCAAGGTTCAGGTCGCCAAAGAATATGCAACGCAAGTGCATATTAACCGGCTTGAACTCAAAATTGACGATTTACGACAACTTATTTGGGAGATACATAATGAATCTAAGACCACCACGCGGAATAAGAAACAATAACCCTGGCAACATTCGCCATGGGCAGAATTGGCAAGGCTTAAATCCGGATGGCAGGAACATTGATCCTGCCTTTTGTGTATTTAAATCGCCGGTGTTCGGCATTCGTGCGCTTGCCAAAGTTTTAATGAATTACAAGAAAATCCACGGCTTAAATACAGTTCGGCAAATAATCAGCCGCTATGCGCCGCCGAACGAAAACCAAACAAAGGCCTATATTAAGACGGTAGCAGAGCAAATCGGCGTTTATCCGGACACAGTAATAGATATTGAGGAACGCGGCATTTTAACCGTGTTCATCAAAGCCGTGATTCGTATGGAAAACGGCATTCAGCCGTATTCGGATGAACTTATTCAACAAGGAATAGACCTATGCGAAAATTAAATAATCGGAGTTGGATTCCGCTTATCGGGTGGATACTCTGTTACGGATTTTTTCACAACTGCGTCATCGCACCATACTTTAAGGCCGATATTATCGACTGGGAGCAGTTATTGACTTCTCTCGGCATAATGCTCGGCATAAGCGGCGTGCGCGACATCGGAATGTATCGAAAGGAAATCAAAAATGATAAATATGACAAGCCTGATAAATTTGATAAAGAAGTTTAGAGCGGTGGTGTTCGGTGCTATCGCTCTTTTTTTGTATTTATTCGGTTATAAAAATGCCCGCGAATCGGCAGAAAATCAGAAGAATAAGGAGGAAAACAATGCAGTTCAAAAAGCTCAAGAGGCTCGCCGGAGCCTTACTAATCCTAATCGGACTGAACGCTTGCACAACAAATACAAGCGGTAATTATTGCCTTTTATACGAGCCAATTTATGCCGACTACGACAATGACACCGCCGAAACAATCCGTCAAATCGACCGCAACAACGTGGTTTACGAGGCAATTTGCGAGAAATGAATAACGCCCTGATGGAGCAATCCGTCGGGGCGTTTTTTTGTTTTAAATTCGTTGTTAATTATTTAACTAAATTTCGGCTTTTCATTTCTTTTACAAGAGCGATACCTTTTTCTCTTTCTTTAATGCCCTCAATAACTTTACCAATATTGACTTCATACATACCATCTTTCTTTAATTGAATTTCGGCATTCTCTACATCTTCTTTTTTAACTCTTTTCAGTTCTTTATCAAACATAACCGCCCAATAACGCCAACCTATTTGTTGTTCAAGACTGGTAGAATGTGGCTTATCCCGATATGCTGCTATAGTTTTTACTTTTTCTGCTTCTGATGCCCAAACAACATCATCCGGTGTCAATCCTTTTTCACGTTGCACAATCGCACCTAATTTGAATGAAGTATCAGCCCATTTGTTATCTGTCGTGTATTCAATGCTATCCGGAATATTGATTCCTTGTTCTTTTAATTTTTCAAGCGTTAAATTAAAAGCGGCGGCCGTGGCAATGTGTGTATATTTCCATGATGTACCATCTTCATCTAAAACTTTTTTTATATGCCAATATGCTTTGTTATCCATTAAAAGTTTGTTTTGCATCGCGTTGCTCCTTTTTTAAGACTTAATTTTCCGTGATTATAGCGTATTTTTTAATTAAAATCAATACCCTTATAACAAAACATTATTTTACTTGCTTTGCAACCGCGGTTAATGTTATAGATGAGTCAAAGTAAAAACAAAACAGGAGTTATGGAAATGTTACCGATTGTTGCTTCCGTTGCCGGATTTGAATTGACCGATGCCGAAAAATACTGGTTAGAAAAAAATCAGCCTGCCGGTGTGAGTTTTTTTGATAACAATATCAAGAGCAAAAAGCAGTTAGAACGGCTTATCAAGCAAATCAAAGAAGTAACCGGCAACGAAAAAATGTTGCTTTATGTTGACCAAGAAGGCGGACAAGTTTGCCGTTTGGCGGGACAGGAATTTAAGACATACGCACCGCAAAAACGGCTCGGCGAAATTTCGCCCAAAGCAACACGTTTGCACGCCGGTTTAATCAGTGCTGACCTCAAAGAATTGGGGCTGAATATGAACTGCGCTCCGGTGTTAGATGTTTTGCGAGATGACACCAGTTCGGTTATCGGCTCACGCTCTTTCGGCGGCGATAAAAAACTGGTGGCGGCACTCGGTAAAGAGATGATGTCAACTTACATTAAAAACGGTGTTTGCCCGATAATGAAGCATATTCCAGGGCATGGTTCGGCGGTGGAAGATTCGCATCTCGGATTGCCGATAATCAGCAAGAGTTTGGACGAGTTGGAAACCGATTTTTATCCGTTTATGGTTAACCGCAATGTTCCGGCGGCGATGACAGCGCACGTTGTAATTGAGGCGGTTGACGATAAAAAGCCGATTACAATCAGCAAAAAAGGCATTGATACTTTGATACGCGAGCACATCGGCTTTGACGGCTTGCTAATTTCCGATGCGATGGAAATGGATGCGCTGAAAGGCACAATCGGGCAGAAAACACGGCAAGTTTTAGAGGCCGGTTGCGATTTGGCACTTTATTGTAGCGGCGATATCAACGAATTAAACGATATGGCGGCAAACAGCCTGCCGATGAGTGATAAAACGGCGGAACGGCTGGAAAAGGTGTATCAGGTTATTACAAAGCCGTTATCAAGAGAAAAATATGACTACGCCGAATATGTGGCGTTAACCGGCGCGTTGCAGGCATATTCCAAAGCCAATGACATGACCATGGTTATGGAGAATATGAAACAGCAAAAAATGTAATTTTGCTTTAAAAACAAAAACACCTCACAGCGGTTAAACTGTGAGGGGTTATTGTTAAAGGTTATCCGTGAAACTCGTCAAACTCTTTCATAGTGCTATATGGCGAGTTAACCATACAGATGCCGAGAAGTCCGAAGACGAATACAAAAGCTACAGTTGCTACAAACAGCCAAGGATTTATCATCCAAGCATAAATCCCTAGGAGAATGCCAGATCCAATGTAGCAAGCGTAAAACGTCACCGCGATACCTATTATTCTGGTATCATAGACATTGTAACTTCTGTACCATACGAAGAGAATACGCCAACTGATAACGAAAGCTAACAGGTCTTCCAATACCAACACTGCAAGAATGGCAAGTGCTTGTTGCCACCAAGCCGAAAGCATCGGAGTAATATGGTAGAACCCATAAAACAGAGCTATTGTCGCTACTAAGAGCAATAACACATAGCCGTTCAGAAAACACTTTAAAAAAGCTTTCATACGCACTTATCATTTAGAGGTTATAAACACTACATCAAATAGTCGACGATGCAACGTGTGTGCATATAGCACTGACAAGCCGATAATACACCGACTATGGCTATCAGAACAAACATAGTCTTTTCGCCGAGGGAGCGGTAGCTCCACCATTCATTGAATCTCTTAACAGTTTTCATACGCCAGCGTTTTAAGCGTTACTCATCTGTCTCTCATTCTGGGCATTCAGCTCCTTGCGATATTCAACCCAATGGTACACACCAACAAAGAAACCGGTGCAGAGCATAGCAAGGGCAAAGCCTAAAACAACGTACAGCGTAGCGGCGACAAAGTCGTTACTCATGCCTGCATAATACGCGATTACTGCCAGAACACAAGAATAACCAGTACCTTTCATGAACAAAGTCATCAACTTGAATGCTTTTTCCATAACTCTAAAATTACTCGTGCCTTTTCACGAGGATTTCTAAATAATTGACTAATATAATTTGATTTCTGAATTGAAAATAACATTTTTCGCAAGTTTTGTCAAGAAAAAAAATTGGGCTATGTTAATTTTTACCGCTCGATATCGGATTTTGACTTTTTGAGATTAAGTGGATTTACCTCTCTCGGCAGAAGTTTGGGATAATTCGGGTGCGCCAAGAAATAACTCTCTAAGGTTTCGCCGGCCTCTAAATATACAATCGGCTTATTTAAGGCAAGCCATTGCGGCAATCGCTTGTCGTAGCCCTCTTTGGAACTGACACGGTTGACATACTCCTCCGAATTGCCGCGGTTGATAAAACGCTGACGATACTCGTCCAAAGCATCGCGTGTCGGCAAAAATATCTCGTAATCAATACCGGCTTTATCCAAATTCGGCAACGACTGCTCCGGATGACACCAAACCAAAATATAATCGTATTTACCGATGTTTTCCTTAACGGCGGCAACGTAATTATGCGGAAAATCCGGATTGAGTTCTTTTTTCGCAATACCTTGTCCTTTAACGGCTTCGGCATCATATTTGTCGTAGTTTTCGACTATATACTTATACGGTGTAGATTCCAAATCCAAAACATTCTTGTATTTTTTTGCCAGCGTTGTTTTGCCGACACCGCCGAAACCGGCAATAATCTTAGTCATTTTATCTGTTCCTTTGTAAAATTTTTATCAATTTGCCGCAAGATATCAATCAGGCGATTTTCTTCGGTAATCTGCACCGCCTGACTGCCGTAAGCGGCGACTTTTTCCAAGATTTTCGGGTTATCGTCAATCCACAGAAAATCCCGCGCATAAATACCGAAATGTTCTTCCAGCTTAGCCACAAAATACGGGGATTCTTTGGTGCGAAATTGACCGTTTTCCGCGGCGTAGCACATATCAAACACCGCAAACGGCAACTGTTCTGCCGTCAGATTAAACTTCGCTTTTAAGATATGGTTCAGGTGCGACAAATGGTTATTGGTGCAAATGCAAACCTGACACTTGCGGCTCAGCGCATACAGTTGCGGCAAAATACCGCTTTCGTCGGCTTTTATATGCGAATAATCAATGTGCGCTACCATTTGCAAAATAAAATCCTCGGTAGGCACACCGACTTTCTGCGCCACCGAATCAATATAGTTATAGAAGCCTTTTATCGGCTTATCGCGCGTGCAATTTTCAATATAATTAAACTTCTCGGCCGTTAATCCGAAATCATCGCACACATCATTAAACGCATACACCATAGCGTTAATATCAAGTTCGGACGGATGATACAAAACGCCGTCGCAGTCAACGATAATGAGTTTCGGTTGCGTCAAATTATCGGCCATCGCGAGTTCTCATATTTGGTTGCGGTGCGGTGGAATTTTCAATAAAGGCGCAGATTTTATCCATCGGCAACGGAAAATGCGTAGCATCAATTTTTAAGGTTCTGCCCATTTCAAATTCCGGCGTATGCGTGCGGTGCATTGCGCTTTGGTAATCTTCAAAAATCTGATATGCCGGTTTATCGCCGTCTTTAGGCGGATAACTCCGGAAGTAATGCCCTGGGTGCCGCTTGCCGGATAAATCACGTTCATGAAAACGGCGATAGGCTTCTTCCAGCGGCAAATCAAGCCGCAAATTAAGGATGTTTTTGTTTTTAAGGGCAGAAGTCAGCATTTCTTTGTGGCGGTCGCAGAAAGGATATTCCAACAGCGGCACAAGACCTTGCTCTAAGTAGTCTGTGGCCTCATCCAAGGCAATTTTAAAGGCGGCGGCTTTCAACTTGCGCCGTTCATCCGGAGAGGTAAAACCGAGCGTATCGTATAAACTCTCCTGAATTAAATCGACCGACACGGCAACCGTGTTCGGGTATTGCTTTTGCAGTTCTTTAACCAGAGTGGTTTTACCGGCTCCTGGCATACCCGTAATGAGAATAACTTTCTGTTGTTTCATTTGACGTTCCTTAATAAATTTGTTGCCACGATAACACATTTATTTTTGATAATCAACAAACTAGTTAAAATATAACCCTGTAATCGCGATAAAGCCGAGGATAAGCGCGAGGAGTTTCGGCTTGGTGAATTTATCCGTTTTGAACAGCACCGAAAGGAAGAACATCACAAAAATGCCCATTTGTTTAATCGCCATAACGATGGTCGGGGTGTCGTTGATAAAACTGAACGTTTCAAACACATAAAAAATCGTTTCCAAAACACCGATGGCAATCGCCAGAAAATAAAAGCCGTTCCACCAGTGCGGGTTGGCGGTATTCTTTTTGTCGTCGTCCGTGCCTTTAAGGGCAAGCCAGCCGAAATACGGTATCGCCACCACATAATAGCCGACATTGAGCGTAATCTCATTTGCGCCGTATGCCGCCGCCACTTTGATGATGTAGGTGGCAATCACATAAAGCAACATCGTGCCGATGGTCAGCACAATTCCGACCGGCTTGACCTTCTTAAACGAGGCGGTTTCGCCGTTGAGCGAATTTAGGTAAAACAGCGCGATGGCAAACACGAACAGAAAGAGCAATGCAAAAAAATGCACCGACAGCGAAAGATAGCCCAAAATGCTGTCAATAATCGTGGTGAAAAACAACTCGCTACTTTGCACCAAGCCGATTAAGGCAATCGGCGTATATTTTAACGCTTTCAAAAAGAAAATGTAGCCGAGCAAAATCAACACCCCGTGCAACGCCACATACGGCAGAGCTTTGAGCGTGCACTCAATGCCGGTATAAGCCGCACCGATAACCAGTTGCCCGATAAAAGCAATCACAGTCAGCAAAAGCACCATTTTGTGAATATTATAGCGCGTGACTGCGTAGTCAAGCGTGGCATCAGCCGATGAATCAAAAAGTGTAGCCACAATGGCGGTGTAACGTTTATCTGTCATTTAATTACCTCTCTCAAAATCGCTGTAATCATGCATATTGTGCCAATAAATCTTTCCAAACCTGCGGCGCATTAACTTCCTCAAAATAGGTTTTCAAAAAATTGAAAATGGTTTTATGTCTTTTTTCAATAAACCGCCGCCCTGGCTCGGTTAAAGCCAATTCACGCAAGCGAAACAATTTATCAAAAAAATGATTTACAATCGGGCAAAACTTTATTTGTTTATATTTTTCTGCATCCATTTCTATTGGCAAATAATCCGGATCAAAAAACGGTTCTTTTCCGCCCGAACGATGGGCGCGGTATTCAATGCAACGAATAACGCCTATTAAGCCGGATGCATCGGCCATATCCGCATCAGAAACAATTTTTCCCTCAATACAATCCGGCACAATTCCGCTCAAACGCTTACTGTAGCCGATTGTTTTGACAATTTTGAGACAATTATCGATAAAATCGGCATCAAATCCGGAATTGGCCAAAATGCGGCGAGTGTTTGTTAATAAACGCGCAGATTCTTCTCCGAATATTTTATAATCATCACAATCGTGCAACAAAGCGGCGGCGGCAACCAAATCGCGATTGGCTTGAGGAAGCTCATCACAAAAATTCATGGCATTTTCATAAACACGAAACACATGTTTATCATCGTGGCCGCTGGAATCATTGCTCAGCAATTCAGAAACAGCTTGTTTTATGTACTCAATACCAGTCATATAAAATCTCCTTTGCTAGATCATAAGCATTAAAAAATAAATTTTCGTTAAAAACTAAGAGCTGTCAGCATTTCTGCCAACAGCTCTCTGAGTTAAACTCTTTCATACCGCCCGTTCTTAAAGAGCGAATACAGAGCATACTTGCCTCCATCTTTCTTGACTTCAAGCAGATTGCTGTCAGCCGTCTGCCTGAACTTCTCAATACGTCCGAAGTAGCGGAATTTCAGCTTTCCGGCCTCAAAACAGGCTTCAAGAAGTTCCTGTTCACCGGCCCAGAAAATCGTGCTACCTTCGGATGCTCCGAAAAACGGAACAAAATCAACAATCTCGTAGCAATCCTTGCCCTTGATCATCAAAACACCTCCGGCAATCAGAGCCTTTGCGGCACCGCCGATACTGATGACATCCCATTCCGGCAGTTCTCCGTAGTCTGTTGCCGACTTGGCAAACACCTTATACTCGTGGGTGTAGATGTTCTCGGTAACAAAGCACCAGCACACATCTTTCCACTTGGTGTGTAAGTCCTCTACAGCCTTACGAATCTTGCCTCCGGCTTGGCTGGGAGAATAAATCCTTCTTTGAATTTCTGCCACATAATAAGGAAGATCATTCTTACCGCAGAAAATACGATAAGCAACGGAACTCTTTGCCAGTAAGTGCATTGTCTCGCCGTATGCGGCATAAATGCCACCGTCTTCGCCCTTGAAAACGTTGTAAAACAACGGCTCAAATTTTTCGGGCACTCCAAACTGTTTGAGACCTTCTCTGTCGAGTGTATACATAATTCTATAACTACTCACGCCTTGTCGTGAGGTTCTTAAATAAATACATTATAATTTCAATTCTGAAAACGATATTAGACGAAAATTATCGCAAATGCAAGAAAAAAATCCTGTTGTTATTTTTTCGTGTTTTTAAGGGCAACAAAAAACAGACTGTTACTCGTTAAAGCCAAAATATAAAAACACAGCATGGCGGTATAAGGACTGGTCATATCTGCCAACATTCCGATTAAAACGGCGCAGAGTGAATAAAACAATGAGCCAAATAAGGAAATAATTGATAAAAGGGTGGCTCTTTCCTGTTCGCTACAATCGTTTTGAATAAGCGTATCTTCCGCCGGTTCTTTCAAACCGCTACAAAACGTTGATACGATTTTAATAACCGGACTCCATACGCTTGCCGACAAAACAGAAATGATATTGCTGAAATTATCGCAACACACGCCAAACAGAATGGTAAACCTTAGTCCCCAACGTTTTGCCGCAAAAAATGACAGATAGTTGCCGAGACTGTTGGCAAAATGCCCAATACTTCTGAATATTCCCAAGCTCCACTCCGGCACAAATTGTTTAAAAAATACGGAATTGAAGTCAAAAGCGGCTTCATTTAATCCGTAATGCAAAGTTTCGGCCAAAGATATGGTTCTTAATCTTTTGTGTTTAAGGAGATATTTTAAAGACTTGAATATGTGCAAAAAGCTTGTTGTTTCGTTATTATACGATTTTTTGGCTTCCACAAGCCTTAATGTTATCACAAAGGCAATGACGGCAGGGATAATGGCGGCAATCATTACGGCACGCAGAGAGATAAAGACGAAAGCCATTCCGGCAAGAGAACCTATGGCTAAAGATAATTGCCCCAAAGATGTATTTTTAGAGATTTCCTTGTGATAATCCTGCTTTCTTTTTATTTGAACAAGGCTGTCGTAAAGCAAAGCATTATTATTTCCGCTCTCCAAAGCGTGGTATAACCCGTTCAAAACCGAAGCGATAACCAAGGTAAAATAATTGTGGGCAACCGCATAAAGAATAACGGAAAGAAGCATAGACGCGGCACCGGCACGGCACACCCATTTTCTGCCCCATCTGTCCGAAAGGCATCCGGTGGGAATTTCCAAAAGTGTAATGGATATATTCTGAATGGCAAAAAGGCTCATTGCCGCGACAAGATTACCGCAAACTTGTGCAAAAAACAAAATCTTTATCGGATAAAAAAGGATAAAATTATCCCAGAAGCTATACCAATGCAGATATTTTACATTCTTTTCCATTTTTGCACTTTCTGTTTATCTTTAGCCGACTTATATCATCCACTGCCTTATAATTCAACGAAATTTTACATATGGCAAGCAAAAAAAATCCCTCGCGGCGGTTAAGCGGCGGGGGATTGAATTTTACAGCATTTTTACAAAAGATAACTCGTCGGTGTCGGAATCATAATCAACTTGCGCCACGCAACAGTTCGGCAAGCCCAAACCATACGATTTAAGACCGGCCAACAATGATGACATCACACCGCCGTGAGTTGAAATACCGATGACGTTATGCGGTGACTGACGAGCAATTTTCAGCAGAGCCGCATTAACGCGGTCAAATACCTGATGTTTACTCTCAGCGTCGGCTCCCGGATATTTACTGTCCCATGTCGTCGGTGTCGGATAAAGAACATCATGCATCAACTGCGGCCACTTGGCACCGATTTCATCCATAGTATATCCCTCGGCATCGCCAAAACAGCATTCGTGCAGATTATCCTCTATTTCAAGCGGCACCTGCAAGCACTCGTTGACAATTTCGGCAGTGCATTTTGCTCGTAAAAACGGTGAAGAATATATGGTTTTGATACCATAATTCTTGATTTTTTGCCCGAGTTCGGCGGCTTGTTCCCGTCCGCGACCGTTTAAGTTCGGATTGGCGGATGTTCCTTGCCACACCTTTTTGGCATTCAGTTCGGTTTCGCCGTGGCGAAAGATGTAGAAAACTTTTTTCATGATTATTGCCTTATAGTTTATTATACGCAATCCATACCATTAAACGTCAGATGTTTCAACGATTTTCGCAATTAAACAACAAAAAATCCCTCGCGGCACGGTGGCGGTGGGGGATTTTTCGTTTCAATCGTTATAAAAATTCATTATTTCAGCCACCGATAAACTGGATGCATAGATAATCTCATCCTCATGTGGCGAATAATGACCGCTTTCCTTCTCAAGATACATTGTCAACTCAACAAGATCAAGAGATTCAAATTTTAATTCTCGACAAATGTCAATTTGTTCCAATTCTTCATCCGACATTCCTGTCAGACGGTTACTAATTTCTTCTTTGGGACAATCACAAGGCCTACACGCAATTAAAGCCTGACGCATCATCTCAACGGTAACTTCTTTTCTCATACGCAATAATATTTAAGTTAATAATTTTGTTTTATAATTATAAGTTTTGTAGCTTATACCTTAGATAAAAAAGAAAACAGAGTCAAGCTGAATATATTGAAAAACAGGCATAAAAAATCCCTCGCGGCGGTTAAGCGGCGGGGGATTTTCTAAGGTAATCTTCATAAGCCTTCAGGTACATAAGCCTTCCTGTAGGAGGCCGTCTGCGTCCAGAACTTCCGATTGCAGCTTATAGAGTTCGTAAGATGTGTTATACCCGCTATAAATGTAGGTAATTTCCACAACATCTCCAACAGCAAGCTTTGCCCACACCCCATAATCAGCTAAGCAGTTAGCGTTAGTGTTGTTGTCAATCCAGAAACGAACAATTTTGTTCTGGATGCGCTCCGGAGAACTGGCTTTCACAAAAACAATCACTATACGT
>JAEEGH010003582.1_pt1 | contig 40641 bp, 39 predicted proteins | sample 9134181 | NCBI WGS metagenome assembly JAEEGH01 (sample SAMN16246544, study PRJNA631951) | gut metagenome | biome: gut microbiome; feature: rumen; material: DP-attached | host: Bos | place: Iran: Karaj | collected 2018-10 | reverse complement strand
TTTTGTTCATGCCGAACAGCGGTGTTGAGAACAGCCTGCTGGCAGTCAGCGGTCTGTTGATCGTTTGAAAAACGCCTGTTATCTTCTCAAAAAAGCGCCGCCGCAAAACGCGAGTTTTGCGGCGGCGCAAATCCTTTTTTTCGCTCAGTTTATCTCATATACGCACACGCCGCTGCTGAGCGTCGTGACGACTATTTCGAGCCTGCCGTCGTTATCCACGTCTATCACGTAGGGCTGAGCCTTGCAGCCGTCGGCATAGTAAACGTCGCCCTCGCCGGTATACCCCCACCAGGGCGGCAGCAGCGTCTCGGCAAGCCTGCGCCCGCTGCAGTCGAGCACATACAGCCTGCCCCTGTGCTCCGTCTGGTCGTTCTCGGTATATGTCGCGAAAATGACCTCCTGCTTTCCGTTGCCGTTCACGTCCGCCTGCCCCGGGCCCTTCGCCCGCATACCGGAGGACTTCGAGGACTCCGACCGCTATGGGGAATACTCCGTTTCGTCCGCGGATATCGACGTGGGCGGTCACATGAACAACGCCGCTTACGTCCGTGCCGTGATCGGCAGTTTTTCATACGCCGAGCTGCGCTCCATGGATATCCGCCGCGTCGACGCTGTTTTCCGCGCCTCCTGCTATGAAGGCGACCGTCTGATCGTTCAAAAGCGCGCCGCGAACGGCTGTAGCCCTTCTGCAACCTTCTTTCGCATTAACAGGCCACCATGTTCTATGGTGGAACGAATGCAAAAGGTATCATCTTCGGAAATTGGAAAGACAGGTGGAGAGTTTTGCCCTGTTCGTACAGCAATTGTATGTTTTACGTTATGTCTTTCTCCTATGACAACGTTCCCGATGCAGAGCAAGTCAACGTTACTGAGGCAGTTTTTGTTCCCGCGTTAGGTGAATGAAAAGTACAGCTCGCGGTCGCATTCGCACCAGAGCAATAGGCGTTTCCCGACACAAAGCTCCATATGCTGTTCGATATGGAATATCCGTACTGTGAAGATGTTGCGCTTGCCGAGTAACCGTCATAAGTAAAAGTACCGTAAACGGCCACTGTATACTGAAGAACATGATTTGAGTTATAGTACTCCTTTTGTTTGCTGCCGCTTGTCGTCGCTCTAGTCGGCATTGCGTTGTTATAATCTGTTTTTTTATATTCTGTGACGGTTGTAATGCAGTAGCTTCCGTCCACAAAATATGTAATATCAGTCGTTATGGTTTCTCCTACGTCATGGGCATATGTATTTGCCGCGAGTAAACACATAAAAATAATAGTGGACAATAAAACAGATATTTTTTTCATTTTCCCTCCTTCTAACGTTCTATTTTTTTCGATCAGTTTCCTCGAATCATTTCGTTGCCTTCGCTGTCAGTTTCTATGCTCCCTCCTTCCACTATTTTTGTTGTGTAATAAATTGGTGTGATATTCCATATATAACGCGCATAGGAAATGGCAGAGCCTGCAATAACGCATGCCGCAAGGACTATCGCCGCTATTATTATCCACCGGCGGCTTCGCTCCGCGTACAGGCGCTCATCCTCGCTCACTGTCTCCTGCATACGGGCAGCGACATAATCTGGAGAATCGAATTGAGATACCAACTGCTCATAGCCGCAGTAGGTGTCTCCGAGCCCGGCAATTTCTTCCGTGAGACCCGACATCAGCTTATTTCTCGTAGTTCTTCTGCATGTCAGTCTGTTTTTCACACGACGCAGATATTTCTTTTTTCCGTTGTCCATTTTTTTCCTCTATGCTTTTCGAATTTCCCGAAATTCTTTTAATATATAAGGCGTGAAAAAATCTCGGATAGCTCGCGGTATTCTGCGAGCGTTTTTTTCAGATATTCCTCTCCGTCTGCAGTTACTTGATAATAACTTCTGGCGCGACCGTCGATGACCTCTGTCTTTGCTATTTCAATATACCCCTGCTCCTCCATGCGGTAAAGTACCGGATAAAGTACTGAGACAGCGAGCCTGCCGGAGCTGCGTTTTTTTATTTCGGTGGATAGTTCATAACAATACATAGGCCGTTCCCGAAGAATGGAGAGGACCAGCAGCGGACTGGTCATGCGCTTGAAATAAGATTTGAAAGAATGCCCGCTTTCTTCTGCAGAATTCTGCCTGTTCGATGTGTTATGCATTTTTGATTTCATATCATCAATTCCATGTTTTATCTAGATAACAGTTATTATAACACAAAATTTCGTTTTGTCTATATATAGCATTGACATATATATGATTTGATGGTATATTTTATTTGTCAGGAGAGTTTTTTATGTCATCGCCTCCAGCTGCCGCCTCTCGGCGAGGCGGTCGCGCCGATAATTGCATAATGAACGCTCTGCGGGTATTACACAATTAACACAAGTGTTCGGTTTTTTATTAGAAATTTGTTCTTTAGGGGAAAATCATCGTGGTGCGAAAGATCAACAAACAAAATGCAGCTACGAGTCTTGTTCAAGCAACTTGATACACCAACTGAAAGAGAATTATGTAGTGATTATTAAAGAAGGGTGGTGGGTGAATGACATAACAGACATAGAAATGATAATCAATCAACAAAATAAGGAACAATTCTCGTAGGCAATAATACTACAGGGAGGTCAATTATTATGCGAAAGAAAAAAGTCCGTTTTGTTTTTCTCTCCGTTATCGTCCTTATGAGCATACTTGCGCTTCCTTCTCAGGCTCATGCAGCAGAAAAAGAAGACTGTATCAAGCAAGCCACGGCTATCGAAAGTGACAGAGTAGTATATACCATGTCAGGCTCCGGTTCGTTAAGTCAGGGAAGCATGACTATTTATTACCCAAACAACTTCGGTCCAGGTACTATTAATATTCTCGACCATGGAGTAACTGTTCAAGCGATACCAATTTTGTATCCCTATGGTATCTATACCGGCAGCTGTGCTAATCTTACTGCAAAGACATATGATTTGTCCTATATTATTGTGGACAATAACTTATCAGTTACCGTAGCAACCGGTAAACTCTATATTTCGACATGAATATGAATACCAGTGACAGAGTTAAACCGATCTCCGGCAGCGGTTCAGTGCTGCTCGGTCAGATGACGGTCTACCTTCCCAAGGGTTCGACGGGTTCACTGATCGTCTTTGATGACAGCGGAAAAGTTGTCGGGACGTTTCAGGCGGACAAGCCCGACACGCCTCAGACGTTTTCACACGATCTTCAGGCCGGCGAGTATCATCTCTTGTTCATGCCGAACAGCGGTGTTGAGAACAGCCTGCTGGCAGTCAGCGGTCTGTTGATCGTTTGAAAAACGCCTGTGATCTTCTCAAAAAAGCGCCGCCGCAAAACGCGAGTTTTGCGGCGGCGCTATATTATTCGTCATTCGTCAGATGAGTTCCTCGTAAATTTCCAGCGGAGAGCCGCCTTCGGTCAGAGGTCCGAGCTGAGGGATGATCCTGCGGAAATGCTCCGAGGCGAGATGCGCGTCGAGCGATTTCTGATCCTCCCATACCTCGATCATCGCGTAAAGGTATTCGTCGGATTTGCTCACGTTGAGGGTGTAGGAAACATTGCCCGCTTCCTTGCGCGTCTCTTCGATGAGCTCTTTTACGACTGTTTTGTACTGCTCCGTGCAGTCCGGCTTGATCTTCGATTTCGCGACCACCTTGATCATTTTATCCTCATCCTTTCTTTTTTCGGGCTCTGCCCGCTGTTTTCATCTAATAAATCCTGAAGAGCTTTACCGCCGCTCTCGCGATCTTATACACCGGTCCTTCAAGCACGGCCCGTGCGTTTTTCAGCTCGCGGCGTATCTCGATGCGCTGCGGGCAGTGCTTTTCGCATTTGCCGCAGCCCACGCAGTTCGACGCGGCGGTGGAGTCGTGCCGGATGGCGGACTGCATGAAGTAATCCTTTTCCGCGGCTACCCAGCCCTCGGAATACCGTCTGTTGTACGCGGAAAACGTGCCGGGGATATCCACGTTCTTCGGGCAGGGCATGCAGTAGCCGCAGCCCGTGCACGGTACCTTCATTTTGGCGTTGATCGCCTCTGCCGCGCGGCGGAGCATCTCCCTGTCCTCATCCGTCAGGCTTCCCGCCCCGGCCTCGGACGCGGTGCCGATATTGTCTGCGAGCACCTCCGCGTTGTTCATGCCCGACAGCACGCAGGTGATCTCGGGCTGGTCGAAAAGCCAGCGGAAGGACCACTGCGCCGCCGTATGCTTTACCGGGTGCCCCTCAAAAATGTCCAGCGCCGCCTGCGGGATGCGGTTTGCCAGCTTGCCACCCCTGAGCGGTTCCATTATCATGACCGGTATTCCCTTTTCATGCGCGCGGCGCAGGCCTCTGCGTCCGGCCTGGGAATTTTCGTCCATGTAGTTGTACTGTATCAGGCACATGTCCCAGTCCCGCACGTCGAGCAGGCGGCAGAACATCTCGCTGTTGCCGTGGTAGGAAAAACCTATCTGGCGTATCGCGCCGCTTTTTTTCTTTTCCTCGAGCCATTCCTCGATGCCCAGCCCCTTCAGCCGTTCCCACGTGGCCGTGTCGGTGAGCATGTGCATCAGGTAATAGTCGATATGATCCGTGCGCAGCCTTTTCAGTTCCTCGTTGAAAAGCTTTTCGGCACCTTCTCTGCTCTTTATCATATAATGGGGCAGCTTGCTGGCGATAAAGACCTTGTCGCGTATGCCTCCGCGCTCGAGTATCTCTCCCAGGGCCGCCTCGCTGCCCGGATAGATATACGCCGTGTCAAAATAGTTCACTCCCGCCTCCGCGGCGCTCATGATCAGCTTTTCGGCCTGAGGTATATCTATGCGTCCTCCCGCCTGCGGCAGGCGCATGCAGCCGTATCCGAGAACGGATATTCTGTTGCCGTACTTGTCCTCACGGTAATTCATCGTTCCGATCTTCCATACCTTCCGTAGCTTTTTGGGAAGCGCCGGGCAAAAGCAGCCTCGGCGTTTTTTGAATTTTATCGCAGCGCAGCCGATTAGTCAATCACCGAAATTCGCCCGCCGCTTCAGGCGTTTTGCCGCATTTTCCTTTACCTTATCGGCGCGATTTGATATAATCCGGTCAAAGCAGTATACGGAGGATGACGTCATGAACAGCATATCTCTCTTTATCGCATGCTCGGCCCTCGCGCTCCTGCTTCTTGCCGCTTCGTTCGGCTGCGGCGTCCGCGAGCCTTACCCCGAGCCTCAGACCTCTTCCCCGCCGCCTTCGCGGGCGTATGACGAAGAGCCCATAGCGCCCGGCGGCACCGAGGACCGCAGCGATCCGGGCGCGGCGAAGGCGATCCTTTCCGAGGAGATAAGCCGCTTTGAATGCAGCGTTTCGCTCAAGTCCTACGCTCTTGAAGCCAACGGCGTTCTGAGAGCTCCGCGTTACGAATTCTCCGCCCTGCGCAGCGGCAACGGCGCGGAGTGCTCTTTCCGCGCTTTTCCGGGCGAGGCTGTGAGCTTCATTGCGGACGAGGCTTTTCTGGACGATATACAGCGTATAGTGAAGGATAACGGGCTCGCCTCCTTCAACGGCCGTGACAGGACCACCTACGGTCTGCCCGACGATTTCGGGGCGTCGCTCGAAACAGATTACGCCTCGGGAGAGAAAATACGCGCTTACGACAATTCCGACATGTTTCTTCCCTTCCCCGCCGTGGAGGCGCTCGTCACCCTCTTCGGCTCCGCCGCGGGGCCCGTGCCCTATACCTCCATAACTGCCGAGGAAGCTGTCGAGCTCATGGAGCGCGAAAGCGGCTTTCTGATAGTGGACGTCCGCCGCGAGGATGAATACGAAAGCGGCCATATCCCCGGGGCTATACTGCTGCCCAACGAGGAAATACAGCTCGGCAATACGGAGCCGCTGCCGGACAGGGACCGGCTGCTGCTCATTTACTGCCGCACCGGCCGCCGCAGCAAGGAGGCCGCAGGAAAGCTGTCCGAGCTCGGCTATACGAGGGTATTCGAGTTCGGCGGCATAGTCGACTGGCCGGGCGATGTCGTGACCGAATGACGTAACCGATATATAAAGAAAAGGCGCTGCATCTCTTCGGTCGTTCCGCCGAAGGATGCAGCGCCTTCTTTATTTTTTCCTCCACAGCTGCGGCGAGAACAGTATGAGCATGGGGAATATCTCCAGCCTGCCCATCAGCATGGACAGAGACAGCAGCAGCTTGGTGAACATCGAAAACGGCGCAAAGCCTCCCATCGGTCCCACTCCCGCCAGGCCCGGGCCGACGTTGGCGACGCACGAAAGCGAAGCCGTGAAGGAGGTGGTGAAGTCCGCGCCGTTCAGCGCGACCGCGACGGTGCCTGTCAGGACCACCGCGATATACACGAAGAAGAACAGGAACGAGGAAGACACGGTGGAATCGTCCACGGTCTTTCCCTCGAGCTTCACAACGGTCACGGCGTGGGGCCTCAGCAGATGAGTGATCTCCCGCTTTACCGCCTTGAAGAGTATCATCATTCTCGACACCTTCACCGAGCCGCCCGTAGAGCCCGCGCAGCCGCCCATGAACATCAGCGCCACCAGCAGCGCCTTTGAAAGCTCCGGCCATCTGTCGAAATCGGCCGTGGCGAAGCCCGTGGTGCTCACGATGCTCGCCACCTGGAAGAACGAATATCTCATCGCGTTCAGCAGGCCGCCGTACATATGCATGATGTTCAAAGCGATTATCATTCCCGAGAGGACTACGACGCACAGATAACAGCGCAGTTCCTCGCTTTTCAGAGCGATGACGGTCTTTCCCGTGACTATCAGGAAAAACAGGTTGAAGTTGACGCCGAACAGCAGCATGAACACCGTGACCACGACGTCTATGTACGCGCTGTCATAGTATCCCACGCTCAGCGTGCGCAGGGAAAAGCCGCCCGTTCCCGCGGTGCTCATCGAGTGTATGACCGAATCGAAAAACGACATTCCGCCGAAGAGCAGAAACACCGTTTCGAGCACCGTGAGGGCGATATATATCACGTAGAGTATCAGCGCGGTTTTGCGTATGCTCGGCACGAGCTTGCCCACCGACGGTCCCGGCATCTCCGCGCGCAGTATGCGCATGCCTCTCGAGTTTGCCATCGGCAGCACCGCCATGACGAACACCAGCACTCCCATTCCGCCGATCCAATGCGTAAGGCTGCGCCAGAAGATGCAGCCTCTCGACATGCCCTCGATATCGGTGAGTATGGTCGCTCCCGTGGTCGTGAAGCCGGAGACCGTTTCGAATACCGCGTCGACGAAGTTGGGTATCTCTCCGCTGAATACGAAGGGCAGAGCGCCGAAAAGCGACATCGCTATCCACGACAGCGCCACGCTGAGAAAGCCCTCCTTCGCGAAGATCCTGGTATTCACGGGCTTAAGCAGAAGCAATCCCCCGCCCGCGGCGGCGAGCAGCAGTATCACGGCGAGGAAATGAAACGGGGATTCTCCGTATATTATGCATACCAGCGCGGGCAAAAGCATGAAGGCGGCTTCCGTGCACAGGACCCTGCCCAGGATCTGCCATACGGTTCTGTAATTCAAAAGCAATATCACGCCTTTTCAGTTCATTTCTCGGTAAATATTAACACTTTGATATAAAAAAATCAACCGCGGAAAAGGCGCCGCCGTACTCCGGCGGATAATGCGGATATCCGCAAAGCGCCGTGAGCGCGCGTCTGCACGCTCACGGCGCAGCTTTTCTTTGCCGGAGATTTATCGCTCCCGTTCTGCGGCAGGCCTTTGCCGGCGTCCGCGGCAGGCTAAGCGATATATTCGTAGTGTATATCGGCGTTCAGCAGATAATCGTTGAAGCTGCCTTTTGTTATCGCGTCCCACTGCTCCCGGGTGCCGCCGTAATATACTTCGGTCAGGCTGCCGCAGTTCCGAAATGCTCCTCTGGCAATGCTTGTCACGCCGGATGGGAGCGTCACGCCTGTCAGACCGCTGCAGTTGTAAAATGCAAAACTGCCTATGCTCGTTACGCCATCCGGGATCGTCACGCCTGTCAGACCGCTGCAGTTGTAAAATGCGGAATTGCCGATACTTGTCACACTCACCGGGATAGTATCTTCCGTAAGATTGTAGCAGTCATAAAACGCATAATCGCCTATGCTCGTCACGCCCTCCGAAACGACCGCCGCCCTGATATCGGCGCGCCGGTCGTACCAGGGTGCGTCACAGCAGTCGGCAAAGTTCGTCATATCTCCCGTTCCGGTTATGGTCAGCACGCCGTCGGGCTCCAATGTCCAACCGAGGTCGTCTCCGCAGCTGCCTGAGTCGACTGCGTTGTTGTCAGGCTCGTCATCTTCTTCGTACAACCCGGACGGAGGAGTTTCGACGGCAGTAACATACAGCGGGCTGAGGAAGCGGGAGCCGGCGCACCAGTAAGCGAAGCTTACGTATACGCTGTAGCCCTCGTCCATCAGATCGGTGATCTGATCAACACTGGTGATCTCTTCGCCGTCGTAAACAACGAGGTCGATGATCTCGTCGTCGTAGTTGTTCGGGCTTACGAGCTGCTGTACTCTGTCGACGTACTGCTTGAAGGTGTCGTTCGTCTTCATGTCGTCGTATCTGCCCTTGACCGCGAAGTAGCCGGAGCCGGTACCGGTGGTGATGTTGAAGATGGTGCCGTCAGCATAGCGGTCGACCAGTTTCACGTTCTGCAGGAAGATGGTGTAGCCGCTGCCCTTCTTGGTGGTGTTGTCGGCAAAGGCCTGGACATAGAAGCCGCCCTTGGCGGTATAGGCCAGCTGGAAGCTGTCTTCGTCCTTGTCGTAAGCGTAGGTGTAGAAGCCGGGCTTGAGGTACTTATAGGTCTTGCCGCCGACGGTCTCGGTGGCGAACCACAGCTTGGCGCCCTCGTTCGTCTCGTCGAACTTCAGAGTAATCTCCTCTTCCCATTCGCCGTCGATGAACGCGCCGCTGAGATACCAGTAGCCTTCGTCGTCGTCTTCTTCAAGCACGTAAGACCAGTAATCCTTGCTGATCGTGGAGCCCACGACAGCGCCGGTGGGATCCGCAGAGCCGTCCGTCTTCTCGGCCTTGCTGGCGTCTTTTACAACACCGATGCCGATGGAGAAGATGGGATCGCCGGAAGAGTAGCTGGACTTGCTGAAGTCGTCGGTCAGCGACTTGGCAACGACAGTGTCTCTGTTGTAGAACACGGTGTCGATCTTGTAGTAGTTCTTGCTGTTGGGAACCTTGGAAGCAACGAAGGTGGTGGGATAGGGGGTGCTGCCTTCGCTGGCGGTAGTCGGGGAAACAACGGTCTTTTTCTTCGCGGAGTCGTAGCCGACAAAGTAGAACTTGGTATCGGCGGTGATGTTGTAAACGGTCGAAGCCTTGTCAACCGACTGGCCCCAGGCGTTTCTGATAACGTAGCTGGCGCTGGACAGGTTGTAGGGCAGGGAATCGGAGCTGCTCAGGTTGAAGCCGGGCAGCGTGCAGAAGCCCGCGTCATAGGACTTGATGTCGTAGTACTCTTCGCCGTCGTCGCCCGTCTTGGGAGCGCTGGCGTAGCAAACGGCTCTGCGGTTGCAGGCCTCGTTCATGGAGTTGCCTACGCCGTAGCTGTACTTCGGGTAAACTCTGGGCTTGAGGCTGGGATCAGCAGCGACATTCTTGGTGCCATCGCTGCCGGAACCGGTGTACTCAAGGCCGTCAATGTTGCTGTTGATGACGTCAACGGCAGCCTTGGCGTCCGAATCCTTCAGCCTGTAGGTCACTATCTCGCCCTTGGCGTCGACGCCCTCGGCGTAGTAGTTGCTGTTCTTTTCGTAGGTCCTGGTGAGCAGGAAGTAATCGCCGACTATCTCGCCCTTGTCCTCCGCGTAGATCCACTTGCCGCTCTCGCCGAGGTAGAGGTCATAAACCTTCTTGGTCTGGACCTTGTCGCCGTAGTCGCCGGAAATGTTTCCGAGATCCTTCTCGTACTCGTTGTTGATGATGCCCTTCATGGGGCTGTAGCGGGTAACGCTGACGGTGATGATATCGCACTTGTAGAGGTAGATGATATCGCCGATCGGGGTGATCTGGACTCTGTCGCCCTTGGCTATGCCGTCATACTCAACGATAACGTCGGTGTCGTCGTTGTTCTCGTAGACCTTCACGCCTACGCCGCTGATGTTCAGGGAGATCTTCTCGGCGCCGGAGGTGTTGGTGATCTTGGCGACCTTACCTACGGTGAAGCTTACGCTCTTGTAGCCGATGATATCGCCCTTTTCGTCGAGGATGTACGCGCCGTTGAGGGACTCGTCAGCCGTCAGGCCGGTGGCTTCCTTGCTCTGGGACTCCTTGGTCCAGTCGATCTTGTTGGTGGTGGTGTCCTTCTGAGCGTAGTTCTCCCAGCAGATGTAGTCCGCGGAATAAGTGAAGCTGCTGCCGCCCAGAGCCTTGATCAGCTCCTTGACGGTCACGTTCACGGGGACCTCGGTGCTCAGATCTTCAACGGAGTAGACGTCGGCATAAGCGCCGTCGCTGTTCTTGCTGGAGGTGTCGTAAACGACCTTGACCTGGTGGCCGATCAGTTCCTTGTCGATGCCGCCGAGGAACTTCAGGGTAACGGCCTTGCCGCTGTCGGTGTAGGTCAGCTTGGCAGTGCCGTCGGAAGTGGTGTCGGCAGCTGCGAGGACCAGGCCTTCAACAGTCTCATAGCCGTACTTGCCGGAATAATACTTGCTGGTGCCCTTGTACTTGCCGTCGCTGTAGGTGACTATCTCGGTCTTGGTCAGAGCGTTGAAGGTGTAGTAAGCAGCCTCCTGACGGGTAGCCGGAGTAGCAAAGTCTGCCACGTCGGCGTCGCCGAAGATGTTGCCCTTGTCAGCGTCGATGGCGTCGATGAAAACGTTGACATCCCAGCCGGTGCCGACGTATTCCTTCTTGGTGCCGTAGCCGCAGGCGCACAGAAGCATCTTGGCGTACTGCAGAGCGGTCACGCTGGCGGAAGCGGCAAAAGTGCCGTCGCCCATGCCGTCGATTATGCCCTTGTTGTAAAGGTAGCTGATGTACTTGGAAGCCCAGTGGGTCTCCGGAACATCAAGAACAGCCTTTGCGGGGAGCATTTCGGCCGTCTTTTCGCCAAGTATCATGTAAGTGATCATCTTGGCAGCCTCGGCGCGGGTCACGGGATCCTCGGGTCTGAACTCGTTGACGCCGTCGCCGTCGTTGTCATCGCCTTTGAGGATACCCATACCGGTCATGACATCGACCGCCGGAGCATAATTCTCGTCGATGGCATCCTCATCGCCGAAGACAGCGCCCGCATTGATCGCGCACAGGCCAAGTACCATGACCAGAGCGAGAAGCAGTGCAAGCGACTTCTTCAGATTTCTCATGTTTCGTTCCTCCCTATTTAGTTAATTTGGGGCATATACACGTGCGCGCATACGCCTCCCAATTACACGACAAGTATAATTATTGACGAAAAAAAAGTCAATCTTGTCCGTATATTTGTAACATAACTGTAATATAGCCTCATCGAGTGACGGCCGCCGGCCGAAAACGCCTGCTCCGGCGGAAAATCATACGCGCGGGAGCATTTCACTCCCGCGCGTATGTAAAACGTTTTTTTGTCTTTTCTTCCGTCCCGCAGACTCTTACGCGGCGCTGTCGATGATGACGGTCCTGGTGGCGCTGTCGTAGTCAACGCCGAAGCCGAGGGCCGCGCCCAGCTCGCGCAGCTGGAAGAAGTTGTTGCCGCCGAGGTTGTAGGCCTTGATGGTGGACAGCTCGCCGTCCACGTACAGGGGCTGATTGCTCCTTACGGCGGTGGCGCTGAGGTCTTCGCCTATCACCAGCTCGCTGCCGTTGGCCTCGTAGGCCTCGCCGGAGGTGCAGGTGATGGTCCTGGTGGCGCTGTCGTAACCGACGGCAAAGGTGGAGTCGGTGCCGTCAAGCGTCATGGCTATGTCGCGCAGCTTGAAGTAGTTGTTGCCGTCGATGTTGTATACGTCGAATTCCACGGCCTCGCCGTCAACGGTGATGGTCTGGTTGGAGCGCATGACAACGGGATCGGTCTCGTCCTCGGGCGGGGTCTCCACGTCCTCGGGCGGAGTCTCGGTATCTTCGGGCTCATCGGTATCGTCGGCTGCCTCGGGCGGCATGCCGGCGTCGTCAAAGCTGATGCCGTATTCGTCTACCATCTCAAGCAGCTTGTCCTTGAGCAGCTTGCCGTACAGCTCCTGGCCCAGGGCGCTGAAGTGCAGGGAGTCGTTGAAATACTCGCCGGGCAGGTCGATAACGGGAGAGAACACGTCGATGTATTCGACGTTGTCATGGGTGCTGCAGAAGTCCTCGACCCATACGTTGAGCTCTTCCATGCGATCCTGGTTCTCGGTGCCCTTGTAGGCGGGAAGAGGCATATGAGAGGTGAAGAGGATGACCATTTCGGGATCGGTCTCGTGGATGATCCTGACCAGCTCTTCCTTGTTGAGCTTGATCTGCTCGTTGGTCAGGGTCAGCAGGTCGTTGGTGCTGCAGTTGATGACCGTGATCTTGGGTCTGTAGGACAGGACGAGCCTGTTCAGGTAGGCCAGCAGGTGGGTATCGTTGCAGCCGCTGATGCCGTGGTTGAGAGCGGGGATCTCGGGAGCCATGTCGGTGATAAGAGTGGACCACATGCGGAAGTTGGAGGAGCCGTAGAAGATGACCTTGCCCGCGTTGAGCTTGCCCGCGTTGTAGGGGCCGCCCTCGGTGGTCTCGATCTTATAAGCGGGATCGTAGTAGGTGGAGGTGGTCTCCAGCGACCAGCGGATGTAATAGGTGGTGTCTTCCTTGACTATCGCGCCGTCGGGGTTGGAGGGATATACGCCTTCCGGATCCGTCGTCCAGCAGTTGAAGATGTAGTGGGCGGCGCCGAACAGGAAATCGAAGGGATAAAGCACGTCGTCCATGTCGATGGCGGAGCCCTTGGGAACATGGATCGCGGTCCTGGGGCCGCCGTTATTGAAGTCGAACACTACCGTAACGGTGCCGTGATCGGCGTCGTCGTAAGCGGGCAGAGATACGTCGGCCGGGCCGGCTATCTCATTTTCGACCTCGCCGCACTCGGAGCAGACGCGGACCTTGATCAGGTTCTCTGCGTCGTACATCCAGTCGCTGAACTTGTGGGCGGGAGCGGTCTTCTCATAGGTGTGGGCAAAGCCGCAGGAGGAGCAGGTCTCGGTGACTGTTACGGCCCCGCAGACGCCCTCGGTCTCGACGGCGGCGCCGTACTTATGCTGATGAGCCTTGGTGTCCTTGCCCTTGCCGACGAAGGATATCTCGTCGATCAGCACGGAGGTGCCGGCCTCGGTGGGCAGATAACCGCCGGAATTGACGGTCATGGCCCAGACGGTGGTCATGCCCTTGTCGATGGCCTTGGATACCAGGTCGTCTTTTCTGCCGCTGGTATAGCCGCCGCTGAAGCTGTAGCCGCTCATGGTGATGCTGAAGTGGTAGTAGGACTTGAAGGGCACGTAGATCCAGCCCTTGAAGCCTTCGGGCACCGCCATGCAGCTGCCGCCGAAGTCGTTGCCGGTCTCGATCCACTTGTCGGTCTCCGCGTCGTAGTAGTAGCCGTCTACGCCGTAGTTATCGGCAGTGAAGCCGTTGCCCGAGGCGGACATGAAGGAATCGAAGGAGGGGTTGCCGTCTTTATCGATGGGATAAAGAGTGACGGACATGCCTACCTTGCCGTTCGTGCTCGTCTTCAGGCCGGACAGGTCGGAGTAGAACATGATGCCCTCGCAGCCGTCCATGTCGAGGTAATTGTCGGGCGAGAAGGTCAGCAGAGCCTGAGCGGATTTGCCGGAGCCGCCGGTCATCAGCGTGAGAGCATTGCCGGCAGCAGCGCCGACCTCTGTGTAACCGTACTCAAGCGCCAGCGTGTCATAGGTCGAGTCAACGCTGTTTACGATATACGGCGCGTCGTCTTCAAAGTGGAGCGCGGACTTCACTTCCATAAGCGCGCCTGACGGGAAAACGGTGGGCATGGTAGCTACCGCCGTCTTTGCGCCCGCCGCGAAGGAGCCGAACGTACCGAGCGACAGCACCATTGCGGCGGTCAGAACAAATGCGATTATTTTTCTTGTTTTGGACATAACTATCCTCCCTTTCTGAATACTGCAATGATAACATATTTTTATGCCGGTCACAATAGCATTTTTTATATTTTTTATAAAAAACGGGAAGGGCCCGCGGCGCAGGATGTGATAATTGCCTAAATCCGTGCCGAAGCCCTCCGAGAAAAGTTTATTATAATTCTTTTCGTGATAAAATTACCCGCATACGTGCATTGCGGAATATCAGTTCGGCGCTGTCGGAAGCACTCCGCCGCCGGGCTGCGCCGCCCATACTCCCGGCCCGTCGAGATACGTCTCTCCGCGGATGAAGCCGAGTCCGCGGTACAGCTCCGCGCTCTTTCCGTCCATGACGTATACCCCGACTCCGCCGTCGCACAGGGCCTGATAGAACTGACGCCTGCCGCAGCGTCCCTCGGCTTCCGTTTCTTCCACGGCGACCGTTATTTTTTCTCCGTCGGCGGAAAAGAGCTCTCCCAGCGCCCGTTCCACCTCCTCGGCGTCCGGGCCCTCCCCGGCGGCGCGGACGTACGCCGCTCTCACGTCGGGCTCCCCGTGAAGAAAAAGCGGCAGTACGAACATGAGCGCGAGCGCCCCGAAAAACACGGAGGCGAGCACGCGCCATTTGTAATAGTACCAATAATAGTTCTTCAGTCTGTCGGCAAAACGGCCGAAGCCTCCCGGCGTTCCTTCCACGGCCCGCCCTCCGCTAAAGCAGCTCGCGGTACATGGCCGGAGCAGACTCCTTGTCGGCGTGCTCGCTGACCGTGACGACCTCCACCTTGACCGTTCGCGCTCCGAAGCGTATTTCTATCACGTCTCCGGGCTTTACCTCGTACGACGCCCTGGCGGTTTTTCCGTTCACGCTGACCCGCTCGCTGTCGCAGGCCTCGTTCGCCACGGTCCTGCGCTTTATAAGGCGCGATACCTTCAGATATTTGTCAAGTCTCATTTCGATCCAACGTCCTTTTCTTCCGTTTCGCTCCGGGGCGTCCGCCGGGCGCTCAGAGCCGCGGATATTAAATCAAGCCGCCTTCAGGCGGCTTGATTTAAACCGATCTTTACTTGTTCGCTGCGTCTTTAAGCGCTTTGCCCGCCTTGAACTGCGGGATCTTGGACTCGGGGATGACGATTTCCTCGTTGGTACGGGGATTGTGTCCCTTGTGGCCGGCGCGGGTCTTTACTTCAAACGTGCCGAAGCCCACAAGCTGTACCTTTTCGTTCTTCGCTACGGTCTCGGTGATCGTGTCGAATACGGCGTTGACTGCCTTGTCGGCGTCTTTCTTGGAGGTGCCGAGTTTTTCCGCTACGGCGCTTATAAGTTCAGCTTTGTTCATTTAGTATTTCTCCCTCTTTCGTATTGTCAATATGAATTTAGCACATTTGCATAAATAATGCAACGGCACAATTCATTTTATTCTTAAAATTTTCGCAATTTTCTCGCCTTTCGGCACAAGTTCGAGCTCTTCCCTGCTTATGGCGCGCAGGAGGATCACCGCAAGCAGGTATATTATCACGCCCGCAAGCACCGCCGCGGCAAGCGCGAGCTTCATGCCCATGCCTCCGCCGACGTATACTCCCGCCCTTATCAGCAGCGCGTTCGCCAGCCGGTACGCTCCCCACGCGCCCGCTCCCATCACCGCCGAGGCGGCGAGCGGCTTTGCGAAGAGCCGCGTCAGCGCCGGAGCCTGAGGCGCTTTCTTTTTAATGAATATCAGATTGAGCGCGCTTATCAGTCCGTAGCAGGCTATGCACCCGTACGCGGCGCCCCTGATGCCGAAATTCGGGTCTCCCAGAAGAACGTAGTTAACCGCGACCTTGCCTATCCCGCCCGCGACTATGCTGACAAGCGGCAAATTCTGATGTCCGTAGGCCTGAAGCACCGCGTTCGTGGTCATGGTAAGGCAGACGAAGAAGGAAGCGACGCTCAGTATGCTCAGCAGGGCGCTTCCCTCGGCGTGGCTGAAGGGATACAGCACGTTCATCACAGGAAAGGCCAGCACGCCCATGCCCGCGGCGGCCGGCATCGCTATGAGGCTGGTAAGCTTTATCGACGCTCCGGCAATGTCCGCCGCGTCGCGGTATTTGCGGCTGACGGCGTATGAGGTGATGGCGGGTATCGCGCTGGTGGTCAGCGGGATCATGAAGGCCGAGGGCAGATTATACAGCGTCTGCGTATTGAAATATACTCCGTAAAGGGTCTTTGCCTCGTCGTAGCCGAAGCCGGCGGCGTTCTGAAGCCGGGTGAGTATCATGCGCGTGTCGATTATCGCGACTATGTTCAGCACGCACGCGCCTATGGTTATGGGCACGCCGATGGCGATGAGCTTCTTCAGCGTGCTGCCGGGAGACTCCGGCACGTCGTTCGCCGTGCGGCCCGGGTCAGCGCGTCTGTCCATGCGCAGCTTGTAAAGGACGATATACGCCAGCGCCAGCACGGTGCCGGCGGTAACTCCGAAAATGCCGCCCGCCGAGCCGACCGCGGTCTCCCTGCCGCTGTGCATCAGCCACCATGCCGCCGTCAGGCCGAACAGGAGCTTGCTCGCCGTTTCGATTATCTGGGAAACGGAGGTGGGCACCATGTTGCTCATGCCCTGAGTATAGCCGCGGTAGGCGGACATCAGGCATACGCACACCACGGCCGGCGCCAGCACCGCTATGCTCAGCGCGGACTCCGCCCGCTGATCCCCCATGAACGCCGCGAGCTGCCGCGGCAGGAAGAGCATGATCATCGTGCTGACGAAGCCGAGCACGAAGAAAGCCGTTCTCGCTACCTGAAAGGTGCGCCTGACCTGGGCGTGTTTTTCAAGGGTATACGCCTCGGATACCATCCTCGACAGCGCGACCGGGAGCCCGGCCGTGGACAGCGTAAGCAGCAGCGAATAAATATTGTAGGCAACGCCGAAATTCGCCATGCCCTTATCCCCGAGGATATTGCCCAGGGGGATCTTGTACATCGCGCCCATCACCTTTATCAGCGCAACGCTGACGGTGAGTATGGCCGCGCCTTTGATAAAGCTTTGTTTGCTCTGCTTCTTTTCTTCCGCCAAAACGGTCTCCTTTTCATGACGGCACGCCGTAACGCGCACGGCGTGCCGTCGCCGGCAAAGCCGGCAAATTCTTACGCTGTCATTTTATTCAGCGGATATCAGGTAATAGTACACCGGCTGTCCGCCGTCGACCACGGTTATCTCGGCCTCCGGCAGGGCCTCGCCCATTTCCTCGGCGAAAATATCGGCCTGCTCGCGGCTGACGTCCGAGCCGTAGAATATGCTGATGAGCTCCGAGCCCGTCTGATCTATCGCGGAGGTGATCCGGCGCGTTACCTCGCCGAGGTCCCCGTCGGCGCACAGGAGCTTTCCGTCCTGCAGCGCGAGATAGTCGCCCGCCTTGATCTCGACGGAGTCGAAAAAGGAGTCTCTCGCGGCGTACGTGACCGATATGGACGTTACTCCGCCCGCGGCCTCGGTCATTGCCTCGCGGTTGCCGTCGGCGTCCGCGCCCGGGTCCAGTGCCAATATGGCGGCCACGCCCTGCTGCACCGACGCGGTGGGAATGACCACCACGTTCTTGTCGCACATGCCCACGCACTGCTGCGCGGCCATGATGATGTTTTTATTGTTGGGAAGCACGAAAACGGTGGCGGCCGGGGTAAGCATTATCTGCCTGAGTATATCGTCTGTAGACGGGTTCATGGTCTGACCGCCGGATACTATCCCGTCCGCTCCGAGCTCGGAGAACATGGACGCCAGGCCGTCCCCCGCGCATACGGAAACCACGCCGAATTCCTTCTCCGGCTCCGCGGAGCCGGCCTGCGGAGCCGCGGCGGCGCTTTTCTCCGCCGCGGGCTGCTCCACCAGCTTGCTGCTGTGCTGCTCGCGCATATTCTCTATTTTCGTGCTGATAAGACTGCCGTAGGTGAGCGCCTCCGTTATAACGTCGCCCGGGCAGTTGCTGTGGACGTGCACCTTTATGAGCTCGTCGTCCACGAGCATCACGAGGCTGTCGCCCACGGAGGCCAGGCGGGCGCGCATGAGCTCGGGATCCTTTTCGTTCTCGCGGCGGACTATGAACTCGGTGCAGTAGCAGAAGGTTATGTCTTCCGTCTCGAATTTTGAAAACACGGAGCTTTCCTCGGCGGCCGCGACCTCTGCCGCCGCCGTCCTGACCTCGCCCCTGAGCGCCGAGAGGAAGGCTTTGAGTATTACGAGGTAACCCATGCCGCCGCTGTCCACTACGCCGGCTTTTTTCAGCACGGGGTTCTGCTCCACCGTTTCGGCAAGGGCGATCTCCGCCGCCTCGCGGGCGGCCTCAAGGGTCTTTTCTACGTCCCCGCCGTCTTCCGCCGCCGAGGCGGCGGCTGCCGCGGCCATGCGCGACACGGTAAGTATCGTCCCCTCGGCCGGCTTCATCACGGCGTTGTACGCGGCGCTCACGCCCTCGCTCAGCGCCTGCGAAAGCTCGCTCGGGGAAATGTCCTTTTTGCCCTTTACGGATTTGGCAAAGCCTCTCATGAGCAGCGAGAGTATCACGCCGGAGTTGCCTCTCGCGCCTCTGAGCATGGCGCTCGCCGCCCGGTCGGCGGCCTCGCTTATCCCTCCGGGAGTTTTTCCGGCGAGCTCGCCCGCCGCGGAGCTGAGCGTAAGGCTCATATTCGTCCCGGTGTCCCCGTCCGGGACCGGGAAAACGTTGAGCTCGTTTATCCTCTGTCTGTTTTCTTCCACGAACGCCGAAGCGGTCACGATCATATCACGGAAGGTCATTCCGTCCAATAATTCTCTCATTCTGTCGTCCTTCCGTTCATCCGGGCATTATGGAGTCTACGAAAATATCCACGTTCCTGACCTCTACGGCCGTGTCCTTCGTGATCTTATAGCGCACCTCGCTGCTTATCGTATCGCAGATGACGGGGATGTTCACGCCCGTCTTTACAATGATATGCAGCTCGATGGAAATGGCGTTTTCGTTTTCATGGAAGGTCACGTGCACTCCCTTGCCCATCGCTTCCTTTTTCAGCAGGTGCACCAGCCCGTCGCTGGTGGAGCGCTTGGCCATGCCGCGGACTCCGAAGCAGTTGGTCGCAGCGGCGCCCACGAGTGCGGTGAACACCTCTCCCGAGACTCTTATACAGCCCTTATCGGTATTCGTTTTGATCATCGTCACAGCCGTGCTTTGCCGAGCAAAGCGTTCCTTTCCGTCATAATCGCAGGCGCTGCCGAACGCGCCCTCCGCCTCCGCGCGCCGCGCCCTCGGCCGGCGGCGGGGCAGGTATCTTTTCTTCACATATATTATACGGATTGTACCATATAATGCCCCAAATCACAAGCAAAATTTCGACCCGCGGGCTGTTTACAAACATTTTGCCTTAAAGTATAATGAAGAAAACGCCGATCCGTTCGGCGCTTGATCGACCATATCTTAGAACAGGCGGGATCTGCCATGGGTGAAAGCTTTCCCAAGCTCCTATCCGGGCTGCGGCACGAAACGGGCGTCAACCAGCGCACGGCCGCGGCGGCCCTGAATATTTCCCAGGCGCTGCTGAGCCATTACGAAAACGGGCTCCGCGAGCCGGGTCTTGATTTTATACGCACGGTATGCCGCTACTACGGCGTATCGTCGGACTATCTTCTCGGCCTGTCCTCGGTGCGCACACCGCTCACCGGCGGAGACGGGGGCGGAGAGGCGTCGGCCGAGCTGCAGGAAATGCTCGCGTCCGTCTTTTCCGAGCTGCTGAGGGCTCTGTCCGCCTGCGGCAGCAGGGACGCGGAGGACGCGCTGTCCGGAGTGCTGTCCGTGTTTTTTTACGATCTCATGCGCGGACGGACGGACGGCGGGCTCCCGCTGCCCGAGGAAGCGTATCCCACCCTTTGCGACGCCTGCGTAAAGCTGTGCCGCGCAAGGCTCGCCGCGGCGGAGGGCGCTCCCGAATTCAGGATCCCCGAAAAGCTCAGAAAGGCCGCCGAGGCCGAGCTTGAAGTCCTCGACGATTATTGGAGGTAAGTATGCCACAGCGCGACATGATACGCAATTTTTCCATAATTGCGCATATAGATCACGGCAAGAGCACCCTCGCCGACAGGCTTCTGGAGCTGTGCCACGCCGTAAACCCCCGCGACATGGAGAGCCAGCTGCTCGACAACATGGATATAGAACGCGAGCGCGGCATCACCATCAAGGCCCGCGCGGTCAGCCTGGAATACAGGGCCGGGGACGGAAAGGAATACCATCTCAACCTTATCGACACTCCGGGCCACGTGGACTTCAACTACGAGGTCTCGCGCAGCCTTGCCGCCTGCGAGGGCGCGCTGCTCGTCGTGGACGCCCGGCAGGGCGTGGAGGCGCAGACTCTCGGCAACACCTATCTCGCCCTCGACAACGATCTTGAGATACTTCCGGTAATAAACAAAATAGACCTTCCCGGAGCCGAGCCGGAAAAGGTCAAGGAAGAGATAGAAGAGGTCATCGGCATACCCGCCATGGACGCGCCGGAGATCTCCGCCAAGCTCGGCATAAACATAGAGGCGGTCCTGGAGGACGCCGTGGCGCATATCCCCCCGCCCTCCGGCGACCCCGACGCGCCGCTCAGGGCGCTGGTCTTCGACAGCGTTTACGACAGCTTCGTCGGCGTCATAGTATACGTCAGGATATTCGACGGCGAGCTGCGCCGCGACATGGACGTGCGCCTTATGGCCAGCGGAGCGGAATACAGGGTGGTGGAAACGGGCCACATGCGCCCCCTCGGCCTCGACCCCTGCGACGTGCTTTCCGCCGGGGACGTGGGCTACTTCACCGCCAGCATCAAGAACGTTTCGGACACTCAGCCCGGCGATACCGTTACCGGCGCGGAGCGCAGCGCTCCCGAGCCCCTGCCCGGCTACCGTCCCGCTCAGCCCATGGTGTTTTCCGGCATGTACCCCTCCGACGGCGCGCGCTACCCCGATCTCAGGGACGCCCTTGAAAAGCTCAAGCTGAACGACGCCGCGCTTTCCTACGAGCCAGAGTCCTCCGCCGCCCTCGGCTTCGGCTTCCGCGTGGGCTTTCTCGGCCTGCTGCACATGGAGATAATAGCCGAGCGGCTCGAGCGGGAATACGGCCTGGATCTGATCACCACGGCCCCCAGCGTTATCTACAAGGTCTTCAAGACCGACGGCTCCGTCGTTATGATAGACAACCCGCTCAACTATCCCGATCCCTCGGTGATAGAGCACGCCGAGGAGCCGTTCGTGGCCGCGTCGATAATGACGCCGCAGGATTACGTGGGCGGCATCATGGAGCTGTGCCAGGAGCGGCGGGGAGAATACCGCGACATGGTCTATCCCTCGTCGGACCGCGTGGAGCTGCATTACCTGCTGCCCCTCAACGAGATAATCTACGACTTTTTCGACGCCCTCAAATCCCGCACCAAGGGCTACGCCTCCCTCGACTACACGCTCGAGGCCTACCGTCCCTCGGAGCTCGTTAAGCTGGATATACTGCTCAACGGCGACACGGTGGACGCGCTTTCCTTCATCGTACACAGGGACAAGGCCTATCCCCGCGCAAGGCGCATAGTGGAAAAGCTCCGGGACAATATCCCGCGCCAGATGTTCGAGATACCCGTGCAGGCGGCCATAGGCGGCAAGATAATAGCCCGCGAGACCATAAAGGCCCTGCGCAAGGACGTGCTCGCCAAGTGCTACGGCGGCGACATCACCCGCAAGAAGAAGCTGCTGGAAAAGCAGAAGGAGGGCAAAAAGAAAATGCGCAGCCTCGGCACCGTGTACGTGCCCCAGGAGGCTTTCATGTCCGTTCTGAAGCTGGACGAATGATACGACGGGCGCGTTGCAAAATAGCGCCGAATGACAAAAGCACCGGTCGAGTCCCAAAAAGGACTTGGCCGGTGCTTCTGTTTGCGTTACAATTTTTGTGTGAAAGAAAATATAACGCAGAATCAGTGTAACGTAGTTGAACGAGAAGGTCAACCGGTATTTACACTGAACAACGAAATTCACATACCGGAAGACACACCCCTCCGCTGTGCAAAAAGACTCTTTACTCGCCGTTATCTGAGAAGCGGCACGCCCGAAAAGCGGCCGGCCGAGGAGTACGCTTCTCTCCGCCATTTTACGCTGAGGATCAGGAACAGCACGATGAAGGCGAGCGCCAAAATAATAACAAGAGCAATTATCAGCTTTGTTTTTCGCGGCGTCGGCTTTTTCTCTTCTCCGGGCCTTGCGCTCACCCGGAAGCTTTTAAGTCTCTCCTCTTCCTTATCGGTGTAGATGCCCCTCCCGAAGTCAAGGCCCTCCGTTTTTGAGCTCCCTGAACGTGCGGGAGCGTCATCCCGTTCTTTTTCGGCCTTCTTTTTTTCGGCTTTTTCCCCGTCGCCGTCGAAATTCCAGATAGGCGTAAAAACTTCCTTACGGGCCATTTTCCCCTCCGTTCCTCTCCGGCGTCATATCCTTCTGCCCCTGCGCTTTGCCAGCGGCGGCGCGAGCAGCTCCGACATGATCACCGCGCTTTTCAGGTCGGGTCTCGTCGGCTTTTCATCCCGGGGCCGGTCGGCTTCGTTACCGTCCGCCCCGCGTTTTTTTATATCGTCCTCTTTCATTTTTTCTCGTCACCGGCTATGGAGTCGCGCATCCTCGTATCGGATATGACGTTCTGCATGTTGTAGTAGTCCATCACGCCCAGCTTGCCCTCGCGCAGGGCCGCGGCCATGGCCATGGGCACCTCCGCCTCGGCCTCGACGACCTTCGCGCGCATCTCCTGGGTCCTCGCCTTCATTTCCTGTTCGTTGGCAATGGCCATCGCGCGGCGCTCCTCGGCCTTGGCCTGGGCTATCTTCTTATCGGCCTCCGCCTGATCGGTCTGCAGCTGCGCGCCTATGTTGCGGCCCACGTCCACGTCGGCGATGTCTATCGAAAGTATCTCAAAGGCTGTCCCGGCCTCAAGGCCCTTGTTCAGCACCGTCTGGGATATCTTGTCGGGGTTCTCCAGGACTTCCTCATGGGTCTCCGCGCTGCCTATGGTGGTGACAACGCCCTCGCCGACCCTGGCGATGACGGTCTGCTCGCCCGCGCCGCCCACGAGCCTGTCGATATTGGCGCGCACGGTCACCTTGGCCTTTGCCCTGACCTCTATTCCGTCCTTTGCCACGGCCGCGATTATGGGCGTCTCTATGACCTTGGGATTTACGCTCATCTGCACGGCCTCGAGCACGTCGCGGCCGGCCAGGTCTATCGCGGCGGCCCTCTCGAATTCAAGAGGTATGCCCGCGCGGTGCGCGGCGACCAGGGAATTGACCACTCTGTCCACGTTGCCGCCGGCAAGATAATGCGCCTCGAGCTTGTTTATGGACAGCTCCAGCCCGGCCTTCTGAGCCTTTATCATGGGATTGACTATCCTGCTGGGCACGACGCGGCGCAGGCGCATGCCCACCAGCGTCCAGACGCCAACCTTCACGTTCGCCGCCAGGGCGCTTATCCACAGCGCCACGGGTATGAAACGGAAAAATATTATCAGTACGATCACCACTATCGCTATGATGATCAGCGGTCCCAGATTGAACGGCATATTATTCATCCTCCTTATTCTTTACCACTATCCTGCTGCCGGATATCTCCACTACCTCTACCTCGGCTCCCTGCTCGATAAAATCGCCCCGGGAGACCACGTCCACCCGCTGTCCGCCGATATCCGCCATGCCCGCGGGTCTCAGCATGGTCACGGCGCGTCCGCAGCGGCCCATGAGATCGCTGCTGTCCCTGACGGCGACGTAGCCCGAGTCGGAATCGGTCTCTTCTTTGAGCACGCTCCTTTTCGGCAGCCTGCCTCCCGACATGACCGTTACGGCTATGATGAACAGTATCAGCACGATAACGGCCGCCGCCGCAAGCAGAAGCAGGCCCTGGGTCAGATTTTTCGCCGTGATGAAAATGCCGGCCGCCAAAAGGATTATTCCCGATATCCCGGCCGCGCCGAAGCCCGGTCTGAACACCTCCACGCCGACCATTATGATCCCCGCGGCGAATATTATTATGGATATCACCGTCATATTGCTTATAATTTCCGCAAACATATCTCTCACCTCCCCGTTTACGCTGCGCTCCGGCCGGACTCCGCCGCCGGAACAGGCTTTATCGAACGATATATGCTGTTTTGATCTTATCCTTTTCCCCCGACGGTTTCGAGCAGCTTATCGAGCCGCTTCAGAGCGGCGCGCAGCTCGGCCCTTTCGCGCATGAAATCCATCTTCGGCCCGCTCAGCAGCGATTTCAGCTCTCCTATATGCTCCGCGATCATGTCGCCGCGGCGAAGCCAGGTAAGACTGATCTGATTTAAAAAACTCAGCATCGGAGAATTCGATACCGGCTCGGCAAGCACTTCCCTTTCCCGCTCGTCCATTGTTTTGAGCGCGGCGGCGGCGGGCTCGGCTTCGCCGTCCTTCTCCGCCCGGGCGCGGGCCCGGGCAAAGCGTTCGGCCGCGCCGGCCCCGGCAAGCTCCGCAGCGACGTTTTCCTCGGTAAGAACGTGGGCGAACATCCCGCTGAGCGTTTCGGCGGCCTTATCGGCGTCTTTGAGCCGCGCCGCGGTTTCGAGCATCCGGACGGCGCAGCGCTGTCTTATCCAGCTGAGCTGCGAAATGTGTCCGTCTCCCGAAGCGAGGGCAAGCATCCCGTCGAGCCGACGCAGCATATCGTATTTTTCCTCATCGTCTGGCCAGCTTTCCCGCGCCGCTCCCTCCGCTGCGCACAGCAGAGCTTCCGTCTTTTCTTCATCGCGCCGGGCAAGGGTCTGCACCAGATCCGACAGCTCTATGAGGCAGTCGTTTATCGCCCTTTGAACGAGGTACAGAAAATCCTTCCCGTCGGCGCAGGAAATGAGGTAAGCCATGTGGTCCGGCTTCGGCTTATTCAAAAGCGCAAGGAGCTTTGCCCTGTCGCCCAGGCCGTAATAGACCTCGGTGAGCATGTTTTCCGCCATGCAGCGCACGGCGTCGCTGCCGCTGCGGGACAGCTTTTCCAGCTCCTGCTCCGCCGCCATGAGGGCAGCGCTGCGCCTGCCGGCATTGCCGCGGCTCCTGCGCGCCTCGAGCAGCTCCCTGGAGGCAAGCAGCATTCCCAGCTGCTCGTCCCGGGGATAGCGCAGGACCGTTTTTCTCAAAAGCGCCAGCGCCTGCTCCGTCCTGCCCTCGCGCTCCAGCGCGTCCGTCCGTTCCGAGAGCCCGCGCAGCTCTTCCTCGGAGAGCCGTTCCGAGCGCAGGAGCTCGTCGACCGTAACGTCAAAGCGCTCGGCAAGCGCCGGGAGCAGCGTTATTTCGGGAAAGCCGTCCCCGCGCTCCCATCTGCTGACCGCCTGGCCGGTAACGTGCAGAAGCTCCGCAAGCTCATCCTGGGTGATGCCGGCCTGCTTGCGCAGGCGTTTAATATTGTTCCCAAGCTCCATGGCTTCCTCCCCGAAACAAGAATACTACCTCCGTCTCCCGCGGTCAATAAACGAATACTTGGATTTTTTCAAGCGTTCGTTGGATTTCGGCCGGACCGCCCGCCCCTCTGCGGCGATCATGCAATTCGCCGGCAAAGTCCTTCGACTTTGCCGGCGAAAGGACTTCCGCAAATGTCTATTTCTGCCGTTTCATATAATAATTGTTTTTGAACGCGTACATCCTCTTGTCCGCCGCCTTCAGCATCCGGTCGATATCGTCAAACTCTTCGGCTGACGCGAAGCCGTAGGATAACGAGACGCCGTCAACGTACTCGCCCTTCCACCGGCTGCCGATCTCATCCATTTGCTTCAGGCACTCCGTGACCTGCTTTTCGGAGCCGTTCACGATGACGCAGAATTCGTCTCCGCCGATACGGTAGATCTGATCGTTGTCTATAAAGCTCTGCCTCAGGCATTCCGCCGAGCCTATGATCAGCTCGTCGCCCGCTTCATGGCCGAAGGTATCGTTCGTCACCTTCAGGCCGTTGACGTCCGCCATGATCACGCAGCAGTCCGGAGGCAGGTCCTTCACCAGCTCGTCGAGCTTCTCGGCATAAGAGCGCCTGTTGCGCAGCTCCGTCATATGATCGTAATAGGCGTACCTGGTCTGCAGCTCGGCCAGCTCGGCGCTGGACTCGGCATACCGCACGGCCGACTCCGCGAAAATGCAGCGTTCGAACCTGTCCTTATTGATAAAATGGCCGACCAGGGCTCCGATGCTGGAAAAAATGATCATATTGGAAAGAGTCCATCCGTACGTATCCGGATCCATACCGCGCCTGCCGACCAGCAGAAACAGCAGAATATCCGCCAGGAGAATGACCGCGGTCTGTACGGTGCTGTTGATATACATTATCGGAGCGAGCAGCACCGAGGCAAATATCATTATCGTTTTCGGCGCCAGCCTGCGCGCGATGAAAACCCCCGAGCCCAGCAGCGAAAACTCCGCCGCGAGCGCGGCGGGCCATATGTGCCAGCTCATCTTTGAGGCGGGCAGAGCCGACAGGATCAAAGCCGCGGCGCACAGGGCGAGCGACACCTCGTATATGGCCCGGCAGCGCATATACGCTTCGTCATGCATCGACATGCACAGGCAGAAAAGCCAGTATATTATCTGTATGGACGACCATATCCTTATAAATCTGACGTTCTTCTCCCTGACCTGCAGTCTGACTCTCAAAACGTCGGAGCGGTCAAAAGAGAAAAATATCAGTTCATTCGCTATCTTTCCGATAATTTCCGATACCGTTTTCATGGCATTACTTTATCATGCTTTCCCCGCTTAATCAAGATGTAAATTTGCAAACATTTCCGAGCCTCCGGCGCACATTCCCCGGTGAAAAGTCCCGTCCGGGCAGTGCGGACGGAAAGGGGCGGGACGGTGATATATTGTCTTTCCCCGCGCCGGATGATATACTCTCGGTGCGGGATGCGGATATCCCGGCCCGCGCCGCGGATAATACGGGTGAAGGGCGGTGAATAACATTGCTTACTTTATGGATAGTCGTCCCCTGCTATAACGAGGAAGACGTGCTGCCGGAGACCGCTTCACGGCTGTCGGGACTCATGAAAGAGCTTATGCGCGAAAACCGCATAAGCGCGGACAGCCGCGTATGCTTCGTCAACGACGGCTCGACGGACTCGACCTGGGAGCTGATACGCTCGCTGCATGAAAGCGAGCCGCTCTTTGCCGGGCTGTGCCTGTCGCGCAACCGCGGCCATCAGAACGCCCTGCTCGCCGGGCTCATGCTCGCCCGCGCCCATGCCGACGCGGCGATATCCATGGACGCCGATCTGCAGGACGATCCCGAAGCCGTAAGGGCATTTTTGGAGCAGTACGAAAACGGCTGCGATATCGTATACGGCGTACGCTCGTCGCGTGAAAGCGACGGCTTTTTCAAGCGCTTCAGCGCCGAGAGCTTTTACAGGCTCATGAGGTTCATGGGCGCGGAGATAGTGTTCAATCACGCCGACTACCGCCTTATGAGCCGCCGCGCGCTGGACGCCCTCGCGGAATATGAGGAGGTCAATCTTTTTCTGCGCGGCATCGCGCCGCAGCTCGGCTTCAGGACCGCGAGCGTGGAATACGAACGCGCAGCGCGCTTTGCCGGCAGGTCGAAATATCCGCTGAAAAAGATGCTCTCCTTTGCCTTCGACGGCATAAGCTCCTTCTCCGTGCGCCCCCTTCGCGCCGCGCTGGCGCTCGGAGGCGCGGCCTTCGCCGTGAGCATCGTTATTCTTGTTTACTGTCTTATCCGTCATCTATGCGGAAAAACCGTAAGCGGCTGGACAAGCCTCGGCGTGTCGATATGGGCGCTGGGCGGACTGCAGCTGCTGATGATCGGCGTGGTCGGCGAGTACGTCGGCAAGATCTATATGGAAACGAAAAAAAGGCCGAGATATATAATAAGCGAGACGCTGCTGTGATGCGTCCGCCGGCGTGAAAAGCCGTCCCGGCGCGGGCTTTCCGCCGACTCCGCGTTATTTCCCCAGCTCCGCAAGCGCGCGGGGCAGCTCGCTTATTTCCTCTATCACCGCGTCGGGCGCCTCCGCCTTTCCGAAGCCGTAAGCCGCGAAAACAAAGGGAATGCCCGCGAGCCTCGCCGCCCGCTCGTCCATCGCGGTATCGCCCACGTAGACCGCGTCCGCTTCGCCGTTTCTCTCCATGAGCAGTCTTACGTTCTCTCCCTTGCTCTTTCCGGTTCTTCCGGACGACTCACTGTCCCGGAAGAAAGCTTCAAGCCGGTGAGCGTGCAGGAAGGCCTCGATATATCCTTCCTGACAGTTGCTGACGATATACAGCCTTCTTTCTTCCGCAAGACTTTCGAGAGTCCCGCGCAGACCGCCGTACAGACGGCCTCCGTGCTCGCGGAGGAAAGCGTTCTCCCTGCCGGAGCACTCGCGCATTATCGCCCCGCGCAGGGCGGGCTCCATGTCCGGAAAGAGCATTTCGCCTATTTCCCGGATCGTTCTGCCCATGAAGACGAACATATCCGACTGCTTCAGTCTCACTCCGACGGTTTCGGAACGCTCCGCGAACACCTCGTTCCACAGCCTGTACACCGCTCCGGTGGCGTCCCAAAGAGTACCGTCCAGGTCGAATATCACCGGTACCGACATCGTTTTCCCCTTCCCCTGTTTTTTAAGCAGACGGACGCGCCGCATGCCGCAGCGCGTCCGTCGTATTTCCGATAAGGGTATCTCAGGCTTTCGCCATGGCCTCTTTGAGGAGCTTCTTGGTCTGCTCGCGCTCGGCCTTCTCTATCTCGGTGGGCTTGAAGATCAGGCTGAATATGAGCGTGCAGACGGCGGCGACCACCACGGCGGCATAGGTCTCGCTGACGGCGAAGGAGCCTATCGTGATGGGATAGCTGCCGGCTATCAGCTTTGCGGCGACCCAGCCCACCGCAACGAGGGCGGTGAGGATCATGGCGCAGATGGCGCCCTTGCCGCTGGACCTCTTCCAATAGATGCCGAAGAGCACCACGATGAAGAGCGCGCCGCGGAGAGAGTACGCCGCGTAAACGAGCTCGAGCACGGTGGAGGCCTTCCACAGGAAGATGGCGCCGACGCAGCAGATCACGCCGGAGATCGCGGTGGTGATGCGGCCCATCCTCAGGACCTGTTCGTCGCTGGCCTCGGGATGAAGCACGCGCTGATAAACGTCACGGGTGATCATCGTGCCGGAGGCAAGGATGATGGGGCTGACGGTGCTGAGCACCGCGGCCAGGATCGCGGCAAGCACGAGGCCGCCGGCCACGGGGTTCATGCCGCGCATCATCAGCTCGGGCAGCGCGCTCTTGCCGGCCTCGGCAACGCCCATGCCCTGGAGCAGGTCGCCGTTTTCATACATAACGCGGGCGGCCATGCCGAGGGTGGCGGTAAAGAAGCCGAAGGGAGCCGCCACGAAGGCGGTGATGATGCAGGCCTTGCGGGCCTGCTTGGCGTTTTTGGAGCTCAGCACGGGCTGCAGGCCGGCCTGAGCCGTGCAGGCGCCCAGCAGGGACGCGATGATCCAGCTGGAAACCTTGCTGCCGCCGATGGTGAACATGTTCCAGAAGCTGCCGCCGTTGTCGGCCTGCAGGCTGCTGATGCCGCTTTTGAAGGCGTCCACGCCTCCGGCGCGGCTGACGGCGATGACCATGGCTACGATGACGCCCGCATACATCACGATGAGGTGCATCACGTTCGTAGACGCCACGGCGTTCATGCCGCCGGCCAGCGTATATACGATGAAGATGACGGCGAAGGCGATGGCGGATATCCAGAACGGGATGCCCAGCAGGCTCTCGCCCAGCTTACCGGCAGCTATCATCTGGCTCAGGCCGACAGCCAGCATGACGATGGTGAGGATCACGCAGCTGACGGTCCTGGCCTTCACGCCGAAGAACTTTTCGATTATGCCGGGGACCGTGCCGGTCTCCAGGGAGCGGAAGAGCTTGGCGAACAGCAGTCCCAGGAAGAGGACGCCGATACCGTTCGCTATGGTGTACCACCAGCCGGAAAGGCCGTAACGGAAGCCGTATTCCGAAACGCCGGTGGTCGCCGTGCCGCCCAGCCACTCGCCGGTGGAGGCGCAGACTATCGCGAAGGTCGTCAGAGCAACGCCGGTGAAGGCCGCCGCGCTCTTGGTCTTGCGTCCGGAAAGGACGCCTATGAGCACCGTCAGAATAAAGTAGACGATGATGATGATAAGTTGAATGGACAAGATCCGTATACCTCCCTTGGTATGATCGTCTCAGGGACCGGACTGATCAGTCTTCCATGGATTTTACGGCTGCGGGCACGATGATGTCGCAGTCGGTGATGGCCTTGATGCTCTCCACGGTCTCGCCGGGAGCCAGCTCTTCAAGGACCATGCCTTCTTTGGTGAAGTGGAAAACGCACTTTTCCGTGACCACGTAGTCCACCACGCCCACGCCCGTCAGAGGCAGGTTGGTCTTGCGGACTATCTTGGACTTGCCGGTCTTGTCGCAGTGTACGGTCATGACGATGGTGCACTTGGCTCCGGTCACCAGGTCCATGGCTCCGCCCATTCCGGCGGCGGCCTTGCCGGGGATCATCCAGTTGGCCAGGTTTCCGTTCTGGTCTACCTCGTAGGCTCCGAGGACGGTATAGTCCACGTGTCCGCCGCGGATGTAGCCGAAGGAGGTGAAGGAGCTGAAGCAGCAGCTGCCGGGACGCATCCCGCTGGGGGCTCCGCCGGCGTCGACGACGTCAAGGTCGATGGGCTCGCCCTCTTTGGGCGTGCCGGTCATGCCGATGATGCCGTTCTCGGACTGGAACCATACGTCGATATCGGGGTCGATGTAGGCCATGCACATGGTGGGCATGCCTATGCCGAGGTTCACAAGATCGCCGTCCTTGAAGAACTTGGCGGTACGCTTAGCTATGAATTGTTTCGCATCCATATCCTTAACCCTCCACTTTCCTGGCCTGCACGACCATATCCACCAGCGCGCCGGGGGTATTGATCATGTCGGGATCGAGCTCGCCTACCTCGACTATCTCTTCCGCCTCGCAGATGACCCAGTCGGCTGCGGTGGCAAAGGGCTCGTTGAAGTTGCGGGCGGTGCGGTGGTAAACGACGTTGCCCATCTTGTCCGCTTTCCAGGCGTGGATGAAGCACACGTCGCCGTGGAGCGGGAGCTCCAGGATGAAGCGCTTGCCCTTGATGGGATCCTCGGCCTTTACGAACTTGTATTCGCCGGCCTCGTCGTCCCACTCAAGCAGCTGCTTGCCGTCCTGCATGGGAGTGCCCACGCCGGTGGGAGTCAGGATGCCGCCTATGCCGGCGCCGCCGGCACGGGTCTTCTCGCACAGAGAGCCCTGGGGCACGAAGGTGATGTTGATCTCGCCCGCCACGACCTTTTCCACGGTCTCGGTGTTGTTGCCGATGTGGGAGCAGGTGATGTGCTTTATGCGGTCGGCGTGGACCAGCCTGCCTATGCCCTGGCCCTTGATGCTGGTGTTGTTGGAAATGACGTTGATGTTCTTGATGCCCTTCTCCATGAGTCCGTCGATGAGCGTTTCGGAAACGCCGCAGTTGACGAAGCCGGGGAGCAGGACCGTCATGCCGTCAAAGCATTTTTCCATTGCCTGTTCGACGGTGACGACTTTACTCTTAGCCAATTTGATGCAGTCCTTTCTTTTTTATATGGCGCGGCGGCCGCGCCGTTCTTCGCGCGATATCCGCGCGCGGCAGGCCGTCAGCCCTCGTCGCGCAGGCAGTTGCGGGTGATGCCGAGTATCGCGCGGGCGTCGTCGGCGGTGGCGATCTCGCGGCCGGCAAGCTGCGCGAGCTTCACGGCGCGCTCAACGAGCATGACGTTGGTGGCGATGATCTTGTTGCCGTCCTTGTCCTTGCCGTACATGACGTTGTCCTCAAGACCCACGCGCAGGCCGTCGCAGCCCAGCGCGAGGCCGGCGAGCATCATGGGCATATGGGCCTTGCCTATGCCGGATACGGACCAGGTAGCGCCCTGGGGCAGCTTGCCTACCAGGAAAGCAAGGTTCTCGGCGGTGCCGGGCATGGAGCCGCCTACGCCCATTATGAACTGGATGTGGGGAGGCTGGGGGATGTTCCACTTGTTCACGTAATACATCACGCTGTCGATGTGACCGGTATCGAAGACCTCGAATTCCGGCTTGACGTCGCACTTCACCACTTCCTGAGCCAGCAGGTTGAGGAAGCGGGGGCTGTTCTCGAAGATGTAGCTGTTGGCCCAGTTGATGGTGTTGGGGTCGAACGAGCACATCTCGGGCTTAAGGGCGCTGAGGTGCTGCAGGCGCTTGTAGTCCTCATACTCGCCGCCGGAGGTGGTGAGGTTGATGACGATATCTACGCCGGCCTCTTTGCAGTACTTGCGGCACAGCTGAACGGTCTCGGTGAACTTTTCAAGGCTCATGGACTTGTAGCCTATCTGCATTTCACCGTTGACTTCCTTATCCTCGCGGACGTGGATATGAGCCACGCTGGCTCCGGCCTTGGCGACCTCGACTACCTGGCGGGCGATCTCCTCGGGAGTATACGGAACGGTGGGAGCCTGGGATTTTTTGGTGCCGGCGCCGCACATGCACGCCTGAATGATTATCTTGTTGCTCTTGGACATTTTATCATTTCCTTTCCTTTGAAACGATCACACGGGGTCGTCCATGAATTTCTTTGCCAGACGGAATACCTCGAACAGCTGCTTGTCGCGCTTGGTCTTGAGGGCCTCGATATCCACGCCCTCGTAATCGTAAAAGCCCTTGCCGGTCTTTATGCCGAGGTTTCCTTCCTCCACCAGCTTCGCCAGGGTCGCGGGCATCTCGTCGCCGTGCTCCGGCATGGTGTAGCTGTGGTTTTTATAGTTGTTGGCGGTCATGTCGAGGCCGCCGAAGTCCGCGCGCTTGAGAAGGCCGAGCACGACCGCGCGGGGAATGAACGAGGCCTTGGCGGCAAGGTCAATGGCCTCGGCGTCGCAGTAGCCGTTGTCCATGAGGTAGAACACCTCGCGGTTGAGGCACTGCTGCAGACGGTTGACGATATATCCGCGGATGAATTTCTTCATGAGCACGGCGGTCTTGCCGCACTTTTTGAGCATCTCCACGGCGATATCGGCGTATTCCTGAGGAGCCTGCTCGCTCTTTACCACCTCTACCAGGGGGATGAGCTGGGGCGGAGCGTACCAGTGGCAGATTATCTGCTGGGCAAGCAGCTTTTCGGGCACTACCTCAAAGATGTTCAGCGCGGAGGTGTTGGAGGCGATGATCACGTCGCTCCCCACGATCCCGGCCAGCTCCCGGTACAGCTCTTCCTTGGCCTCTTTCTTTTCCACTATGGTCTCCATTATGAAGTCCGCGCCCTTGATCGCCTGCTCCACGGTGGCCTCGAAATGAATGCGCGAGTATATTTCGTCCACCTGATCGGCTTTGATCTCGCCCTCGTCGGCAAAGGTCTTAAGGCTGGTGTAAAGGCTCGCCTTGGCCTTTTCGCGGGTGGCCTCGCTGCGGGTCCACATGGTGACCTGATATCCGCCCATCGCGAAGGTCTGGGCAATGCCGGGGCCCATGGTGCCCGCGCCGAGGACGGCTATTTTTTTTATGTCCTGCAGAGTTTTCACAGTATTATGACATCCCTTTCACGGAAATTCTCTCCGCCGGGGCAAAGCCTGCGCTCCGCCCGCGGCTCCGGAAGCATACCGTTCCGGTCCCCCCGGGGCGCTCTGCCCCGAAGGGACCGGGACATTTCATCAGAAGGAGCCTTCCTCCCAGGCGACCAGACGGACGAAGCCGCCGTCGGCCATCTCGCAGCGGAACGGGAAAGCGGCAATGATCATTCTGCGGCCCTTGACCTCGTCGATGTCGCCGCCGGCGTTCTCGACGGTGCATACGCCGTGCTGAGTGAACAGTCTGTGGCAGGGCTCGTAGTCGGGATATTTCTCGGCGGCGTCGTGGCCGGTGGCGAGCTTATAGTTGGTGTCGAGCCAGGGCATCTGCTCCTTGAGAGGATAGTGCCACAGAGGAGCGTCGGTAGCGCCCCAGGTGCCGGATATGCCCTTGATCTTCTTGGAAAGCAGCCACTTGGCGACGGTGGGGCCCATGCCGGGATAGTAGTTGAAGTACTTGTCGTTGTTCTTTCTCCAGAAGCGGTGGAAGCCGGTGTCCACGACGACCCAGTCGTTCTCTCTGATCTCGAGTCCGTCCTTGGCGGCGGCCTTCTCGAAATCCTCGGGCTGGAGCTCGTACCAGATCTCGCCCATCTTGGCGGGATCGCCGCCGGCGGCGTTGAACTTCTCCTGGAACTCATCGTACAGGTGGGTCATGTCGAGGATGACGCCGGTGCCGATGCAGAACTCGAGCTTGATCTCGGCGAGGTTGTAGCCGTAACGCTCGCGGTCGACCTCTTCCTCATGCAGGACGTGGTTGGGAGCGTCCATATGGGTCGCGGCGTGCAGGGTGCCGGTGTAGGTCATGGTGCGCTTATGAAATCTCTCGAGATACTGGCCGCGGGGGAAGCTGAGGTCGCTGCGCGCGCCGGGGAAGGGCCACAGGGGGGTGTCTACGCCCCAGGGCTGGCTGAGGTCCCAGATCTTGGTCATTTTGGACTGATCCAGATAGAATTCGTCTTTGTTAAGGGGCATGTAAGCCATGGTATGTTCCTCCTGATTTATTTGATTTTATCGTTTTTTTATGATATTCTGAATAAACATCCTTAAGTGACAGACAAGCGTCTGACGCCGAACGGGGGGTATCTGCATGAAATACAAGATAGGCGACGTCTCGAGGATACTCGGCATATCCACCGACCTTCTGCGCTACTATGAGAAAAAGGGCGTGGTGAAGCCGCAAAAGGACAAGAACAACGATTACCGCTATTACGACACCTGGGACATCAATTTCCTCATAGACTGTCTGTGGTACAAAAGCTTCGGCTTCGGGATATCCCAGATAGCGTATATGGTCACTCAGTGCTGGCACGGCGATCTCGTTTCGCTCACCGACGAAAAATGCGATGAGCTGGAAAGCACCATCCGCCGTCAGGAGCTGCTGCTGGAGCAGCTCAAAAAGCACCGCGACGATCTTGCCCGGGTGAAGGACTGCATGTACGTGTGCGATATCGTCCCCAGCCCCGAAATAGTCAGCTACCTCAACCGCTTCAATTCCGAATACGCCGACAGCGCGGAGCTGCAGCGCCTGAGCAGCCAGTGGCTGGACTATATGCCCTTCGCCCAGAGGTACTTTGAGATACCTCAGGACGGGCTTACCGGCGAGGGCGACGATTACGCCTGGGGCTTTTCCCTGTCGGTCAAGCTGGCCGACGAGCTGGGCGTGCCCGTAAAGCCGCCGGTAGTCCGCCGTCCCTCCCGCATGAGCATCCATTCCGCCTTCAAAAGCTCCGGCAAAAACGCCTTTACTCCGAGACATCTCGATTTCATGCTCGAATTCGCTGAGAAAAACGGCTATACCATAACCGACCGCGCCGCCGGGAACCTGGTATGCAGCGTCATAGACGACGACGTGCTGACCGGCTATTTCGAGGTATGGCTGCCTATCGAATAAAAAGCGTGCTTGTCCGTCTGAGGCCGATGACCGGCCTCAGACGTTTTTTATCAGCCGATGGCGGTCAGGCCGCCGTCGGGATAGAGGATATTGCCGGTGAGGAAATCGGAGGCGGGAGCGGCAAGGAACAGAGCCGTGCCGACGCAGTCCTCGGGGTCGGACATTCTGCGCATGGGCAGATTGGCGGCCTGCATCTCGAGATACTTCTCGACGGTGACGTTCGCTTCCTTGGCGCGCATCTCGAAGATCTTGTTCATCATGGGGGTCTTCATGATGTTGGGGCCGAAGCCGTTCACGGTGATGCCGAAGGGGCCGAACTCGGAGGCCAGCTGCTTGGTCAGCATGTCGAGAGCGCCCTTGGACGCGCAGTAGGCGATGTTGCCGGGGCCCTTGGTGGCGATCTTGCCGCGCACGGAGGTCACGTTGACTATCTTGCCGTAGCCGGCGGCCTTCATGTATTCGCCGAAGTACTTGCAGGTGAGCATGACGGAGGTGACGTTGGCGCGCATGACGGCGTCAAACTCCTCGGTGGGGAACTCGGCAATGGGGTGCTTTTTGTTCATGCCCTGGGAATTGACAAGGATGGTGACGGGGCCCATGTCCTCGTTGGCCTTCTTGGCGCAGGCCTTGACGTTCTCCTCGTCGGTGGCGTCGCAGACATAGTACCTGAAGTCCTTGCCGGTCTGAGCCTTGAGCTCCTCGCAGGCAGCCTTCAGCTTGTCCTCGCTGCGGGAGGCTATGGCGACGTTGGCGCCCGCCTCGGCAAAGGCCTTGGCAACAAGCTGGCCCAGTCCGCCGGCTCCGCCGATTATAACGGCGTTTTTGCCGGTAAGATCAAACAGTTTCGTCATGATACTTTTCCTTCCTTCTTATTTATTGTTGAGCGTTTTGCTTCAGTCGCACATTTCGATGACGGTGGCCTGTCCCATGCCGCCGGCGATGCACAGCGTCGCCAGGCCGTACTTCAGGCCGCGGCGCTTCATCTCGTACATCAGCGTTACGAGGATGCGGCAGCCGGAGGAGCCCACGGGATGTCCCAGAGCTACGGCGCCGCCGTTGACGTTGATTATGTCCATTCTGTTCTCCAGGCCGAGCATCTTGATGCAGCCCAGCGCCTGAGCCGTGAAGGCCTCGTTGAGCTCGATGAGCTGTATGTCGTCCATGGTGAGGCCGGCGTTCTTCAGCGCCTTGGGCACCGCGTAGACGGGGCCGAGGCCCATCATTCTCGGATCGGCGCCGGCTACGCCCATGCCTATGATCTTGCATATGGGCTTGAGGCCGAGCTCGGCGGCCTTTTCGGCGCTCATCAGGGTAACGACGGAGGCGCCGTCGTTGCGGCCGGAGGAGGAAGCGGCGGTAACGGTGCCGGTGAGGGCGCTGTCGTTATACAGCTTGCCGTCCTCGCCCTTCTTGATATTGAAGCAGGGCTTCAGCTTCGCCATTTTCTCAAGGCTGGTGTCCCTCTTGGGGAACTCGTCGGTATCCACCACGATGGGGGGCTTTTTGCGGCCCTGGGGAACGGTGAGAGGAATGATCTCTTCCTTGAACTTGCCGGCGTCGATGGCGGCTATGGCCTTTTCCTGGGACCTGAGCGAGAACTCGTCCTGCTCCTCGCGGGTGATGCCCATGGTCTGAGCTATGTTCTCGGCGGTGGCGCCCATGTTGTAGCGGCCGTAGATCTCCTGCGGCTGGCTCTGGAACTGACCCTCGGTAAGAGCGTCGACGAATTCGACGTTGCCGGTGCCGACGCCCCAGCGCGCGTCGCGCACGTAGAACACGGCGTTGGACATGCTCTCGGTGCCGCCCGCGAGCACCACGTCGGACATGCCGGTCATGATTTCCATGGCGCCGTTGTGGATGGCGGTCATGCCGGAGGCGCACTGGCGCATTACCGTATACGCGGGGACCTCCTCGGGTATGCCGACGCGCAGAGCGGCGACACGCGCGATGTTGGGCTCGTCCGAGGTCTGACGGCACTGGCCCATTATGACCTCGTCGACCTCTTTGGGATCCATTCCGGTGCGCTCGAGCGTGCCCTTCAGGACCGCGCAGGCCATATCAACGGCGTGCAGAGGCTTCAGAGCTCCGCCCATATTGCCGACCGCCGTGCGGCAGCCGTCAACGATGACTACTTCTTTCATATTGCTCATTTTTTCTTTCCTTCCCTTGCAAAGCAAGTTATGATTTACAAAAATGCTTCAAGGCATAACATACCTTTATATATGAATGATAAACCTTGGTATAATCCCAAAGTCAAGCAAAGTCCGACGGATATTTATATACAAAAAGAATTCCCGCGTTATTTGCGTTTTTGTGCATGTTGAATATAACGATTATGCCGAAGCGTTCTCGCTTCGGCATATATCCGTTACGGTATCTTTCTCGCCGTTCCGCTGCGCACGGCGGCCTCGGCCACGGCGGCCGCGACGGCCTTTCCCACGCGCGGATCGAAGGGCTCGGGCAGTATGTATTCCGCGCTGAGCCGGTCCCGGGCGAGGGCCGCTATCGCGTCGGCCGCGGCGAGCTTCATTTCCTCGTTTATGTCGCTTGCCCTCACGTCGAGAGCGCCTCTGAATATTCCGGGGAAGGCGAGCACGTTGTTTATCTGATTGGGCATGTCGCTCCTGCCCGTGCCCACTACGGCCGCTCCCGCGGCGAGGGCTTCCTCCGGCATTATCTCGGGCGTCGGGTTCGCCATGGCGAAGATTATCGGCGACGGGGCCATCGAGCGCACGTTCTCCGCCGTCAGCAGGCCGGGAGCCGAAACGCCGATGAATACGTCCGCGCCCTTTATGACCTCGGCAAGAGGTCCCTTTTTCCTCTCGCGGTTAGTGAAAGCGGCGAGGGCGGCCTTTGCCGCGTTGAGCCCCGGCCTGTCCGCGCTGACGGCGCCGGAGCTGTCGCAGACGATCACGTCCCCGACGCCGCGGCTGCACAGCAGCCGCGCTATCGCCGTACCGGCCGCGCCCGCCCCGCTGATCACGGCGGATATTTCTCCGAAGCTCCTGCCGGTCAGCCTCACGGCGTTGGTCAGCGCCGCGAGGACGACGACGGCGGTGCCGTGCTGATCGTCGTGGAACACCGGGATATCGCAGCGTTTTTTCAGCTTTTCCTCTATCTCGAAGCAGCGAGGCGCGGATATGTCCTCCAGGTTTATGCCGCCGAAGCTCCCTGCCAGCAGCGCCACCGTTTCCACTATCGTGTCGGGGTCCTTGGAGCGGATGCAAAGGGGCACCGCGTCCACCCCGCCGAAGGTCTTGAAGAGCACGCATTTGCCCTCCATGACCGGCATGCCGGCCTCCGGGCCGATGTCCCCCAGGCCGAGCACGGCGGTACCGTCGGTCACCACGGCCACGGTGTTGCCGCGCCAGGTAAGATCCCAGCTTTTGTTCCTGTCCGCCATGATCTCACGGCAGGGCTGAGCCACGCCCGGCGTATACGCCAGCGACAGGTCCTCCCTGCCGCTTATCTTCATTTTCGGTACTGTTTCCAGCTTTCCGCGCCACTGCTCGTGCAGGCGCAGCGATCTCTCGGCGTAATCCATGTTTTCCTCCCAAACGCATATCCCGCGCCGGTCTTCGCCGGCAAACGGGACCGCGCTCCGCTTCATGCGCGGTCCGGCCGTTTCCGAAACGGTCCGAACGCTGTTTTTTATCGGAGCTCATTTTATCCTTTTCACGGCGCATAAGCAAGACGGTAAGGATATTTTTCTCAATTATCCCGTTCCCGGCCGCCCGACAGCTCCCGCGCCTCCGCGGCGCTCAGCTTTTCAAGCGACGTGCCGGTATAGTAGTGGGCGAGTATCTCCGCGTGATCCGCTCCGTCTTCCGCCATGACCTCGGCTCCGTACTGGCTCATGCCCACGCCGTGACCGTAGCCGGAAACGTGGAAATGGATCCCGTCCTCCTCCAGCTCCCAGATCACCGCCGTGCTTCGCAGGCCGAGCAGCATCCTCAGCTGCGTCCCGCTGAGTCTCACTCCGCCGAGGCTGACGCTTTTCAGCCTCCCCGACGGGCTGTATTCCGCTCCGCTCAGCCAGCCGTCCGGCTCCCCCGACAGATCGGCCTCCGGGCAGCCGCTCCCGGCGGCGCGCCTGAACTCGTCGAAGGACAGCGCCGTTTCCGAATAGTACCCCGGCACGTCCTCTGCCTTTTCCGGACTTTCCACGCTCCTGAGATACGGCAGCGCCCCGCTCCACACGTTCTCGCTGTCCTCGGTGCTGCCGCAGGACGAGGAATGGAACGCGGCGAATACCGGCAGCCCGTCGTAAACGATTATCTCTCCGTCCGTCCGCTCGACCGCCTGCTCGATCTTCCGGAGATTTTCGCGCCAATCATCCCCCCAGCGTTCCTTCAGCTGCCGGGTATCCGCATACGCCTTGCAGCAGCCGGGATCGGAGCATACCGCGCCGTTGTCGTGGACGCGCTCCTCCGTCATGCGGAAATACGTAAAGGTCCTCGCTGCCACCGCCTGCGCCTCGAGCGCCTCCGGCATGAACGACGCCGGCATTTCCGCGGCGACCGTGCCGACGAGATAGCTGTGCATGTCCGTGGTTTTTTCTCCTTCGTCGGTGATGAGCAGCACCTGCGAGGCGCGGTCCGCCGACTCCCCGCCGTCCGTCTCGAGCCAAAGGCCCGCTCTGCGTATAAGCTCCGCCGCGGGAGCCGTTACGGCGGAGCTCTCCGCCGCGCCCGGCCGCGCCGCTATCAGAGCCATGAGCAGTATCGTCGTCACGGAAACGAGGGACACCGCGAGTACGGAACGTAATTTCTCCAAAATCAGCACTTCCTTTTTTCTCAAGCAGTGGTATAATGAGCATGAAATGGTTTTTCACCGCGCCGCCTCTCCGAGGGGAGGCGCTTCGGGGCCGTGCCGCACGAGGCGGCGCATGGCCGTATAATATCAAAGCCCGGTCCCGTACCGATAAAAATATATGTCGTAAGGACGTGCAGATATGCGTAAACCCGCAGTTGTATTTGCCCTGGGCACCGTCGTGCTGTCTCTGGCGGGCGCGGCGCTGCGTTACTTTGAATTCCGCTCCGCCCGCGATCCGGAAACGGGACTGTTCTCGTTCGTTCCCGTCCCGGGAGCCCTGATCGCTCTCCGCGTGCTCGCCGC
>JAEEGH010003580.1_pt1 | contig 40655 bp, 32 predicted proteins | sample 9134181 | NCBI WGS metagenome assembly JAEEGH01 (sample SAMN16246544, study PRJNA631951) | gut metagenome | biome: gut microbiome; feature: rumen; material: DP-attached | host: Bos | place: Iran: Karaj | collected 2018-10 | reverse complement strand
CATCCTCGCCGACGAGCCCACGGGTAACCTCGACTCGAAGAACGGCAAGGAGGTGATGGACCTGCTCACCGACCTCCACAAGGAAGGCACCACCATCGTCATGGTGACCCACTCGCAGCGCGACGCCGGCTACGCCGACCGCATCATCAACCTCTTCGACGGTAAGATCGTGGAAGAGGTGTTGTCGCAACTATAACTTTCGTTCTGTTGTAAAATTGGATTGCCTTCGGCAAGAAATCTTTCAAAATCGAAATGAAAATCTATAAAAAAATAAGAAATTGATTTTGAATGATTTTTGAAATAGATTTTTGAGGGATTTCTTGCGAAGCAATCCGAACAAATCATGGTTTTAGCTGTTTTGTGACAAAAAAGTTGTATCTTTGCAGAAAATAGAAACCATGCTTTTTGAGGATTATAAAATGCATCCTGATGCCCAAGTGAGGCAATCGCTGCTGTGGGAATTCGACCTTGATCGGTTCGACTGGCAGACGATGCGAGATACTGTGGTGCAACGTGTGATGGAACGCGGACGGATGGATGACTTTTATGCCATACTCAATTTGTATGGAGAAGAGGGCGTAAAAGCCGCTTTGAAAGCCATTCCATATATGAGCGACAAAAACATGAACTTTGCCTGTGTCACTTTCAATCTTGGAAAGGAAGAACTGAAATGCTACACAAAGAAACAGTCAGCAACGCAACATTGGAGCTCTTGAAAAGGCTGATGGCCGATGCGCGTTTGAAAGATTTTGTCCTTGTGGGAGGAACTGCACTCTCGCTTCAGATGGGCCACAGAATCAGCGTTGACTTGGATTTGTTCATCAACAGCGATTTCGATGCCGAAGCATTGAGGGAGTATCTGGAACGGACTTATCATCTGGAAACGGATTATATGGCTTTTGCCACGGTGAAGGGAGAGATAGAAGGTGTTCAAGTGGATTGCATCGCTCATTCTTATCCTTGGATTAGGCCTTTTGTAGAAGAAGAAGGCATTCGACTGGCAAGCATGGAAGACATTTGCGCGATGAAATTGAACGCTATTGCTGGCAATGGTACTCGAATCAAAGATTTCGTCGATGTCGCCTACCTTTCTTCATCGTTTTCTCTGCGACAAATGCTGGAGTTTTACGAAGAGAAATACCACGCCAATCCTTTGATGCCACTCAAAGGCATCGTGTTTTTCGACGACATCAACAAAGATGCCCCCGTTAAGATGGCCGATGGGAAACCTCTTGACTGGAAAAAAATCGAGAAACGACTCATCGCGATAGAGAAATCCCCAAGTAAAGTCTTTGATGCACTGTAAAAAACTTTACACTTTTTGTAAAATGCAGTTTTTGTATTTTGTTGGTTTTTAATGATTTGCATTTCTGGCACGGCGATGGCCATGCTCTTAGGCAGAAAAAAATATAAAACTGTAAAGCTATGACAAAGAAATCATTTTAGACGGTACTGTTCGTCATTATGGTGGGTATGATGATGGGATGGTGAAGTGAAACGCGGAAGTCATAACAGCGGTGTCATATAAAGCGGCAGAAATACCAATCCGTCTTTGACTTCAACATCCTTAGAGTGAAGGACGTATGGCGTGGAAAGATAGTTTCGTTACTAATTCATCACGGATTTTCCGTCTCATAAATCACCTTTCCTAGATTTTTCAAATGGGTGTTTATACACTTTTCCTAGATTTTTCAATGGGCAAAATTACACATTTCCTAGATTTTTGAATGAAAAGCTCCAAAAAAAATTCTTCATGACAACGCTCACTGTAAAGTTTCTTTACACCACTGTAAAGAAACTTTACACTTTTTGTAAAACGCTTTTTTTGTATTTTATTGGTTTTTAATGATTTGCAATTTTGGTATGGCGATTGCCATGCTATTAGGCAGAATAATTGTAAAACTGTAAAGCTATGGCAAAGAAATCATTTTTGACCGCACTGCTCGTTATTATGGCGGTGCTGGGCGCTGAGGCGCAAAACTTGAATGGCCGTTTGGCCGACGAAAACGGCGAGCCTGTGGCTTTCGCCAACATGACACTCAAAATGGCCGCCAACGACAGCCTCGTGGCTGGCATGACTTCCGACGAGAACGGCAACTTCTCCATCGATGTGAAAGAAGGAAGGTACATCCTTACCGTATCAGCCATCGGCTACGAGCGGCTGACCATCCGCTGTGGGGCAACTTCCCTTGGTACACTATTGATGCCCAAAACCACAGCGCAATTGGATGAAGTGGTCGTCGAAGGCTCGCGAATCACCGAAGAAGCAGGACGTTTCGTGGTGCTTCCCGACCCCAAAGAGGCGCAAGTCTCGGGACGCGGCCTGACTTTGCTCGACATGCAGCAGCTGCCCGGCTTGGAGGTGGACGTGGCCCGGCAAACCGTCACCATCGACGGTGGCACACCCATTCTGCAAATCAACGGGAAGGAAGTGCCGCTCAACCGCTTCATCAATGTCAGGCCGGAGCAAATCCTGCGCATCGAGTACAGCAATGAACCTGGAATCCGCTATTTGGACCGTAACGCTTCAGGCATCATCAATCTTGTGCTGAAGGAGTCGGACGACGGTGGAAACGTGGTGGCAAGGATTCAGTCGGCGTTCACCACGGGCTTTGTGGACGGTTATCTTATGGCCGCACACCACAAGGGCAAATCAGAGTTTTCGTTGCAGTACAACTTGAGCCATCGCAACTACAAGAACGTACCTTACGTGATGACAGACAGTTACATCGCTGAAGAGCGCACGGTGGAGCGCTCACAGGAGTTGAGTTCCCCCTTCAATTACATCACACACAACATCACGGGAGAATACACCTACCAGCCTAACGACAGCACCATGTTTGTGGCCACCTTGCGCGACTACATCGACAACAACCATTGGTTCGGAACAGGCGCCATCAACGAAACGGAAAACGGCATAACCACCCAATTGGACATGAACAAACAAACCGACCGAAAAGGCAACTCGCCGACCTTGGATTTGTTCTTCACGCACAAGATGAGGAACCGTCAGAAAATCGAACTCAATATGGTGGGGCAATATTCACATAGTGATTATTACAACAATTTGATTTACAAGGATTCGGAAAGCGAATGGGAATATCCCACAAAGGTGATTAACAACGGTTACGCTGTCAGTGGCGAGGCTGTTTACGGCAAACAATTCAAACAGGCGGAAGTCCGCGTTGGACTGCAATACCAGCACAACTTTGCGAGCAACGACTATGTGATTTACGAAACGCAAACCGAGATGACCAAGGACAACACTTATCTTTACACTAGCATCGATGGCAATTTGAGAGACAATGTGACGTATTCGTTGGGGACGGGCGTCAAGTTGTTCTCCGTGACTGACGGCATCGATACACGGCGCTATGTCCGCAACTTGAGCACGGCGGGTTTGTTTTGGCGCATCAACCAGCATTGGTCGATTAATGCCAATGCGAGGTTTATCCCATACTTGCCTTCGTTGAGCGAACTTTCACCCGTGTTGCAGCGCGTGGACGATGTAGAGGCCATTCAAGGTAACGAGTCGCTGCGGCCTTACAACACCCTGAATGGCTCACTGCGGTTGCGCTACAATAACAAGGGTTGGTTTGCGAGTATGATTCCAAGTTATTACAGGAACTTTTCGCCCACTGTCCGCCTGTATCAATACGACCCCGAACTTGGGCTTTTTGTCGGCACGCCAAAAAACACCGACTATTACCAGCGTTTCCAATTGAGGGCTGAAGTGGGCGTGAAGCAACTGTTTGACCGACTGAATATTACGTTGAAAGCTAAACTAAAAAAGGAGGAGGCCAAAGGCGAGGAGTTCTATCATAACAACCTCAATTTCAGCAGTGGCATCAAGGCGCAATTTGTTTGGAAGCAGTTGGTAGTCGGCTGCGACTTTGATTTTACACCCGAATGGTCTTTGTTCGGCGAGGATTTGTCGGGAGGCGAAATGTCGCAAAGCATCTATGCCGAATACAATTGGAAGAGCCTGAATGTCAGTTTGGTTTGGCATTGTCCGTTCAACAAGGAAGGTTACAAATACCAGTCGGAAAACCTCTCGGCAGTGCATCCTTACATCCATACCAACTGGACTGCTGACAACGGCAATATGATTGTGTTAGGTCTGACTTGGAAGCTGAACTACGGCAAGGCGTTCAACAAAGGCCAGAAGACGCTTTGGAATGGCGGATATGATGATGGTATGGTGAAGTAACACAATGAACAACATAAGCCTTCGAAAGCCGAACTAACTTTAGGGTTGGTTAGGCTTTCGCGGTTTTTGATTGGTTTGTGGTCGAAAAAAACTATTAGCAATAAAAAAAAATGTATCTTTGCCCTCAAAATCAATAATACTATTATGGAAACAAACGTTGGGGTTCAAAAAGTTTCGATGGTTGATGCTTTGTTAGCCATCTATCGTCAGCAGGATGAAAGAGTGAGGAGGGATTTCCTTATGCGTGTCCGTCAGGAAGACAGTTTATTGGATATGCCAGGGATGCGAACCCGCGAAGAGATGATGCAAGCTTCGCGCGAGCGGATGAGAGACATCATTGCTGGACACGAACAGACGCTTACTCATGATGAAGTGATGAAGATGGTGGATGATGCAATTGCTGAGACTGTATGAAGGTGAAATGGTCAAAACGTGCGGCAATTGAATTTGCTGCAACTGCGGCTTATGTGGCGGCTGAGTTTGGTCAAACTGCTGCCAAAAAAATGCGCAATAGGATTGACAAGGCCGTTGAAAACATCTCCCAATTCCCCATGATTGGCGTTTCAAGTTTTACTGATGAAGAGACTGGAATCGAGTTTCGCGAGCTTCAATGTCGTATTAATAGTGTGGTGTACACCATCTATAATGAGGAGATTTATATCGTCAGCATTTGGAGCAACCGTCAAAACCGAAACAGCCTGCATTCCGCATTGAAGGAAGATGCACAAAGCCTGTATTTTGAGGAATGATTTTTTGGTCAAATTGTAAACCAGTGTAAAGTTTCTTTACACCACTGTAAAGAAATTTTACACTTTTTGTAAAACGCTGGTTTTGTATTTTGTTGGTTTTTAATTGTTTACAATTTTGGCACGGCGATTGCCATGCTAAAAGGCAGTAAAATTATAAACCTGTAAAGCTATGGCAAAGAAATCATTTTTGACCGCACTGCTGGTTGTTATGGCGGTGCTGTGCGCTGAGGCGCAGAACAACAAGGTATGGAAGACTGATACCGTTATCGACGGGAAAGGTAACAAAATCATTACCGTGTATAAGCAAAATAACGTTGCAGAAGGCAACGGCAACATCGTCACGCGTGACATCGATGTGGCGGCGTTCAAGGAAATCAGCATGATATTGCCTGCAACGGTAAACTACAAAGTGGCGGACAACTACTCCTGCCGTGTGACCCTCGATGAGAACCTTTTCGAGTGGGTCGACATCTATCTGAAAGGTGATTGCTTGAGGGTCGAGATGGTCAAGACCTTTCAGCAATCCGACGTGAAGCCGACGAAGTTCCTCATTGAGCTCACCGCCCCGACCTTGGAGGAAATCAGTATAATGGGTGGCGGTGACTTTAATTTCGTTACGCCGTATGAAGCCAAAGAGTTGAAAATCAAATTGACGGGTTCGGGCGATGTGGTTTTCGAGAAAACAGCAAACATCCATGATTTTGATACAGACGTTGCAGGCTCGGGAAATTTGTTGAGTAAAGAACTTCATGCTGACTATGTGGATATAAGCATCGCTGGGTCGGGGCAAATGGTTTGCGAACACCTCCAAGCCAATCGCCTGCGTGCAAGTGTCGCCGGTTCGGGCGATGTCATTATCAAGGATGGAATGGTGAAAAAAGCGAACCTTTCCGTGGCGGGTTCGGGCTCCATTGAGGCACGCTGCCAGATGGAAACGATGGACTACAGCGTTGCGGGCACGGGCAGTATCGCTTACCCAGGCGATGTCAAGGCGGTAGGCACCGTAGTAGGCGGCAAGATCCATAAAATCTGGGGAACAGAAAACAACAAGAAAAAAAGTTGTGATGAAAAACCGTAATAAAACAAAAATCAACCAAACGTTTTTCGAAAAGTTGGTAAAGTTCTTCGGACTTGAAAAAGCAGAGAGAATATTTAAAATACTTGTTCGTTTATAAAACCTGGATTGCTTCGTTCCTCGCAATGACGCGAAGCGGCAGTTCAACAGTTCAACAATTCAACAATCAACAATTCAACAATATGAGAATCTACAAAAAAGGTAAGACCTCCCTCGTGTCTTCCATCCTGAACATCTTGGGCTTGACGGCAGCCTTCGCCGCGCTCTACATCATCCTTGTGCAGGTACACCATGACCTCACCTACAACAAGGGACTTAAGGACAGCGACAGGATTTATGTCCTTACAAAGCAAGAGACCCGATCTACTGGTTATTCGTCTTATCTGTGTCGCCCCATAGGCGAATATGTGATCAATGCTTCACCCGATATTGAAGTCGGTGGCTGCGGTCGCATTGCGGGTGTTCCCGCTAAGATTCGTGTGAGCGACGAGCAGTCGCCTGTTTCAGGGTCGCAAGTCGCCTTGAACAAAGGCGCCCGCGAGGTCTTTGGATTTGAACTGGTGGCCGGCAATTGGGACGATTTGACAGGCGCGGCCTTAGCTGTATCGGAATCGATGGCTAAGCGTCTCGGCGTCCAAGTGGGTGACGTTGTGAAAAATCTTGCCGAAACACAATGGATAGAAACGACCATCGTAGCCATCTATAAGGACATGCCGAAGCACAGCGACCTCTCATCTTTTGATATTGTTTGGGACATGCCTGATGTTCTGCTCGATGAATGGAAGGAGTTTTCGTACTTCTATTATTTGAAACTGCGTGAAGGTGCCGACCCCGAGGCAATCACCGAAGTGGCAAAGCCGGTCTGCAAGCAATTTTTCAGCGAGATGAATGGCGGCATTGAGGTTTCGGATGATGATGTCAAATTCGGGATTCGCCCCGTGCTGCTGACCGAGATGTATTTCGCCGACCCCAACAATAACTATACAGTAGGCAAGATGGGTAACCGGACCACGACCATCACTTTGCTTGTCATCGCCATTTTCGTGGTGCTCATCGCTTTCATTAATTACATCAACTTCTTCTTTGCGATGGTGCCGTTGCGTTTGAAAAGCATCAACACGCGGAAGATATTGGGCAGCAGCCGTTTCCAATTGGTGATGTCGTCGGTGGGCGAGTCGCTATTGATGGTGATCATCGCCCTTGGCTTGGCAGTGGCCGCGGTCACATTGTTCAAGCAATCCACTTTGGCTGCCCTGATTGACACCTCACTGGATTTCGGCCAAAACTGGGGCATCGTTGCTTTGACCATTGGTTTGGCGTTGCTTATCTCGGTGGTCGCCAGCCTCTATCCAGCCTTGTTCGCCACATCATTCAATCCCGCTTTTGCCTTGAAAGGCACACTTGGCACCACGCAGAAGGGCAAGGCTTTCCGCATCGGCTTGATCGGTTTGCAGTTTACCGTGTCTATTGTTTTGATCATCTGTGCGATATTCGTCCATGAACAACGTCAGTACATGCTGAATCACGACATGGGTTTCAATCAGGAATGCCTATTACAGTCGCGGGTGTCGTGGAACCTTGCCACCAACCGCCAAGCCGTTGAGAACCAGTTGAAAGCCGATGCCGCCATCAAGGATATTGCTTGGGGCTCGGGATCTTTTATAAAAGATACTCGTATGAGTTGGGGACGCAAAGTGCATGGCGAGGATGCCGGGTGGCAGGTCTATCCCGTCTCGTGGAACTTCCTGCGTTTTATGGGCATCGACATTGTAGAAGGCCGTGATTTCACTGAGGCCGATGAACAATCTACAGGAACATACATCTTCAATGAATTTGCACGTGACTATTACAAGATTACCCTTGATGACCAGATCGGCGGCCATGATGACCAAATCGCCGAAATTGCCGGTTTCTGCAAGGATTTCAACTTTTGTGCATTGCGCAATGGCATGGGACCGTTTGCCTTCTATGTGTATGGCAAGGACCCGTGGAATATTTGCAACATGCTCTTCATCCGCACCGAGCCAGGCGTGGATGTCCCCGCCTTAAAGGAGCGCATCTGCAAAACCCTTGTAGACCTTGATCCCGATTGGGCCGAGGGCGTTGATATTGAGGTGACGCCTTTCGATCAGGCCCTTGAAAACCAATATAAAAAGGAGAACAATCTTTCGAAGTTAGTCACTTTGTTTACGGTGTTGGCCATCGTCATCTCGCTGATGGGCGTGTTCGGCTTGGTGATGTTCGAGACGGAGCATCGCCGCAAGGAAATTGGCATCCGTCGTGTGCATGGTGCCACGGTGCAGCAGATCCTGGCGATGTTCAATTCGCGCTTCGTGAAGATTGTGCTGGTGTGCTTCGTCATCGCCGTGCCCGTGAGCATCGTCATCATGCGGCGTTATCTGGAAGGCTTCGCCTATCAGGTGCCGTTGCACGTTTGGGTGTTTGCACTTGCGTTGTTGGCAGTTTTGGGTGTAACGATAGCGGTGGTCACCTTGCGCAGTCTGCGGGCGGCTACGATGAATCCGGTGAAATCGTTGCGGAGTGAATAATTTTAATCACAAAACCCACAAAACAATGCAAAACCTCAATCATTTCAGGTGCGGCGCTGCAACCGCCTTGCCGCCAGAAAGGAGTCAGTTGGCTACTTTCCTTGCAAAAAGTGTTTTGACGGTTTTGTGGGTTTTGTGACAAAAACAACAACATGTACTTGTCTATTTTTAGGAAGCAGTACGACTTTCGTTCAGAAAAGTGGGTTATAATTCAATTATTCGTTCAGAAAAATGGGTTAGGTAGTTGTTTTTTCGTTTGGAAAAGTGTATTTTTGCAGCGTTAATTCGTTTGAAAAGATGCTGAAAAGAAAGATTGAAGATGCCTTACGGGAATGGAAAGACAGCCCTGACCATTTGCCGCTTGTCATTATGGGATTGCGCCAGTGTGGCAAGACCTTTATTGTGCGAAAATTCGCAGAAGAGAACTACAAATATGTGTATTACATGAACTTCACCAAGCAACCCAAGCGTATTGGTGCATTTTTGGGCTCTAAAGAAGTCGATGCGATTCTTTTGGAACTCTCCGCACAAATAAAAGGTGCCAATTTCGTCTCAGGGCAAACTTGCTTCATCTTCGACGAGATTCAAGACTGTCCCGATGCCCGTACCTCCTTGAAGTTTTTCAAAGAGGATGGACGTTTTGATGTGATTGCCACGGGCTCCCTTTTGGGCGTTCAAGGTTATGGCGAAAAGAAAAAGAAGCTGAAACGGAAACGCGAGGACGACATTCGGTTAGGAAAGAACTCTATTCCTGTTGGTTCTGAATACATTGTGCAGATGTATCCACTCGACTTCGAGGAGTTTCTTTGGGCAAATGGCATCTCGGAAGAGGTGATTGCTTTTTTGAAGGACTGCCTGGCAAATGAAAAACCGGTTCCAATGGGGATACATGTCGCCATGAAAGACATCTTGAATCGCTATGTCGCCGTTGGTGGTTTGCCTGCAGCTGTGAACAAGTTGATAGAGACAGGCAACATAAGTAAAGTGGATGCCGTCCTTCGCAGGATTCTGAAAGAGTATAAAGATGACATGGTGAAATATGCCAGCGACGATGACAAACCCTACATACGCGGTTGTTTTGATTCTATCACCAAGCAACTATCCAAGGACTACAAAAAGTTCCAATACAATCTCATCAAGAAGGATGGCCGCGCAGAGGATTACGCCGGGTCGCTTCAATGGCTGGAAGATGCTGGAATGATTCGTCGCTGTTATAACACAGAAGCAACGGGTTTGCCCATGGAAGGTAATGCCATAGAATCCGTCTTCAAAGTGTATATCACCGACATTGGCTTGCTTGTCACCATGCTTGGCGGTTCCACTCGAAATGACATTATACAAGGGAACTTGGGCGGTTTCAAAGGGGCTATCTTTGAAAACTTGATGGCTGATACACTCCATAAAAAAGAGCAGAATCTGTACTACTACCGTAAGGAATCTGGCATGGAACTGGACTTTTTGGTTAGTTACAAGGGAGAATGTGTTCCCGTTGAGGTCAAAGCCAAGACAGCCAAAGCAAAAAGCCTTTCAACTGCACTGAAGCATCCTGAAAAGTACCATGTATACCATGCCGTAAAATTCGGCGATTTCAATATTGGTCGTGAAGGTCCATTGCTGACACTTCCGAATTATATGCAGTTTCTCTTGGATCTCGAACCCGAAGAAATCATCTTGGGACCTATTGACACCAATGGACTCAATCGCTTGGCAAAAGAATTATTGGAAAAATAGATTGTAAAGTTTCTTTACACCCACTGTAAAGAAACTTTACACTTTTACAAAAGGGTAAAAATGTATCTTGTTGATTCATATTGTTTTATGATTTTGGCATAGATTATGCCATACGATTACCAACAATTAAACAGTTCAACAATCAACAATTCAACAATATGTCAAGTTACATCAAATTCCTTTCCCGCAACAAACTCTACACCATCATCGAGGCCATCGGCCTCATCGTTTCCATTGCCTTCGTCATCTTGATTGGCAATTATGTGTATCAACAGTATTCCGTGGCCTACGGCAACCCTTATCGAAATAGGGTTTATGCCGTTGGAAACCAAGATTATATGTCGTTATCGTGGTGGGATAAAGCCGTTTTTGAGGACAAACTTCCCGAAGCCGAAACGGTGGCCCGCATCTCTGGCTCCGACTATGACGGCTATATCACCTTCGGCGACGAACAACCTGTCAGTGCCGTCATCACCGAGGCTGACCCCGAAATTTTTGAACTTTTCCCGAGCCTGACCTTGCTCGAAGGCAGCATGGACGAGTACTGCATCAAAGGGCATTGCCTGATTTCCGAGTCGCTTGCCAACCGCGCCTTCAACGGCGACGCCGTCGGCAAGCCCATCCGAATCACCTATTTCGATGATAAAATCGAAAGCATGGTCTGCGGCATTTTCAAGGATGCCCCCAACTCAATGATGCCTAACTCCGATGTGCTGCTCAACCCCGAGTTTAACACATTGCCCAACCAAAAGCCTTTCAGTTCCATTGGGCAATATATGACCTTGATTAAAGTTCAAGAAGGCACTGACCGAGAGCAACTCGCGAAAAAAGTCGAGGCTGTTGGGTTGCCCAATTATTCTGACGGTTTCGTGAGTGCCATGCCGATTTACACTTTGCCGGAAGTCTTTTTCAATGAGAACCAATGGATGTTCAAAGGAGGTAAAAAGTCGGTGATGCAAACACTGACCGTGGTGGTGTTGCTGCTGCTCGTTTCGGCCATTTTCAACTACATCAACCTCAACATGGCCCTTTCGGGAAAACGCGCCAAGGAAATGGCCACTAGGCGGCTTCACGGTGCCACGAAAGGGAGAATCGTTTTAAAGTATATCCTTGAATCCGTGTCGTTTACGGCTGTATGCTTCGTGCTGGCGTTTTTGTTGGCCTGTGCCTTGTTCCCGATGATGAACGGTTTGCTGAAAAACGTTGGGGGCGGCGATATGAGTATCGATGCATCATTGGGGCAGTTTGTACTGATCCGATTCGACTGGACGGTGGGCGTTGTGGCAGTTTATCTTGCAGCCATAGTGTTCGTGGGCGTACTGTCGGGCATCGCGCCTGCCGCCATAGCCTCGCGTTTCGAACCGATTGACGTGGTGCGTGGCACCTATCGGCTTCAAACCAAAAGGGTGTTCAGCAAGGTGTTCATCGTGTTCCAAAACACCATCACCATCGTCCTGATTGCCATGGCACTCCTGATGGAAGTGCAGATGCGCCACATGATGAACCGTCCCACTAACATGCGTTCAGAGGGCTTGTATTCGTTGCAATGCTGGGTGCAGGACTATTCCGATATAGTGCCGCTCATCGACCGTTTGGAGAAGATTCCGAACGTGAAAGCAGTAGGCTACGGTCGTGGTTTCGCGGGGCAGATGAACATGGGCACCAGCGTCAAAACGCCCGACGGCGAAATGGTGAACATGCAACTTATCCTGTGCGACGAGACGTATTTCGATATGCTTGGTTTGCAGGTTGTTGAGGATTTCGGCGTGCCAAAAACCAATTCGGTCTGGATGTCGAAGACTTTGGCTGAAAAACTCGCTTTGAACGACTCAACGGTGAATTATTACGCCCGACACATGCGCATCAATGGCTCTCGACCCGAGACCGTGGGCGGCGTTTATGAAGACATCCCGACACGCTCGGCTGCGTCGTCTGAACCCAACCAGTTTTCGGCGGTCATCATCGCGCGTGACGAGGACTTGATATGGGGTAACGGCGTAATGATTGATGTTTCAAACGATTATAAAGAGACCGAAAAAGCTATTATGCAAGCCTACACCGACTATTCCGAGGAAAAGAACGGCATGTTCGTTGAACCCGCCCAAAACGGCTTTGTGAAAGACCTGATTAATGTGCTACTCCAACCTGCGAAGATGGCTATGCGCCTGCTTGAACTCTTCATGGTGCTTTCGGTGCTGATTTCCCTGCTCGGCCTCGTTGCCATGAGCACCTATTACAGCGAGCAAAGCACCAAGAGCATTGCCGTGCGCAAGGTGTTTGGCAGCAATGTCCACCGCGAGTTGTGGCGCACGGTGAAGGATTACATGATTCTCGTCGGCATCGCCGCACTCATCGGGATTCCGCTTGCCGTTTGGTTCTGCGGTAAATATTTGGATCGCTTTGCCTACCGCATCGAGCATTATGGTTGGATTATCATCGTGGCGGTTATCCTTGGTGTGCTGATGGCCTTCCTGTCGGTGCTTTGGCAGACCTTGAAGGCGGCGCGGACTAATCCTGCGGAGGCGTTGAAAAAAGAATAGATTTTGAAAGATTTCTTGCCGCAGGCAATAAAAAAAAGTATTATCCTTGCAAAATAATATGTTCGCAATTCGCGAACAGCGAACAATTAGATATAAATAACTAATAAATAATGTGTTATGAAGCCACAAGATATTCTTATTTTGTTAAAAGAACTAACATCTAAAGGACAAAATTTGTCGTGTAGGAAATTGGCGGAGGCTTTGGGAATGAGTGCTTCAAGCGTTAGCGAAAGTCTTGAACGATGCCGACAAGTGCAGCTTGTTGATCGTAACAAAAAACGTGTGAATACGATAGCTCTACAAGAGTTTCTTATACATGGTCTTCAATATGTGTTCCCTGCTGTAACAGGGCGTGTCGTCCGTGGTGTACCCACATATATAAGTGCTTCTCCTTTACAAGATAAAATAGCTAATAGTAATGAGAGTTATGTATGGCATTATGCCAAAGGAAACGCACGTGGGCAACAAATCGAACCGTTATATTCATCGGTGCCGGAAGCTGCGCTTCAGGATAACGATTTATATCAGTTGCTGGTCATCGCAGATACACTGCGAGTCGGTCGTGCACGCGAAAAAGAGATAGCTATTGAAGAACTCACAAAACACATCAACCGCTATGTCCAAAACCAATAACGAACGACTGCAAGAAATTGCAGAAGGGATGCAAAACCTTAACGAAAGATTGGTGTATGTCGGTGGCGCAATGGCTGGGGCGTATAGTCTGCGCATCCAGCTTGTCAGCGACCTTCATCTGGAGTTTCCACAAAACAGGCAATGGCTGGCACAGCATCCATTACAAATAACAGGCGATATATTGCTTGTTGCCGGTGATACAGCATATCTTGATCTGCCGGAATCAGGAAAGAACACTTATCCTGCATACAAGTTTTGGGACTGGGCAAGTGAGAACTACAGGGAGGTTGTTGTATGTTTGGGAAATCATGACTTTTATGGATATTACGACCTCGCTTTAATACCCGATGGTTATTGTAAACAAATTCGCAACAATGTGCATGCATATTACAATTCTGTTGTACATTTGGATGATGTTGATATCATTGTTTCCACATTGTGGTCAAAAATCGAGCCATATAACGCTTACCTGACAGAACATAATGTCAGTGATTTCGATCGTATTATGTATAATGGTCATCGATTGACTTCGGATGATTTTAATCGTGAACATGAACGGTGCATTGCATTTGTTAAGCAAGCGGTGAAAACCAGCAAAGCAAATACCAAAATTGTGCTCACTCATCATGTCCCTACGCAGCTATGTACAGCGAAAGAGTTCCAAGGTAGTACAATAAATGGTGCTTTTACGGTTGAGTTGGGTGACTATATTGTTGATTCGGGCATTGACTATTGGGTTTATGGTCATTCTCACCGTAATATTGATGCGCAAATTGGCAAAACCAAAGTTTTGTCAAATCAACTGGGCTATGTATCACAAGACGAATATCTGTCCAACGGATTCACACCTTCCCGCCATATTGTTATAAACCTCAACAAGGAATTGTAAAATTTCTTTACACCACTGTAAAAAATCTTTACACTTTTAAAAATACGTGTTTTTACAAACCATTGAATGTCAAATAATTAAAAGTTTAGCACAATAATTGTTTCCTGTCATTTCGACCGAAGCGTAATAAAATGTAGCGAAGTGGAGAAATCCTCACTTCTCCAATGCAATTGAATAAAAAGGATTTCTCGATTCCGGTTCCGCCTTCTCTCGAAATGACAAAAAAAAAGCAACAAATAATAAACAAGAAATGAGCAGTTACCTGAAATTCCTCTCCCGAAACAAACTCTACACCGTCATCGAGGCGGTGGGCTTGGCCGTGAGCCTCGCTTTTGTCATCATCATTGGGAGTTATGCGTGGCAGCAATACAGCATCACGCGCGAAAGCCCCGACCGAAAGAACATCTATTGCTTCGGCATGCCTGGTTATCTTGGATTGACCTACGCTTTTGTTGATGAGGTGACCGACCGTGTGCCCGAAGTGGAACTTGCCGTTCGGTATTGCAACGAGGCCAACCCGCCATCAATGCTGGTCGAGGGCGAAGAGGTTGAAGTCTCATACGCCGCTGTCAGCAAAGAGTTTTTCACGATGTTTCCTTACTTCAAATTCGTCGAAGGCGGACCGGAAGGCCTCGAAGTGCCTTTGAATATTATCGTGAGCGAGCGTTTTGCCAGAAAATACGACCTCAAGGTCGGTCAAACTATGGATTTGATTCTTGACAAATATGTCATCATCGGCATCCTTGAGGATTTCCCCAACACGGTGTTTCCTTCTGCGGATGTGATTGTCAACGAGCGCGACCGGTTCAACAAGGTTGCATGGGATACGCCTTACGACCGCTACGGATCGACCATTTCTTTCGTCAAGTTCGCCGAAGGCACCGACCCGCAGGTGATTTACGACAAAGTGGAGCTGGTCTGCAAGGAGATTTATCCCGACATGTACGGTCAGGCCTTCTTCGAACGCTTGGACATGACCCGCTTCGACCAATTGTTTTTTAAGGACTTCGGTGGGGCTAATAAGCAATTGAAGCATGGCGACCTGAAAACGCTGAAAATGCTTGCAATCGTAGGGCTATTGCTGTTACTCTCTGCGGTGTTCAATTACATCAATCTTTCGTTTGCCCTCACAGGAAAACGCGCCAAGGAGATGGCTACGCGCCGCTTGCTTGGAGCGCAGAAGGGTGAGATTGTTTGGAAGTATATCGCTGAATCATTAGCGTTTACGGCGGTTTGTTTTGGCCTTGGATTGCTTTTGGCCTATATGTTTGCGCCTTCGGTCAATGCCTTGCTCAACAATCCCGATATCCCGATAAAGGTGCAGGTCCCCCCGATGTATTTCCTGGTTTATCTTGTGATTATTGTGGTGGTGGGTGTGCTCAACGGTATCATTCCGGCCTTCTTTGCGAGCCGTGTGGAGCCTATCGATGTGGTGAAAGGCACGTTCCGCCGCAACACGAAAATGGTGTTCAACAAGGTGTTTATCGTCATCCAGAGTGCTTTGGCGGTCTTCCTCATCGCTATGTCCATCGTAATGGAGGCGCAGTATCGCACCTCATTGAACCGCCCGATGCACTGTAATACGAAGGACTTGTATTATCTGGCCGTGTTTGGTTCGTCACCGCAGTCCGACTTGTATGAAAGACTTGAAAAATTGCCTTGCGTGAAAAAGATTGGCCGAAGCAGATGCGTTCCAGGATGCTTGTTTGGTGGACAATACAGTTTGACTCGTGACGGGCAGAATATCGGGTATTACCATTTGCAGATGGATACTGTTGCTTTTCAAATGTTTGACTTTGAAATCCTTAAAGACTACCAGACGCCACTTTATAATACGGTTTGGTTCGGCGAGCGGGCTTTTACTGCCACCGGGCTTACCGAGGAGGATCACGACATCCCGACTTTAAGAGAAAGGACGAACAACTGCGAGCAGGTGGCTGGCGTGATTCGTGACTTTCCCGTCGCTTCGAGCAATATGGGGGAGGAAGAGTACCAGATTATCAGCATCACGAAGGCAGAAGACATCAGATATGGTGGATTCGTGATGGAAATCGTTGGTGACCATGCCGAAGCCAAAAAAGCCATTCATGAGGTAGTTGATGAATGGCGTGACGGCGAGTTGCTGCAACAAGTCGCTGATGGTTTCATTGATGATTTCTACCGCGACGCGCTGAAGCCTGCCAAAAACAATATGCGCCTGATGGAAATCTTCATGTTGCTTGCCGTGCTGATTTCGCTGCTCGGCCTTGTCGCCATGAGTACCTATTATGCGGAAGAGAACGCCAAAGGCATCGCCGTCCGCAAGGTGTTTGGAGGCACCGTCTCGAGCGAGACCTGGCGCACCGTCAAGGAATACATGATTTTGGTCGCAGTGGCCTGTGTCATCGGTGTCCCGCTCGCAATCTGGGCGGCGCAGCGTTATCTTGAAGGTTTTATAGTCAAACTCGAAAACTATGGTTGGGTCTTTGTCCTCGCTGTGGTCATTTCCCTGCTGATGGCCTTCGGCTCGGTGCTCTGGCAGACGTTGAGGGCGGCCAAGACGAATCCGGTGGATGTATTGCAGAAAGAGTGAATTATGTTTTTTCGGTAATTTTTTTTCGGTAATTTGTGAAAAAACGGCGGTTTTCGACAGCGTGGCCACCCGAAGCGTGAAATTGCGCAAGCAGTTCGTCACGTTCCTGAAGTCGCTAAGTGCGGGTTTCGGCTACGACACCATCCAAAACATACCTACTTTTGATGTCAAGTTGGGCGATGTGCAGAACCCTGAATACACTTTGGCGGAAATTTTTGGTTACCTTTAAAAAGTCGATAAGCGCTGTATCATTGTCATCGACGAGTTTCAGCAAATCACGCGTTATCCTGAAAAGAATGTAGAGGCTTTGTTAAGGACTCATATTCAGAAACTTTCCAACGCTAATTTTGTATTTTCGGGCAGTCAGCGGAGGCTCATGGAAGAGATGTTTTTCTCGTCGAAAAAACCTATTCCATTTCCGACCCATTGATGAAACTATGGTTGGATAGAAGAAAAGTTTGAATTATAGGGGCTCTGTCATAAATCATATCTGGTCAATATGACCGGTACGTCATATCATAATATCATATTAAAAAAACAAAAAAATATCAGCAAAAAGTAATGTATAACAAACTTTTTGTACCTTTGCACCACTAAGTCGAAGTGGTATACTTTTGAATTATTTTTGGTATACTTTTGTGTTAACATTTACATAATTAAAAATTAAAAACATTATGAAAAAACTACTTTCAACGCTATTTGCGCTGGCCTTGTCCGCAGTGATGATGGCCGGCAATTTCGTGATGCTTCCTTATTCGGGACGTACCGAACTAGAGAAGCATTTTTCTGACCCGAACCTAACGGTGCATTTCTACACCAATTCAGAAATCTTCGCCACGGCAGAACACTTCGATGCCGCAACTATGGTGATGCTTGACGAGAATGCCTTTTCAACCAACGACACTTACACGTTGGTATATTGTCCGAAAGAACAACAGCAGAGTTACGATGCGCTGTATGCCACACAAGATTATATCATAGTGAGTGGGGCTGCTATGCCACATAAGAACGACGGCACAGTGGCAATCTTCAACAAAAAAGCGAGCCTGCCTCACCTCAACCGCGATTTTCCTGTGGTGACCGAAGAAAACCCAACCATCCTCGAGATGTTGAGCCAAGTGAACTGTGATTCGATTGAGGCCACCGTGCAGCACCTTCAAAACTATGGCCACCGTTTGTGGAACTCCGACAATGCCTTTGCAGCTTCTGACTGGATTGCGGGTCGCATGCTGGCCCTCGGATTAGAGGTGGAGCAACAGCCTTTCTATGCCAGCACATGGTTTGGCAGTGGTGAGGCGGCACCCAATGTCATTGGTATCCAGCGCGGTACGCTCTATCCCGACATCTATGTGGTGTGCGGTAGCCATTTCGATTCATTCTCCTGGGAGGCCTATAGTGGTGGCCAGGCACCTGGTGCCGACGACAATGCCACGGGCGTGGCCAGTGTGCTGGAGAGCGCAAGAATCATGACACAGTATGAGTTTGAATACAGCATCATCTATTGCGCTTTCGGCTGCGAGGAAATGGGCCTCTATGGCAGCGAGGCCTACGCTTCACGTTGCCAACAGCAAGGTATGGACATCATCGGTTACTTCAACAACGACATGAATGGCTACCTCTATGGTAACCAAATCCACATCGACTGCATCTATCCTAATTCGGTACAGCCAATAGGCACTTATTACATGAATGTCGGCAGCGTTTATTATCCTGAGTTGCCCATCCGTCACGTCAACTTCAACGAAGGCGACAGCGACCACACTTCTTTTAATAATCACGGCTACATGGGCATCTATCCTTTCGAGGATTATCAACACTACAGCCCATACATCCACACGACTAACGACTTGATTGGCCCCAGCGTGACTAGTTTCGCAATGTCGCAGCAGTATTGTCAGATGAACATCGCCTGCCTTGCCGAGATTGCCAATCCTGTGGAAGAAATACCGCATGTGTATTGTAATCCGGTGACTAATTTTTTTGTTGAACTTCCTGTGGGAAAAGAATTAAGTGCAGTTGTTTTGTGGTGGGAAGCTCCCGAAGAGGGCTCGACTGGCGAATTGGAGCATTTTGACGTTTATCGCGACAGTGTAATGATTGCCACTGTTGAAATAAATCCTGACCCCACGTATCAATATAGTTATTTGGATACCATCACAGTTGGTGATTCGGCGGAGTACTTTATCATGGCAGTATATAGCGACGGTTGCGAGGCTCCTTCGCAAACCGAAATAGGCTATGGTATTGATGGAATTGAGGAGTCGGTGTCTCATGTTTTTGTCCATCCCAATCCTTCCAACGGCACTTTCAACATCAATCTCGGCAAAAGCCAATGGAACGTGGAAGTTTACGACATAATGGGCAGAAAGGTCTATGAAAGCCGCATGGAAGGCAACTCCATCATCGACCTTGGACTATACCCAAAGGGATTGTATTTCCTGAAAGCCAATAACGAAAGCAGGACGCTGACGGCGAAGATGGTGCTTCGCTAAGCCCTCTTTGATGTTTGCGAAACGATTACAGACGGCTGCCGTGGTACGACAGTAGGGGCGAATAATTGTTCGCTCCTACAAAACCCATGGAATAACGTTTACCGTTGGGCCGGTAGGGCTGTCACATCGTGGCAGCCGCACGCGGTGCATCCCTACTGTGGCAGTCGCTGTTTGCTAAATTTTAGCGGGCAGCAATAGTTTTCTCAAGAAAATAGACTATCTTTGTCAAAAAAGTTAGAGTTTAATCACAATGTCCAAAATTAAATCAAGAATATTAGTCGTTGACGATAACCAAGGCATCCGCGCAGCGCTGAAACTACTGTTAGAGATGCACTTCGCTGAGGTGGAGCTTATCGCCTCACCCAATATACTTATGGAAACTATGCATCGCTTCAAACCCGACTGCGTGCTGCTTGACATGAACTTTTCATCCGAACGCAACACTGGCAACGAAGGACTGTTATGGATAAGTGAACTTCGCAAGAACTGTCCTGACACCAATGTTGTGCTTTTCACTGCCTATGCCGATGTACAACTGGCCGTTGAAGGCATGAAACGCGGTGCTTTCGATTTCATTGTGAAACCTTGGAACAACGACAAACTTGTGTCCACTCTTAAAGATGCCTGCTCCAAAAACAGAATCAAGTCCACAATCCATGAGAAAATGTTCTGGGGCGATTCCATCCAGATGACAAACATTCGTAACATGGTGTCAAAAATCGCTCCTACCGATGCCACAGTACTGATAACAGGTGAAAACGGTACCGGCAAGGATATGATGGCACGGGAAATCCATGACATGAGCCTTCGCAACGGAAAAGATATGGTTGCAGTAGATGCTGGAGCAATCCCCGAGAACCTGTTTGAAAGTGAACTCTTCGGACATGTCAAAGGTGCTTTCACCGATGCTGTGACTGACCATACAGGCAAGTTCGAACAGGCTGACGGCAGCACACTGTTTCTTGATGAAATCGGCAATATTCCCCTTCAAGCTCAAGCCAAACTACTGCGTGTGCTGCAAAATCGAACTGTCACACGCCTCGGCAGCAACAAGGAAATACCAGTGAACATTCGACTGCTATGCGCCACAAATATGAATTTGCTTCAAAAAGTTAAGGAAGGACTCTTCCGCGAAGACTTATATTACAGGCTCAACACCATCAGTATTCACATTCCTGCCCTCAGAGAACGGCAAGAAGACATCGTACCTCTTGCCAATATTTTTTTAAAGCGATATGCCGAAAAATATCACCGCAGTCTCAACAGTCTGTCATTATCAGCTGAAAATGCCTTGAAAAAAGGCGTCTGGAAAGGAAATATCAGAGAACTTCAGAACTGTATCGAGAAAGCTGTCATTCTTTCCGAAGGAGACCAGTTGACGTCAGATGACTTCAGCATAAAAAACGACTATGAGATGTCATCGCATTTAAATACACTCGATGAAGTGGAAGAGAGGACCATACTCAATGCTATGGATGAATTTCATGGCAACTTGTCATTAGTTGCCAAGTCTTTGGGCATCAGCCGACCGACTCTATACAACAAACTCAAGAAATATGGAATTTAATGAGGTATCACTATGAACGTTAACGACAAGATTAACTTTCTGCTTGATGCACTTGAGGACGGTGAAACCAATTTTCAATTTGACGAAAACAAATTCGGTCAGAGGAAAATAAACCGTACCCTAAACCGCATCAAGAACATATATGCAAAGAGCAATGATGCTGTACGCAAGGAAATGGAGGAGAATGAAAGCACTACTTGGCAACGCATGATACGTGTTCTCTCACATGAAATCCTAAACACCGTTGCTCCAATAGCCTCTTTAAGCCAAACTCTCAAGAATGTTCAGGGTGCCGAACTAAACATCGGTCTTGACACCATCTCAGCTTCAGCGGAAGGACTTATCAAATTCGTTAATTCATACCACAGTCTAACCCATTCAGCGCAGCCCATACGCAAATCTTTCTATGTCAAGGATATGGCTGCAAAAGTGATCGAACTCACCAAATTCCATGGTATTCCTGTCAACTTTCAGGAACGCAGTGACGATGTTCTCCTTTACGCCGATGAAGAACAGATTTCTCAAATTATGCTTAATCTCGTGAAGAATGCTGTAGAGGCTGATGCAACACGAATTAACATATATACCCAGATAGACCCTCAAGACAATGTCATCATTCACGTTTCGAACAACGGAAAACCGATAAGCAACGCCAACCAGGATGCAATCTTCGACCCCTTCTTCACCACCAAGCCATCAGGTTCAGGAATCGGACTCAGTTTATCGCGTCAGATTATGAGGCGTCACGGCGGCTCGCTGACGCTCACATCTTCCGACAACTATGCCACGATTTTCACGTTGACATTTCCGTAAAGATATAATCAGAGGCTTTGCCGAATTTATCGCTTTGAATGAAACCACTATCGGAACTACCGATACGCTTCACATTTGTTTTGGTAAGCCATTACCGCCTTCCTGTATTCCATGCGTTTGTCTATCAGTTCTTCGCGGGCAGTACGTGTGGCGCTTTCCGCCTGAAGCAAAGAAGTGAGGGTATCACGACCCGCCTCGTAGTCTGCTCGGATGTTCTTTTCGTTTTCTTCAGCAACTTTAACAGATTCCTCGCTTACAGCAATGGCATCCCAGGCATTTTCCACATCCACAAACAGTTTTCGGCTCAAAAGCACGAGTTGTTCATCCAGATATTCCCTTTCATTAGCGGCCTTTTGAACAGCATATTCATAACGTTTTGCCCTAACCGTAGCTTTGCCGATATCAGTAATAGGTATCTGAACCATACCGAAAATGACACCGTTAAAACCGTCACTGACATTACCTAACATATTATTATAGCCATAGTCGGCACCAATGAGGACCTGCGGGAGCAGTTCACCTACAGACATTGCCTTTTCGAGTTTTTTGGCTTCTTCCTGGATTTCCAACAGACGACTTTCTTGAAGAGGTTTCATCGAATCCTGAGGAACATATATTTCAAGCGGTTCAGGAAACGCTTCAAGAGAAGAGACAAGCATTATAGAGTCGAGTTCAAAGTAATCGTAAGCTATGCCGGCAGCATTAAAAAGGTCCATTTTTGCAAGTTTGAGACCGCTGCGGAGTTGCAAAAATCCATTTGAGAGCTCCTTTTGCTTTTCCTGAACCTGTATCAACTGCGAACGGGCTATGATCCCTGCATTCACGGCACTTGTGACATCTTTCTCAATGGCATCAAGCATTGCCTGCATTTTTTCCAATGTCTTCATCTTTTCCTGAAGGGCAACCGAAAACCAGTATTTTTCCTCTATTTCATAAGACGTTTTTTTCTGCTGAATGTCGTATTGGATTTTTGAAGCTTCAACACCGAGACCGGCAAGTTTGTTGCCATTGCGAATACGCCCGCCAGCATAGACGGGCTGCAAGGCTGTCAGCGATGACCCATAGCCATATTGTGCAGTTTCGAAATAAGGTTTGAAACCGTTCATATAAGCCAGGTTACTGAGAAAATTAGCCAAATTATTTGCGGCATCGCTACCTTTTATGACATCATGTATGTCAATGCGAAAAAACGGGTCTATTGCTCTGTATCCGTATGACAGCAACGACACTTTCGGAAAATATTCCCAGCGTGCCTCATTACGCTGTGCCTGTGCTGACAGGACATCCAACTGAGCATTCTTCAGATAGACGTTATTGGAATTTGCAGCATCCAAACATTCTTCAAGAGAAAGTCCCCTCACTTGTGCATGAAGAACGAAAGGCACTAAAAAAGCTATAGTCAGAATCATTTTTTTCATACTGCTACCTCCTTTTTATTATCAGCATTTTTGAAAACCTGCCAATACGAGACTGGCATTACCAATGTTATGAGGAAAATGCTCAGCATGGTTCCAAAGCAGATAACCACACCCATCGGCTGCCAAAGAGCATCTCCTCTGATTATCATGGGCAGAACACCCAGTGCAGTGGTCGATGATGTGAGGAAAATCGGACGCATTCTTCTTTTTCCTGCTTCCATAGCGGCTGTCTTCACATCCTGGCCGCCATTGAAACGGGCATCTTCAGCATATTCATACATCAGAATTCCGTTTCTGACAATGATACCAACAAGACTAATCAAGCCCAACACCGCCGTGATACTGAAATCCATTTTGAATATCCACAATCCGAATGAGGCACCGAAAAGGCACAGCAGGCTCATGCTCATGGTAAGAATAGCGATGCTGGTTTTCTTGAAATGGATAAGCAGGAAAACAAAGAGGATACCCACGGCAGCAAGAAAACTCCATATCACTTGTGGAAGCACGTAGGCATTCATAGCGTCAAGGCCTCCGAATTCAATTCTCACATCTTCAGGCACTTCCACATTATTTTTAATGAATTTCTTAATCTTTTTGACAGTTTTAGGCTGACTTTGATTTGTTTTCAGGTCAGCATAAATATTCACAACATTTTCGCCATCGGCGCGACAAAGTTGATAAGGGCGCCATTCAGGTTTTATGTCCGCCACCTGTCGTAATGGCACGCTCACACCAGGAATGGTAGTTGGCACCATTTGTCCGTAAATGTTTGAATACGACATGCTGTCGGAAATATTGGTACTGTATATATTAACAGGTATCTTACGTCCATTATCCCAAAGAGTGGCGATGTTCTGAGAGCCGTATGTTACTGCCAATGAAAGAGATACCAGAGTCTTGTTGACACCCATACGAGCCGACTCATCAGGTTCAAGTTCAACCTCTATCCAAGGAGCAACGTTATCCATGTCACTGTGTACCCATTTCAACTCTTTAGTCAGAGAGCACATATAGCCTTTTATCTGATCATTGATTTCAGTAAGTTTCTCTCTGTCATCGCAATATATATTTACTAAAACAGGTGATGCAACTATCTGGTAGTCCATTTGTTTGAAACGGATAAGGGCATTAGGAAAAATGTGCTCGTATTTGTTTTCATATTCACGAATAATTTCCTCGGTGGCCTTTATGGACTTTGTATGAACCACGAGCTGTGCAGTCTGCGGAGAAGGAAGGATAGGTGCGTATGCGACGTTGAATCGAGGAGCACCTGTCCCCACAAAAGCCGTTACATGTTTCACCCTATCATCATTCAGAAAAATTGAAGTGAGGGAATCGGCGTATTCCTTTGTTTTTTCAATTCCATTGCCACCATCGAGGTACATTTCCACCACAAAGTGGTCACGTCCCGACTTCGGCATCATCTGTAAACTAAGGGTTGAAGCCATCAGCAGTCCCAGACCTATAGCCAAGACCCCCATCCCTATGGTGGCAATCGGATGTTTGAAACACCACTTTTCAGTGACATCATAGATTTTCTGAATGAAGTTGAAGAAAGAGTCCTGAATACGAGTAAAACGGTTCTTAGGATTAGACGGATCATTAATCCGGATATATTTGATTTCCAAGGAAGGGACCACACTCACTGCATAGAACAGTGACGTCATCAGAGCTGTGAGGATTATGAATGGGAAATTGCGCACAAAGTCACCTATATAGCCGTCAACTATCAGCATTATCGGGAAGAACATAAGTGAAATTGCCAACGTGGCAGTGAAAGTTGGGAAAAACAGTTCCTGTGCACTTTGGCTGGCAGCCTCAATTCCATGAAAACCTTTTGAAGTCTTGTCCATATATCCATCCATAGTTATGATGGAATCATCGACTATCATGCCCAATACGACTATAAGTGCTGCGAGTGTGACTGTATCCATTGGCATTCCGGTAACAGCCATCACTGCTATAGTTATGGCAGTACATATTGGAACGCCACTGCTGGCAATCAGGGCCGAGCGCAATGGGAAAAGCATAAGCATCACGAATATAACCACCAGCATACTCATCAGCAGGTCCCTCAGGAAAGACCAAACCGAGTTGCCGACGACCTTAGGCATATCGCTCACACGACTTATGTTCACGCTATCCGGAAGCTTTTCCTGAAATTCAGCAAGCACTTTGTCAATCTTGCGTCCGTACGCCACAATATCATGTTTGTCGGCCATAGACACATCTACGATAAGGCATTGGTTACCATTGTATGAAACGAAATCCGACGGTTTCTTATAACGTCTCTCTATCGTAGCAATATCTTTTAACCTTACAATATTCCCCAAAGGGTCGGAATATACGATACGGTCTGACACCTCCTGTTCACTGCTGACAGTATTCTTCACATGAATGGCAGCATTGACATAATCGGTTTTGAATGTGCCTGCCGGAATCGACAATGACGATGTTTGATACTCATACATTATCATTGTAGGGTCGATGCCATATGAGGACAGTTTTTCACGATCCAGGATAACGGCGATTTCCTCTTCCTGTTCACCGACAATGGCGACTCTTGATGTTTCAGGAATTTTGCGTAACGATTTGGCAAGGCTCTCAGCGTAGTCCTGGAGTTCAAAATAGCTCTTATCATAAGATTCAATGGCGATAAGCATTGAAGACGCATTGGAAAAATCGTCCAATGTGACCACCGCTATCACACCTGCCGGGAGCATCATCTTCTGTTGCTGCAGGCCTAATTTTATCTTGTTCCAGACCTGATCCTTCTCATTTTGTGCACATCGCACATCAACATAAATGTACCCCATACCGTCACGCGTCACAGTAGTAGTAGTTGCTCTTTTAACTTCCTTCAACGAATAAAGATAAGCCTCCAAAGGTTTTGTCGCATGTTCCTCCACCTCTTTGGCAGTAGCACCTGGGTAAACAGCAACAACCAATCCCTGAGTAAGCTGAAAATCAGGCATTTCATTCTTCCTCATGGTAACAATACCCACAATGCCAATTGTCACGAGAGCAAGAATGACGATATAAATAAGCTTCTTTTCGGAAACAGTCCAATTTACCCACTGAGCGATTAAGCCCTTGGGCTGTATTTGTCTCTTAGGATTTGTAGAATTCACAGTTCCCATGTTTCTCTACTCTATTGTCTTTACCTTCATTCCGGTTGAAACCTTGCTTGCGCCTTCAACAATCACCAAATCACCATCTTCAAGTCCTTCACCTATTAAAATGCCCTTACCACTATAACCTTCCACCGTCACATGTTTCTTGCCGACAACATCGTTGGTAACAGTCCACACACAACGTCCCTCCATATCAGTGCTTACGGCAGATGAGGGGATTACAATGCCACCGCCTGACGATTTGTTTATATAAATCTTGGATACCATTCCCGGCATCAGTCCAGGAATCGGTCTCTGTGTCCTGACCTGACAGTCATAACTGTGGGAAACACTTGAAGCGACAAGTCCCTTGACAGATATATACCCCTTGTCAGTGACATTCAGAGCAGGGATTTCAACTCGCACTGAATCACCAATTTTAATTGTATGGTATTCATTTTCCGGAAGAGAAAAGTGAATTTCAGGGTTATCAATGTCAATTATGCTTGCAATACGTTCGGCAATAGTCACCTCGATGCCTGTTCCAACAGGATACACATCCTGAACAATACCATCCATCGGGGATTTTATCGTGCAGTTGTCCAATGCGTTTTTAGCAGACATTTCCATGGACTTGGCTTGAGAAAGTTTGGTTTCCATTTCCACCATCTGCACCTCACTGACGCTTCCGGTTTCATAAACCATCCTAAGTCGTGCCATTCCGTCTTCTGCCTGTCGCAATGTGGCAGCTGCTGCTTCATAAGCACTCTTAACCTGTTGAGACTCTATCTTCGCCACCACTTGCCCTTTGCGTATTCTCTGTCCTTCTCTCACGTAAATATCAGTAAGAGTCCCCGAAGCCGGGGATATAACCAAAGAACTGTGTGAAGTTTTTACCGAACCCACAAAGCAATCAGAACTGACCATATCAGACTTGCCGACTTCAATCACCTTAACGGTAACCGGCTCGGAAGTCCTGCCTCTGAACAGCATTTCGCTGATTTTCTGCCGCTGCTGTGAAAGCTCGTTTTCATTTCTTGTATCACTATTATTGCTGCAAGAGATAAAAAAAACAGAAATAAGAAGAACTATAATTATGCCGTACTTATTCATTTGGAATTGCAACTGTTTGAACATCTGAATCCGTTATTTCAAAATTTACGCCTAATCTTTTCCAGCTTCCACTGTAGTTCATCTCAAATATCAGTATGTCAACATAACGTTTTCCTACAGCATCCACTGTAATAACTTGACTTAATTGATCTCCAAAAGGATTTAAATCATCAATCAGTTCCAGCCCATTGAAACGGACAATCCTTTCCGTAGGTTGCAATGTCAGGATTTTTTTTGATGTAACCCCATCCATTACGACAACATCGCCGAACAATGCATTCATAGTCAGCACCACTGCATCTTTACCCGTTTCGGCTATATGCATCTGTCCGCTTTCGGTAATGACCTCACAGGTATAGGTGTCATCAATTGTAAAAGTATGTTCCACGCCAACGCTGTCGGTTATCGTAATACTGCCGTTTACATAAATATCAATGGTTCCACTCGTCTTGTAGGAGTAGTTGCCTTCGAAACGTTTCACTCCGGTTTTCTCACATCCGGTCAGTACTGTCAGCAAAGCCACAGCACATAATAAAATGCCATATTTCTTCATGTTTTATGAGGACTTCTTTTTTTTTTAATTTTTCACGTCATACTTTCAGACCATGCGAAGTCCGTTAAACAAAATCTGAAAATACGACAGGGCAAACCTTGGATTTGCAGCGTGGTCGTCTGCAAATAAAGAATGCGAGAGCAAAAATAGTAATTTTGCGTGATATATAAAGTAGAGACTCAAAATTTTGCGTCTCTACCCTCACGAAACAAAGGTTAGTTCTGACGCGCGGAGCGCACCGCGTGCGGCTGCCACGATGTGACAGCCCTACCGGCCCAACGGTAAACGTTATTCCATGGTAAAGTTTATTCTCAAAACTCCTTGCGGTTTAGGATAAAAACACTACTTTTATATCCGATGAATCTGTCACATGTGACACAAAAAACGAATAAATAAAAATCAAACGAAATCTATTCTGGCAGAAGCTGATTGACCATCGGCACAATGGATTGATTAAAGTCGTGGCTTGAGTCCGCCGATACGGAAAATCATACCTGATGTTCAACCTGTTCACCAAATATTTGAAATCAATCGGCGTGGACGACAATCATATTATCTAAAGTGAATCTGCTGCAGAAACAAGAAGTTCCGCAATCCTGCTGCACTCCTTGAATATCTTGACGGAAAGTTTGTCGAGGCGATGTCTTAATCAATTCCAAAATTTTCCGCATACTTTCCTGCGAACATTTCTCTGTTGGGTTCGCAGAAATCTAAGGTAAGAGATACGCCAAAACAGTTTTCCAATCAGGAAACCGCTCAGAGCCAAACTGGATCCACTCGCCTTTGAACTCGCTGGTGACGTTCTTGCCACGGTCGTCAATCAGAAAGTCACCATCTATCAAGTCTTTCCGATGGGTAATAATCATGCGCTTATGGAATACGTCATCAAAGTATTTGGTTACCCAAGTCACCTTGTCAGACCATGCAGACGGATTCTTCCAAGGGGCAGTAGAAAGAATGAAAACATCATACACTTCTGCCAATTTGTGAACAGCCTCTACAGCTCCAGGCATAGGCTCCATCTTACCGAACAGACCAGGGATTTCATCCAATCGGTCTTTGTCACCAGGTCCCTGTGCCCTGTATTTCTGCTTGGTTTCCTCATCAATCTTGTCAAGTCCTGACTGGAAATCAACCAGCACATTGTCCATATCAAAAAATAGTCGTTTCTTCATATTATATTTTTATATTTCAAAAAACAAAAATGTTCAGTATGCAAAACATTTTCGAGTAAAATCTGTTTTACAGGCTGAACATTTCAGGAAAAACCACACGAAATATCCTCTAAATGTTTAGTATGTTAAACAAATCACCATGAAATATGTTCAGTATATAAAACATTTAGTAGAGACGCAAAATTTTGCGTCTCTACTTGAACAAATCGTCTGTCGTTATTTTCGAGGTGAAAATGTCAGAATATTTGTTGGTTTTCAGAGGGGCAGTGCTGACCAAGGTCAGATGGAAGGTTTTATCGGGTTTTGCCTCCTCAAGCGTAGCGATGCGTTCGGTGAGTTTGTCAGCGTAGACTTTGGTGATGCTGATGGCCGTCTTGTTGAACTTCATCTCGCAAACATTCACCACATCGTCGGCGCGGTCGATGAGAAGGTCTATTTGCATCCCATTGTTTTCGCCTTTGCCTTTTACGATCAATGCAGATTCGCTTGACGCGACACCTGCAATTTGCAATGCCGTCTTGATTTGCCGGACGTGCTGCAGACACACTTCCTCGAAGGCAATACCACGCCACGATGCTATTTCCTGTTCTTTCAGGTGGTGCTCCCAGTAGTCAGTTTCGGTGATGTTGGGCTTTTCTTTGAAGTGAAGCCAAAACCAACAAAAGCAGTCTGTGAGCTTGTAATGCAGTTCACGCTTGCTGGTTCCGTATGGAACGTATTTCTTTACGAAATCGCTGGCAATAAGTGCTTTCAAAAGTGCTGTGAAATCACCGTTGGGATTGATACCTGTCTTCTCCGCGATTTCTTCTCTGGTATATCCAGAGTGCCGTTGTCCAAGAACTCTCACAATTTCCATACAGGCTTGGGCGTGGTCGAATACCGAGCTGAACAGACGGCCAAACTCGTCGCCGAGCTTCGCTTTGGGGTTGAAAAACAGCCGGTCGATGTTTTGCGCGAGGCTGAGCGACGGGTCGAAGCAATCGAGATAGTAAGGTATGCCCCCCAGAATCATGTAGGCTTGGATGATGTTGTAGCGCGACAACTTGATTCCCCTGCTTACAAAGAACCGTTCGCATTCGTTCAGCGTGAAAGGCGCAAGGTGTATTTCACAGGTGAGACGGCCGTATAGCCCTCCCTTGTTGTTGATGAGATTGTCGAACATCCAAGAGGCAGCGGAACCGCACACGACGAGGCAGAAGTTGTGGCGGGTATTGCCCCAACCGTTCCAAAATGCTTCCAGCGCGGTAAGGAATCCCGATTTCGGTGTGTCCATCCAGGGAAGCTCGTCAATGAACACCACCTGTCTTGTGCCGTTGTCACGATGTTCAAGCAGTTGCTCCAGCATGAAGAAGGCCTCCAACCACGACTTTGGCGGGTTGCTGCCTTCCATGCCATGACGAATCAGCGAGAAATAGAAGTTCTGCAATTGGTCCTTCAGCGTGACTTTCCGTTTGCGATCGTAGGGTGACAGTCCGGTATGATGGAAGACCATATTGTCGCGCATAACCTCATTGATGAGGAACGTTTTGCCTACACGCCGACGACCATACACCGCGACAAACTCAGGGCGGTTACTGCGGCAACGACGCTCCAGTTCTTCGATTTCCTTTTCTCTCCCAATAATGATGCACATACAATTCGTTTTGTTTGATTCTGGCAGCAAAGATACTATTTTTTTGAATAAAATCAATTATAATTCGCTACGAAATATATTTTTTTTGTTTTATAGCGGATTATGGTCGATTTTATTTAGGATAAATATTTTCCTTGGAAATTGACCTTGATGAAGATTTCGTTGCTTACATTTTCCTTACTCGATAATTTTGCCCAAAAGTGTTGCCGCCGTACATTCTTTAACCATTACATTGACATACTCTCCAGGATGAATATTACCGCCAGGGAATATAATAACCTTATTTTGGGAATTACGGCCATAAAGTTCATCGGCACTTCGTTTGGACCTGCCTTCGACAAGGACTTCAAAAGTCTTTCCAATATCGTGACGATTGCTCTCCAAAGACAATTCTTGTTGAAGAGCGATAATTTCCGAAAGTCTTCTTCCTTTCACTTCATCAAGCACATCATCATCCATTTTCCGTGCGGCCAGCGTACCGGGTCGAACAGAATATTTGAACATATAAGCATAATCGTACTTGGCAATACGCATAAGCGACAAAGTCTCCTGATGATCCTCTTCCGTCTCGCCACAGAAACCGGCAATGATATCAGTTCCGATGCATATTCCGGGTATATTGTCGCGGATGGCCTTAATCCTGTCAATATACCATTCACGGGTATATTTCCTGTTCATCCTCTTAAGGACTTCAGTGCTACCCGACTGCAGTGGAAGATGGATGAACTTGCAAATATTATCATATTTTGCAATCGTCATTATCAGTTCGTCTGACAAATCCTTAGGGTGCGAAGTGGCGAATCTGACCCTCAAAAGCGGACTGATTTCAGCCACCATAGCCATTAATTTACTGAAATTCACCGTATTGCCTTCTTCATCAGTCCACTTGTATGAATTGACATTTTGTCCAAGCAGAGTCACATCGCGATAACCTCTGTCGAACAGGTCCTTAGCCTCAGCAATAATAGTCCCTGCATCTCTGCTGCGCTCCCTGCCTCTTGTATAAGGGACAACGCAATAAGAGCAGAAATTGTCACAGCCGCGCATAATTGAAATGAAAGCGGTCACGCCATTACTCGAAATTCTTACAGGATTTATTTCAGCGTATGTCTCATTTGTTGACAGCACTGTCTGCACAGCCTTCTGTTTGTCATTGACCACTTCATCAATCATTCTTGGAAGAGACCTGTATGCGTCAGGACCGGCAATGATATCCACCACTGGTGCCTTTTCAAGTAGTTCTTCTTTCATCCTTTCAGCCATGCACCCCACTATACCGACCACAAGTTCCTTCTTCTTTTTATAATAATTGATTTCTCTCAGTCGGTTAAAGATCCTGTTTTCGGCATTTTCCCTGATGGAACAGGTGTTTATGAAGATGACATCAGCACTGTCAATGTTATCAGTCAGGCTGTAGCCATTATTAGTCAATATTGCCCCAATTACCTCACTGTCAGCGAAATTCATCTGGCACCCATAAGTTTCTATATATACCTGCTTCATCTTTTAAATATTTCCGCAAAAATACTCATATTAAAAAAAAAAGCATTTATTTTGCACCGTTTTTTTCAATCCCATTAGATTTCAAACCCTATAAGATATGTCAAAAAATTTAGTTATAGTCGAGTCTCCTGCAAAAGCGAAAACGATAGAAGGATTCTTAGGAAAAGATTATAAAGTTAAACCTTGTTTCGGTCACGTTCGTGACTTATCCAAGAAAGGGCTTGGAATAGATGTTGAAGACAATTTCAACCCTATATACGAAATCAGCGACGACAAGAAAAAAGTTGTTGCTGACCTTACAAAACTTTCAAACGATGCAGAAGTCGTATGGCTCGCATCCGATGAAGACCGCGAAGGAGAAGCAATATCATGGCATCTGTCTGAGACTCTGCATCTGCCAGAAGACAAGACAAAACGTATCGTATTCAGTGAAATCACAAAGATGGCAATTCTGAATGCCATTGAAAATCCGCGCGGCATCAACTACAACCTCGTTCATGCCCAGCAGGCACGCCGTGTCCTTGACCGCTTAGTCGGATTTGAGCTTTCACCTCTTCTCTGGAAGAAAGTCAAACCTGCTCTCTCCGCAGGACGAGTCCAGTCGGTAGTAGTAAGACTTATCGTTGAAAGAGAAGAAGCCATCAAGAATTTCATTCCTGAATATGCTTATAAGGTATCTGCAATATTCACGCAGGCTGACAGCAAGTCAACAGCAGGTCTGAAGACAACTCTGGTTGACAAACTAAATACCAAGGAGGAAGTCATAGACTTCATCAACACGATAAAGGACGGTGATTTTGTAATCGATGCCATCGAGACCAAGCCGGCGACCAAGAGTCCTGCTCCACCATTCACCACTTCAACACTGCAGCAGGAAGCATCCCGCAAACTTGGTCTGTCGGTCACAAGAACAATGTCGATTGCACAACAGTTGTACGAATCCGGTAAGATTACCTACATGAGAACTGACTCCGTTAATTTGTCAACTTTGGCTCTTGGCACTATAAAGAATGAAATCATAAAAGAATATGGCAAGGAATATTCCCGTCCGCGCAAATATTCCGTCAAGTCAAAGGGTGCACAAGAAGCTCACGAAGCCATTCGTCCGACATACGTTGAAAACGTTTCCATCGAAGGTGACACCTATCAGCAACGCCTGTATTCCCTCATTTGGAAACGTGCCGTCGCCTCACAAATGAGTGATGCAAAACTGGAATACACCACAATAACCATTAAATCCAACAAAACCGACAAGATATTCACTGCAAAGACCGAAGTACTCCTGTTCGACGGTTTTCTCAAGGTTTACAATGAATCGACCGACAACGCCGAAACTGACGAAGAAATAACCGTTCTTCCATTCAAGATTGAGAAAGGACAACATCTTAAGCTGAAAGAACTCAATGCTGCTGAAAAAGCGACAAAACCTCCTTACAGATATTCTGAAGCAAGTCTTGTCAAAAAGATGGAAGAACTTGGAATAGGCCGTCCTTCAACATACGCGCCTACCATCTATACCATTCAAAAACGCGGATATGTCGAAAAGATAACCAAATCTGGCGAAAACAAGGAATACAACCTCATATATTTCAAAAACAACGCAATCACCGAATCGAAATACAAGGAAAAGGAAGGCGTATCCAAAGGGAAATTGGCTCCCACCGACATGGGGTACGTTGTCAATAAATTCCTCGTCAACAATTTCAGTGACATCATGGACTACAATTTCACCGCAAAAATTGAAAAAGACTTCGATGAAATAGCCAAGGGAAAGATTGAATGGCAGAAGATGCTCGCAAATTTCTATCCTGATTTTCATGAGGAAATCCAGAAAGCCGACAATAACAAAAGCGATAAGGTCAGAGGAGAAAAGCTCCTCGGCGTTGACCCGGCAACAGGCAAGAATGTTTATGTGAAACTCGGAAGATATGGTCTGATGGCACAGATAGGCGAATCGGAAGATGAGGAAAAGCCGCGTTTTACAGGGCTGAAGAAAGGCCAGACTCTCGAAAACGTCACATTCGAAGATGTTATGGAACTTTTCAAATATCCTAAAAACATAGGCAAATATGAAGATAACGATGTCATTATAGGGCAAGGCCGTTTCGGACCTTATATCCGCCACAACAGCTCCTTCTACTCCATCCCTTCATCTCTCGACCCGCTGTCAATGACCCTGGAGAATGCTGTAGAAATCATAAACAACAAACGTGAGCAAGACAAGAACAAGACGATAAAGGCCTTCACCGAAGATCCTAAGATGCTGGTACTCAACGGAAGATTCGGCCCCTACATATCATTCGAGAAGAAAAACTACAAAATCCCCAAAACCATCAAGCCGGAGGAGATCACCTATTCCGAATGTCTGACCCTAATAGAGAAAGCAAAAAACAAAGCACACAAATAAATCTTCCAAAAAATGCTTACAGACATACTTGCATACCTGTCGCCAATTGTTATACAGGACATTCCTCTCACAGGCAATTCCATTGGCAACAACACTCTTTTCTACACCAAGGAGAATGAATTTCCGCCCATCAACAAGGCAAACATAGCAATCATAGGCATTCCCGAAGGAAGATGTGCCGTGGGCAATGAAGGATGTGCCAATGCTCCGGATGTGATAAGAAGGTATTTCTACCCTTTATTCAATCATATCGACAACCTGAAAATGGTAGATGTAGGCAACATAAAACAAGGTAAAGAGCCTTCTGACACTATGGCTGCTGCCACTGCGGTAATAAGCCGGCTACTCGCCGAAAAGTTGTTCGTCATCATTCTTGGCGGCGGAAACAACATTGTCCATTCAAATTATCTTGCATACGAAAACATGAAACAGCTCATCAACCTGACATGTATCGACTCAAGGTTTGATATCGGAGAGACCGAAAATGATGCCGACACTTCCACATCTTACCTCAGCAAAATAATTCTCCATCGTCCGAATTACCTTTTCAATTATACAAACATAGGCTTTCAGTCGTACTATGTTGACAAGAAAGCCATGGAACTAATTGATTCACTATATTTTGATTCGTTTCGCTTAGGTGTTGCGAGAGAAGACATCGCTGAAGTTGAACCTGCGATACGCAATTCAAACATTGTCAGCCTTGACATGTCATCAGTAAAAGCTGCTGATGCCCCTGGCAACCCTTTTTCATCACCAAACGGTTTCACTGGGGATGAAATCTGTGTTTTATGCCGTTATGCAGGATGTAGCGACAAGGTGTCATCCTTCGGAATATATGAGTATAATCCCGCTCTTGACATCGAATTCAGAACCGCAAAACTGATAGGACAAATTCTATGGTATCTCATTGACGGATATTATGTCCGCACTGACGAAATGCCTTACAAGGACATCAACAAATTCATAAAATACCACGTAAACTCAGCAATTTTCCAGCACGAAGTCGTATTCTACAAAAGCAAACAGACCAACCGCTGGTGGATGGAAGTCGAGTGTCCTGACTATCTGAAGACAAAATATGCACCTCATTATCTTGTGTCCTGTTCCTACAAGGATTATCTTTCAGCAAGCAACAATGAAGTGCCCGAAAGATGGCTTCAAGTATATAAAAAGCTAATGTAAATGAGTAACATACGTCATTTCCTTCATGCTCATCCAGAACTTTCCGGCAATGAACATGACACTCATGATTTTATCGTAAAATATCTATCAGCGCTGAATCCCGACAAACTTTTCCAGCATATCGGCGGTTATGGGGTGATTGCAGTATTCAATGGCAGGGAGAAAGGCCGCAATGTGGCATTCCGCTCCGACATTGACGCCCTACCTATTCAGGAAAACAACGACCTACCCTACAAATCAACAGTCTGCAACGTTTCCCATAAATGCGGACACGACGGTCATACCACCATCCTACTGTCACTTGCAGAAAAGATTTCTCACAACCGTCCGCAAAAAGGCAACATAATACTTGTTTTCCAACCGGAAGAAGAAACCGGCTATGGAGCACAAAAAATAGTAGATTCGGGAGTGCTTGACGAACTGAACACCGATGTCATCTTCGGAATTCACAATTTGCCCAACTTCCCGGAGAAATCCATAGTTGTCAAATACGGCACGTTTGCAGCCGCCTCCTGCGGTCTTGCAGTTAATCTTACAGGCCGCCAGACTCATGCTGCACACCCCGAAAACGGAATCAATCCCGGATTGGCTGTTGCAGAAATGATTAATTTCCTAAACAGTATCAACAATGGTGACTTGTCACCCGAGAAGTTTCAGCAGGCAACTCTGATATACACCCGCATTGGTGAAGTTGCATTCGGCACATCTGCAGGAGACGCACAAATTATGACGACGCTTAGGGCATTTTCCAACAGCAAAATGCAGAATCTTGTCGATAATGTGATAAATACATTCAAAGAAATCAGTTCCCGCCACCATCTCGACTTCGACTATCACTTTCAGGATAATTTTGCCGCCGTGGAGAACCACACTGAATTTGTTGACAAAATAAAGGAAACTTCACAGAATGGAAATTTCAACATCGTGGAAATAGACGAACCTTTCCGTTGGTCTGAAGATTTCTCCAACTATCTGAAACACTATCCCGGAGCTTTCTTCGGTATCGGTGACGGTCTCAACCATCCTGAACTGCACAGTCCGATTTACGACTTCCCTGATTCCATCATCGACACCGCATCCGACTTCGAAATGGCTTTATTCAAAACGTTGAATGACAATTAATGCTATTAAGTCTCGGTAATATAATATTATCGCCGCTGCCGTAAAACCTCATAAACAAGTATCGCCGCCGAGACAGAGACATTCAGCGAATCGGCAATTCCGTTCATGGGGATAAGTATGTGTGAATCAGCAGCATAACGCCACTTGTCAGAAAGACCTGTAGCCTCAGTACCGAAAACTATTGCCGTGGCACCCACAAAATCACAGTCGTAATACACCTGCGAATCCTGCAGTTGTGCAGTAAATATCTTTACCTTCCTTTCTTTCAGAAATGCTATGGTTTTATCAGTCGCCGCAGCAATAACAGGAACTGTAAAGACTGTCCCCACGCTGGAACGTATCACATTCGGATTATAAATATCAGTCAATGAGTCACATATAATAACACCATCCACACATCCGGCACCATCGCAGGTTCTCAATATGGCACCGAGATTTCCAGGTTTCTCCACACTTTCAACAACCACATAAAACGGATTTTCCGACACTGGAAGCGAGTCAAGCTTGTTCTCTTTATAATAAAATTCAGCAATAACACCTTCGGTGGAACCTCTGTAAGCCACTTTTTCATATAGCTCTCCGGAAATGGAAAAACATCCGCAGCCAACTGGAATTTCAATTTCAGACTCCAATCTGTCCAATGACATTATCTCCTCGGAAAAGAACAAACTTCTCAGTACAAATCCACTGACAAGAGCGCGTTTGATTTCGCGCAGGCCTTCAACGACTATCAGACCGTCTGCTCTGCGGACTTTTGAACTTCCCTGCAGTTCAAGGAGCTTCCTAATCTTGGTATTTGACGCCGATGTTATATATTCCAATTTCATTTATCTGCCAAGTTGAAAAAACAAAGATAATACATTTTTTCATAAACTCATCTAAGGATTCAAGTAAAAAGATTATCTTTGCAAGTTAGAATTTTAATAAAAATATAATATCATGGCAAAACTTATCACAGCAGAAGATGCAGCTGCAATGGTAAAAGACGGCATGACCCTTATGTTCGGCGGTTTTTTAGCATGCGGCACACCATTAAACATTGTAGATGCAATCGTTAAATCAGGTGCCAAAAACCTTACTATCATTGGCAATGACACAGGTTATCCTGATAAAGGCGTGGGCAAACTTGTAGCCAACAAACAGGTAAAGAAAGTCATCGCTTCCCACATCGGCACCAATCAATGTACCATTGATCTCATGAATGCCAAGGAAATGGAAGTTGAGATTTGTCCTCAGGGCACACTTGCAGAACGTATCCGTTGCGGCGGTGCCGGTCTCGGAGGCGTTCTCACACCAACAGGTCTCGGCACTATCGTTGCTGAAGGCAAACCGGTCATCAACATCGACGGCAAGGACTTCCTCCTTGAGAAGCCGCTCCATGCCGACATAGCATTCCTCAGTGCTTCCATAGGTGACAAATCAGGCAACCTGGTTTATCGCGGAACCACTCAGAACTTCAACCCAATGATGGCTACAGCTGCTGACGTGGTTGTCGCTGAAATTGACAATCTTGTGGAGGTTGGTGAAATAGCTCCTGAAAATGTCAAGACACAGAATATTCTCGTTGACTATATTGTAAAACATTCATAAAAACACTAACAATGGCTTATAAGACTACGCTTAGAGTCCGTATGAGTGCAAAAGACGCACATTACGGAGGAAGTTTGGTTGACGGCGCACACATGCTTCACCTGTTCGGTGATGTTGCAACCGAATTGCTGATTATGCGTGACGGTGACGAAGGTCTGTTCAGAGCATACGACAATGTTGAATTTCTTGCACCGGTTCATGCCGGCGACTTCATTGAGGCTACCGGTGAGATAGTCTCCGAAGGCAACACATCACGCAAAATGGTCTTTGAGGCAAGAAAGGTCGTGACTCCAAGACCCGACATCAACGATTCCGCAGCTGACGTTCTCGAAGAACCGGTTGTAGTATGCCGTGCTTCAGGCACATGTGTAACTCTGAAAGACCGCCAAAGAAGAGGTTAAACATCAACAAAGACATCAATATGGAAAAATTAATAATCACTGCTGCCATCTGTGGCGCGGAAGTCACCAAGGAACAAAATCCCAACGTGCCTTATACCGTTGAGGAAATCGTGCGCGAGGCCAAGTCGGCCGTCGATGCCGGTGCTGCTATCGTGCACCTGCACGTCCGCTGGGACGATGGCACGCCTACCCAAGACCGTTGCCGTTTCCAAGAGTGCGAAGAGGCTATCCTGAAGGTGTGTCCCAATGTCATCCTCATCCCGTCCACCGGCGGTGCCGTGGGCATGACTCCCGACGAGCGTCTCCAATCGACAGACACCAACCCGTTGCCCGAAATGGCTACCCTCGACTGCGGTACCTGCAACTTCGGTGACGAAATCTTCGACAACACCATGCCGACCATGCGCGCCTTCGGCAAACGCATGATGGAACGTGGCATCAAGCCCGAATACGAATGCTTCGAGATGGGTCACCTCGACACCATCCTCAACATGGCCAAGAAGGGACAGGCCCCTGGCGCTCCCATGCAGTTTAACTTCGTGTTAGGCGTGCCTGGCTGCACTCCCGCCACCGTCGCCAACCTCTGCTGGCTCGTGAACGGCATCCCCGCTGGCTCCACTTGGACTGTCACCGGCGTAGGCCGTCATGCCTTCCCGATGGCCGCCGCTGCCATCGCCATGGGCGGTAACGTCCGCGTGGGCTTCGAGGATAACCTCTACCTCTCGAAGGGCGTGCTGGCCCAATCGAATGGTGAACTGGTCGCCAAGGTCGTTCGCATCGCCAATGAACTCGGTCGCCCGATTGCCACTTCTGATGAGGCCCGCGAAATCCTTGGTCTCAAACCGCGTAAATAATTATAGGAAGAAGAAAACGGTATAATCAATAAGACCGATGAAACACAAGGTACTATTATTGATAATTGCAATTGCTCTTTGCACCCCATTGAAGGCGCAATACGAAGGGCTTATTATCAAGATGGACTTCTTTGACCCAACTACGCCCAAAGAAAAGCGGAGTATTGAAGTGTTCGAAGATGTGTTCACGAGTCGGTTTGTGTTGACTGTTTCCACTACAAAGACTATTTACAACAGAAGTTCAGAAAGTGTTTATGAAGGTGTAAGAAAAACAACCAACCACCTTCGTTCAAAAACAACTACCGACACTATTATCAATCTTTCCAAAGAATCTTTCAACGAGATTGCTGGAGAGTTTTACGTTGCTGCATCAACATGCTTGACGCAAAAGACGAAAACTTCTTCTTATGAAATTATTGATTGGTCACATCCAACTGTCACCATAAATATTTCTAACGGTCCAGTAACAATGGAGTTTTTGCTCAAGTGCCCGGTTTGTCAACAAGACAACAATTATGAGGAGCACTTTAGAGCGATACTTACAAAATTTATTAATTACGGAAATCTTGATAGCGAAAAAATTCTCGGTAATTGTGAACAGAATAACGAATTAGAATAATCATTAAATTTTAAATCATTAAATCATTAAATTACAAAGCAATGCAAAAACATGGTAACAAATACGGTACTCACCGTGTCATCGAACCCGTCGGCGTGCTGCCGCAACCCGCTAACAAACTGAACAACAACATGGACGAGATTTGG
>JAEEGH010003578.1_pt1 | contig 40663 bp, 32 predicted proteins | sample 9134181 | NCBI WGS metagenome assembly JAEEGH01 (sample SAMN16246544, study PRJNA631951) | gut metagenome | biome: gut microbiome; feature: rumen; material: DP-attached | host: Bos | place: Iran: Karaj | collected 2018-10 | reverse complement strand
GGTACGCCTCATTCGACTACCACCCGATAGACTACCGCGAATCTACTCGTAAAACTCGACATCCTCCTCAACGGCGAGCCTGTGGATGCCATGAGCAGCCTTATCCACGAGAGCAACGCCTACGAGTTTGGCAAGGGCATCTGCGAAAAACTCAAAGAGTTGATTCCCCGCCATCAGTTTGACATTGCGATACAGGCGGCAATCGGCACCAAGATAATTTCGCGCTCCACCATCAAGGCATACCGCAAGGACGTTACCGCCAAGTGTTACGGCGGCGACATCACCCGCAAGCGCAAACTTCTCGACAAACAGAAAAAAGGCAAGAAACGCATGAAGCAAATCGGCGACGTAGAAGTGCCGCAGAAGGCGTTCCTGGCAGTGTTGAAAATATAAAAAAAAAGTCAGCCAAATTCACGATAAAATGATGAATTTGGCTGACTTTTTTTATATTCCCCAAATTAAATCTTTAATTATCAATCATTTAACTATATTTTCAACAAAAAATGCGTCATACTCTTGCATAAATCAAAAAAAACATTTCATTTGTGTCAAAATATTGAAACAATATGAAAGCAAAAGATTTTATATGCAAGAAAAATATATGAAAGAATACGATGATTATGTCGTATTGAAAGACGCAATGAACACCAAATACCAAGAAGGCGCAGACAAAGGAGAAAAACGCGGTTACCAAAAAGGAATGGCGCAAGGAATGGCACAAGGAATGGCACAAGGCGAAAAAAATGCCCACATTGCAACCGCCAAACAAATGAAATCAGATGGTATGCCTATTGAATTGATTGTCAAATACACAGGTCTTACCGCCGAAGAAATCGAAAAATTGTAATGAAAAATCCGTTCATAACACGCAAAAAAACGAATTAATGCTTGCTATGAACGGAAATCTCAAATCCTAAGACAATTGCAATCCTTGTCCTATCTCGCCGCTACATACTTATGCAGCGTACTCCTGACAGCACCTTTGCCAGCGAAGAGTTCCTTCGCCATACCTTCGATTTTTGCGCCCAAGCCTGCTTCATAGAGGTCGAGACCGAATACGTCTTTGCGGCTGTAAAGCGTTTTCAACGCACTCCAATCCTGTTCGGATTTGCCAATCTCCAATGGAGCAACGATAGCCTGCAATTCTTCAAGCATTGGGTCGGGTGAGCAATCGAATGGAGTTCCGTCGTCCTTTATGCCTTTCAAGTAACGAGCATATCCTGCCAACACCAAAGGAATCAGCACAAGGTTGTCCTTATCAAGACCACGGGCGATGTACTTTTTGAGCGTCTCACCGAAACGGATGGGCAGTTTCTGACTCGTATCCATAGCGATACGCTGCGGAGCATCAGGCATAAATGGGTTGGGCAGACGCTTGTTGAGCACTGCGCCGATAAACTCGTAAGGGTTCAGTACGCCCGGGTCAACCACTACCGGCATTGCCTCCATATATCCGATTTTCTGGATAAACGCACGCAGGTCGTCGTCTTTCATTTCGGCACTGATGAGCGTGTAGCCCAACATACAGCCGTAGATTGCCATTGCGGTGTGGAGCGGATTGAGGCAGGTTGTTACCTTCATAGTCTCCACCTTGTCAACAGTTTCGCGAGTGGTGTAGAGCGCGCCTCCCAAATCGAGCGGAGGACGTCCGTTGGTGTAATTATCCTCAATAACAAGATATTGCACCTCTTCGGCGTTAACAAACGGAGCGGTGAAGGTGTGCTTTTCGGTTTCGATGTAATTGTTATCCTCAAAACCGTCGGCAGCCAACAAATCTTTAACCTTTTCGTGCGGACGCGGTGTAATCTTGTCGATCATCGACCACGGGAAGGTGATTGTTTTCTCGTTTTTAAGGTAATCCACAAAAGCCTGAGGAACAAGACCATCCTTAGCCCAACGTTCTGCGTATGCAAACACGCCGGCTTTCACCTTGTCGCCATTGTGCGAACAGTTGTCCATCGACTGAATTGTCAAGGGGTATGCGCCTGCCTGCCAACGTTCAAACAACAGAGCCGTTACCTTGCCCAAAGCGAACACAGGTTTGAGTCCGCGAGCAAGGTCTGCCTCGTTAAATGAGTAGCCTTTTTCGGTGATGGTGAACGAAATCATCTGCAAACTTGGGTTCTTGAAGATTTCTACCAAGCGGTTCCAATCGTTGAACTGCGGATCGGCTTTGAGTGCCTCGGTAACGCTTGCAATCACCTTTTTTTCGATACTGCCGTCGGAACAGAGGTTTACACAGAGCGAAAGGTTGCCGTAAGGAGCGTATGCCTTGTCGATTACCTCAAAGTCGAATGTTTCTGCCACGATAACGCCACGGTCGTATTTGCCGCTATTGAGCGCATCGTTGAGAATGGCTGCGGGAAAGGCGCGGAAGATGTTTCCACCGCCAAAGTGTACCCAAGTGGGTTCTTTGGCAGTTTTTTCGCGGAGAGCCTTGATGTTGAATTTAGGGAGTTGGTAGCCTTTTTGCTCCCATTCTGCGGCGTTGAATGTGCCGTTTAAAATATCTGTAAGTTTCATATTAATCAAAAAATCCGGGTTGTTTGTATTCAATTCCTAACTCACGATCTACTGTGGCGAGGATTCCCTGCACCTGACCCATTGCAAACATACGTCCCAAGAGGGTGTAGCCTGAGTTGTGTCCGTGGCTCGATTCGTCCATTATGCCTCCCTTTTCGTCGGTAAAGGTCATACCGTGGTCAACGCGCATCGGGAGTTGGGGATTTTCCTTCTCAAAAATGCGGCAGAGTTCGATAAGGTCGGCACGTCCGCCAAGGTGCGATGCTTCGGTAAAGTCGCCGTTGGGGAAGATATGGCACGAGCGCAGATGAACAAAATGTGTGCGTGAGGCAAATTTACGAGCCAAATCCACCACATTGTTGTATGCTCCGGCAGAGAGCGAACCGGCACAGAATGTAAGTCCGTTGTGCTTATTGGGCACAGCGTCGAGAAACCACTGTATATCCTCCTCGGTGCGCACAATTCGGGGCAATCCAAGCACCTCGATAGGCGGGTCGTCGGGGTGAACGCACATATTCATACCGCACTCCTCGCAAACGGGCATTATGGCTTCGAGGAAATATTTCATATTTGCCCTCAATTCTGCCTTGCCGATGCCCTTGTAGAGGTTGAGAAATTCGCGGAATTTTTGGATTGGAGCCTCGTCGTTTTCGGAGAAGTTGCCGCTAACAAAGCCCTGAGTCTTGATAACGATAGTATCCACGAGTTTGTGGTCTTTTTCGGGAGTCATAGTCTTGGCAAGTTCGTCACATTCTGCCAACACATTGCGACCCTCGCCAAAGCCTGCCGGAAACTTGAATTTAGCCCACTCCTCGCGTGCGCCCTCGCGTTTGAGGATGTAGATGTCGAAATATGCAAACTCGGCATAATTGAAATAGAGGTTGGTAGAGCCGTTGGGATTCTGATGCAAGAGGTCGGTGCGAGCCCAATCGAGCACAGGCATAAAGTTGTAACATATTGTGTGGATGCCCTCTGCCGAAAGGTTGCGGAGCGATTGTTTGTAAACCTCAATCTGATGGTCGCGGTCGGGACCGCCGTATTTGATGGTCTCCACCACGGGCAGACTCTCTACCACGCTCCAACGCATACCGTAAGATTCGATATACTCACGCAGGTCACGGATTTTTTCGCGGGTCCATACCTCGCCAAGTGGCACGTCGTGAAGGGCCGTGACAATACCCTCAACGCCGATTTGCCGGAGTTGGGCAAGAGTAATTTTGTCTTTCTTGCCAAACCATCTCCAAGTTCTTTCCATAATATTACTTTCTTATTTCTTTAACAATTTGAATTGCAGATTTGATTTTTTCGGTAATGGTGGCAAAATCTTTGGTGAGTTGGCTGCCCAAACCTACGCAAGCCACACCTGCCTTAAACCACTCTTCGAGGCACTCCTTGTCGGTGGTAACGCCGCCCGAAGGCATAATGTTGGTCCACGGACACGGTGCTTTGATGGCTTTAACAAACGACGGTCCGCCGACCTCTTTTCCGGGGAAAATCTTAACCACCTCGCACCCAAGTTCTTCGGCAAGATTAATTTCGCTCAAAGTGCCGCAGCCGGGTAGCCAAGCAATTTTTCTACGGTTGCAAATTTTTGCCATATCGGGATTCAACGAGGGCGACACTATAAAGTTGGCACCCAATTGAATATAAAGAGCGGCAGTTGCAGGGTCTACCACCGAACCCACGCCCATCATCATTTCAGGACATTCGGTAGCACACCATTTGTTCACTTGCTCAAAAACCTCGTGGGCATAGTCGCCACGGTTAGTAAATTCAAAAACACGTGCGCCGCCATCGTAACAGGCCTTTACCACGGTCTTTACTTTTTCCACATCGGCATTATAATACAACGGTACTATACCGGTGGAAATCATTGTGTTTAAAACGTCTAGTCTTTTAAATCTGCTCATTTCGAATTAGAATTACATTGTAATGATACTGACTGCAAAGATACCGATGTTTTTTGGGAAAAGCAAATTAAAAATTTTATTTCTCTCTGATGATGACATCGAAAATGAAATACGTGGCAATACCTCCGTTTTCTTTTTATATGTTTTTCTCGCTAAAAGATAAAACATTATATTTGCGGCAAAAATTGAATATGAAGAATATATTGGTCATATTAGTTGCCGCTATGATAATGTTAGGCTTGACATCTTGCAATGATAAGCCTACTGATTTGTATCGTCAGATAGAATGCATTGACAGCGCTATTATGTGGAAGAATGAGTCGCTTGCAAAGAAGATGTTAGATTCTATTGATATGTCAATAGCAAACAAGAACGATTCGGCTTACTATAATCTTATTAAGTTGAAACTTGATTATCAGTTGCCTTCCTCATCAAAAATTGATTCCTTATTTGACTTAACCGAGCAGTATTATTCATATCATAGAGATAGACGTAAATTGGTACAGACCCTCTTTTATAGAAGTGCTTACTATTGCTACAATAATAAATATAGTAAGTCGCAGGATTATCTTGCAAGTGCGGAACAAATGGCTATTGACTATGAGTTTACTATGGAACTCTCGCTAATTAACTGGTTGAAATTGCTATTGTGCTATTACACCAACGATTTGGAAAAAGCAAAAGTCTATTCCGATAGGCAGTTGAATTATTCTCTACTATCAGGAAATAAAGCCCAATTGTCATACGCATTTCTCAACCGGGCTTTCTTGTATCGGCAGTTGAATCAAAATGACAGTGCTTGCGACTGGTATCACAAGGCTATTGTTATGGACAACTGGATCAACCCTTCGGATATGTCTTTTGTTTATAATGCCTTAGGAGAGTTGCTGATAAGTTCTGACAGTGTTGGCGCGTTATATTATTTCAAAAAGTCAGTGGAACGACGTCCTAATCCCATGGCTGAATGTAATATTGCAAAATACTACCTTAATCAAAATAGGTTTGCCGAGGCGGAATCTATATCCGTTGCCAATATAAACGGCGATTGGCCTGAACAGAATATCGAATTTTTGGACATCGCGGTTAAGTGTCGGCTATATCACAGTGATACAGCTAAGGCATTGATATACACTCAGATGATTGCAAGTCAAAAAGATTCAATCATTTCAAGAACTAATGGCACTAAAACTAATCAAGAAGCACCTACAAACAAAAATATGGTAAGTGTAGCCGTTTTTATCTTTTCGCTTCTTGCGGTATTGATAGTTTTTGTGGTGACAATCTTTTTTATTATTCGGCGATATAAAAACAATACACGTAATATTGAAGATAATTATTTGAAATCTAAATCTCAAATCGCCGACTTAAAGGCGGTGATAGCGCAAAAGGAGCGTAGAGAGATAGAAATGCACAAGCAATTATCTGATTACAACAGAATTAATGTGGAAGGTGCTTATTTGATGAAAAAGATAGAAGAAAATATTCATTTTGATGCAAAAGACTTGAAAAATGTCAACTTACTGAGAGCGTACTACGCATTTAACAATCCTAATTTTATAGAGAAGATAGGTCAATGTTACACAAATCTCACCGACAACCAACTTTTGTACCTTATTTTGTGCGATTGTGGAAAATCAGAAACCGAAATGATGTCTATTTTGGGTATCGAGGCTTCTTCGTTGCGTTCTATCAAGTCGCGAATCAAGTCGCGCAATCAATAACTTATTATTTATATTAAATATCTAAATTACAACAAGTTGCACCATTAAAACTATTTGTTGCAACACTGCAACATACTTAACATTAGGTTAACATTGTTGCATTTTGCTTTGCTTACAAATTGATTTTTAATTAATTAAACAATATTGCAACAAAAATAGATTTGCATTCCACTTTTTTTTTATTTTACCTTTGCAGCAAACAATTTTTTAACAATTAAAAAACATTTACGCATATGAAGAAAATAATTCTACTTTTTAGTTTGATACTAAATTCTATAATTGTATCTGCGCAGGATATTATGGTTGATACAGTTTTTGTAGTTGCTGCAAAATATTCTCTTTCTGCGCAATATGATAAATCAAAGCTTTCTTATGATACAAAACAAATAAAAGATTTTTGGTTTATGAAATATTATAAAGAATATATGGGCGATTCTCTTATATTTGATTCTAATTGGCAGGGATTCACTTGGACGTATACTCTTACTGATGATATCCGAATATTTAGAAAACTATCAATTAGTTTAGACTTTAAAAATTATAATGATACTGCAAAAAAAGTACTTTCTCAAATAAATAATCGTAATGCTGGTGGGTGGTATTTACACCAAAATAAAATGCAGATAGGCAATAAAAGTGGCATGATAGTACCTTATACTGTACTTCAAAGGGATTCATTTGACATTCTATTTGGGAATAATGCTTGGTCAAACGATATTATAGTGGCTGTGGTATGTCAAGACTATTGGAGTGACAAAGACCGTTGTTATAAAAAATGTGATTTAACCAATTACAAAAAATATTCGCCACATTATTACGAAATATGTATGGTATTTATCAAAGATGGTTCGGCTTTTTTTCGAAATTATGTAGGACCCCGATATGCTGCTATACAAAAAGAATATCAAAAAACACACCCTAGTGCATTGACTCGGTTAGTTGAAATGAAACAAGCTGGGGCTTCTCCCAAAGAACAAAAAAAAGAATTTAAAAGTAATATTAAAAAAGAAAGAAAAGGAATTCCAATTAAATAATAATTCTATCAATATGAAAAAACTAACATTTATTATCGTCGCTATGTGTTTGTATTCGTGTCAAAACAATAGCAAACATCTATATCCATCACCCGATGTAGATAATATTACATATTTTGAAGATATGCAAATGCCTGAGGTTGAAAACTATAAATTGCAAGAACTTCCCACCCCTGAAGATAATCCAAATGGAGCATATTTTGTTTATGCTGATACAGTTTTGATTGTGAATAATTTTATGGGAAATCCAGAACATAATGTTTTTACTTGTTACAATCTCAATACATTAGATTCTATTGCTGGTAGCATTACAAGAGGAGATGGACCCAGTGAAATGATTGGAGGTATGCCAAAACTTCGTAATGGAAACCTTGATGTTTATGATGTTACCTGTAATACAATTGCTTCGTTGAGTGTAGATTCGATACTTGAAAAAAAGGATGAGTACAAACCATTTCTTACACCCATTGACGAAAGAATTCATGATTTTGTGTTTAAAGGAGATACTGTTATAGTTAACAATGCTCTCTATGTTAATGGTTTTGGCGTAAGCCCGGAAGTTCCCAATTTTATATCCCTCAGTATTAAAACAGGGCAGAGTTTCCATAAAACTGTCGCAAATCAAGAGTGTTTTCCATTTGATGCTACATCACGAAGGTTTTTCTATAATACCAAATTAGATCAATATTTTGAAATTTGGAATCGCTTTCCTGTAATCAACATTTACGATATAAATTTTAAATTGATTAAACAGTATAAATACCGTAATTATGAAGATATTATATTTGAGCCAGTAGGGGAATGGAATAGATTAGTGCCTAAAGATGGTATTTGTGCAAATTATTTTTGGTATGGCTGCCAAACTGAAAAATATATCTATGTGATTAATAATAATATTCCATCTTATTTAATGTCAGAAGGTGAGGATTTTGCAAACCAAGAAATTTGGTGTTTTGATTATGATAATAATCTAAAACGTAGAATTAAATTTAACAATCCTGAAGTTAATGATTTTCTACTTTCGGTAAATGAGCAAACCGGAAATATTTATCTTTGCAACTTAAATTCAGATGGAGAAACATTTTTGTATAAATTGATTAAAGACTATGAATAGAGTATTTCAAATATTAATATGTATTATGTTGTTTGAGGCATCATGTAGTAAAAAGCAAACAACAGTTTATGATTATTGCAACCAACTCAATATTAGTGATACAAATATGTTAATTAATAATGAGTTAGATTCTTTATTACAACTAAACAAACAACGATATTTAGTATATATCCATAAGGAAAGTTGCTCATTTTGTTTTGCAGAGTTCAGTTACTTTTTAAATAATATCAACGACTATCGTTTTGATAGTTTGTTGATTGTTGCAAGTGGCTCATACGATTTTGTGCAAACAAATTATTATCTAAAAAAGAATAATCTTACATTACCATTAAACACTCGCATAATCACCGACCCTAAACACAAAATATTTGATATAATGACAAATATTTATGGTGATATAAATCTATTTTTGATAGAAGAAAAGCGAATATTATATAAAAATAATACTTCAAATTTTAAATACGATAAATTATTCGGTTTTGTGGTAGACCAAGACCAACAAAAAAGGGAGTGTACAACAAATTGCAAGATAAATTCTAGTAATTAATTGTACGAAATAGTTTTAACCATTAAAATATTTAATATGAAGAAAATAATTCTAATTTTTAGTTTGATACTAAATTCAATAATTGTATCTGCGCAGGATATTATGTTTGATACAGTATTTGTAGTTGCGGCAAAATATTCTCTTTCAACAAAATATGATAAACATCATCCATATTATGATACAAAACAAATAAAAGATTTTAGTTTTACGTCATACCATAAAGAATATATGGGCGATTCTCTTATTTTTGATTCTAATTGGGATATGTCCTGGCAGTATTCTATTGAAAACTCATTAAGTTTAGAATTTAAAAATTCTAATGATACTGCAATAATTGCACGTATTAAAATATCAAATCATAGAGCTATGGGGTTTTGTTTCCACCAAAATAAAATGCAGATGGGCAATAAAAGTGGCATGATAGTACCTTATACTGTACTTCAAAGAGATAAATTTGACATTCTATTAGGAAATAATGACTGGACAAACGAGATTATAGTGGCTGTTGTATGTCAAGACTATTGGAGCGACAAAGATCATTGCTATAAAAAATGTGATTTAGCCAATTATAAAAAATATTCACCTCATTATTACGAAGTTTGTCTGGTATTTTTCAAGGAATGGTCAGCTGCTTCTAATTATGCACGCCGCTATTCTGCTATAAAAAAAGAATATCACAAAACACACCCCAATATATTGGCTCGGATAGGTGAAATGCAACAAGCCGGAGCTTCTCGCAAAGAACAAAAAACAGAATATAAACGTTGGATGAAAGAAGCAAAAAATAATAAGTCGAATTAAATCTTATTACAATTAATATGAAAAAACTAACATTTATAATTGTCGCTATGTGTTTATATTCATGTCAAAACAATAGCAAACACATCTACCCATCACCAGATGTAGATAATATTACATATTTTGAAGATATGCAAATGCCAGAGGTTGAAAACTATAAGTTACAACAACTTCCAACTCCTGAAGATAATCCAAATGGAGAGTATTTTGTTTATGCTGATACCGTTTTGATTGTGGTAAATTTTATGGGGAATCCAGAACATGATGTTTTTACTTGTTACAATCTCAATACATTAGATTCTATTGCTGGTATCATCAAAATAGAAGATGATTCAGATGAAATGATTGGTGATATGCCAAAATATCGTAATGGAAACCTTGATGTTCATAATGTTACCTGTAATACAATATATTCTTTGTGTATAGATTCGATACTTGAAAAAAAGGATAAATACGAACCATATATTACGCAGATTGACGATAGAATTTGTGATTTTGTTTTTAAAGGAGATACTGTTATAGTTAGCAATGATTCTTATGTTAATGGATTTGGTGTAAGCCCTGAAGTTCCAAATTTTATATCCCTGAGTAGGGAAACGGGGCAGAGTTTCAACAAAATTGTAGCAAATCAAGAGTGTTTTCCGGGTTCTGCTTCATTACGTAGTTTTTTCTATAACACGAAATTAGATCAGTATTTTGAAATTTGGGTTAGTTTCCCTGTAATAAACATTTACGATAAAAATTTTGAATTGATTAAACAGTATAAATATCGTAATCATGAAGATATTACATTTGAGCCGACAGGTGAATGGAATACATTAATGCCCAAAGATTATAATTTTGTATATTATTTTGAGTATGCATGTCAAACTGAAAAATATTTCTATGTGATTGCTAATAATATTCCAACTTATGGACTGTCAGAAGGTGAGGATTTTACAAAACAAGAAATATGGTGTTTTGATTATGATAATAATCTTAAACGTAGAATTAGAATTAAGAATCATGAATTTAATGATTTTTTACTTTCGGTAAATGAGCAAACTGGTAATATTTATCTTTGCAGCATAACGTCAGAAGGAGAAACATCTTTGTATAAATTGATTAAAGAATAATACAGTCGCCAGAACATTTAGACAGTGAAGAAACAAATACCATTTATTTAACGAGTAGAGACGAAAAAGGCAAAAATGCCTTGTTTAGGTAGAAAATATAAAAAATATTTTTTACCTTTGCGGGCAAATAATTCGTAATGAAAGCCACAACACCTAAAATATTATTAGCCCTCACAGCCGTACTTGTTGTTGCGGTGGCAAAAGCTCAGGACACTGCCTACGTGCACAAATATGGGCACAGGATGGCTGCCAAGGCGTTTATCTTTAACGACAATTTTGAATTATCCAATACAAAAGAGGGATTAGACTATATACCCTACGGACACAGCGGTATTGGCATAAGCATCTGGTCGAAATTCTTCCCGTTTGATATTGCATATCGTCATGAGGTTGCCTTTTCGGGAGGAGGCAAACAATACAAGAAATCAGGTGCAACCGACTTGCAATTAAAAGGTTACTGCCGTTTTTTTGCAGGAGACATATACGTACAGCGTTACACAGGTTTTCTCGCATCCGACGACAAAATCGACAATGAAAGAGAGAAGTGGAACAATGGAACTTTTGCTCCAGACCTTTCTGTGTCGTATTTCGCAGCCGTGGGCGACTTTATTTTCAACCACGAAAAATTTTCTTACAATGCTGGATTCAACGCATCGCAGCAACAAAAAATCTCTGCTGGAACGATGCTCGCTGGTCTTGCGCTCTACAACCAACAAATCAAAAGCGACAGCACGCTGTTTCTCGGAGAAAAAACCAATCTGGAAACTTGGAGTTTGGGTGTTAATGGTGGATACGCTTACAATTTTGTGATCAAACAGAAACTTTTGGTGTTCGTGGCGGCAAACATGGGAATCAACGCCAGCAACTCGCTATTCAACCACATATTCAGTAGCAACACCAAAATTGCCCCAGCAATACATATCAAAGCAGCTTTATGGTTCAATATGCGACACAGTTCGATTGGACTTACTACCTCGTGGAACAATATCAAACAAGTATTCGACCAACATTTGAGTATGTTTCAAAACTCAAACAAATCTGAATTGGTTTTCGTAAGACGATTTTGGTACAAAAAAAATATTCATTCATAACTAACTACTAACACTTAACTAATTGAAAAATCCGATAAACATATTAGCCACAGCCAAATGGTACGTAAAAATACCAGCTGCTATCCTAATCATATTTTTAGAGTTTGTACTCCTATTAATATTAGTGGATATTAACTTTTTATGGTTATTTGGCACAGGTCCTACAATGGAACAAATTGGCGACATCACTCAGAGCGAGGCTTCGGTTATATACACCGCCGACGGCAAAGTAATGGGTAAGTTTTTTAGCGAAAATAGAACAAAGGTAAAGTTTTCTGACATTTCGCCAAAACTTATAGAAACACTCGTGTGCACTGAGGACGAAAGATTTTATAGTCATCATGGTATTGATTTTCAGGGTATTGGCTCTGCCACAAAGGATTTTATATTAGGACGCCGTGCTCGTGGAGCAAGCACAATTACACAACAGCTCGTAAAAAACCTCTACAAAGCTCGTAGCGGACGTTACAAAAAAGGCCTTCTCGGTCGCATTCCCGGTGTCAAACTCGTGGTAATGAAACTAAAAGAGTGGATTGCCGCAGTAAAAATTGAGCGGCAGTTTTCTAAAAATGAGATTATTACTCTCTATCTCAACACCGTAGACTTTGGCAGCAACGCCTTCGGTATCAACACCGCTGCAAAAACATATTTCAACATCAAGCCCAAAGATTTAGACTATTCACAGTCGGCTGTGCTTGTGGGGCTACTCAAAGCCACCACCACATACAACCCGCGCATCAACCCAAAAAACAGCCTTAAACGCCGTAACACCGTATTAGCCAACATGCTACGCCTCGGTAAAATTCCTATCGACGAATACGACAGCATAGTAAAGCAGCCTATCAAGCTCGACTACTACGTAGAAAACAATTACGACGGAATGGCGCTATATTTTCGCGATGCTTTGGCAAACGAACTTTCTGAGTGGTGCGACACCAACGAGGTAAACCTCTACACCGACGGACTCAAAATATACACCACCATCGACAGCACAATGCAGGCATACGCCGAACAGGCTGTAAGAGAGCAGATGCAAGTGGTGCAGCAAAATTTCCGTCAGCACTGGTCGGGACGTAATCCTTGGCGCGATGAGCAATTTCGCGAAATTCCCAACTTTATCGAAAACATAGTAAAACGCACCGTTCAATACAAGAGGGCTGTGGCTAAGTTTGGCGAAGCCGACACTGCTGCTATCAACGCCGAAATGGAACGTCCGCGCAAGGTTAAGGTATTTGATTACGAACTCGGCTCTATCGACACCACCCTCAGCGTGATCGACTCGGTAAAATATATGGTAAAATTTATGCACGGATCGCTAATAGCCATAGAACCGCAGACAGGACACATCAAAGCGTGGGTGGGCGACCTCGACTTCCGTTTCTGGAAATACGACAAAGTTACAGCCATGCGTCAGCCGGGTTCCACATTCAAGCTGTTCGACTATGCCGAGGCTATGAACCAGGGCATGAGTCCCTGCGAAGAGCGCACCGACCAAGTGGTTTCGTGGAAAGTGTGGGACAAAGGCAAGCAAAAACTTTGGATACCTCACAACGCCGAAGGCTCTTGCACCGACATGCCGTTCTCGCTTAAAGCAGCTTTTGCCCGAAGCATCAACACCATAGCAGTACAGATTTCAAAAGAGGTGGGCATCGACAAAATCAACGCCACAGCGCACCGTATGGGCATTCATTCCCCCTTGTGCGACACTATTCCAGCCACATGTCTCGGCGGTAGCGACGTTACCCTGCTCGAACTCACCAACGCATATTCCACTGTTATCAACGACGGCGTTTACCATGCGCCCATATTCGTTACCCGTATCGAAGACCGTCACGGAAATGTGATCTACACCCCCGAAAACACCGACAGCCAAGCACTCGAATACGAACCGGCGTTCCTCATGCAGCAGTTGCTCAAAGGCGGAATGACCGAATACGGCACCACTTCGGGATTTCTCTGGAACTATGTGCGTCAGTTCTACGGCAAATGTGAGTTTGGCGGCAAAACTGGCACTTCGTCAAACCACAGCGACGCCTGGTTTATGGGCGTGATGCCATCGCTTGTTGGCGGCGTTTGGGTGGGTGGCGAATACCGCTGCATACATTTCCGCACTGGCGAACTCGGTCAAGGAAACGCTACAGCACTGCCTATCTACGGCACATTTCTCAAAAAACTTCTTTCCGACCCCAACTACGCTCATTACCTCGAAAAATTTCCCAAACCAAAAGAGAAAATTTCAAGACCGTACAACTGCAAGGCATACAGAATCATCGACAGCACCGCAGTGGATAGCGCAGCAGTAGAAACCGCAGAACCGGCGTTATAAATACATACAATTTAAAATGAATACCTTCGAAATCAGAAAAATACATTTTATTAAACGATATTTTTTAAGTTTTTTTTCTGGTAAAACTTGGTTTACAATTATTTTATTCTTGATCTTGGCATGTACATGCAAGGATGATATATTTATTATTTTAGGAGCGTTTTCGCCTATTGCATTGTGGTTAATTTTGTGGTCATTCTGGATTTCTTACAAATACTTATATAAAATTGAGATTTGTGATAATGAAATTTTATTCTATTTACAAGTTTTCAATAAAATAAAGATACATAAAAGAGACATTTCTAATACAAGAGTGTATTTTTCGATTGGTAACCCACAAGGCCGCTCACAAATATCATTTGGAGGAAAAGTTAAAGGTTATTTTTATAAAGAATCATTATGTCAATGGTTTGTTTGTGATTGGGGTATAAAATATAAAGATTTGGCTAAGTTTTTATCTGATAATAACATTTGGCACAATCTTCAAAATTACAAATTCCCCGACGGTAAAATGTTTTAACATTTTGGGAGGGAACTAAATCCGAACATAAAACAAAAGTAATGAAAAAGATACTATTCATATTGATATTTCTCTTGCCGCTTCAAGTCTTAGGACAAGAAGATGGCACATTAAAAACTTTTATCTATGATATTTTAACACATAAAATAAAGATTTATCAATCAAATAATCGAGATTCTTTGATAGGGTTTGATACCAAAGTATTGCGCAGAAGTTTTAACTATTTATCAAAATACGACACCGACTCTATTATTTTTAAAAATCTTCCTGATTATGCTGAAATACTTTGGGCTTATATGTTGCATAGTGATAAAGAAATAAGACATAAAGCATTGCATCTTTTTTTGGATACATATCGTCTCAGTGGGGGTTCATCAGGTGTTTTACCGATAAAGCCAGATGATGTGGACAATAAAATTAAGACTAAAATTCTAAATATAATATCCAATAAGCCTTACTCTGAAAAAGAACTTAAAGTTTTAACAACTAAGAAAGAACAATATTACAAACAAGTTTATACAGATAAATATTTATTAAAGCATAGAAGAATAGATACTACAATTATGAGTTTGTCTTATGCAAGAGATAGTTTAATCAATAGATCTATGGAAGAATATTCCGAAAGTTTAAAAACACCTTCATACAATATAGAAATACTCTCGGAATTATGTGCTTGGTTCTATATCTATGAAGCAATACCATATATTGAGAAATATTTAGAGACACATAATAACCATCGTATTAAAGTTCATTTAGCCCGTCTTGGAGTTGAAAAATACGAGGATGAGATTATTGAAGATAATTTTAAAAAGAAGGTTTTCTCTTTTGCAGAACTTATCTATATCAATACACCAAAAAGTATGAAAGCAATAATCCAGAGTCTGAGGATTGAAGGCAAAGTACATGGTTATAGGACTGTTATCAATGAGCAAGGGGAATATGTTACCATAGAAGGAGATGGTATGCCATATAAATTAACAAATTTACAAATATTGGTTGACGGTAAGTATCTTACTAACCTTCCTTATGTAGAAAAATATAAGATGGAAAATCTGACTATAGACGATATTATAAATCCTCCGAGTGAAGATATTGCAAAATGGATAAATAAAGAATTAGACGAGTCATTTTTTCCACTTTGCGAAGAAGTTGCCAAATGGATGGAAGAAAATATTGACAAATTGGAAGTTAATCCGAATATACGGTATTGATTATTAATAAACTATTGTGTTTAAGAAGAATAAAACCAACTCCATACAACCACCCAACTCGCACATAACAATATAAAAATTGTTTTCAGCCACTTTGTTAGATATTAATAAACCAACCATTGCAGAGAATTAATTCGTTTGTATTCCTTTTTATTCGTTTCAATTTTTGTTTAAAAGAAAACAGACACCGCCGCCCGGCTGTGTCGCCCAAAAATAACCATTCATGTTTTTTTTTGGAGAATATAAAATATAATGCTATATTTGCGCTGAACAATTAGATACGACTATGGGAAACTACATACGATTTGATTGGATGATAAAACGCCTTCTTCGCAACAAGAGGAACCATGTGGTGCTGGAGGGTTTCTTGAGCGTGCTCATAAACCGTCAGATAAAGATAACGCAGGTGCTCGAAAGCGAAGGCAACCAGGATAGCGACCAGCAGAAATTCAACCGTGTAGACCTGCTCGTGGAGGACGACAAGAAAGAAAAATTCCTCATAGAGGTGCAGAACGACCACGAGATAGACTTCTTCCACCGTATGGCTTTCGGAGCGGCTAAGATAATCGCCGACTATATGAAGATTGGCGAGGCTTATGAAACCCTGCCCAAAGTCTATTCGGTAAACATCGTATATTTCAGCCTCGGACAAGGCAAGGGCTATGCATACCACGGAACCACAGTTTTCAAAAACATGTTCAACGAGCATGACGAACTCCGTCTCACCCCGGCGCAGCAGTCGAAATTCGGTGTCGACGAGGTTCACGGCATATTCCCCGAATACTATATCCTGCGTGTCAACAAGTTCAACGACGAAATCCGTCAGCCGCTGCAAGAGTGGATATCGTTTTTAAAGACGGGCGATATTCCCGAAGCCTTCTCCGCTCAGGGACTTAAAGAGGCTCGCGAGATTCTCCGTGTTGATTCGCTCAGCGAAGAAGACCGCAAGGTTTACAAACGTTACCTGGAAAGCGTGAGCCTTGCCCTCAGCCTCGACGACTCGAGCCGCTACGAAGGTTATTGCGACGGACATATCAACGGACTTGCCGAAGGCCGTGCCGAGGGTCGTGCCGAAGGTCGTGCCGAGGGCGAACATTCCGAAAAATTAGAAACCGCCAAACGTATGAAAACCGATGGCATGCCCATTGATGTTATTTCAAAGTATACCCAGTTATCCATCGACGAAATCGCAAAGTTGTAATACTATTCTGCCATGAACATTATCAAACCCATTTTGATGTCAGCATTAATTGCTGCTGGAACCAACGCCTTTGCGCAGGAGTTCTACACCGACTCCGCTTTTGCTGCGGCTGTGGCAAACGGTACTCGAACCACCACAGGTCTGCCTGGTAACAACTACCAAACCAACTTCGCCCATTACAACATCACCGCCGACTTTCGCACTATTGAAGGGCATCTCTACGGTTCTGAAACCATCAAATACGACTACAATTGCGGTCAGGGCGACCTCAATTCCATTGTTATCAACCTTTACAGAAACGTCTACAAAGATGGCGTTACCAAGCATAGGCATGTAGATTCACGCGACAAGTTCAAGGGTGTGGAGATTGAAAAAGTGCAACTTGTGGACAATGGCAGATACACCGACCTGAACATCACCGAATACGGCACCCAGATAGAAGCCGCGCTGCCTGCTCCGCTCACCAAGGGCAATTCTATCACACTATATATAAAGTGGAACACCAAAATTGCAGCCTTCAGCCACATCCGCGGTGGCAAATACAACCAAGATACATGGTTTGTGCCATACTTCTATCCGCAGATTGCAGTCTACGACGATATTTACGGATGGGACCGTGTGCAGCACTCGGGCAACGAAGAGTTCTATTTTGAAAATGCCAACTACGATGTAGCTCTCACCACCGACCAGTACACCGCAGTATGGGCAACAGGAGTGCTTCAAAACCCAGAAAAGGTATATTCGCCTACGGTGCTAAAAAAATACCGCGAAGCTTTGTCGTCGGGCAACATCACCGACATTATAACCAAACAAGACCTTGAAAAACACGCTGTTAAAAGCGAAAAAAACATTTGGAAGTTTCACGCCGACTCGGTGCCCGACTTTGTATTCTCTTGCAGTGCGTCGAGCCAGTGGACAGCCAAAAACTTTGAATTGGCACCAGGCAAACGCACCACAGCAGCAGCCGTTTACCGTAATCCAATATTCCGCGACAACGTAGATCTGGCAGAAACCACCATAACATACCTCAGCCACAATAGACCAGGAGTTACATACCCATATCCGTGGATGACACTATTTGAAGGCAGCGGCGGAATGGAGTTCCCCATGATGGTAAACGAAGATTTAGATGTGCTATGGGACGATATGATTTTTACCACATCGCACGAAATCACACACACATACTTTCCTTTCTTAACTGGCATCAATCAAAACACATACGGCTTTATCGACGAGGGTCTTACTATGTTTGTACCAGAATATCTGCAAGATAGTCTCACCATTATCAAAAACGCCATAAGCCGTTCAGCTAGCTATGTGAGCACCGTATTAGGCACCACCATCGAGCGCCCAGTGATTACCCCGTCGTACAAAATGAGAGAATTGTGGCCCTTTACCATGTCATCGTACTACACTCCTCAGATTGGTTACAACATATTGGAAGGCATACTTGGCCGCGAACTTATGGACAAGGCTTTGCATCAGTTCACCTCAGCATGGAGCCGCAAGCACGCCCACCCCTACGATTTTTTCTACACATTGGAAAGCGTATCGGGCAAAGACCTTAAATTCTTTTACCAAAATTGGTTTGCAAACACCGGCTCAGCCGACCTCGGTATCAAGAATGTTTACCGCGACGACACCACAAACTACATCATCATTGAAAACTTTGGCGAAAAATATGTCCCCGCCCTTATTAAGATAACCTACATGAACGAAGCCACCGAAACCATCTACCAAAGTGCCGAAATGTGGCGCAATGGCGACCGCACATGCACCATCGCCCTGCCTGGTCCACAGATATCACAAGTGGAACTCCTTACTGAGTACATCCCCGACAACGACTCTCAGAACAATAATTTTTATATCCAAAAATAATCACAATGAAAATAAAATCATTACTACTTACAGCACTGATTACATTAACGGCATTGACCGCTAGTGCCGACGAGGGCATGTGGCTTCTCAATATGATCGGCAAAAACTACAAGCAGATGAAAGCCCAGGGTTTCCGACTAAAACCCGAAGACATCTACAGCATTAAAAAATCTTCGCTCAAAGACGCCGTGGTAAACTTCGGCGGATACTGCACTGGCGAGATTGTTTCAGAACAAGGCTTGCTCTTCACCAACCACCACTGCGGCTACACCAGCATACAGCAGCACAGCAGTATTGACCACAACTACCTCAAAGACGGATTCTGGGCTAAGACCTTGAAAGACGAGATTCCCACACCTGGACTCTACGTGCAGTTTATGCAAGAAATCCGCGACGTTACCGATCAGGTGCTCAAAGGCGTTACTCCGTCAATGACCGAAAACAACCGACAGAAAACCATCCACAGCAACTCCGACGCACTCAAAGAGGCAGCTCAGAAAGAGTTCTCCGCCGACTATTACGACATAGTCATCAAACCTTTCTTTTCGGGCAATGCTTACTATATGGTAATCTACATCAACTACAACGACGTACGCTTTGTAGGTGCTGCTCCTGAGTCGATAGGCAAATTTGGTCACGACACCGACAACTGGATGTGGCCCCGTCATACCGGCGACTTCTCTATTTTCCGCGTTTATATGGCTCCCGACGGCTCTCCCGCAAGTTATTCTGAAAAGAACGTTCCTTTGAAACCCAAACACTTTTTGCCCATCTCAATTGCAGGATACAAAGAGGGTGACTTTGCCATGACATTAGGTTTCCCTGGCAGTACCGAACGCCATTCCACAAGCTTTGAGATTATCAAAGATATGGAAAATCAAAACTACATTACCTCATACGTTCGCGGTATCCGTCAGGACATTATGAAAGCCGACATGGAAGCCGACGAGGCAGTGCGCATCAAGTACGCCACCAAATATTCTCATTCGAGCAACTATTGGAAAAAATTTATTGAGGCCAACAAGAGTCTCAAAGAGCAGAAGACCGTAGAGGAGAAACAGGCTCAGGAACGCTCTTTCACCAACTGGGTTAACGCAAACCCCGCCCGCAAAGCCGAATACGGCACTGTGTTAGACAGCATCAAATACGCCTGCGAAAACCTCGCACGATTTGAAAAAATTTACTACTACGTGCTGGAATGTGTATTGAACAACGGCATGGAGTTTTTCAACCCCTCTTACTTCGCTATGCAGGCTTTGTCAAAAATAGCCGACAAGGACGACATCAGAGCCAAGGCCGATGAATTTTTCAAGGACTACAACAAACCCACCGACTACAAAGTGTCAAAAGCAATGGCTAAGACACTATTAGAAAACGTAACTCCCGCCGAAATAGAAAAATACTTTGGCAAGGAACTCTCCGACTATTTTACCCAATACGGCAATCCAGAAAACCTCATCGACACCGTATTTCTAAAAAGCACCATCTTAGACAAAGAAGGATTCTACGAGATTTTAGACGACACTTCGGGTCTTGCACGTCTCACACTTATGGCTGACCCCGCCTTTGAATACAGCCGCAACGTACTCAACATCTATTTTGCGCTCAACGAGTACACCCAAAAATACGAAAATATTCTCGACGCAGCCCGTCGCCGCTACACCAAAGGCAGCATTGCTATGAACCCCAAGGCTCTCACCTACCCCGACGCCAACTTTACCGAGCGTCTGTCGTACGGCACTGTACAAACCTACGTTTCGCGCACATTTAAGCCCGAAGCCGGCAAAACCGACGGTGTAATCCGCACCACCAACGACGGCGTATTGATGAACTATTTCTGCACCCTCAAAGGTGTTATGGAAAAAGAGATTCCCGGCGACTATGAATTTGACGTATCGCCCAAACTCAAAGACCTTTACAACAAAGGAGATTACGGACGCTACGCCGACCAAGACGGCACAATGCACGTATGTTTTCTCACCAACAACGACATCACCGGCGGCAACAGCGGAAGCCCCGTTATCGATGGTTACGGACGCCTCATCGGTCTCGCATTCGACGGCAATTCCGAATCTATGTGCTCCGACTGGATATTCAACTCTGATTTTCAACGCTGCATCAACGTTGACATCCGCTACGTGCTTTTCGTAATAGAAAAATATGGCGAATGTCAGCGCCTTATCGACGAACTCACTATAGTTCAATAGTTTTTTTCAAATTATCATCCAAAACTAAGCGGATAAAATCACATTTTTTTTGCGGTTTTATCCGCTTTTTTATTATCTTTGCGTACTAAAAAATTTTTTAACAAAAATATTTGACTTTTGCCCGATTTTTGCTTATTTTTGAAATCGAGAAAACTCATATAATATGGATAGTACTTCCGACTTAATATACAGGCAGTTCAAAGACGTTGAGAAAGACGATTTCCAGTACATTTACCGAGGCGACGTAACCCCGAAGCTCATCATGAATGTACTTGATTTCGCCAAGAGCAACCTTGCCAAAGCCGAAGACACCAAAAAACTCAAAAACAGAATCTACTACATTATGGGCGAAAGTCTCCAAAACATCGCCCGTCACCAAGTGGCAAACGACACCGATTCTGCCGACAACTCTGCCGTAGTAGTTATCCATAAGAAAAAAAACAAGTACTACATAGTTACTGGCAACCTTATGCCTCGCTCCGAAGAAGAGGTGCTCAAAGACAAACTCAACCACATCAACTCGCTTTCTCCTGAAGAGCTCAACGACTTTTGCCGCGACATACGCCTCACCACAGGATTTACCGAGAAAAGCGGTGCCAGCCTCGGCCTTATAGAGATGGCAAAAAAATCGGGCAACAAACTCCAATACTCAATGGCGCCTGTCGACGACACTAAAACATACTTTTACCTTAGCACCGAAGTGCTTACCCAAATCGACAGCCCACAAAGCAAATACGAATTTTCGCTTCCTGACATTATAGATGCACACGATTTTCTCAAAAAGAACGACATAATTTTCTCATTCAAAGGCGATTTCAATCAAGACAACCTATTGTCGCTACTATCGATACTCAACAACGGCATGAATGCATCACCAGTGCGCATCAAACTGTTTAGCATAATGGTAGAACTTTTGCAAAACATAGTTAAACACGCCGACAATCTCGATTCCGACACCACTTGGAAAGCAGGTATTTTCTTTATTTGCGAAAAAGAAGACCACTTTACCCTCATTGCAGGCAACTACATACTGCACAACCTGACCCAAGATCTTAAAAATCGTTTCGACCGTATCAACGCCATGAATCCGGACGAACTAAATGAGGAGTACAAAAAAATATTATTTAATTTTGACTATATCAATCCAGTATCTACGGGTCTGGGTATCATTGATATACGAAGAAAATCAGGTGAAAAAGTCGATTATTCTGTCCAAAAAATCAGCAACGAAATCGACTTTCTTACCGTTAAAGCGATTATAAGGAAACAAGTGTAAAAACCACATCATAAAGAATCCGAACATACGAACATGAAGCCATATATCAAAACAGCCACAGCCGACACGCCGAGCGTGATTTTAGACGCCGAAAGGGGCATTTTCGAAATTTCGCAGATGTCGTTACCAGAAGACGCGGTAGACTTTTACTCTCCCATACTCGCTTGGCTTAGAGAATACGCGCAGAACCCAAATCCAGAGACCGTATTCAATATGAAACTTGAATACTTCAACACCGCTTCGAGCAAACAGTTGATACAGATCCTATTAATCTTGCAAGAGATGAAAGGCCAAAGCAACGTACTTGTAAAATGGTTTTACAAGGAGATTGACGAAGATATGCTCGCTCTCGGCGAAGAGTATAAGCAGATTATGCAGATACCTTTTGAACTCACCCTTGTCCCGTAAATGGTACTCAACTACATATGGATAGGGTTCTTTATTGTCGCTTTTGTAGTAGCGGCGATAAAGTTGTTTTTTTTTGGCGACTCAGAAATTTTTCCGGCTATGGTGTCGAGCATTTTCGACATGAGCAAGAGCGGATTTGAAATTTCTCTCGGACTTACTGGTGTGCTCACTTTGTGGACAGGTCTTATGCGAGTGGGCGAAAAAGGTGGAATGACAAATGTAATAGCCAAAGCCTTCGGTCCTTTTTTTCGTAGATTGTTTCCCGAAATACCAGCAGGTCACCCTGCAATGGGCAGTATCATTATGAATTTTAGCGCAAATATGCTCGGATTAGACAATGCGGCAACCCCCCTTGGTCTTAAAGCCATGAATCAGATGCAAGAACTAAACCCTAACAAAGATACCGCATCAAACGCCCAAATCATGTTTCTAACGCTCAATGCGTCGGGTCTTACCATCCTTCCGATGACCATCATGGTATACAGAATTCAACTTGGAGCCTCCGATCCTTCAGATATTTTTATTCCTATTCTCCTAGCCACCAGCGCCAGTACTTTTGCAGGTCTTTTGGCTGTGTGTATCAAACAGCGAATCAAGCTATTAGATCCTATCATAATGTTATATGTAGGATTGTTTCTTGCATTAGAAGTGGCAATAGTGCTGGGCGTAAGAACTATGGACAAGGAAACCGTGTCAAAAGTAAGCAGCATAACAGCAAATGCCATAATCTTTACGGTAATTATCTCATTCATAGTAATGGCCATGATTAAAAAGGTAAACGTTTACGAAGCATTTGTAGACGGAGCCAAAGAGGGTTTTACCACTGCCATCAAAATCATTCCCTACCTTGTGGCAATGCTCGTGGCAATAGGCGTTTTCCGCACATCAGGAACACTCACCCTTATCACCGATGGCCTTGCTGCCCTTTTGGAACAGATTGGTGTTGCCACCGACTTTATCCCATCGTTGCCCACCGCTTTTATGAAACCTCTAAGCGGTAGCGGTGCACGAGGAATGATGATAGATTGTATGCAAACCTACGGAGCTGATTCGTTCGCTGGTCGTCTCAGTTGCACGATGCAAGGCGCTGCCGACACCACATTCTATATCATAGCGCTCTATTTCGGTTCTGTGGGCATCAAAAATAGTCGTTACGCAATCACCACAGGACTTATTGCCGAGGCCGCAGGCATAATTGCTGCCATATTTGTAGCATACCTATTTTTTAGTTAAAGAATTAAAACAATGTCGCTCATAAACTCGTTAGCATCGATATTATTTAAGTCAAACCATCGCCGAGTAGACCTCTACATCAAGTATCCCGACGAAACTCAGTTTAAGGTGTTCAACAGCCTTGTAAAAACAGCTCAAAACACCGAGATTGGTCAACGATACAACTTTAAGGAGATTTTGTCACTTGGTCCACAAGCATTTGCCGACCGTATTCCAGTAAACACTTACGAAGGAGTAAGACCCGACATAGAACGCGTGGCAGCAGGCGAAGACAATATTCTTTGGCCATCAAAAACCAAATGGTTTGCAATGAGCTCTGGCACCACCGACGACCGCAGCAAATATATCCCAATCACCACCGACAGCCTTCACAAATGCCATTTCAACGGTGGCAGAGATGTGGTTTCGGTATATCTCAAAGATTTTCCAAAAACAAAACTTTTAAGCGGCAAAACTCTCGCCATCGGAGGAAGCCGACAAATTAACCGTTTGGGAGAAGGCGCATTTTGCGGCGACCTCAGCGCAGTACTCATTAGCAACCTCCCCTACTGGGTGCGCAAACGCCGTACTCCTGGATTGGAAATTGCCCTGATGGAAAATTGGGACGAGAAACTTGAGAAAATGGCACAAGTGGTATCCAAAGAGAATGTTACAAGCATTTCGGGAGTGCCATCGTGGACATTAGTACTTTTTCGCAAGATATTGGAAATCACTGGTAAAAACAATATTTCGGAAGTGTGGCCAAACCTTAGCCTCTTTATGCACGGTGGAGTAAGTTTCAAGCCATACCGCGCTCAGTACGAAAAACTTATACCAAACAACAATATCACCTACCTCGAAACCTACAACGCCAGCGAAGGATTTTTCGCATTCCAAAACGAGCAAGACAAAGACGACATGCTGCTAATGCTCGACTACGGCATCTACTACGAATTTATCCCGATGAACGAGTTCGATAGTCCCTACCGTAAGGCAATTCCGCTGTGCGATGTAAAGACGGGAGTCAACTATGCCATGGTGATTTCCACCAACGGCGGACTTTGGCGTTATATAATAGGTGATACCGTGGAATTTACATCTGTCCGTCCCTACAAAATACACATCACCGGCCGCACCAAACATTTTATCAATGCCTTTGGAGAGGAACTTGTGGAAGACAACGCCTCACGCGCAATACGTCTTGCATGCAATGCCACAGGTGCCGACATCAAGGACTACACAGCCGCTCCTGTGTATATGCAGACCCAAAAACGCGGGTGCCACCAATGGCTCATCGAGTTCAACATCATGCCAAACGACATTGACACTTTCGGCAACATTCTTGATAACGAATTAAAAAGATTGAACTCTGACTACGACGCCAAACGATATAAAGACCTATCGCTCACCAAGCCCGAAATCACTATAGCCCGTCCCAACCTGTTTGACGACTGGCTCAGGAGCAAGGGCAGAATCGGTGGGCAGAACAAAGTTCCGCGTTTGGAAAACAATCGGGTAATGATCGACGAACTGCTGAATATGAATACAGCTAAATAGTTGGTATGTAGATATGATAAAAAGGGTTTACATATTATTGTTGCTTGCATTGCTTGCACCGCTGGTATCCGCGGCACAAGACGATTATATTGCTACGCAAGACGATGTTATGGTTATTGTACGTCCGATCTACAGCGACGAGTACGATTTTCTGACATTGGCCAAACCCGACACGTCGAAACTATCGCTCCACATCTACGAACACAACTTTTTTAAAAACAATGAGTATTTCGGCGACTTTGTAAAGGGCTACACCTTGATAGGATTCAACTTCATGCCCGAAATCACCTACCGTCCGTGGAAGAAATTGGAGGTTTCTGCAATGTGGAATGTGCTCAAATACCACGGTTACGACAATTTTTCAGAATACAAGCCCTATGCGCGTATTAGATTTCACGCCACCAACAAATTCAGCCTGACCCTCGGATATTTAGATGCCCACGTGCATCACCAGCTCATTGAGCCAATCTACAATCCCGAACGCTACATCACCAACAATGTGGAAAACGGATTGCAGCTAATATATTCTGGGCTACGCTATTACGGCGACCTCTGGCTCAACTGGGAAAAATTCATTCTCTGGGACGACCCCTGGCAAGAACGCCTTGCAGTAGGGCACATCTCAAAACTCTTGGTATTAGACGGTGCAATTAAAACTCATCTCACAGGTCAGTTTCTCATCTGTCACCGAGGTGGACAAATCGACGCCTCCGACGGTCAGGTGCAGACCCTCGAAAACGGTGCTATAGGCTTCGAGTTTAGCAAATACAACGGCTCTTCTTGGTATTTTCTCATGAAAAACCTTTTTGTGCAATACCACGCAATCGACCGAACCAACGACCTCCCATATTTCGACGGCTACGGTATCTACAACAAACTTTTGGCACGATACAAAGATTTCGGTTTTGTATGCGGACATTGGTACGGCAATATGTTTATTAATTTCCGAGGCGACCCCCTCTTTTCATGTCAAGCCATATACAAAGAAAACAACCGAAACAAGCGGGCTATTATTTTCAACGAATTATATTTTAACCATAAATATAATAATATTTTATCACTAAAAGTTGGTATTAATACATTTTACAACCTTTACAACTCCGACCTCGAATACTATTATATGATAAGTATGATATTCGATGGCAATTTCAACATTTTAAAAAACAAGAGAAAATGAAAAAGATTTTTTACTTAATAGCCTTGATACCCCCTCTCCTATTCTCCTGCACCGAAGAGAATCTTGGAGAACCCGTCACCACCAACTACACAGTGTCAATTGTGCGTGAATGCCTTGCACCTGAAGAACTAACTCCTGTAACCGACCAAGCTTTAGTTACTATTAATATCAGAGGCACTGAATATCAGGAATATACCGACTCTTTGTTAAACGCCAACTTTAAGGATATTTTATCGGGAACAGCCACTGTTACAATCAACTACCAAGGTTTTTCACAAACCAAATATGTGGTAAACATCATCGACAAAGAATCTCAGAGCACCTCAGTAAGCATGATACCTTCATCGGGTAAATACGCAGCTGAGCTTTCGGGCGTTCTATCCGCTGACGGAACCACTATACCGCAGGATATCAACATTATCATCACCCCGCGAGACACTGTCAGCAACCTCATTAAACACAGCGGCAACGGTAGCATTAGTTCTGTTTATGTAGAAAATATTACACGCAAGGTGATTGCAGCGCAAGATGCCAAGTTTACTGCCACAATGCCTGCCACAAGCACTGGAATAGGTTACACCATTGTAGCCGACGACTTTATCGATCCTATTACAGGAAAAATGTTTAAATGCGTTGCTCAAGACATTTCTCTATACAGTGGCAAAAAAAGCGTTACGCAAATCAAGTACGTTCAACCTGAATAGTTGAAGGTTTTGTTCTGTTAAACACCTCTATCGCACTCATTATCATCAACATCATAATAAAAGTGATAGTAAAATCGCCAATAGAATGCGTAAACATCACCTCAGAGATAAAACCCACCGCAAGTGTGATACCATACAGAACCAAAGGCAGAAACCCAAATTTAATACCTGCAACAAACGGCACTGCTAACAAACTCAACAAAAGCAATAAGCCAACAATTCCCAACCCTATCCATGTGTCAAAATATTGGTCGTGACTGTTATATTCTGAGTATCCAGAACCAAGATAGCCATCTATAAAAAACTGACCCGTAAGAGCTTCCATTGTGTCGCCCACTCCGCTACCAAGAATCGGATGTTTTGCTATCAAACGTGTTGAACTTTTCCAAATAACAGTACGGCTATTGATAGTTTCAAGATTCTTTTCTTCGGAAAGGTATTTGTTAGCTGTCTGGTCTTCAACCAAGGCCCGGTGTATCTTTCTGAGCATATCCTGTCCACGACCTGAACTAAACATCAACGAAGCGGAAACAACAACACCTACTAGCACAACTACGCCGACCAAACGATGTTTCTTGGCAAAAAATTCATATCCAGCTACAACGCAAACTATTATAGCAAACACTACATAATTAATACGGTTACAAAGTAGAAACAAGAATATTATGCAGAAGAGTGTAATACCAGACAACACAACCACTCGCCATGGCTTAAAACCACTTTGGTAAAAATTGGTGTAAATTACCATCAATACCACATTAATGAAAAAGGCGAGATAATGGGGATTTTCGAAATGCGACAATTGAATATATGAGAAATAGCTATAGCCACAACTAAGAGTAGTAAATAACCCTTTGTCGCGGTGCCCGGGAATACGATGGTCAAAGAATACCCGTCCGTTAACATCGTAAAAACTGTCGCAATACGACAATATCAAGCACAAAACCATCGACACCAACACTCCAAGGCAGAATATCTGCAATATTACACCGGGACGCTTGATGATACCGCCTATCTTGGCAATCACCATCAGGCACGGCATTGCAAACAGCGGCAAATGACGGGTTATTACTTTCATTCCTCGTCCTGTATTAAATGTCCAAAGCATTGTAACCAATTCCCAAAGGATATATGCCGCAGTTAAAGCAAGCACCGCTTTTTCGGCAAAGGTGAGTTTAGTCGTCTTAAAATTCTTCCAAAATATGGGATTCATAACCGCAAAAAGCGCAAACGACCCCAAGATATAATTTGCGCTCTGCCACCCAAATGGTATCAAAAAAACAAACACCGCACAACAGGCAAAGGCGAGAAACTTAATAATTCGAGTATATAGTTCCATTTTTATGAAATTTGATGGCAAAATTACAAAAAAGCGAGCCGAAAAGCAAAAATTATATTATCTTCGCCCTACAAAAAAATACAAACATTCAGTCATGGATTTAAAAAGCAAAGTTAACACTACCGGCCGTTTGATGGCTGCCGCCCGTGGATTGTGGCGTGCCAACGGCATGAAAAACGAACATTTCGGAAAACCGATTATAGCAATTGCAAACTCGTTTACTCAGTTTGTACCTGGTCACGTACATCTCGACGAGTGCGCCCGCATAGTAAAACAAACCATTGAAGACCTCGGATGTTTTGCCGCCGAATTTAACACCATAGCCATCGACGACGGCATAGCAATGGGTCACGATGGTATGCTCTACTCGCTTCCTTCGCGCGAAATCATTGCCGACAGCGTGGAATATATGTGTCAGGCTCACAAGGCCGATGCGCTTGTATGTATCTCAAACTGCGACAAAATTACTCCCGGTATGCTTATGGCGGCTATGCGCCTGAATATCCCCACAGTGTTTGTTTCGGGCGGACCAATGGAAGCCGGACGTTACAAGGATGGCAAAATCGACCTCATCGACGCTATGATTATGGGCGGCGACAGCGCTGTGAGCGAGTCTGAACTCGAAAAGATTGAAAAAATAGCCTGTCCCACCTGCGGAAGTTGCTCGGGTATGTTTACCGCCAACTCTATGAACTGCCTTACCGAGGCTCTCGGATTCTCGCTCCCCGGCAACGGCACTATCGTGGCTACCCACCGCAACCGCGCCGAACTTTTCAAACAAGCCGGACGCCGTATTGTGGAACTCGCCTACAAATATTACCGCGACAACGACACCTCGATGCTGCCGCTAAGCATAGCCACCAAATCGGCATTTATCAACTCAATGGCTCTCGACATTGCTATGGGCGGATCTACCAACACCGTGCTGCACCTCTTGGCTGTGGCAAAAGAGGCGGGTGTGGACTTCAAGATGAAGGATATCGACGAACTTTCGCGCCGTGTGCCGTGCATCTGCAAGGTGGCGCCCAACACTCACACATACCACATTGAGGAGGTGAACCGTGCAGGCGGCGTGCTCAACATTATGGGCGAACTTGCCAAAGCCAACCTTCTCGACCTTGATTGTAAACGTGTAGACGGTCTCACCCTCGGCGAGGCTGTAAAAAAATACTCATTGCTCCAAAATCCTCTGCCCGAAGATGTTACAGATATTTACACATCGGCGGCAAGCGGTGCGATAGGACTTTTGAAAGTGGGTTCACAGGATTCTCGTTGGGAAACTCTCGACACCGACCGCACCAACGGATGCATCCGCGACATTGCCCACGCCTACACCAAGGACGGCGGCATAGCAGTGCTTTTCGGCAACATTGCCAAAGACGGCTGCGTGGTAAAAACCGCAGGCGTGAGCGAAAAGATTTTCAAGTTTTCGGGCAAGGCAAAAGTATACGACTCGCAAGAACAGGCTGTTGAGGCAATCCTCGGCGACAAAGTTAAGGCTGGCGACGTGGTGGTAATCAAATACGAAGGTCCAAAGGGCGGACCGGGTATGCAAGAGATGCTCTACCCCACTTCGTACCTCAAATCCAAACACTTAGGCGATAAATGCGCGTTGATAACCGACGGAAGGTTCTCGGGCGGCACATCAGGACTTTCGGTAGGACACGTTAGTCCCGAGGCGGCATCGCACGGCGAATTTGCGCTCATCGAAGATGGTGACATCATCGAGTTTGACATTCTCAACCGCAGCGTCAACCTCAAAATTTCTGATTCAGAATTGGAGCAACGTCGTCAAAAAATGGATTCCGACCCTCACGGCTACCAACCCAAACGCAACCGCCAAGTGTCACGCGCCCTGCAACTATACGCCGCACACGCATCAAGCGCAGATAAGGGGGCTGTAAGGGAGTTGTAAGGTAATGAAAACCTCTCTTATTGCCTTATCCCTCGGTACGTTTGTGCTTGGAATGGCTGAGTTTGTGATGCCGGGGATATTGTCGTTTGTGGCTAATGATTTGAATATCTCTATCCCCGAGGCGGGACACCTTATTTCGGCGTATGCCCTCGGGGTAAGTTTCGGTGCGCCTGTAATTTTACTGTCGGTAGAAAAATACAGGCTAAAAAGCGTGCTGATTTTTTTGGCGGCGTTGATGCTTACAGGAAACATTTTGGCAGCGTTTGCTCCTAACTATTACGCACTTATGGCTTGCCGTTTTATTTCGGGACTGCCTCACGGAGCGTATTTCGGAATGGGAACCATCATTGCCTCAAAACTTGGTGGAAAGGGCAAGGAATCTACCGCTATTGCCATTATGGTGTCGGGTATGACGGTGGCAAACCTGCTCGGAGTGCCTGTGGGAACGTTTTTGAGCAACAATTTTTCGTGGCGCACAATATTTATGTTTGTGGCTGCGGCAGCGCTCGTTACAGGTATCGGCATCAAGATGTTTGTTCCCGATGTAGAAAACGAGATTACACAGCGTGTGCGCGACCGTTTTAAATTCTTAAAACACCTTGCGCCGTGGCTTGTGATATTTGCCACATTTACAGGTAACTGCGGAATATTCTGTATGTATTCGTATATCAACCCGATACTCACCAATGTGGCAGGTTTTTCAGAAAACACTTTGCCAATACTTATGGTAACGGCGGGCGCAGGTATGGTGGCAGGCAATTTGATTTCGGGCAAGATTTGTGATCATTATCCTATGGGACTTGTGGCTGGTATTATTCAAGGCTCTACGGCTGTGATTCTCACTGTAATACTGATATTTGGAGCCAATCCGTGGATAATGGTGGCGATGATGTTTATGAGCACATTCTGTTTGTTTGCGCTATCGTCGCCGCAGCAATTCCTCATCATCAAGCACGGCAAAGGCGGCGAAAAACTCGGCGGTGCGCTTGTGCAGGTGGCATTTAATGTAGGAAACGCGGCAGGAGCGTTCTTGGGCGGACTGCCTATACTTGCAGGCTGCGCCGAAAACGTCTCTGCCGCGTGGGGCATTCCTTTTGAAGTAACGGGGTGTGTGCTGTTTATGTATTTTCACCGCCGCTACGAGAGGGCTTAGTTACACCTCGTAATCCATACAAACGCGGAGTTTTACATTGGGGCGAACAATGCCGGTAGCCACAGCCACGTGGTCGGGGTGAACGGCGTAACCTTTCAATGCCTCCTCGCTTTCCATCAACGAATCCAACATAACGTCGGCATTAGATGATGCTAAGGGATTGATGTTTACCTTGATTTCCTTTAATCCGGGAACTTTGCCCTTTAAGCCTTCCAAACCATTTTTGATAGCGGCCTTGGCTTCGGCTTTCTGTTCGGCAGTAAGTTCGTCTTTCAACTGCCAGAGAATAATGTGCTTTACCATTTTTGTATATTATTAGTGTGTTTACTGATATGTTTTTTTCGCAAAAATATGGTTTATTTGTTAAATGTCAATAAAAATCAAAATTAATATCTATCTTTGAGCAACAACCAACAGTAAATATTTGTAAATAAATATTTTAAATCTAACAATTATTTATACATAATTATAATGAAAGTAAAACAAAAACTACTATACATCAACTTAATAGTATTGTTAATATTTTTTCACAAGGCAGTATTATGTCAAACTACCGCCTTTTATCAACAACCAACTGCAATGAATATTGTTTCAGGCGAAAGTGTAATATTATCGGCAAAAGCCTCAAACAACGATGCCACAATTTATTACCGTTGGTATCAATCCACCAAAGACAATTCTTCACCCAATATACCATTAACCAAATGGCAAGAAAATTCTGATCTTGAAATTCCTTTTTTCCAAGAAATAGAGATTCGCTACTATGTATGCGAAGCAGCGTCAGACACCACCGACCAAAGCACTTACGCAGTGTCGAAAAAAGCAAGCGTAGCCCATTCAGGTCTGCCAACACTTTATATCAATACTGTCAACAACGAGGAACCTACGGCAGAATACATTAAGCATCCTACCGAAGAGACCTACGGTAGCGGTGTAAGAAACGCCACAAAAGTACCCGCTAAAATGGAAATCTTTACCGATGAATATATCTATCCGGTTTACAACAGCGGTGAATATGTTAAAAAGCAAAGCGGACTCACTATCAAAATCCGTGGTAACACATCTGCCACTTACTCCGCGAAAAAACCTTTTAAACTCAAACTGCAAAAAAAGGCGGACTTGCTCTCCAAAATCGTTGGACGCGACGACCCTGACTATCAAGACAAAGATTGGTATCTATTGCGCGATGGATGGACTATCAACGCTTTTGTAGGATTGGAAGTTGCCGACATTGTGGGCGTGGATTGGACTCCCGACTATGCTTATGTAGATGTGTTTGTTAATGGCGACTACCGAGGCGTTTATATTCTCACCGAGGCAATAAGCCGTTGCAAAAAACGTATCAACATCGACAAGACCGGCTATATCATTGAGCGCGATGCATATTGGTGGAACGAGGATGTGAAGTTCATCACCGACAAATACGACCAAAAATACACCTTCAAATATCCCGACGACGATGAAATCTCTGATGAGCAAATGCAGTACATCACCGACTATATGAACACGCTCGAACAAAATATCACAAGCAGCAACTACCAAGACTATATCGACAAGGAAAGTTTTGCACGGTGGATACTCACACACGACATACTCGGCACTTGGGACGGTGGAGGGTCTAATATATTTATGTATAAATACGACAACACCGACACCTCAAAAATCTTTATGTCTTCTCCATGGGATTTCGACAGCAACTATATGGTAGGTGCTGATGCTTGGTCTACGCAGCACAACAAACAGAGAGCTTATATTGAAATGCTGTTTCAGCACGAAGATTTTTATAATTATTATAAACAATTATGGAAAAATGTATCAAACAATCTAATTAATTATCTTTCTGAAATTTTCCAAAACTTTGAAACCACTCAGGGGAATAGCATAAACCTTGCACGTGAATACGACGCTACCCGCTGGAATATTAAGTATAAAACCGTGGAATACGAACTCGACAGCGCAATGCAATGGTTCGAAAATCGCACAAAATGGCTTGAATCGCATATTATTACCAACGTATGGGCTTACAACAAAACTATTTACATTCAATATCCCATCAACACCAAATATGAAATAATCAACCTCAACGGTCAACTTATAGCAAGGTCAGAAACCAAAACCGACATAGAACAGATTCCATTATCCAGTGCAGGAATTTATTTGGTAAGAATCAACGAAAAAGAAGTATTCAAAATCCTTGTGAATTAATAAAAAACCGCCGAAGAGCAGATTCTCCGGCGGTAGTTGTTTCTCTTTTTGTGAGATTATTATTTCAATTCAATTGTAACAATACTCATAGGGGGCAAAACTGCCTCTACAACGCCTTTTTTCATTGATGCGCCGGTGAAGGCTGCGGGTTTGATCAAGTCGGGTTTTTCAAAGGTGTTGAAATCGTTGAACTTGGCAGAGGTGATAATCTCGGCTTTGGTGATGCCTTTTGCCACAATGTTGGCGGCATTGAGCGAGATGGTCTGCTTGTTTTTGGGGTCTACATTGGTGATTGTCAAGTGGTAAACTCCGTCTTTTTTTGAGAGTGTGGCGCTAAGGGCATCGATGCTCTCGCCGTTGAATGTGTATTTAGGCGATTTAAAGTTGAGCGGAATATACTCGGCGTTTTGATGCACATTGTACATCTTGAAAACGTGGTAGGTGGGGGTGAGAATCATCTTGTCGCCCTTGGTAAGGATCATTGCCTGCAACACGTTGATCATCTGAGCGATATTGCACATTCCTATGCCGTAAGCGTATTTGTGGAAAATATCAAGAGTGGTGCTTGCAAGAAGAGCGTCGCGGAGGGTGTTCTGCTGATAAAGGTGTCCAGAATTTGTGCCGGGCTCGGGATCTGTCCAGATTCCCCATTCGTCAACGTCGAGTTTAACGTGTTTCTGATACTTTTGAATAATTTCGATGTGCTTGGGAACCATCTCGCCCATTTTGTAACCGTCGCGGATAACGGTGAAATATTGTTCTTCGGTAAATCCACGGTCGGGACCCTTAGAGCCGTTCCAGTCGCGGATAGGCAGCACGTAGTAATGAAGCGAAATATGATCCATATGCTCTCCGGCGTTTTTGAGCAGCACCTCGGTCCAGTGATAGTCAAAATCGTTTGAGCCCGAAGCCACACGCACGGGTTTGGTATTGTTGCAGTAAAGATGTGCGTAGGTAGAATACTGACGGAACACGTTGGCATAATATTCGGGAAGCATATTGCCGCCGCAGCCCCACGATTCGTTGCCGATGCCTATATAGTCGAGTTTAAAAGGTTTTTCGCGACCATTCTTTTTGCGGAGCGTTACCTCGGGAGTGTCGTCGGTGCCGGTGATATAGTCGAGCCACTCTGCCATATCACGTGTAGAGCCGGTTCCCAAGTTGATCGACAGATACGATTTGCATCCAAGACGTTCGCAAAGTGTAAAAAATTCGTGAGTACCAAACGTGTTGTCTTCCATTGTGTTGCCCCAGAAGACGTTTTTGAGGGTGGGACGGTCTTTTTGCGGACCAACACCGTCGCGCCAGTGGTAAGTTTCGGCAAAACATCCTCCCGGCCAGCGCAATACAGGGATTTTCAACTCTTTAAGTGCGTTGAACACGTCGGTACGGTAGCCGTCTTGGTTAGCAATGGTGCTGTTTTTGCCCACCCAGATACCGTCGTAGATACAACGTCCGAGGTGTTCGGCAAACTGACCGTAGATTTCGGCGGGAATCACGTGAGCCGACTTTCCATCGGTTGTGATTTCGGTTTTTTGAGCGTTGGCACATAATGTGGTAGCCAATGCCGCTGTTAATAATAATGTGCGTTTCATAAATATTGGGGTGTTTATTTTTTGCAAATATACATTTTTCTTTCATTTCTCCAAACAATAACTACGGATTATACCGTGCCTTGTTGTATATCTGATTCATATCTTTTATCTCCATAAGGTCTTTGAGGGTAACGTCGGGATTGTGGCGCATATAGGAGCAGACTATGCGGTAGCCGCAATACGAGGCACAGCCGGGGGCGGAGTTGTTGCCAAAGGCGTTGGTAAATGGACCTTCGCCGGTGAAGTTGCGCACGGCTATGGGATTGGTGTCGAAAAGCATTTTCTTGTCTACAAGATAATCCCAGATTTCCTCTTCGTAATACTCTGCCCAGCGGTACTGAAAATCGGTATAGCCCCAACGTGTGGAATCAGGAGTTTCGGGAAGCATACAGTTGAGGAAGTATTGTATACGGCCTTCGTAAATCATTTCGTTTAGAATGTTGAAGGCGGCGTTTTCGTCTTTGGGATAATTGAGAATGGCTATGCAGCGGAAATAATCGGCGGGAATCATTTCGGGAATCATTCTGCGGCGTTTGTACACCTCAATGCCGAGACTTTCGTAATGCGGGTATGTGTTGCCGAGATACTTGTCGAGGCTTACCGCTATTATGCCCTCGGTGGGAAACATCGACTCTTGAAACCCTGAAACCACAGTGTAGAGTTTGGGCAAGGTATCGTTGGGAAAATAATATTTAAAGTGCTTTGCGCCTTGATTCATAAGAGATTCGAGACTATTGAGGTCGGGAAATTGCTTTTGCACATCGTCGAAAATGCCGTTGCTTTTGCAATAGTTAGAAAAATCGCTGTAAGCATTTGCAAGCGTGGGAGTTTCTACCGTGCCAATGCCAATTATGCCGTCGGTGTAAAACTCGGCAAAGTCGCCATATTTTTCAGTAAGGGCATTGAGCGAATATTGAATGTTTTGAGGCGCAATGGTATCAAAATCAAGGTCGAAACGCTCAATATCTATCGAAGCGTCGATACCCGTAACGTCTACATCAAAACTGTTTCCTCCGCACGAGGCAAGCATTGTGGCGGAGAGGAGTATCAAAATATTTTTTTTCATTTTTTTTGTTTTTGTCAACGAATTTAACGAATGTATACGAATTACCTTTGTTACTACAAATACAATCTTAATGATGGTTGTTTAATTTGGTGTCAAAAATAATAAAAAATAGCCGGAGAGTTACACCGGCTATAAAGACAAATGATATAAAAGTGAGTTTTTGTGTGTCAAATGTTTATTTGAGACCTGCAATTTGTTTTTCAAGAGCCTCAATTTTCATCTTAGCATCGGCAAGTTTTTGTTTTTCGCGGTCTACCACTGCTGCGGGTGCGCCCGAAACAAAACGCTCGTTGCTCAGTTTCTTTTCTACCGAGGCAAGGAAACCGCGGGTGTAGTCGAGTTCGGCGTTGAGTTTTTTCAACTCCTCTTCCTTGTCGATTTTGTCGCCCAAAGGTATATAATATTCTACATTTTTTGCAACAAAAGTTTTAGCACCGTCGATGGCTGCCGGAATAAGTTCAAACTTGGCAAGGTTGCAGTGCTTGGTGATTACGGCATTGAAATAATTGTCGTAGTCGCCGTCAACGAGTTTTGCAAAACATTCGAGAGTATCCTTTTGGGCAATGCCGTTGTCTTGACGTATTTGACGGATTTTGGCGATAACATCTTTCACGGTTTCAAAGCGTTCAAGAAGTTTTTCGTCGAAACTGCCGGCTTCGGGCATCTGAGCCACCATAATGCTTTCGCCCTGTTTGCGGGGTTCGAGCAACTGCCAAACTTCCTCTGTAATAAAAGGTATGTAAGGATGAAGCACTTTCAACAGTTTGTCGAAGAAGGCTATTGTGGCTTTGTATGTTGCACCGTCGATGGGCTGTTGGTATGCGGGTTTAACGCTCTCCAAATACCACGACGAGAACTCGTCCCAGAAGAGTTTGTAAACCAACATCAACGATTCCGAAAGGCGGAAATCAACAAACATCTTGTCTAATTCTGCCAAAGTTTTGTTCAACTTGTTTTCAAACCATTCGATAGCCTTTTTAGATGCCTCAGGCTGAGCAAGTTTATCGTCTACGCTCCAACCTTTTACAAGGCGGAATGCGTTCCAAATCTTGTTGGTAAAGTTGCGACCTTGCAAGCAGAGTTCGTCGTCGTAAAGGAGGTCGCCACCAGCGGGAGAACACAGGAGCATACCCATACGGACGCCGTCGGTAGAGTATTTTTCCATAAGTTCTATCGGGTCGGGACTGTTGCCCAAACTCTTCGACATTTTGCGGCCGAGTTTGTCGCGAACAATACCTGTAAAGTATACATTGCGGAATGGAACGTCTTTCATATACTCCTCGCCTGCCATAATCATTCGGGCAACCCAGAAGAATATAATATCAGGACCCGTTACAAGGTCGGTAGTGGGGTAATAATATTTTATCTCTTCGTTGCCGGGCTGATTAATGCCATTAAACAACGAAACAGGCCACAACCACGACGAGAACCAAGTATCAAGAGCATCCTCATCGCGTTGAAGTTGGTCGATAGTGATATTTTCATATCCTTTTACCTTGTGGGCAAGTTCCAAAGCCTCTTCGGGAGAGAGGGCAACCACATATTTTTCTTCCTCGCCTTCTGCGGTGGGAAGGAAATATGCAGGAATACGGTGTCCCCACCACAACTGACGGCTGATACACCAGTCTTGAATGTTTTCGAGCCAGTTGCGGTATGTGTTAACGTATTTATTAGGATAGAATTTAATCTTACCTTCGAGTACGGGCGGCAGGGCAATGTCGGCAAAGTGCTTCATATTCAAGAACCACTGTTTGCAAAGGCGCGGCTCAACGGCTGTGTCGGCGTTGCGCTCCGAATATCCCACCTTGTTGTCGTAATCTTCGATTTTTTCAAGCAGACCGGCGTTTTTGAGGTCGATGGCAATCTGTTTGCGCACCTCCATACGGTCCATTCCCACATAGAGTTGACCAGCGGGAGCAATTGTGCCGTCGGGATTAAAGATGTCGATAACTTCAAGGTTGTGAGTTTGTCCAAGAGCATAGTCGTTGGCATCGTGAGCAGGGGTAACTTTCAAGCAGCCTGTACCAAACTCGATGTCTACATAGCGGTCTTCAATCACGGGGATAACGCGGTTTACCAAAGGCACTACCACCTTGTGACCTCTAAGCCATTGGTTTTTGGGGTCTTTTGGGTTGATACACATTGCAGTATCGCCCATAATGGTTTCGGGACGTGTGGTAGCCACCACTGCGTAATATCCTTTGTCGTCTTTGTGAATTACCTCGCCCTCTGTACCTGTTGGGGTAACGTTTTCGCCCTCAGCGATATAATATTTAAGGTGATAGAGATGGCTTTTTTCTTCGCGGTAGATAACCTCCTCGGTGCTGAGCACTGTCTGCGCCTTGGGGTCCCAGTTTACCATACGGAGACCGCGGTAGATAAGTCCCTTATTATAAAGGTCTACAAACACTTTCATAACCGATTCGCTGCGGAGGTCGTCCATAGTGAAAGCGGTACGGCTCCAATCGCACGAAGCGCCAAGTTTTTTCAACTGTTCGAGAATTACGCCGCCGTGCTCCTCTTTCCACTCCCAAGCGTATTTGAGAAACTGTTCGCGGGTAAGGTCGCGTTTTTTGATGCCCTGTTTGGCAAGTTTTTGCACCACCTTGGCCTCTGTTGCAATAGAAGCGTGGTCGGTACCGGGCACCCAAAGAGCATTGAAACCCTTCATCCTTGCGCGACGGGTGAGGATATCTTGAATAGTATTGTTGAGCATATGACCCATATGCAGCACGCCGGTAACGTTTGGCGGGGGGATAACTATTGTGTAAGGCTTGCGGCCGTCGGGCTTAGAGCCGAAGAAATTATTGTCGGTCCAGTACTTGTACCATTTAGATTCTGACGCCGCAGCGTCGTATTTAGCAGGAATATCCATTGTTTCACTATTTAAAAACTGCGCAAAGGTAAAGATTGGCGTGGAAACTTGCAAATTTTTTTTTAACCACGGACGTAACGGATACAATTATATGCATTATGAATTTATAACGCTTCGATTTCGGATATTGTCAGGTGAGTGTACTTCGCTATTATTTCGGCAGGCATTCCGTCGGCTTTCATATTGCGGGCAGACTCTATGGCTTGGGCTTTTGCACCTTCTGCTCGTCCTTCTGCTCGTCCTTCTTTCCTCCCTTTTGCTTCGCCTTCTTTCCATCCAATTTTGATGCCTTCTTTTAACTTGTATTCCTGCTGACCCATATAGGCGAGATAGTTGTTGAAACTGTCGTCGTATTGTATCTGCTGGTCGGTGGTGAGTTCGGAGTATGAGGCTAATTTGCCTAACTGTTTGAACAACGGTATGTCGTTGGTAAATGGTAATGTAGTTTCCATAGTTTCCATATTTGAAAGGTTAAATATCCATTTGTCGATGTCGGTGGTGCAGTCTGATTCTTTCATCTTGCGGTATATCGGCATCTGTATTTTCCAATATTGAAATACGTCGGTGTCTTGATAATGGTTCTCGGTCTCTAACAATGCAAAGTGCGATAAGCCTTGCTGGTGCTTTTCGTCAGGGTCTTTGAAGTTCATAAAGAACACGCCGTATATTCTTTTCAGGTGGTAGTTCCACGGCAATTCTTGTTTTTCGCCATCTTCTCCGATGTGCTTGATTACTCCTTTGGCTTGCTGACGCGATGCTGAGCGGGCAAGGTAGTAGACTATCCTTTCGGGAAAATATTCCTGAGGCTCGTTTTGCATCTCAATAACAAACTCCTCGCCAGTGTCGGTGGTGCAGTGAACGTCGTAAATCACTCGGCGGATGGCTTTGCTTGTCTCGTCAAGTTCGCCATCGGTGATGGTTACTTTTTTGATATGCGTCTTCGGGTCGTATCGTTTCAAAAGTGCGTTGAGAAAACCGCGTGTTA
>JAEEGH010003576.1_pt1 | contig 40680 bp, 33 predicted proteins | sample 9134181 | NCBI WGS metagenome assembly JAEEGH01 (sample SAMN16246544, study PRJNA631951) | gut metagenome | biome: gut microbiome; feature: rumen; material: DP-attached | host: Bos | place: Iran: Karaj | collected 2018-10 | reverse complement strand
TGACGTTACCGTTTTATCACACCACTCCGCGAAGCTTTCTGTATTCAAGGAATCTTTAACGGCGTTATAAGCGACGTCAACCGCCGTAGTGACGGTGGTCGCCGTGTCGTTAGCGTTGTTTGTCACTGTGCCGTTCGCTGTACCGTTTGCTGCCGTGCCGTTCGCGGTACCGTTTGCTGTCGTGCCGTTCGCGGTACCGTTTGCTGTCGTGCCGTTCGCGGTACCGTTTGCTGTCGTGCCATTCGCATTGTTTTTTGCATTGGCGGCCTCCACTTTGGCCTTGGCTTCATCTAGAAGGTCAGAAGCCTGTCTTTGAGCTTCCTCTGCCATGGCTTGGACTTGTTCCCGTATCATGGCGGCGATATAAGGTTTCATTGCGTCCGAAGAATTGTTCATCGCCTGTTCCCCGAGGGCAGTCAGACTTTGCATGGCTTGGGCGGCATCGGTATAGACTTTGTTGATTTTCGCCTTATCTTCATCCGAAATATCTGCGTTTTCATTTTTATTGGCGGCGTCTGCTGTCGTTGCCGCTGTTTTATTGGCGGCGTCTGCTGTCGTTGCCGCTGTTTTGTTGGCTGCTGCTGTATCCGTAGCTGCCGTTGTAACCGTCTTGTTGGCATCCGACTGTTTATTGCCATCGTTATCAATCAGTTCAGCAACTTGGCGGTTGGCTTCTTCTGCCATTTCCATGGCCGTCTTTTGCATGATAGTGGTGAGAACAGGCTTCATGGCGTCTTGTGAATTAGCCATAGCCACTTCATAGATAGCATTTGCTGCTTCAATGGCTTTAGCCGCATTGGAATACACTTCAAGTGCTTGTGCTTTAGTTTCCTCTGATAATTCCGCATCTTTTACGGCTTCCTCAGTCGAGGAGATTGCCGATGAAACAGTAGTCGTTGATGTGGTAGAGGATCCTGACGTTGAATTATAAAGAGTCTGTGTCTGTGAGATACTGTCAAGCGTCCCTTCCCCTGAAGAATACTGAGTCTGAAACTGCGTCTGATAGTTTGAGTTCAGAATCGTGCCGGACCAGTCATCTGTCAAGCAGGCATATTCGAAGACGGCGTCTCCCCAACCAGATTGGCTGGTTTTCATGGAATATTCCATCTTGCAGGAGTCGGTATTGACTAAGCCATGCCATTTGCCGCTTCCTTCCCCCAAAACTGTTTGATTGTTAAACCAACCACCTATTTCCGTGGAGGTGGATTTTTCAATCTGATCTGAAATCCAATGTGTAGAAAGTGCATGCTTCCCATCCTTTCCGGCCGGCATGTTGAAGCCACCCCAATCTCCAAGTACGGAACGAGGGCTAAAAGTTCCTGTACTCGCGATAATGTAGTTGTAGTCGCCTAGAGGAATGTCATTGCCCAGAAAGGAAGAGGATTTATAAACTTCGACTGTTGTCTTGTCATTGATACCCCAGTTCTTGCTCTTCTTGTCCGAACTGAACATGGTGGTTGTGTTGCCGTTCTGGTCACCTGTGAAAGTCAACGATTCTTCTGCTGGATCAAGCGCAATGAGACGGTTGAATTTCGTCCCTTGCGAATATGAATCACTGACGCTTCCTGCGAGAATATGCGCACCATAGCTATGCCCGATGGCTGATTTGACGTTGGATACTCCTTTGGATGCTAATTCATCGCTAACCATCTGTGAGATACCATTGATCCAGGTGCTGGCCGTCGGATTCGGAATCACGGAACTGTAAGATACATTACCATTTGTGTCCGTGTTCGTTTTAGTTATCAGATTTGAATACTTGTCCCAGTTCACAGAAAGAATTTGGGCGTTCTTATCCTTGGCGAGAATGGCGTTGGCTGTATTTTTTATCCAGCCTGTATCATAAGTGTCACCGATACCATGGGATAGTACATAGACATTACCTTGTTTTCCTACATCCTTAAAGTTACTCCATGTACCATTGGCGTTATAAACTTTCAAAAGATCTTCACCGCTTTCAGATAAATAGGATGAAATGTCCTTGATGGCTGATTCTTTATTTGTTGGGAAGGCGGATACGATACCACAATATATGAGAAGCAAAATCCATAGAAATCGTGAGATATATTTCATTTGTCAACCTCCTGTTTCATGGCTTGACTGTCGTTGCTCTCTTTTCCTGTAACAATTTTAGATACTTTTCATGTTCGTTCATGTCAAACCATTCAAAATCAATGCCTTTCCCGACATGGACATACACCATCATGACTAAACGCGGGATGTCTCCACTGACAAACAGGTACTGGCGCTCTGTTTCCGTTCCCCAATAGCCGTATGGTGTAATGCCTTCCCTGATTTCCGGTCCTAGTTTGCATAGTAACTTGAACATCTCTAAATCTTCATCTTGTAATAACTTTGCCGCCTGTTCTTCTGAGGCGTCACGGAGGACTTTCAGCCAGTTCATCATCTCCAAAGTTATACCTTTGTCACTGAACATGGTTTGCAGAAGCTTCAGACGGGCCACTGCACGCGTACCGCTAATATTTCGGGATACGAAATCGAAATTATTTAATTCAATGTCATTTTCGTCAAAAGGCTGCTTGTTTTTCAAGCAAGAGATATCGCTATACTTGTCATCAAAGACCTTGCTCGTTTTGGAAAGCATATCCATCCAGACAAGCGGCAATGGCTTCCCGTGGATACCGATGATCGATTCCAGCGATGGTTTGTCCAATGTGATTTTCTCTCCACGGAACATTTCCCCGCAACGGATTTTAAAGGCATTAACACGATAATGTTCTTCGTCTCTTTCCAACCGCATTAAAAAGATGGCATCCCACCAAGGATTATATAGAGCGGAAATCTGTTGTTCACCATTTGAAGCTCCAACCATAAGAATTGCTCCTGTGAAAAAATCGCCCCATACCACAGGTTTGAACATGTTCTGAAGGTTTAGCCATTTATGTCTGACATTATCTAGAAAGAGTGTGGTAGAGGCCCTCTCAATATCTTTCATGCCAGCTTCACGGAAATTCTGGATATCTATGTTCTTTTGTATCAGTTCGACAATATCTTGATAATATGGGGCATCTTCTGGCAATTTTTTCCACAATTCTCTAGCATCTTGTATTGTATCAGCCCCGATTACAGATTGAGCTGCTATGCAAAGACCGCACAGACAGGCAATAGCCATTTGTTTGATTTTCATAATGCTTCCTTTTTAATGTAAGTTGAATATTGTATAAAATGAAGGTTTATAATGAATGGATGGATTATTTGAGTTTAGAACATCGGTGTCAAGTGTTTCTTTTCCAATTGAAGATAAACGTTCCCATTGCTTGCTTTCCATTAGACTGCCAATATCTTGTACAGGATCCCACTTCGCGCCTTTGGGTTGCATATAGGATACATTGTTTGTTCTTCTAGCTTGCATACCATCATATGCAGTAAGATAGGTATAGCCCTTCGATGTATATTGCACAGGAACGAAAACGGCATCCCAATCTGTCTCGCAAAGATTCCATGTATTCTTCAGGCGTTCGGCGATGCGATTGCCGGATATGGCATGTGGACAACCGATTCGGAACGGATATTTTGTTAATTTGGCGGTTGATCCTCCATTGCCTGTACTATCAGCTGCAATACGCAGACGAATCGGATCTGATTCATTCGCCTTGTCAATCTGGTCGCTGGACATGACGTTGTATTTTGTCTGATAGACTCGTCCAGGAAGATAAGTTTGATCATTGACGTCAGCACTTCGTTCGCGATAAGCTGCTCGACTGGCGGAAATTGCACATATCCAGCGAGGATCACTGTCGCTAATGGCATTCTCAGACTTTTTCCGCAACATGTTGAAAAGAGCGTAGAGACTGTTGTCAATGAGGTTTCCGGAATCCAATTTCTCGTCATCTGAAAATACCCAGGCAGTCAGTGGATTCCGACGCCGTTTCGCGAGAACGACAACGTTCGCATCATGGAAGAACTTTTCATTCAATTTGACTGGCATGGCTTTGGCACCAGTGTAGTATTCATTATATATGTCTTTATCATCTCCATAGATACGTGTGTGCCCAGCTGTGATGTAGCCATTGACTTTGTTCGTTGAATCATGAGAACTGCCGATCATGCCCGATACATCATCCACTCCAATGACACAGGGGCGGTATTCGTCCCGCGTATGACTAGTGAATGCGTCATTTGGTGAATCGTAGCCATGTTGGGGGCATTCATGCAATGGGAGAAGCTTATAATGATTTAAATTTCCCCCTACCGGATACCAACCAAAAGGCGTTTTAATATATTTTGTTTCTATGGCGCACCACCATCGCATGGAAGCCCAGTGGTATTCGGATACGAGACCATAATTGTCGTCAATATCATAACACTGTTCAGCGAAGAATTTCGTGCTATTGAAGCAGGAAGGATTCATGTCAGCTGTGCAGCTCATGAAATTTTGGATAATGCCCATTAGTTTCCCAAAACCTATATTTCCAGTGATGCCTTCTGCCGCTAATGGAATAATCAATTCACTATGGGATATGAGGGATGTGATGGTGTTAATAGCTGTCATCGCTTGCCCAATGATGTTACCAGTGGAGACGTGGTTGGCCCGATAGACTGGGCTTTCCTTGATTCCTTCCATGCCAGATTCTTTGCGGTTTGCTGTCTTATATCCTCTTTGAATGCCTTGCCCTATATAGTTATCAATGTCTGGCGTTACAACCTTGCTCGTGTCTGTCAATGTTGCCTCTTTCCCGCGGACGAACCATTGGTCGATTCCATCACCGAAAATATCATGCAGGCTGGCGGTATTCATTGTCATGGAAAGGAATTCCAGTTCATCCTCTTCCGTATTATGATAAGGCGAAAGTACGGAAACAGCTTGTGAATCGTTGGAGTTGGAGGAAATCAAAGGGTCATAAACAGTCGATAAATATGGATAAATCATGGGCATGCTTTTCAAAATGAAACGATAATCAGTCTGTTCTTCTGGGGGGATGGAGTTTTCTAAAATTTGTGTGACACTTTTCTCCATAGCACCCATTGTGTTATAGCAAGTGGTAATCATGATGGTATCTAAAAACTTGAGTGCCATCTTATCTTGATCAATGCCTGTCTCTAAAGTTTCTATGGCTTGATTATTCAATATTTTTTCTTGCAATGTCTCTTTGGAGAAGAATTTTCCATATTCTTCAGGTTCCACATCTCCGCCACCTTGTGATTCATCCTTTGTCACATAATCGACCCTTATCTGATGTCCGTCACCCGGGGTCCACCCAGCCCAATACGTGCCAGTACTATTGTCTGTATCTTCCGTGCCAGAACTGTGCTTCCCGCAATTAGTCATAAAATAAGTATAGAAAAAAGAGCCTTCGTCTTTAAAGGATGCTAAGGCTTTACTTGTCTTGCTGTTCCACTCTTTGCACTTGTCCAAATCCTCGTCAAAAGTGGCGCAGGTTTTCATGAGCCAGTTGTTGACGATATAGTCCATCTGACGGCGTGTCATTTGGATATATGTCCAGGACATGGCACGGTTGATGGTGGCGATACGGCTTAAGCCATCTGCTTGAGCAACTGACATTGAGTAGGATGCCGCGTCTGCGATGTCCTGCAGACGCATCTTCTCTTCCACCGCTGTGCCAATTGCATAGACGGAAATACATAGCACATATAGGAACAGGAACATTCCAAGAGTCATGATGATGACAGCTCCATTTTCATCATCACGTAATGCAAGCATTTTTTTATGGAAAAATTGCCAGATGGTCATGGTTGCGCACCTCCGTTTGGTAGTCGGGCGTACGTTTCCGTGGAGTAGGGCTTCGCTATCAGACAGCGTTCTTTCATATGGATGACAAATAGTCCATTGTCACGATAGATTGATTTTGGCGGAATGGTGTTTGTGTCAGGCAATGCTCCAATAGATTGGTCATTAACTATATTTGCATAATCGTCAGGGAATTCGAACACACCATCTCCGCTTTGCGTGCCACCTGCTAGAGCGTAGGCCAATAATTCATCAATCATCGGTACCCATAGAGGACAAAAATAGTGGACGGTGACTTCCGCCACCATGTTTCCATTACCTGCTTGTTCAGTGCCTTCAATGCGTACGCGTCTCCAAGCATTATCTGTTCTCTTGGGAAAATACTGGAATTCATCCATTCCGCCATTAGGCTCCAGCCATGACATGACCGTGCAAGCCGCTGTATGTAAGGGAGTACCAATATGGTTGTATTCAACTGCTCCATGTTGGTTGATATATGCATAATCGTATATGTTGGTGACAAGTGTGGTACGAGCCGCTGAATAAGCTGCGTAGTGTAGCAGTTGTTTAGCTATCCAGAAATGAGTCAGCTGGATACAGCAGAAGAACAAGAGCATGATCAATGGAAATACCAACACGAATTCGATGATGACATCTCCTTGTTGTTTTCTTCCAAGGGTTTTCATAAAAACATCGGCCCTCCCACAATATCCAGTATAAGCGTTAACCACGCACCACTGGCGATGGCCAGCCCGAATGGCACCCAGGCATCCCGCCTCCAACGCTTGGGGAGCTTTTTTCGTCCTTCAGCTCTGTCGTACTTCCACCAGAAAAGACAGAGAATATAATGCTTCAAATATCGATGGTCCATGACTTTCGTACAGAGAAGTACAATGGCCAAAATCAGTCCAAGCCAGGACATACAGAATAGCATAGTTAGCAAGCGACGTGTGCCTAAGGCACAACAGACTCCGGTTAGCATCTTCAAATCACCGCCACCTGCTGCTCCCATAAGAAATGGAATAAACAAAACAAGGCCACCCAAAAGCCCCGCTATTGCGCCATCCGCCATCATCCGCCATCCACCACATATGAGTCGCAGTACTAAGGCGACAACCATCATGGTCACTGTCCAACGATTGGGCAATAGACGGAATTTCCATTCGCTCCAGCTGAGATAGCAGAGCGCAGGGGTGATGGCGATTAGGATGTACAGAGATTCGGACATGGTGTACAAACAATAAATGAATAATCGGAAGCTGGAAATCCGTAGTGAGATTATTGTTGCGTGTTTTGCATAAGCATTTTCTGGAGCTCTTCCTGATGTTCTTGAACGCGTTTCATGCCTAGTTGAGCGCATTCAGTTGTCAGGTTGACTTGATTCTTGATGAATTTCTTTCCCAACGGTGTCTGGTAGAATTCTATGAGTTGCTGAATATCCTGAATTGTGAAATATTTTAGGTAGATGTCCGCTGTTTCATTCTTCAAAGAATCGTAACTCATGTATTTACGAAAGAACTCCAGCATGAGTGGCTTCAACTTGGCCAGTTGCGGAAGATTTTGGGTTTGCATATCAACCATCTTCGTAATAGTCTGCTCTGTCGTTTCGTTCATTTTCATCACTTCAAACAAACGATAGCATGCCTTATATTCTTCTAGGGTATGGGGATTCTGGGCGTATACGTATAAAGGAATGAAAAAAATATTAAAAAAAAGAAAAAAAGTTAAAATTAATTTGGGCATCTAATAACTCCTTTAATAGAAATTATATTTATTGCTTAATTTTTCTTATATGCTTATAAATTAAGTTGTTATCAATTACTGTTTTTATCTATAATGAATATTTAGGTTGAATATATAAAAAACAACTCTTCTCTTCGAAATAATACTTAGTTGATTAATCGAAGAGAAGATAAGCATTCATTAAGTCTTATTACAGAAAGTTATTTATCTATTTCTTTCTCCGCTTGGCTCGCTATAATGTGGGTCAGTTTCAATTTCTCTATGCTGATTTATTTCTATCTCTCTTTGTTGTCTAGCATATTCAACACCTCGAGTAATCAGATTATACGCATAATGCGCATTGATTTTCACACCACCAAAAATATGCATCAACAATGGAATGCCTAATGCCATAACCAATGCAATACCAACAATATATTCTACGATACCGCCTCTCTGATTTTTCCGGAGTCTTTGAAATACTTTTGTTACCATGGATTTTGGCTGTTTCTTACGATTGTTTGTTTGTTGTGTGTTTTCCATTTTTCTTCCTTTTGTTTTATGGTTGGGGAACCATGTATTGATTCCTAGGTTAAGATTTCAGCATTATGAATTATTGTTTTTACTATGGTATTGGCATAGCTATACCCTCCAGAATTCGTTGCATGACACCAGTCAATGCTTCACCTAGTATTCCTTGGAATCCGTTTGAAGGTGAGTAAAACTGATCTATGAATAAGGCATAGATCATAGTCACAACAAAGCAAACGGTCACAACGTATTCGACAAGCATCGCGCCTCGCTCCTGGTGTTGAGTCAAATATCTTTTTCTATGTCTTATTCCCATCGTCCCAAAGCCTCCAATGCTTTCTTAACCATTGGATCACCGGGTAAGCCATAATCCAGAATGTAGTTCAATACATTTTGTTTGTCATTTTCGGTCATCCGTCCGTCAATTGATTTCCATTGTTTGGTTAGTTCTTTTTTCAAAGTCTGGTATTGTTCATTCAGGCGCTTTAAATCTTCTTTGTAATATTTCCCAGGGGAGGAAACCAAAGCTATTGCCATGCCTCCAAGGATAAGTGATTTTCGCAGAGATGTTTCTTTTTGGCTCATACGCATCCATTTCCCAACCAAATCATACCGCTTGGAAAGAAGTTGATGGCTCCAGTCTGCTAACGCTATCAGACTATTTTCTTCTTTAGGTAAACAGCTTTTCAGTGATTCGGCACATTCATCGGTCTGATCGATAACATTCAGGAAATCTTCAATTATTCCATAGTGTTTGTGGGCCAAGAAGAGGCTAGGGATAAACGGACGTTCGTCCAATAGTCTAGAATCCATTTCCCATTGCTTGTCAGGAACTGATGGAATTGTATCAAGAAAATCCCTGAACAATTCTATCCCCAACAAATGATCATAATCATTGCCGGAGATAGGAGAACGTCGTCCATCATCCCACCGAATGGTATTTTTTCTTAGAAAAGTACATGATAATACATTATTATTGGGAGAATACAATACATCATTCATGGCTTGAGAAATCTCATTATTACGGATTCCTGCATCCTTCAATTCTCCAATTAGAGATTTCAACACTGCTATTCTCTCTAGTAGATACTGATGATCTTCTTCAAGAATACCCCTGCATTTCTCAAGTGAACTCCATCCTTTGTAGGCTTCTTGTTTGGGTTTTGGCAATGGGAGCTGCTGGTGAATTTTATTAAATGACAATTTAGCTGTGCATTGAAGATTATGATAGTGAATGGATTCAGCTTCGGACAATTGATTCAGATGAGACAACAATTCCTTTAATCCATCTTGAACACATCTATATGAGTTGTTTCCTTGTTTGTCCATTTCTTGGACATGTGTTTCAATGCGTTCGATTTCGTTAAGTACTTTTGTCTTAGCTTTAGATACGCCAAACGGTTTCTTACATATATCATTAAGGATATCCTTCAATGCTCTTTGCTGTCTGACTAATTCAGACAGTTCAAAGGCATAAGATTTAATAGTTGGTTTTAATGCTTCAAGATAAGCTTGAGACATATTGTCGGCATTGTGATTTAAGGTTCCAATAAGATCTGTCAAAAGAATATTTTTATCAATATCTAGTCCGTTATCTTCGAAGACAGGAATGGGATTACGGATGATTTTTTTTGCTTCTTGGATATTCATTAAAAGCTTATCCACTTGTTTGGCTTCTGTTAGAAGAAGCGGCTTGTCCTGTGGCCATGAACTAGAATCAAGGATTAGTGGACGCAATTTTTTCCAGGCATCCTCTGTATTTTTTGACATTAAGTCCTTTTGAATTTTGCTCCACGTGCTTAAAGTATCTTTCCATTTGGATATTTTCTGCTCGCGTTCGTCAATTTCCGAAGTATATGCATCGCCGTGCCTTGATGCCCTAGCATCGCTGAGGAAAATCAAAGCTTTGTCATAATTGCCTATAGAAGAATAGTTATCTGATTTGCGGATATAATAAGGGGCAGTTGGGGATAGCCAGATATAGAGCATGTATAGTAAACTAACCATTGCCAAGGTAGCCAGTGAGACAAGGATGGCTTGGATGAACGGTACGCTGTCCCGTTGAAAATAACGGAAGCGAATGTAACCAAGACTGATTTCATCACCATCTTGAAGCTTACGTCCGTCAGTAAGATTATGAGACAAACCTTCCCCATTGATTCTTGTGCCATTCTTACTATTGGGATCAATGATTTTACAACTACGTCCTTGATCTGTTATGAGGAGGGTTGCGTGATTGCGTGAAACGGACGGGTGGTCACAGACAATTGTCATAACGGTTGTTTCAGACGATTCTTCTTTGCTTGGCGCAGAACCAATGACTATTGTGTTTTTTGTCAGTTCAAAAATCCTGCCTTTGTTTTCACCATTCAGTTGCTGAAGACGATGTTTCGTTTGTATAGAAATGTCCTCTCGATTGTTTTTTTCTTCTTTGACGACAAGCTCGACATCACCTAGTTGGCAATAGACTCCAGCCTGTAGGGGTATTTCAGAGACTTTTGTATCTTTAAATTTGATTCCATAGGTACTATCCAAATCTTGTAGAATGGCAGGATTGCGACGAAGAAAAAATTTACGACCTATTGTCAAAATCGCATGGCGTCTGGATGTTTTAATAGCATCGACGGGAGAAACTCGCCATTGACAGGTGGCGTCGCGTCCAATTACAATTCCTTTGGGTGGAATCTCATATGGATGAATTCCTTGTAATAACTTGCCATCCAAGTGAACATCCAAAGGTTTCCCCTGATATAATATTTGAATATAAAGTGGATAGTTCTCCCCATAAAGAACAGCTTTTATGGCTTCATGAATATCCTGTTTTATCGAATGGATATAATCCGGTATAGTGCGAAAGGCTGTGTAAAAGTTATAAAAAACTTTCCCTACTCTTCGCTTGTGATTAGATTGTTCAAAATTTGATTTAGAAGTGGAAGGTGGTTCTTTTTTCATTAGTCCTCCTCCCATTCTTTATTTTGAAGTTTGTAATGTCGTCTATCATCAATTGATGTAAAGATACTAGCGCATTCTTCACGTATTATATGTCTATCCTTTGGGGGATATTGAGTAACCATTAATGAAAACTTACTATAAACTTCATTTTTATTTTTTCTAAGTTTTGATAACATTTGGATAGCACGTTCATATAGACTTGTATGTGAGTCCTTATAACTTCTAATTAAAACAGATTGCAAATTTTTTTCTATCCGATTCCAGTGCTGTGGTGTATCTTCTTTTATTAAACGGTCTGTTTCTGCCAGCAGTTCATTTAATGGTTTTTCATCAAGCATATCAGTCCCTTCCCAATGTACTGAAACAAATTCTGAACTACAACCAAGAAATGAATTACCTGTGTTGGATAAGAATTCTTCTCCACGCCAACGTTCTTCTGCTGGCATTTCAATGAGTATAACAATCTGCCAATCAGCATGACGGTAATATCTTACTTGCCCAAATATCTTTTTGTTAGTTCTTAGTCTTGAATAGAATGTTGCCAAATACGGAAAACCATTATCTGGCATTTCAAATTTGAGTGAAGGCGTTCCTTCAAAGTGCCATATTTCTTTGTCCTGACTCTGTTTTTGTTTCTGCCATTCCGTAAATGCAGTTTTACGATTCAAGATGAGAATATTTGAATCCTGATTAATTTCTACCATGATATGACATGATACATCCTGGGATTGTCCTATATATGTATCTAATATGATATTGTTAATAATCCCAGAATTAGAATCCTTGGATATTTGTTTTTTAGCAGAAAATCCAGGATATTTGATTTGTAGTGGAGGATCAATTTGAGGTATGTTCAAGGATATTTGGGATATTTGCCATTCTTGACCGATTTTAGGCCAAGTCAATTCTTTGGACGGTTGTCTAAAACAAATCAAATAGGAAATAGCAAGTACAACAAAAAAAATGATTAAACCACTCCATAACATGACATTATGTTTAATTTCATTCCGTTTGTCATCAACCCATGCTTTTTTAATATCATCTTGTTTATAGATTTTTGTCCCTTCTGTATTTGAGGTCTTTGTTTTCTTCTCCGTTACGTTAGTTGCAAGTTCCGTAGGGGGAATATTCGTCTCAGCAGATTTCTGTTGCTCTGTTGAAATAACCTTTGATCTTTCATGCTTGAAAAAATGAGAAAATAATATCTGTAACCAAGATTTTCTTTCTTTTTCGCGAGGAGGTTCTACAAGATCCTCGGGACGTGGTGTTGGCGGATTTCTTTTCTCATTGACTTTTTCTACAATAAAAACAACATCACTACCAAGTTGTACAACAGATCCGTCATGCAATATATATGATTCGGAACGCGGAAAGACTTTTTCCCCGTTTATCTTGGTTGTATGTTTGCTAATGATTTTAAACTCAATTTGCTTATCAACAATTTGGATTGTTGCGTGCTGCCTAGAAACAGATTCAGACTGGACATTTATATCATTGGCCTTATCTTGATTATCTCGACCTATCGTAAGAACTTGAGAACTCAATTTATAAATAAGGTTTTGGTTGGGGCCCTTTATAAAACGTATAGAATAATTCATTGTTTATATTCCCTCTAGACTAAAATCCTGTAAAACTTGTTTTAAATTTTGATATCACAGGATATAAAATAATGATAAAAAAGGCAAGTGCGAGCACTAGACAAGGCATCATCAATAACTGATCTGCCTTTTCTGCTTTTTGCTGTGCTATGGCGAAACGTTCTCTTCTTAGCATACCACCTTGATTCTTCAAAGTCTGTACGATGGATGCACCAACTTTTTCTCCATGAATGACTGCGGAGACAAAAATCGTGAACGATTCAACCTGTACTCGGTCTGCCATATTGTTCATTGCCTCTTCTCGTGATAATCCGCCGGACATATCCTGAAGGACTTGGCTGAATTCTTGTACTAATGGATTAGTAGCATCTTCATTGCGGACATAGAAGCGAATGGCAGCCATGAAATCCTGTCCTGAACGCATCGCTGATCCAATCAAGTCGATAGCGAAGGGAAGTGCACGAACGATAGCCTGTTGACGATTTTGGGCCTTTTCGTAAACCATCAATAATGGGTATACCCAAAGAAGTGCTCCTAAAATCAGAGCAGGCAATACCACAATCCATTCCTGCATGATGAACATGTACAAAAAGTATATTGGTAGAATCATGGCGGCGAGAACAGTTTGACTGGTCACAAACATCTCTACTGGCATTTTCACCCCCGCAGCCTTTAGATGACGAATTAGCCATGTCAGCATATCCGCTGGGAAAAGGCGGATAAAAAACATCCCAATTGACTGAGAAAGCTTCCCCAGTAGTTTTGAAAACCACGCCCACTTATAGAAGAACGGCAAATTTTTGGCTAGCCATGGCTGATTGGCGATTTCCTCATTTGGCGAGAAACTGAATGCCCATGCAGTCCAGAAGCCTAGAAAGCATAGAAGAAAAGCACTGATACTGACAATTAATGTATTCATGTCTTATACTTAGATTTCAATCGACATAATCTGGTGAATCCAAAATGCAGCCAAACCAATGAGTATTATTGCAACGACAAGCCATATACGACCAGTTTCGGTTGCCCATAAACTACCCATTAAGCCAGGAGCACCTAGACTTAATATTGGAATCATGGCTATTGGCATGAGTGTGAGAATCTTAGCCTTTATTCGGCCTTCTGCTGTCAATGTCTTTAAATTTTGCTCGAATTCTCGCCGCTGTCGGATGGTTTCGATTAGTTCATGTAAGACCTCAACCTGTTTTCCACCAGCGTTCGTTGTCAGTCGAATGGCAGTAGCAAAGAGTTTCATGTCTTCGAAAGGATTTCGTTCCGCTAGACGAGCGACTGTCTCTTGGAAAGTCGTGTTTAACTTTTTTTCATTTAACATCTGACGAAACTCCTCTTTGATGGGCCCTTCATATTGCTCCGTGACACTGCGAAGAGCAGCTTCCATGGCTTGTCCTGCTTTAAGAGAGTCCACTAATGCGATGAGAAAGTCCATAAACTTTTCTTCTACTGCTTCCAGACGCTTTTTGAACTTATATGAATAGTAACCATATGGCAAGGAAAAGCCAATTACCAGACCAGCTAAACTCAAAGGTAGTAAAATGACAGGTGTAGTAATCTGCAAAACCAGTAATGCTGTACAGACCAATATTAACAAAGCACCGCCCCATGCAAGCTGAAGGAATATCAAGGCATCTGGCTTCACGAAACGGCTGAGGCGCTCATAACGTTTTACAATTTTAGGGCTGTACAACATCTCCATGGCCAGAGTTTGCATTACAAGGCAGACGCAATAACTGACTATGATAATGATTGCCAAAATGATGATATAGGAAAACATGATTATAAAACCGAATATTTTTAGGACAATAGACTGTCTTAATATGTCGAGAAGGAGGAATCTGAGGAAGGCATGAGTGTATTAGGAGAATCATTGTCCGCTGTCTCTGGTACGAACATGGACATGTCCACATCTTCATGATTGTCCAATAGCGATTGGACAAAATCTGGGATATTGCCAGTAGGTGTAAAGAACCCTTTGACAGTTATCTCTCCATCTTTTTTCTCTAGCCCCATCTGCTCAAAAGTGAAGATATCCTGCATGAGAATTTTATCCTCTTCCATCCGCGTAACTTCAGAGATAGCCACGATTTTCCGTGAGTGTCCAGGCATGCGTGATTGATGGACAATCAGATTTACTGCTGAGGCAATCTGTTCGCGAATGACCTTTACTGGCAATTCAAAACCCGCCATCATGACCATGTTTTCCAAACGGGACAAAGCATCCCGCGGGTTGTTCGCATGAAGTGTTGTCAATGAGCCATCGTGCCCAGTGTTCATAGCCTGTAACATGTCCAATGCTTCTGCACTACGGCATTCGCCAACGACGATGCGGTCTGGACGCATTCGCAATGCGTTAACGACCAGTTCACGGATGGATACGCGACCAACACCTTCTACATTGGCGGGGCGCGCTTCCATTCGCACGATATTGTCAGAATTCAGTTTCAGTTCCGCGGAGTCTTCAATGGTTATAACACGTTGGTCTCCTTGGATGAAATCTGAAAGTACATTCAGCAATGTCGTTTTACCGGATCCCGTACCACCGGAAACTACGATATTCTGCCGTTTTTCAACTGCGAGTTTTAGAAATGCCGCCATCTTCTTGTCCATAGAACCAAAGCTAATCAAATCATCAACCGTCAGTTTCTTCTTGGAGAATTTACGGATTGTGACAGAGGCACCATCCAAAGCCAGTGGTGGTACTACGGCGTTGACACGCGATCCGTCTTCCAGACGCGCATCAACCATAGGACTTGAGGCATCGATACGCCGTCCCAAGGGCTCTACGATACCACGGATCAAGGCAATCAACTGATCTTCATTATAAAATTTGTAGAGAGTTCTGTACATTGCTCCACCGATTTCTATGAAAATCTTGCTTGGGCCGTTAACCATGATTTCAGTGATTTTTTCATTCTCGATTAATTCCGTAATCGGACCATAACCGATGATCTCATTTTCCAACGCTTTCTTAAATTCATAAGTAGGAAGATGTTCGGGAATCTCATGACGATGTTTGGTAACTTCTTCTTCAAGATAATCCAATAGGCGACTGACATGTTCAGGATTATTCTTATCAATTTCTTGAATATCGGTGTTCTGTTCAATATCGTCCAATACGGCTTTGTGTAAACGTTGCATCCATTCCATGGAATCAGCGCTGTACAACATAGCCGCATATTTGTTTCCACCGTTCCATAAAGGCGTACAACCTTTACCCTGTGGCGGTTTCGGGGACGGGGTTGGTTGTGGCTTGGGGGCGGGCTGCGGCTCTGGTTCGGGCTGCGGCTCTGGTTCGGGCTGCGGCTCTGGTTCGGGCTGCGGCTCAGGCTCGGGTTCAGGTAGCGGTTGAGGTTGTGGTTCGGGCTGCGGCTCTGGTTCGGGCTGCGGCACTGGTTCGGGCTGTGGATCAGGTAGCGGTTGAGGTTGTGGTTCAGGTTCTGGAAGAACAGGTGTTTTGTCTGTAGTTTCCTCTATGATAAAATCTTTATGCAAGGCAATCTTCCATCCCCCCGGCAAGATGATGGATTGTTCCGGATGGATATGAATCATGTCGATTTTTTTGCCGTCAACTTCTGTTCCGCAGGCGCTTCCTTCATCCTGCAAGATACATTCTTCACCTTTTACGTGAATACTACAATGATCCCGTGATACAAATCTTAATGAAGATGGTAGCTGAATGTCGTTTAAATGCAATTTGCCGCGTTGCCTGCCGATATAATATGGTTCCTTGCGCGGCTTTAATTCGAGCCTTTTAAATACTTGTCCATTCTCATCAATTATTTCGATAGAATACATGGTTATGTCTCCTATTTGTCAATTGGTATTTTCAACGCCATGTCCAAGGCTTTAAGATATTTTTCTTCTTCGGTTCAATATTATTGATTGGGGCTTGGGATTGTTTATGAATCTGTTCAGGATCGACAACATTAATAGGAATAGGGATAGGTTCATTGCTTATGTGGGGATATGCCAAGACGATAAGTTGAATATCACTTTGATCTCCGCTGTCATTGCCTACGAACCATTTCACGACCGGAATGTTGCGAAGATAGGGCACGCCGCTATTTTTCCAGCTATCTGTGGTTGACTTGAATCCTCCTAAGAAATTTGTTTGATCGAGGCGGCAGATATAAGTTGTATTACTGCCTTCTTGTTTCTTTTCGTTTTCATCTTTCATGTACGAATTTTCTAAATCGCATGTCAGCTTGACATATTTTTTGTTGATTAGCTGGCCAGATACTTCCAATATGAAACCATATTCGATCTCCTTCATTTGATCTCTGTTCATCAAATACTGAGTTCCGCCTATGTGGATTTTCCCTTTGGTGTTGTCAAGGAATTTCACTGTTCCAGCTTTGTAAGATCGACTGATGTTGTTACTGGCTAATAGTTTCAGAGTTGCCTCCAAGGTGCCAGTGAAGTGTGTGGACCGTTCTGCTGAACGGGAGAAAATCGCATCATAGACGCGTTTCAGGTTAATTCCAAGGGCTGGACCTTCTTTATCACCTAATCCAAAATTTTCTGCATCTCCTCGAGTGATTCCTACAAAAGCAATATCGACGGTGATGGCGGAAGGAATAACATCGATTTTTTCTCTCCAAGTGAGTTGTCCTTGATTGGAGGCAGTATTTGAAGTCAACCATTTCTGACTATGCAGAATATCCAGAACTTCGTTTTTTTCTGCATCGCTACCTACTTCACCAGTCAGAATCAAAGCAGACGAAGTCATCTTGAGATTCAATTGTCCAAATTCCACATCCTGTGTATCGACACATTCATAGCCTGCTTCTTGAAGAATTTGTTCTAATTCCGTTATGCATTCATTAGAAGGAACGAATATAGCATTGTTTCGAGCAAGTCCTGCATTTGTTGCTTCACTCAAAATACGGTCCAAATCATTCCATGCTCTGCCGGAGATGACTTTCCCCTTGACATAGATGACACCATTACGCTTGGAAAGCTCCAGACCTTTGATTTCCGAGAGACGTTCCCAAATTGTGTCAATTGGGTTGTCATTGACATCGACCCAGACGGCGACTTTGCCTTCCAAAAGATCTGGAGTCCTGTTAACCGCAATCCACTGGCAGCGATTCAAAATTTTCAGGATATCTTCCCGTTGTTTTTCTGTGAAATCGCGTCCGACAAGCGTCATTCCTGTTTCATCATGACGGATGAAGATTTCGCCAGGGGCTCGTCTCTCAGCATCCGCTTCTTCTGTTATGGCAAAAGACGCAACTAATATTTTCTTGAGGGCGTTAAGATCTTCGGGACCAGGAGTGTATGTGACGTCGTTTCGGATTTTTTTTTCATCAAGTCCTTTTAAGATGCTCAACAATTTCCTCCAATCTTCATGGTTGTCTAGTTCACCTTTTACTACAATCATTCCAAGTCTATTTTCCAAAGTCAACCCCATACTGTGGGCAACTTTGCTTAATTCCTGTTTGATTGGGCCAATATCGCTGACATAAAACCGATAAACATCTTGTGGTCCATTGCCATAAGGGTAAATCGTCAAGGTACATTCACCTGAATTAAGGCCAATGATACGTAATTTCCTGCCAGTGGTTGTGTCCGCTTCTTCAACACGGATGATTTTGCCGTCTGGAGGCGATATTTTATATTCCTTCATGGCAAAACGGAGATTTAAAGTCATGGTTTCTCCAATAGATAAATCCTTACTCACGGGATCCTTCCCCCAGACAATGATCATTGTCAATAGTATTAGGAGAAATGATAATTTTGTTGTTTTCATTATTTTCTAAGCTCCTATCATGTGGTTAGCGCACTTTGGAGTCAAGCCCTTTGGCTGAAGACGGAATCTCAACGGGGTTCAGACCTTGGATAATCTTAGGCATGGCGCTGTCATCAAAGATGCCGCCGGCACTGCGATCAAGATTGTTGTTATCATTCGGATGACGTAGGACAGGATATAGTTCGCATTTCTCCTGCACATTCACTAAGGCCAACGCTTGGTCAGGAGGCACGGAAAGCATAACGGCATTATTTCCAATCTTATCCATGATTTCTACTTGAGGATACAGCACAGCTGTGACACGACGCTTGACTTCACGTGGTTTTGCATCCACATTTTTGTCATCCTTCACGAGTTCGGTTACAGAGAATACGCCGATGATGGCAATTTCATCTCCTCGTTTCAAAGCTGATAATAAGGTTGAATCCGCAAATGACACAGGGACACCCCATTTGCCTTTACCTACATATTCGCCCATACTTGTACTATCTGGTAGGCACGTTGTGAGAATGATATCTCCTTTATTGATTTTATGTAGAGGTTTCTGTCCTTTCAGCATATCTTTGCTATTCCATCTAATGCAGCTTTGGGGCACGGAAGAACTGGCGACTCTCTTCTCAATAAGATGATTGTCCGTGATTTCCTCTCCTGCTTCGATATCACGACCGGCCAATACGATGCTTACTGTCTTTTCTGCGTATCCCCTTTCTCGGGATATCTTGCTTTTGACTAACAGCATTCCAAGAACACCTAGTACGATGGAGATGATGATTGGGATGAAATTTTTAACTGTGCTATTCATGGTGTTTTATTTTTCTGGATTTATTGAGAAGAAGGCTCTTTTCATGTTGTCTTTTGCTCAACGAATAGTCGGAGGTGTCTCAGAGAGATCGCGAATGTTCTGCCGTTGGACGATACTTTCTTCTTCCAATTCTTCATCGGAAGGTTCGTAATCTTTCGGCAAGTCTTGAACCCGAATGACGATGACCGTTACATTGTCCTTGCCACCTTTTTCCAAAGCACGGCTGATGAGGCTCTTGCAGAGAACCTCCATGGATGCACGCCCTAGCCCCGCCTTGCAGATGGCACTGATTTCACGGTCGTTTACCATGTGCGAAAGTCCATCCGAACAGACGATGAACAGGTCGTCCCGCTGGACATCAACGGATGTGATGTCAAGGTAGAAACCACTACCTTTCCCAAGAGCGTTGGTGATAACATTGCTGTTGGGATTAAGGGAATGGTCTTTTGTCAGTAATTCAAGGTTGTTTTCGCGATAGCGATAGACACGACTGTCTCCTGCATGTAAAGCGAGAGCCTGTGCAGGATACCATGGATTGAACAACAAACTAGCGATAGTCGTACCCATACTCTCGAAAGAATGTTTTTTGGCATAGTCTTTTATCTGTCCATTGGCCGCGTATGTGGCACGGATAATGGCGGATTCCAATTCCGCCGGACGGCGTTTAACCTTCAGAGCTAGTTTTTCGATTTCCGTGATAGCCATGAGACTAGCCAGCTCGCCTGCACTACCGCCGCCCATGCCGTCTGCCACCACGAAAATACGCTGCTCCTTCATCATGAGCGCCGCGTCTTCATTGTTCTGGCGGACACGTCCTACGGAGGTGCAGGCGAATGATTCCAAATAATCGTTTTGTGTCATATTATTCTAAGCCTTTCTGCCGCAGGTTTTGTTTCCATCTGGATTGAAGTTCTGCATCCCCCGGCAAACCAATTTCAAACATTTGTGTTCGAGTGGCGATTTTCTCCTCCGCATTACCTCTTTCGAAACGTTTTCTCAATTCATTCATTTTTTTCTTGTAGTCTTGGAAGCCTTGGATAAGGTCGGCTTGAAGAGAACTGGTATCTTTCAGGTCTGAAGACAAATAAAGTGCAATACCGCGGGAGACGAGAAAATCACGACTACCGGATTCAGTCTTCCGGTTCAGCTGTTTTTTGATAATCTCCTCCCGTTTGTTCACCAATGATTGGCAATATGCGATGTATTTCGCGACTTTCCCCTTGTTCAACCACTGATATTCAGAACGTTTGATGAATTCAATCCCGCTTTCTGCATTCTTGATGATTAGCCGACAATTGTATAGACGGCAGGTGAATATCTCTGGGTCTGGGGTTGGAATTACTGAATTATCTTCTAGCATTTTAATGTAATTATAGAAATATTCGATGCCAAGCATTTCATCGTAAACACCGCTAGGCTCCTGACGGAAGTTCTTGGGCAATGGAAGATTGAAGCAGTCGTAGGAATAGACGGTTTGCATCTTGGCATCATCCAAAAATGCTTCCAAATCAGGATTGGGTGTGCCTTGAACAATTCCATTTTGATTGAGCGTCATGTACATTCCCGCATACGCTCGGACATTGTTTTGCAAATCCGTGACATATTTTTCAAGCTTGTCTTTTAATTCTTTGATATGACTGTTAACCGTCCAATCAGTGTTTGTATTGAAAGCAAGCCTAAAATTCGCAACATCCTGAAATTGCAGATTCCAGGCCATGTCCTTTAGCTTGGAAACTCGTTCTGTTTCGGTTTTCAGCAATTTGACAAGAGGCAGCATTTTGTTCGCCTTTGTCTTGATAGCTCCTAATGATTTGCTGGCAAGCGGCTCCAATCCGTCGATGATTGTCTGATAATCAGGCTTTTCGTTTGCAAGTAGCTTGATCGTATCCTCCAAGGATTCACTTTCTTGGAGTGTTTGTTTCCGTTTTTCCGTCATCGGCTTAATTTCCCCGATGATGGTTTGCACATATGTTTCATCCTTATAAGGTTCTGCCTCCTCTAATAAACTATTTAGTACTTTCAACTGATCATCAATCTCTTTTTTATCAGTCGTATTTTGCTTGAATGTAGTGATGGCTTCAGATCGCTTATCCAAAAGATTTTTGGCCATGATTGCTTTGGTTTTTTCTAATCCGGCACCTGGCCAGGTCCAATGGACTTTCTTGTTCAAGTCACTGAGTTCGCGACTGACGTCTTCGAATTTGTTTTCTTGTAGATTTTGTTTGGCTACTTCCCATCTGTCGCGGGTGTCCTCAATTTCCTTGATTTCTTCAATCAAGGCATGAGTTTCCCGTCTCTGGGCTTCGCTACGGCTGACGTTCAGCGCCTCACGCAAAGAGTTTCTCGCATTATCGTATTCTCCTACGGTGATGTAATCTCTGGCATCCGCCATGTGTTCCTTCCATGGCGCTTCGAAAATGTATTTGTATATTAGAACACAGGCAATGGCAACAATGGCTGTTGTAGCACAGATGGTGAGGGCTTTCCAAATAACTGGCATGGGTTCCTCATCAATGAGCGCTCCATCCAGAAAGGTGATATCCAGAAAAGCCATTGTAATGACATCTTTATTTTTCAGGGGATATTCCTCGAAGCCAAGTTCATCGTCATTGACCTTTGTCCCATTGCGGCTACCGAGATCTTGAACCCAGCAACTTCCGTCACTCTTTAGCGAAAGCCGCAGGTGTTGTGAGGAAATCATCTTGTCCTTGATGACGATATCGCAGTCTTTGCCCGATCCGATGATGGTATCTTCTTTTTTTAGCTCAATACGAATTTTTTTCCCCTTTTCATTTACGTATTCAATCTGATGGGGCATGATCTCCTTCTTTTCTCCCAGCTTCTTCTTCTGGACAATCAGCAGGGATTCCCCCATGACGATTTCATCACCGGCTTCCAGTTGTTTTTCCGTGATTTTCTTGTCATTGTAAAGCAAACCATTCTTGCTTCCCATGTCCGTGATATAAAGCATACCACGGCGCATGCTGATGATGGCATGTTGGACACTGACTGAATCGTCAATATTCTTCAAAGACCATGTGCATTGGGATGATCGGCCAATGGTTATTTCACTGCCGTCGAAGTTCTTCTCCTCCAACTGGTAGATAATGCGTCCATCATGTTCCAGCCAAACGACCAGTCCATCCTGCTTTGACTTATTTTTTTTGCTGAATAATCCCATTGTTCACTTATCCCATTCATCTCTGCGGATTTTTTCGTAGCGTGCGTCCCCCGGGTTTGTAAACACTAGTTCCGCATCATTTCGTATTTGTTTATGCACTTTAGCTTCATCTTTGGTTCCATTTGATTTCAGCCAACGAATACGCAGTTTGTTGTAGTATGTCCGCTGGCGATCATCACGTAATTGCTGGAACAAGTTGAAGGCTTTTTGGTAATCCGTGTCATTTCCTTTTGCCACAGCCGCCGCCATGAATTGCTTGAGAGCAAATTCCTGTTCGGCATACTGGAGGGGGTCGTTCTGGGTGTTGAAATCTGTTTGGAATTGCGCAAATGTTTTGTTGGTGACTTTCTCTTTCAAGGCTTCTGCGCCATCCCAGGCAGAGGCGATGAATGAACTGTCCTTGAAACGCAGGAATGTATTGGCGGTCAACAGTCCGATGGCCCGTTTCATTTCGTGTTTCGGGACTTCTGTCCTGAGAATGTAGTTTACATTAGCATTTCGGAAGAAACGCAATATACCAAACCAATAGACGTTGCCTTCATTTCGTTCATATGACACTTGCCTGTAACGAAGCCCGCTTGGAACTCCTCCTCCATCTGGATACATGTAGAAGCATGGAATATCTGTGAAATTTTCAGGAATACTAATGTCTGCCAAACGTTTCTTGGCATTCTTCATGCCTTCATCGAAATCTTCGTATAAAAAAGCATTTGATTTTTCACGGGACAGGGTAATGGTCAATGGCACATTACCGTCACGCCCAATGAATGTTTTAATGACCTGAAGATTTTCATTCTCCATTTTGTATGTGGCTTTGGAGGAAGCTGGATAATAGATATAAAATAGTTCCGCCTCTTTTCCTGAAGTTCCTTTGGTTGTCTGGGAATTGCTTTCTTTTACCTGTTCAAAGGCAGGTATTATCATGAACCTGCCGCTCAAAGTAAGAATAGGTTCAGGCAATTGTGGCTTCTGATCCCAGAGAAGAAACAGAAATACAATGGCGAGGCCAAAAATCGTAAAACGCAGGATTTTCAGAGTGCGCTGCCTCTTTTCTCGTGCCTGACGCATCTGGTTCAGTTCATCCTGCCCTGCCAGACGTGTTTTATTCGCTTGTGTCGCACTGGCGACAGCTGTTTCACCACTTTTGGTGATTGTGCCAGTGGGCACGTCAATTGTTTTTGTCGAAGAAGCGGTACCGGTCTTGGTCATTGACGAAAGGGCATCATTGTCAGCGTATCCTGTGGCGGAAGAAGAGGCGTCATCGTCTTCAGGATAGGCACGGTCTTCATCGTCATCATCATACTCATTCTGGTCTAAATCAGGGTCAGGATCTTCGTCCGGATACTCGCGATCCTCCATGCGTTCAGGCATGCGTGTGGCCGTTGACGTTTCATCTTCTTGATTTCTTGGTGGCCGTGTATAACCGGTAGTTGTTTCGTCGTTTTCTTGGTTCTTTGGTGGCCGTGTATAACCGGTAGTCGTTTCGTCGCTCTCTTGATCTTTCGGCGGTCTTGTATAGCCAGTAGTCGTTTCGTCCTCTTCATTGGCTGTTTTTGTCTCGCCGTCGTCGTCATTCGCCGTCTTTGTTTCACCGTCGTCGTCACTTGCTGTTTTTGTATCGCTATCTTCTGGATATATGGACGTTTCTTCATCTGCCAGTGAATGCAGGTTCTTCATGTTTGCGGCAAGGCGGGTAATGGACGTTTCATCCGTATATTCCGTGCCGCTTTCATTCTCTTGCTTGGCTTCACGGTCCGTTTCGACTAACTGGATATCCGTGTCATTGCCCATGTGGATGACTTGACCAGGACGTAGAGGTTCCTCTTCTTTCACTAGCTTCCGATCAAGATATGTCCCATAGCGGCTTAGATTGTGGAGGACGAAAGCACCATCTTCCCAGAGGACGATGCATTGCTTGTGGGAGACGAAATCGCTTTTCAGACGGAAATTCACGCTGTGGGAACGGCCGATGAGATTTTCACCGGGTTGCAGGACGTATTCTGCACCGATGTCTTCATGACCGCGAATAACTTTCAAGATATAGTTCATAGTGAGTGCAAAATGGTGGTTATGATAAACAATGATTCATGAATGGAAAATTACCTGGTTTACAAACCTCCTGAGGCTTTGTATTGGAAGTAAACAGCAGTAACCAGAATGATAAAGAATGACGGGAACATGCACAGGATGATGACGGGCATCATCTTGCCAGGGGCTTTTTCGGCTTGTTCCTCCGCTCGTGCGAATTTGACACGACGCATTTCCTCCACCTGGATTTTCATAATGTCGATGATGGAAGTCCCGCTTTCGATGCCGAAGGCTACGGCGTTGACAAAGCGAGTAAATTCCGTGATGGCTAATCGCTGATCCATGGCGTGCAACGCCTCGGAACGGGTCTTCCCCAGTTCAACATCTTTCAGGAAAATGGTGAATTCGTCATTTAATACATTTCGTCCTACAATGTCGATGAGATATCGGACGGCAGCCCCGAAATCTAAACCTGCATCCATGGAGGAAGTGATTAAGTCGATAGCGAAAGGCAATTGCGAAAGAATGGTCTTTTTCCGCTTTTCTGCGGCACTGGTGACCATGGAGTAGGGCAGGAAAAAGCAAATCACACCAAAGATGGGAACGAGCAATAGGTCATATCCCTTTGGCAGTGCATCACCAAAAAGCGAAACCATAAGAGCTCCAACAGCAAGCCCAATAAGTCCGCCGATTATCTGTGCCGCATAGACTTCCTCCGGCTTCATGTGAAAGGCAGCCTGGCGAATCGCCAGAGCTAGTTTTTTATGTCTTGGAGTTTCTTGCTCAGGTCTCGGTGCTTGGAAAAAGACCGAGAAAAAGCCGATGAATGAATCAAAGAATCGGAAGAAAGGCGGCGTCTTGTCAGACAACCGGCCGGTCTTGCCAACTGCACGCCGCCACATGGTCGTAAAGCCCCAACATGCGCATAGTACAGCTCCGATGACTAGCATGTACATCAATGTGGTTTCGTTTATGTTGGAAAATAAGGAGTTTGACATGGCTTGTATTGATGAGAATGTGTTTAAACTTCGATGTTGGTGATTTCTTTGAGTATAAAGTATCCGATTATCTGAAATACAGCGACTGCTGCCAACGCGCACCAACCGATGGGGTTAACAAACAGTGGCATGATGAATTCCGGTTGGGATAGAAACATGATGCCGATGAAGAACACAGGAACCAATGACGTTAGTTTTGCTTCTCCTCTCATGCTTACTGTCTTATTCCTAAGCTTGTCTTGAAACTCATTACGCATGCGGATGGTCTTGACGACATTGTCTAGAATATTTGCCGCGCTACCGCCCGTTGCCATTGTCACGGAGACTGTGGCGGTGAACAGTTTTAGGTTTTCACTGTCAATGCGCTGGTTGATACGCGCCAACGCTTCCGGCAGACTCAAGCCTAGTCGATGTTCGCCCAATGCCCGGCTGAACTCTTCCTGGACGGGGCCGTTCATTGTCTGGATGCTCATCTCAATGGCCGCCGGCATGGCCAGACCGCCACGAAGGGAGTTTGAGACCAAAATGACAAAGTCCATCATATCGACGTCAAACTGCAAGTTCCGTTTCTCGACTTGGTATTGAAAATAGAGCTTTGGCAGGATATAACCACCAATAGCGATGACGATGACAAATAGAATCCCAAAATAGAAATGGCAGGCGACCATCAGGAGTGTTCCTAGCAAAATAATCCACATGGCGATAGTTGACTGCATCTGTTTCAAGGCTTCGGGGCTGATGAAGTGGCTCATCGGTGTATCTTGTCGTTGATGTGACAAGTTTTTCTTCTGCAGTGCCTCATGCTTGAAGAAGATGAGTGAAAACATATACCAAGACAACAGAAGGACCGATATGCCAATCAAAGTATAGGTAAAGATTGGATTGTCTAACAAATTCATGTCATGATCTCCCGTCCGTCAGATAACGGCCTTTGGCAAAGATGGATAAATTAAGATTGCGGTTTCCGCGTCTTCGCAACTGTTCCACGAATTGTGGAATATTGCCGGTTGCGGTAAAATGTCCGATGACTTGCCCCTTGGGGCTGACTCCTTCTTCTTCAAAGACGAAGATGTCCTGCATGCTGACGACGTTACCGTCACGCCCCGTGATTTCGGAGATGTTGACGATTTTACGGGAGCCATCAATGAGGCGGTTTTGTTGGATGACGAGATTGATGGCGGAAGCCGCCTGTTCACGGATTGCGCTGACGGGCAAATCATAGCCCGCCATCAGGACCATGTTCTCCAGACGGCTTAAGGCGTCTCGTGGACTGTTGGCGTGGACGGTCGTCAACGATCCATCATGACCTGTGTTCATGGCCTGCAACATGTCCAGGGCCTCACCTGAACGGCATTCACCAATGATGATGCGGTCCGGTCGCATACGCAGGGAGTTGACGAGCAAATCACGGATGGTGATGCGTCCATGCCCTTCAATGTTGGCTGGACGGGCTTCAAGACGCACCTTGTCGATATGTCTTAAGCGAAGTTCGGCTGAGTCTTCAATGATGACGAGCCGTTCGTTTTGAGGGATGAATTCACCTAAGACATTCAACAATGTTGTTTTACCGGAGCCAGTACCACCGCTGATGATGATATTCTGGCGGGACTCGACGGCTGTCCGCAGGAATGCAGCCATCTCCGGTGTCATGGTGCCAAAACGGATAAGGTCATCCGTCGTCATCGCATAATTTTTAAATTTTCGAATAGTCAGGGAGGGACCGTCAATGGCCAGCGGCGGGATAATGGCGTTGACACGGGAACCATCCGCCAGACGGGCATCCACCATTGGACTTGCTTCGTCAATATGACGTCCAACTTTCTCCACGATTCGCTGGATGATGGAGACAAGATGGCGATCATCGTAGAATCGCACGTCCCGTCGCTCAATGATACCATTCCGTTCGACAAAGACCATGTCATGGCCGTTGACCATGACTTCGTCGATGGATTTGTCATCAAGCAAGGGGGTGATGGGACCCAGTCGCATGATGTTGTTGAAGATGTCGTCCTTCACTTCCGTAAGCGAAAGACGCCAGTGACGCACTTGGGAGGAACGATCACGCAGGATGGCATCCAGTTTCTGCTTGACGCGGCGTTCCGTCTCCACGTTCTTAGAATTATTGCCAAGTGCTTCGACGAGATGCATTTCCGTCACTATCTGGTCATGGATTTCCTTCTTGAAAGCCATGACATCTTCTGAATATAGGGAACTGGATGCCATGCCCATCCGTAATTCATCTGAAACAGAAAGCGAGGCACTGGGGTCGATTGTCTCTACGCTTTTGGCGTTTTCCGGCCTCATCAAGGTGGCACCGCCCGTATCTTCCTCTTCAGGTACCGCGTTACTCTCTTCGTCTTGAGTTTCGGTCAGCATCATCCGGCAATATCCGCCATGTTCGCTTTCACCAAGGACGAAAAGTTGCCCGGGCTTGATCATGTATTTGTCTCGTATCTGCAAGCCATCAATGTAAATACCGAACGTGCCATGATTTGACAGGTTATAGTGGCCGTTTTCCAACGACAGCGTGGCATGGCGGCGTGATACTTGGCTTGACTTGGGGGAGACGACGATATCGCAAGCGGCTCCATCCCTCCCAATTGTCCATGAAGTCTTGTCCGCATCCAACCATTGGTAAGTTGGTTGCTTGCAATTGAACTCGAAAATCTTCAGATACATGATGAAATCCGTGCCTTGGTCATGTTGATGCTACTGTCCACCAGAATGATTCTGGTGGACAGTTGATTTTTCATTTGTTAATAACGATTAACGTCAATCATTTCTTCCAGAACTTCCACCATGCTTTCGGTTCCGGTTCCGGCTCTTTATTGTCTTTTTCGGCGTAGAAGGCGTCATCCGCCTGCTTTAACTTCATGAGTTGGTCTGAAAGCGGGTCGATCTTCGCTGCGCTGCCATCCATCTTGCGGACGCTGATGACTGTGATGATCTTCTTGTCTTCAAAATCATCCTTGTCCTGAGAGACCAACCAACGGAGGACTGGCACATTGCGGAGGTATGGGATGGATCCAGTGGTGGCATCCCGGACGTCACATGAACGTCCACCACCGATGGCGATGGCTTCGCCGAGTTTGCAATGGATGGGAGTCTTGGACGTCCCGTTGTTCATCAGTTCATAGCCATCGGAGGTACGGTTGTTCTTAGGTACAGGGTAACTGACGGATTGCGTCAATTCCAAATCAACCTGATCTTTGCCGGTTAAACCGCCGACCACTTCCATCAAAAGACCGTATTCCACTTCTTTCAATTGAGTCAAGACACCATTGCCTTGGGCTGTGGGATCCTGCAGATAAACGGTTCCGCCCAAATGCAGCTTGCTGGGTTCCTTGGCGCCATTGCTTTTGAAAGTCAGGAATCCGCTGTAGCGAATCCGGCCAATGTCATTTTTTGCCATCAGACCGAGGGCTGCCGACATGCCAGTGCGGGCATCAAATGTATTGCCAGCTGTACGAACGGCTCCACGTGCATTATCGTTGGAAGCATAAGCGATTGTCTTGAAGGCATCCACCGCAAGTGTTGTGCCACCTTCAAAGAAGTCATTCCAGTCAAGACCAATTCTTTCGCTTTCTGATTGCGTCACGGCGATATGGACGATATCCACCTGCAAGGTCACATTATCGACTTCTACGTCCAGTTGGTAGGCAACTTTGTAGTCGTCTAGTTCACTGTTTCCCTTGCTCTTGGAATCTTTTAGCCAGGGTTCTGCGTCCAGAATGGATTGGATTTTTTCCTTGTCCTTGTCGCTATAGACCTTGGCCTTGAAGAACATGCGATCATTGTCGCTGTCATCCCTAATGGCAATGACACCAGGTTCCAGTGCTTCTTCATCGTTTTTGGCGATTTCGAAGCCAGCGTTTTTAAAACTCTTTTCCAGACGTGCCATAACTTCTGGGGCTGGTTTGAAGGTCGTCAAGTCCATGATGAGGTCGTCGCCATAGGCTTTGAGGATTTTGTTTTTCAGTTTCATGTCGGCGATGCTTTCGATATTGCCGGTGAGTTTCAGCTTGCCATTGCTGATATCGACCTTCAATTCGGACAACGCGTCCAAATCATGTTTCAGGGAGTTCATCGTCTCGCGCAAATCATCGATGACTGTGACTTTCAGCGTCATGCTCATGCCATTGCCGGAAACCATTACATCCGTGCTGCCAATCCGCTGACCGACTAATTGCAATTTTCCGTTCTGAACATTTGTGCTGACAATTCCTTTCGTGGCGACATTGACGTTTTCAATAGGGAACGTAATATTGTCAACAACAGTTGTAGCGCCTGTTGCAAGGCGGACGGAGCTTACTTTCTGGGCCCAGGCGCATGTTGAGAACAACACGGCCAACAATACAGTCACAATTCCTTTCATCTTCATGTTTTGTCTCCTAAATTGGGGTTAGTTTGCCGGAGTGGCCGGCACGGTTATCGTCTCTACATCTTTGACCAATTTATTGAATGTCTCGTCGTCCACCAGTTTTACTGCTACGCGGTCACGGTTGCTGTCGTCGCCAGTCTTGCGGAGGGCGGGCGAAAGTTCAATGCCCTTTGCCTGGGCAGCCAGCAAGACCTGAGCCTCCTGTGGCGGCAATTCCAAAATGAATTCATCACCGCCTTGCTGGCGGGTGCCATCCAAAGCTAGAATGCGCACATCCGGCAAAATGACCGTCGTCACCTTGCGTTTCCTGATGATTGGCGCGGCAGCTGGTGCGGTCTGGTTGATGGGGCCAACTTTCTTGATTTCTTCGGTGACATCGAACGATCCGACGATGGCGATATGGTCGTTGGGACGGAGACGCCGTGAAATCGCGCCGCCATTCAGACTGACAGAGATGGCCCATTTATTGTTCGCCACCAGTTCACTAAGACCGCCACCGACATTGACATCACCTAACTGAATATAAGAACCTTCCGGCAGTGGACGGACCAGTTCCTGATTGAGCACCATGTCCAGTTGGCTCCACAGGACAGCACGAGGCGGTACAGCGGAACGCGGGACGGGATTGGCTTTGCAATCCTCTTTCTTGATGATGTCCTTTTCTTTCAAATCACGGGTTGTGATGACAAGATCGACTTTTTCCTCGACGACACTGGTCATCTCTTTCTGATTCAACTGGCGCTGTACAAGAAAAACAGCTCCAATAGCGAGAACGACCGCCAGAATCAAGGGAATGAAATTGTTGCGTGAACCTGCTGCCATGTGTGCTCCTTTGTTTTTATTTTATAGTTATTAACTGTTGATGAATGATATTGAAAATTATATGTTTATTTTTGAATGATACTGTTCTCGATGTGTTTGATAGGTTTGGTGGCCTGCTCCATTTCATATTCTTCAAAAGATTTGAATTTGTCTGCCTTAATGACAAAAGGACCTTTTGTCTTGTAGATATCGTAGGAGATGAACTTTGATGCTTCTTCTGGCAGATAACGTTTGACCCACTTTTTTTTCGCTTCGTCATCGCGTCCCAGAAAATTATTAGGCGGCTCGATTCCATATTGGAAGAAGACTGGATGATATTCCTTGGGAATGACATGGAATTTTAAAGAGAGTCGAATTTCCTTGAACGTCCCGTCGCTAGCAGTGGCAACAAAATAGGAAAATCCTATGAATAACACAACAGCTATCAGTAGTACTGGTGGTAGCACTTTCTTTGTTATTGACTGCCACTTGCCAGTATTGTTCGTTTGTGATTCCTTTGTTTGATTTTTCTCTGGCTGTTCTTCCTTCTGTTTCGAGCCATGAAGGAGGCGTGCAAACCAGTTTCTCTTTTCCGCTTCAGTAGATGGAAGATGCTCCAATGCAATATTGATTCTTCTAACTAGGCTATCCCATGTTTCAATCCGGTCTTCCGGCAATTTTGCCATCATCGCTTCAAGCAACTTGGCGGTCATACGAGTCACTTTGGCCTTTTTACGGATATTGGGCGTCTTTTGCGATATGGCCAACTTCAGTGTCTCCTTGGTGGTCTGCCCTTTGAAGGGTTTTTCGCCAGAAAGCATTTCATAAAGCGTTACACCAAGGGAATAGATATCTGCACGGCAATCGACATTATCCGAATCTGCAATTTGTTCCGGAGACATGTAGGCAGGCGTTCCCTTCATGCCATGGTTGCCTGTTGTCATCATAGTCTCATTGTCGTTGCCGGGGATTCGCCGCTTCTCAAGCATGGCGATGCCCCAGTCCGCCACCTTCAGCTTGCCGTCTGGTGTCAGCATAATATTGTCTGGCTTGATGTCGCGATGGACAACAGAGTGCCCCTTGTAATTCACATTTCCAAGAGTCTCGGCTACACGGAGTGTCACTTCCAACGCTTCTCGTTCCGTGTATTGGGATCCGCTTCGTATGCGTGCGCTGACGGCCTCCCCTTCAATGAACTCCATGATGATGTAATAGACTTCGTATGTTTCGTCAAAACCTACATCATGAACCATGATGATGTTGGGGTGTTCCAGATGCGTCTGAAGTTTAGCCTCTTTTAGAAATTGGCTTGGAGTAGAACCATATTTCTTCACGATATCCGGACGGATGATTTTGATGGCGCGTTTGGCTTCCAGCTTAATGTGCTCAGCTTGATAAATCTCGCCCATGCCACCATGCCCGATAGCCTTGACGATGCGGCAACCGGCGATGACGTCTCCAGCGCGCAAAGCGTACTGATAAGGAGTACGCTCTGCGCTATCGCTTCGCGTTGCCGTGTTGGAGGCATTGGATGTATTACCGCTTTGACTTGACATGGATTCTTAGATATTATTTGTCCGTGAATTCGCCCCAGGAATACCCTGTGCGGTTTGCGTCGATGCGCCAGATCATGACCTGCAGTTTCTTGCCGTCCTTCTCCCAAACACTGTGCTCGATACTATGGCGCGGGCCGCAGGTGAAGCTGAGCTTGCAGACCCAGCCTTTTAGACGGAGTTTGTGTCCAAGATAAGTCTTGGCATACGAATAGCTATACGCCAGTTCGCCAGATGTCGTCCAGCCTTCCTCTTGTTGTTGCGTTTTCTCTGCAAACAAAGGAAGACATGACAGCAGGAAGGCAAGGAGAAGATTAATAAAGCAGGCCTTTGAAATTTTCATAAGCGGTGGAACGGTAATAGCCCGATGATTGGATGTGATAATCTGTTACGGATGATTCGGTGTTTCCAGGGGTGGGTTGTTGGATAATGGCATTTAACTGGGCACCATTGCTGTCAAACAGCTCATTTGCGTATAGTGAACCGCGCGTACCGCCTCTGTAGTTCCTTACAAGCTTAGAAGGTTTGGTACCCTTCATCGTTACACTTGAGGGGGTGTCTGTTCCGCTGTTCATGATGTTCAGCAGGCTGGTCATCCAGGATGTTCGGTTGATGGTCAATGTATCCATCGTGATCCGGTCCTCTCGCCACCAGAAGGGAACGATGGAATTTTGGTTGTTTATGAGGGTGTTATGGGCATTGATAATTGCGTTTTCTTGTTCGATTTCTTCATTCTGCTTTCGGATTATTTCATTTTCAGATTCAATCACTGCATTCTGTCTCTGAATTTCTTCATTTTCCTTTTCGATTTGTGCATTTTGATTTCTATACTCTGCTAGTTTTTGCTCGTTTTCCTTATTAATTTCTTCGTTTCTTTGTCTAATTCCTTGATTCTTTCTTCTATTTTCACGAACAACTGCATTATGATTATTTGCTGCAGTGATACTATCGTTTATGGGAGTGGCATAGTTATTATATTCCCCTGTTAACCAGATTTCTGCGGCTCCGTAGCCATTCCACATAGCTATCCAACTATATTCTAGTCCACGTTGATTACGATAAGCATCTCTGCTCATAGGGGCGGCTGGAACTGGCCATTCTGTGCCTTCAGAAATAAGATCAATGAGAGGAGTGAGGTTGGGATAGGGTAGGGGATCTTTATAGCTTACCATTCCAATTTCTTGGATTGTGTCTTTCAATGGCAGTATTGTTTGGGAGTTTGTGTTACCATATTCAAATGTTCCATTTGATTTTAACATGCTCCAAAGGTTGTTTTTGACTGGTGATTCATTATAGTTGCTGACTGCGCTGGAATAGTTTTTGCTGCCCAGCATGCCGAGTAGGGCGTATTCCGTCGTGATCAGAACACTTTTCGCAGTGGTCATTTCGGAAAGCCAGGCACCGCCACCAAGAAGAATCAGATAAAGAGGCAGTGTCAACACAGTCTCTGCAGCTACGACTCCTTCACAGGTTGAAATCAATCGCTTAAATAAAGACATGTTTTTATCTCCACTTATACCCTAAATTTTAACCTAAAAAGGTCCTATCGTTAATTCACTCTTCTCCTAATGCATGACATCGGTATCAAGCCCCGTCAGATTTTTATGGATACCAAGGCCTGCCATGACGGCATTTATCAGTGAAGTAGTGCTGTACTCAGTATAATAATCAGTAGAGGCAATAGGTTGTCTCCATATTGTATTAAGAGCATTACTGTCATCATCCTGACATATCAACCATGCCCTGGCAATGGGAAGCATGACAGCATCCCAGTCATCGGCAAACAGATTCCATTTTGTCTCTCTTTGGGTGGACCAACAGGAACGATAGGCTCCATCTGGCTCTCCTTGTACAGGCCAACGGATGCCTGCTCGCGCCGCAGCTATGGCACAGAGAGAAGAACTATTGCTTGGGGTGAATGCCTTGCTCAACATCCTTGAAGTCCCTACTGGATTGCTCGTTGCATAACAGGCGCCGACCACGATACTGCCAAGTTTTGAAAACAGACGATGGTTTACCATTCGTGGTCTGGCAGTCGCAGAATGGTTATAGTTACACAAGTCTGGTAGATTTCCTGCAGGTATGACCCAATTATCCCAAGGTGTCATATCTTCATTGGTATATTCCTTGATATGATCCGCTTCCCAGGCTTGTTGATTGAGGGCTGGCATTGTCGATGTTGCAAATGTATTAAATTCTCCTCTCTTTGTTGTTAAATATACAAAAGCTCCATTGATATTTTGTAATGCAGCATAAAGAAGATAAGTGCTATATGAATAATTGCTTATGCCATGTTGGCTAAGAATTTCACTGTATTTTGCATAATACTCATTTAAGGTATCAGATAAACAAACAAGAAAATTCATCTGTGCTACAACCCCTAACATATAAAAACCTGCCCCCATTACATCAGGATTCATACCATATTTATTTGTAAAAAACTCATCAAATGACTCAAAATGGTAAGCCGGTTGTTTGGCCTTGTCAATAAAATTGGGATAATATCCTGGCATAACGCTATTTCCATTACGGATAGATACTTTGTCAGGGGGACAGATCGCATTCCATGCGCCAATTGATTTAGCTGTTTTGTTTACTTGAAAATGTTGGGCAGGACAATGCCAAGTATATGCATAAGATGTCCAAAATCCTGATGTCGGGCGGAAGTTCCCTAATTGACGGCGAAAACCGCCATTAACGGTATCAACTTGCTTTTCCCACCAGTAATTTCCATTTGACCAGTTTCCCGATTCATAATTTTCCCCGTCATGCCCGTCTTTATAAGTATGACGAATATCGAAACCACCTTCGGTCGGTTCCTTGAAAAATCGTCCTTCATTTGGGAAATACATGCAATTTGCAGCCATTTTCCCCGCATTGCTTTCTTGATAGGAATTCCCAATCTTGTAAGCTTCACCTCCAATGAGGGTATGAAATCTCATGCCCTTGTTTGTATATTCTTTTGCGATAGTATCAACAGCGTCTTGGATAGACCGCTCCATTCCAGTCGCCAATTCCGTGGCTACTTGATTCAAAGCCGCCAAAGCCATGCTTCCGCGGATAATTTCTTGTTCAAGGGTTTTGTAGCTTTTTCGTTGTTCTTGATCGTACATTTTAATGTACAAATCCGCAATGTTGTAATCATCTCTTACGGAGTTGGCGACACGGCCATGGCGTATCCAACTCATGTTCTTTCTATTCGGCTGATCATCAACTTGATCTGTGGCATCTAAACCCGGTATTGCCGTTATTCGATTGGTTTGTAGAATGAGAGACGATGGATTGCGTGTATCAGGGGCAACAATCCATTGACCATCATCATGTTGCCATGTCGGCTCGGCCGTCATCAGGTTACCATCAAGATCGGGGGGAGGGAGATTCAGCACTTCACCATTCATAGCCGACATTATCCAGGCATTTCTGTAAGCTTCGTCAATCGTAGAAGATGATAATGTTTTACAGACACCATATTGTTTGTCTTCATGTCCGAAAGCATACATGAAAAAGCCTTCCAGGCAATCGTAATATGATCCTTGGGCTACGGTTACATCGACATTCAATCTAGTCATCATTCCCAATAAAAAAATATGCGTGAAAGTATCGTATTGATTTAATGCCCACCAACCTCCTGTCTGTGCAAGGTTAGAAATCAGATTTTGATATTTTATCACATTTTCATTGCTTTTTGAACCACGATTCGGCTGTAGAGGAAGATTAGGAATCTGCTTGACGATTCGGTCAAATTCTATTTGTTCCGTCATCTGGGGAGTGGTGGCGGCAAAATAATCCTTATCGCCAGATTTATGGTTGCCGCAGGCAGTAGGGCTCCATTCCGCCTGCTTGATGGCCGCCTCGTTCGCGTCATGCCAGAAGGCGCGAAGAATATCATAACCGTACCGTTGTACGATATAATCGACGTGCCGACGGTTATTCATGATATATTGCCAGGCGATTGCGCGGTTGACGACCGCCAGTTTACTGAGCGTGTCCGCTTGTGCCAAGGCACCCGCGTAGGCCGCATTATCGACTGCTGACTGTAGCAAAATGCGTTTCTGGACATTGTTGCCGAGAGCGTAAACCCCCATGAAAATCAGGAAGATGAATCCCATGAACAACAATGAGAGGGCGGCGGCTACACCGCTGTCCCCTCGGATGAGTTCAATCATTCTGTGTTTTAATATTGTGAACATTCAGGATTCTTTTATTAGGTAAAAAGACATCAGAGACATAAAGTATTAAAGAAGAAGATCTAATTCCCTATGCTTTTGCCATGAGTCACATAAGCCATAGGCCATAAGCCATTAATCACCATGTATTGTGTCCAGTTGGGAGATTATTCGAACTCATGACGACAAAGTTCTTGCTGATGTAGGTTGTATGATGAAAGCGAAGGTGCGGATAGCCAAAATAGGGGGATGAAGTGTCAGACGATTTGGGTATGAAATAATCAAGCTGCTTACCACCGTGGATGGTGGTTTTTCTGCCGACAAGCCCGCTGAACGCCTCGTTGGCGAAGGGAATCACAATGGGAATATCCATGACAACGGTTGCGGCGCGATACCATTGTGCATTTGCGTCTGTGGTCGGATCTGTAATCCAGACTGCCACTTTTCCAGAACGCCAGCAGCCGGCACCATCCAAATGCGGGGGGGCCGAAAGACCGCCGGAACCTTTGACAGAGCCGCTGGGGAGCCAAGTACGGGTGAGATTCATACCATTACCGCCTGTGAAGGAAATTGTTGAGCAGATGCGGCGGGCGGCGGCGAGCGCTGCATTCCATTCTTCGCTGACTGGCTCATTGGCAGTTTTATTATTGCTCATGGGCACAGTCGCCCGAGCGGCGGCAAAGGAGGCATAGACTACCATCTGGTTGCACATTTGAAAAAATGCATACTGGGCGACCCCCATCGCCGCAAGGAGAATGACGGGAAGACAAAGCAACGTCTCTGCCACGACGGAGCCTTTGTCGCCAAGAAGTCTATATCGTTGTAGGTTATTAAGCATGAACGAAAAGAGAATGGACGATGGAGAGCCATGTCCCAATAGAAATGGCTAGACCGAAAGGGACTGATATGGCATTGGACTCATTTCTAGGGGGGAGGGACTTGCGGCCTTCCACGCGGTCATAATGATAGCAAAAACAGCATTTCAGCAGATGAAGGACACGCGGGGCATCCAACCGTCGAGTCAGAATGACCCAAATAGCCATCACCATGCCAATAACGGAACTTAATGTGAGAACATATAGAATAAGCGGATACCCCACGAGGAGACCCACAGCGGCAAGCATCTTTACATCCCCTGCTCCTGCGCTACGCAGAAGGAAAGGGATTAGAAGGAAAAGAAAGCCGAGCAAGCCTCCCCAGAGGGAGTTCAGTAAACCGCCCCATCCGCCTAGACAGATATTGAGAATAAGTGCAACCACAGCCCCCCCCAATGTCAAGACATTGGGGAGTCTGCCGTAGTAGTACTCATTCCACCCCAGCACAGCTAGCCAGATGCTGACAAAACTGAAGATTACTAGAGTCGGAAGAGGCATGGGGTAAGAGTTAGCTCTTTAATAATTTATAGAGTCTTGATTTTGTTAAAAACCATTAGTGTTGACCTGTTCTGCAGCTTGATTTAAATTATTGCTGTCTGTAGAAATAGTTGTTTCTGCACCATTAAGTGTGTTAACTATTTTATGACCATATTTTATGGCTACTCCAATAAGTACCAGCGATACTAATGCCGTAATCAGAAGATATTCACTGGACACGGCACCGAGTTCCGAGAGAAACATTTGTTTCTTCTGGTTCTTGCGTTTGAAGAAACTGGCCATTTTGCGGAGCATTTTTTTCATCTTTCTTTCCTTTTGTTGTTAGGTTGGATTTGGGGAACACAGAGAACTAAAAATATTTAAATTAAATAAATCAAGGGAATGGAAGGGAGACAACATAGAGCATCAACCGATAACGACTGACAACTGCATTACCGAGCAGACCATAGTTTCCGTTGGCGGCTGAATCTGGCAGAAAGAAAACTGGGAGCAGGGCGAACCAGAAAATTGCAATCACCAAGAGATATTCAGCCGCAATGCTTCCCGTATCATCTTGATATCGTGCCAAAAAGGGGAGATGGGAGAGCTTGGATTTGTCTTGAGATTCTAGCATTGTACGGTTTTGTATTGATTGGGAGGTTATGCTTCCATATGACCGATGAACGATATTCGAAAATCCAAGACCGCTATGCTTCGGTTGAATTCCATTTGTTTATGGAATCAAGACTGAAGGAAGAGGAAGATTGGGATGTCTGCGCATCTTCGTGGCTGGATGAATATTGAACCAGGCGATCGCACAAATACTAGGGAATATCTGTAGCAAAACATAAAAAGGGGTAATGTCATCTTATGCTAACCCAAGACCTCCTACAGTCTCCGTACAAACATAAAAGACACTACCCCCCTTAGAGAGTGTGCATTATGCGCGTGTACGCGAAAAACAAACGTAGGAGTTTTGGGTTATCGCCAAACACAACTCCGAAACTGGATGTTCCGACTATGGAAAAACAATATTTTGAATTTGTCGCTTTCGTTTTGAAAGCGGCATTCTTATGATAGAGGCTTCTCCTATTTTGTTCCCACAGTTGTGGAAAGATGAACGATAAAAACATAAAATTAAATATAATTTAATGTCTGACAATAGCATGTCAAGAAAATTTTTGGAAAAAACACAGAAAAAGGTGTCAGAGACAGAGGCTTTATATATTAAGGTATAGAAAAGATACCATAAACAAAACAAAGGCGCCGCTGGATGGCGGCGCCTTGTGGATGTTCATTTGAATTAGCGATGCGGCTGCGGCGCGGGGACAACGATCACAGGAGCGGGCTGGCCCGGACGCGGCGCTGGGTGCGGCATAGGACGCGGCGCGGGACGTGGGGCGGGACGCGGCGGCGCAGGACGCGTCACGACGGGCGGGTTGGTGTGTTTACGATCATGGTGATGATGGTGGTGGTCATGGCAGCCGAAGGCGGTGAAGGCCAGGGCTCCGACAATCAGGAGGGCGAAGAACTTACGCATGGTCATGTCTCCTTTTGTTGTGGGGGAACGTAACGGATGGATTTGTTTTTGTGTTTTTTTCGTTGTCTTTACCCACTAATATAATTGGCGAATGGGATTTTCTAATCTATTTTATAAAAAAAATCGTTTTATGGCGCGATTTGCTTCGCGACTTTTGTTTTTTAGAGCATGCAGATGAAAAATGTATATGTAGTCATACCAAGCTACAATGAAGGCGAGACGCTGCGCAAGACCGTCGAATCGCTGTTGCCGTGTGGATATGAAATCATCGTTGTTGACGATGGTTCACGTGAAGATCCGCATGGAATGCTGGCGGATCTGCCGATTCATTACTTGCGTCATCCCATTAATTTAGGACAAGGCGCGGCGTTGCAGACCGGCATGGACTACGCCAAAGCGCAAGGCGCGGAGGCGGTCGTCCATTTCGATGCGGATGGGCAGCACGATCCAAACGACATCCCGCAGTTTCTGACGACATTGGAGGCGGGGGCGGACGTGGTCATCGGCTCCCGTTTTCTTCGGGAATCGGATTTAGCGCAAGTCCCGAAGAGAAAACGACTTCTGCTTCGTTGTGCACGCATTGTGAACGGCGTTTTCACAGGCATGTGGTTGACGGATGCCCACAACGGTTTTCGCGCTCTTGGCCGCAAGGCGTTGGAAGCGATTGATTTGACGGAGAACCGCATGGCGCACGCCACGGAGATCATGAGCCAGATCCGCGCGGCGAAACTGACGGTGAAGGAAGTGCCTGTCACGATCCGTTATACGGACTATTCGCAGGCGAAGGGCCAGAAATGGACAAATTCGCTGAATATTCTGATAGATTTGATCCTCAATAAAATCATGTAAGGAACTGGAAAATAATGAGTTGGATTCAAGTCATCTTGATTGTCGGGCTGGTCCTCATGGGATTTCTGGCCTGGCTGGTGCTGCGGAACAAGCTGTTTGGACGGCTGTTTTTCATTTTGCAGTTCGTGTTGGGCGTCGTGTTCGTCATCTGGCCGGATTTGTCAACACGGTGCGCGAACCTCATCGGAATCGGCCGCGGCACGGACTTCCTGCTCTATCTGCTGATTCTCTTCGTGTATTTTAGCGGCATGTGCATTTTGGCGAAATTCCGTCAGATTGAACGGCGACAAACGCTGCTGATTCGCCAATTGGCCCTTCGGGGCGCTGTGAAATTGGGCGAGCCGAAAAACGTATCATTATGAAAATCAGCCTGATAACGATATGCTGGAATTCTGAACGGACGTTGTCGCGTTCGCTCAAATCTGTTTTGGAGCAGACGCGTCGGCCTGATGAATACGTGTTTGTCGATGGCGGTTCGACGGATCGCACGCTGGAGATTCTGGAGGATTTTAAAGCGAAGGTGGAACATTCGAATATGGCGGTGCGCATTCTTGCGCAAAAGCGCCATGAAAATGCGGCTGGTATTCCAGATGCTTGGAACCAAGGGATTTCCGATGTAACTGGCGATGTCATCGGCATGCTGAATAGCGACGATTGGTATGAATCGACAGCGTTGGAGAGCGTGGAAACCGTTTTAGAGGCGCATCCGAAATGCGGCGCCGTTTCTTGCCCGACGCGATTTGTGAACG